>ERZ772875.1223-NODE-1223-length-24799-cov-7.375162_pt1 | contig 24799 bp, 22 predicted proteins | sample MGYA00580585_ERZ772875 | MGnify/ENA primary metagenome ERZ772875 (study PRJEB29015, sample SAMEA2737736) | human gut metagenome | biome: human gut; feature: human-associated habitat; material: faeces | place: China | collected 2012 ... | reverse complement strand
GGCATCTGGAGGGCGGGTGCGGAAAAACGGCGGGCGGGGAGGGCTGGGCTATGAAGCGGAAGGCTGAGCTGCGGCATAAAAGGATGACATTATACAAAAGGATGATTGCAAACATGTTCGGATACGGATATAATAAGTTTCGGTAAACCATCAGTATCGCGATGGAACGCAGGACAGCTGACGGAATGCAAAACTTTTACATAAATCAGGAGGTTCGGACTAATGAAAAGAAAAGCTCTTAAGGCGGCGATTCCTTATACCCTGCCTGTTATGATGGGATATCTTTTTCTGGGAATGGCTTTTGGTATCCTTCTCACCAGTAAGGGGATTTTTTATGGATGGGCGTTGTTCATGAGCCTGTTTGTATACGCAGGTTCCATGCAGTTTGTAGCTATTGAACTGCTTCTCACCCCTTTTGCCCCGCTGTCTGCGGCTCTGGTAACTCTTATGGTGAATGCCCGCCATCTTTTTTACGGGCTCTCCATGCTGGAACCCTTTAAAATTATGGGAAAGCTTAAGCCTTATATGATATTCTCCTTAAGCGATGAAACCTATTCCCTGGAATGTTCGGCAAAACCGCCGGAAGGCGTTGAACGGAAATATTTTCTTTTCTTTATAGCTCTTCTCGATCAAAGCTACTGGGTGATTGGTACTCTGGCAGGCGTTCTGGCGGGAAATATTTTTCCCCTGGATTCCACGGGAATTGATTTCGCCATGACGGCGCTGTTTCTTGTTATTTTCCTGGAGCAATGGGAGAGTACCTCCAACCATATCCCGGCGCTTGCAGGGCTGGTTATTACGTTCCTGTGCCTGATTACGGCAGGCCATGATAATTTCCTTCTTTTTTCCATGGCCGGTATTCTTGTATTCCTTATACTTTTCAGAAAACAATGCACAAAAGAGAGGTCCCTATGACAAGCATACAAATACTAATCACACTTTTGGTTATCGCTCTCGTCACCATCCTGACCCGGGCGCTCCCCTTTCTGTTCTTTCCGGCGGGGAAAAAGACTCCGGAAATTGTTAATTACCTCGGCACGGTCCTGCCTTTTGCGGCCATGGCCATGCTGGTAGTCTATTGCTTCAAATCCGTTTCCATCCTGAAGGGTTCCCATGGAATCCCTGAACTTCTCGCGGCGGCCTTCGTTCTCTGCGTACATAAGTGGAAGCATAATATGCTGCTGAGCATCGGCGGAGGGACTGTCCTGTATATGTTTCTTGTACAGGTAATTTTCAAATAGGCAGTCTGTCCGGATACCGATTGCGGGAAAGAAATCTATCCAAAAAATATCCGCAGTCCCCATCAACAGGGAACTGCGGATATTCAGGTGTTCTTTAATTTTTCCCACCAGGCTGCTGTAAAACCGGCTTATTAATAGTTCTCAGCTTTCACCTGGAAGTATGCCTGGGGATGTGCACATACAGGGCAGACTTCAGGAGCTTTCTTGCCTATGCAGATATGTCCGCAGTTGGAACACTGCCAAACCACATCGCCGTCCTTGGAGAATACCATATCTCCTTCCACGTTTGCAAGAAGCTTTCTATATCTATCCTCATGCTCTTTTTCAACCTTGGCAACGCCTTCGAATAATCTGGCGATCTCAGTAAAGCCTTCTTCTTTGGCTTCCTTGGCGAAATTAGCGTACATATCGGTCCATTCGTAATTCTCGCCTTCCGCTGCTGCCAGCAGACATTCTGCGGTGGAGCCGATACCGTCATTCAGCAGCTTGAACCACATTTTTGCATGCTCTTTCTCATTGTTTGCCGTTTCTTCAAAAATATTGGCAATCTGTACATAGCCGTCTTTCCTGGCCTTGGATGCAAAGTATGTATACTTGTTCCTCGCCATTGATTCTCCTGCAAATGCGGTTTCCAGATTCTTTTCTGTTTTGGATCCTTTTAAATCAGCCATAACATATTCTCCTTTTCTTTTGATAAAATTTTTTGTCCGTAACTGCCAGATACCTTTATTTTACTCCTAAATCAGAGCTTCTGTCCACATAAAAAGTATGCAGCATCTGCTCTGCAAGATGGCTCAGGGGTCTTCCGTAGAACTCCTCGTACAGCCTTATGAGCTCTTCATTCTGATGGCTGCAGCGTATCTTCATCTGCCGGTCTCTCTCGTAAAGGCTTTGGATACGGGCCTTTATCAGGGTATCTCCCTTCCACTCCGTATCCTTAGGCTGGCCTCCGCCTCCGATACAGCCTCCGGGGCAGGTCATCACTTCCACGAAATGATACTGCTTCTCTCCGTTTTTGATCTTTTCCAGCAGGCGGCCCGCATTGGCGGTACCATAAACCACCGCAAGCTTAAGAATCACATCGTCATTGATATAGACAAAGGCTTCCTTTACTCCATCAAGTCCTCTCACGGACTGCAGTTCATACAGCAGGGGCGGGGCTTCTTCTCCGGTAACCATATGGTACGCTGTCCGTACCGCGGCTTCCATAACCCCTCCGGTATTCCCGAAAATCACACCTGCGCCGGAGCCTTCTCCCATCAGGTCGTCGTAATCCTCGTCCGCCAGCCCCGCGAAGTCGATTCCCTCTTCCCTCGCCCATTTGGCCAGCTCTCTTGTAGTGATGCAGTAATCCATATCCCGCATCCCTTCTATTCCCAGATATCGCCCTGCGGCATTCATCTCTTCCCTGCGGATTTCGAATTTCTTAGCTGTGCATGGAGTGAGCGCCACATTTACGATACGTTTGGGATCAATCCCCATTTTCTTTGCAAAATAAGTCTTTATGGTAGGCCCCTGCATCCCGATAGGGCTCTTGGCGGAAGATACATTATCCCTCATTTCAGGATAATAGGTCTCCACGTATTTCACCCAGGCAGGACAGCAGCTGGTAAACTGAGGAAGAGGCGCGGTTCCTTTGGTCAGCCGTTCCACCAGCTCGCCGGCTTCCTCCATAATCGTCATATCTGCCGCAAAATTGGTATCCAGAACGTAATCAGCACCCAGCTTTCTCAGCAGCGCCACCATCTTACCCTGGACAAAGCTTCCGTCCGCCATCCCGAATTCCTCTCCCAGCGCCGCACGGACGGAGGGGGAAGTACTGAAAATAACAATGCGGTCCGGATTGGCCGCGGCTTTCCTGACGCGTTCATACTCATATCTTTCCGTAATGCTTCCGGCAGGACAGACATTGGCACACTGTCCGCAATGGATACAGATAGCATTATCACCCGTAAGGCTCAGGTCATAGCGTCCCGCTACCCCGATGCTTTCCGTACATACCTTTTTACATTGGCCGCATTTGATGCACTTGGCCTCATCCCTGCATATAGACGGATTATCCGGTTCTATGGGAACCCTGATGTCCGTAAAATTATGCTTGCTCATCCTGTGTCCTTTCTACTATAAAGCCTTTTCCAGTTCCTGATCCTTACCCGCCGGCCAGGTAATTCACAGGTCATTTCCTTTGATGTTTCCAGTATATCCCTTCTTTTTCTGATTGTCAATAACAATAATAGAAATAATTACTATTTTTATTATAAAGTTTTCAGAAAAGGTATGAACAGTACCATATATGGAATTATGTCAAAAAAAATTATAATTGTTCTCTCCCTTGTCTCTTATCCCACGGACCCGTTATTATAGCTTTACAGGACTGCCGTAATCCTTCCGGGGATTCCGGAATAATCATTAACTTCACAGGTAACTGTTCTTATCCCTTTTCCTCCATGGCCTCAGGCATGGCAGGAAGGAGCCCCGCTGCAAAAAAATTACAGGATAGAAAATATGGATATCTTAAAAAACAATAAAAGAACGGTGCTTCTTCTGAGCGCCGTCATACTGGTAAATACAGGCCTGCAGATCCTGGTGCCCAGGTTTCTGAGCGCTTTTATCGACAGGGCGGAAACCAATGCGCCCATGACAGCCATAGCCCTGATCATCGCAGGCTATCTTTTTACGGTAGCCGCCCAGAAAGGGGCCGGCCTCTGTGAAGAATTTATCTCCTGCAGGCTCGGCGGAAGAATTACCAATCGGATAAGGCACCAGATGCTGGAACATTTCATTGATCTCCCCATGAACAAGCATGATACCTTCAGCAGCGGTGAAATCATGACGCGGCTGGACGAGGATGTGGAAGGTGTATACGAATATTATCAGATATTATTCCTTCGGATCGGAACCAGCGTCCTTCTTCTCGTCGGAGTCATTCTTTCCGTCGCCATGAAAAACCGTCTGACAGCCCTCTTAATGCTCGCAGTAAGCCTGTTCAGCATATGGATTTACAAAGTCATTTCCGATTTCGGCACCAGATGCTATCTGAAAAGCAGCCAGGCCGCCGCCGTCTTTAACGGCATCCTGAAGGATAAGCTGGACAATCTTGTGGAAATCCATCTGGCAGGCGCAGAAAGACATGCGCTGGTTTCCCTGAAAAAAGCCATGCATGAAAAGTTCCGGGAATCCCTTCCCGCCGGCCTAATGTACGGCAGGCTCTGGAGGGCATCCACGGTGATGGAAGTGATCAGCGTGGGAGGCACCCTGCTCATAGCCTCCTTGTTATGGGACAAAGGAATGATTTCCCTGGGTACCGCCTATCTGTTCTACAATTATGTAGATTTAATTTATGCTCCCCTCCAGTCCTTCCGCAATCATCTGGGAGGCCTGCAGAATGCTTCCGCCAGGAAAAAGCGTGTGGAAGCCTTTCTGAAGGAACCTGCCGAAGACGGCATCCCTGAAGAACACAACGGTAATTGTACTCCCTCTGCACAGGCCGTCCCTTATCCTGCACAGGGTGAAAATACCCCCGCAGCTTCCCTGAAGGATTTCTCTTCCCTGGAAGTAAGAAACCTTCATTTCAGTTACCAGGAGGGAACGGAAATACTCCGGGGAATCAGTTTTACCATACATAAAGGGGATCTCATCGGAATCATGGGGAAAACCGGATGCGGCAAAACCACGCTGGTAAAGCTCCTGGCAAGGCTTTACAGCTGTCCGGCCGGCAGTATCTTCATAAACGGCCTGGAGCTTGACAGCTACAGTCTGAAAGAGCTGAGGGAAGAGATTCTTTACTGTCCTCAGAAGCCCCAGCTTCTGCACGCATCCTTACGCGATAATATCACTTTATTCGATCCTGATATCAGGGATGAGGATATTTATAAAGCCATAAACGCCCTGGGGCTGGAGCTCTGGCTGGAAGGCTTTGAAGGGGGCCTGGATACCTCTTTTTCTTCAGCAGAAGGCAGTATATCTGCCGGTGAGGCCCAGTTTGTAAGCATCATCCGTCTTTTTCTCCGTCATCCCCAGGTTATCATTCTGGATGAAATCACCTCCAGCCTGGATAAAAAGAAGGAAAAGGAGCTGATGAACGCCATAAAACGGCTGAGCGGTGAAAGGACTGTCCTCATGATCGCCCATCATCCGGAGGCACTGCGAATAGTGAATAAGATTCTTGTGCTGGACGGCGGCTTCCTTGTGGAAGAGGGCGAAACGCACCGCCTTATGAACAATCCCGGTTCCCTCTACTATAAAGCGCTTACGGCAGGTGATGAGAAAGGAGGAATTTCTTTATGAATAAAAACAGCTACAGGGACTTCTTCCTGAGAACCATTAAGATACGGCCTTGGCTCACCCTGTTCAGTATCTTTCTCAATATATATATTTTCTGTTATGCCGCCGTGAACATCAGCTGCTTACGCTGGATTCTGAACAGTCTGCAGGAAAATATACGGGGGCAGGGGATCCTGTCCGTGATCTGGCCCTGCTTCCTGATCATGGCTGTAAACGGAATCTTACGCTGCCTGTGCATCAAAGGCTCCGCCTATACGGATGTCCTTCGGAGCTATTATTATCAGGACAGCCTCCGCCTGCAGTTTTTCAAAGGACTCCTGAAAAACGATTATATTAAGGAAAAAGCCGTCAATTCCGGAAAGGTCTTCGAGCGGCTGGACGACGATGTACCTGCCGCCACATTCCCCGTGGAACTCCTGACGGAAGTGACTGGATATGTGGTTTATACTTTAGCCGCCATCGGTTCCCTTCTGCTTGTCAACTGGAAAATAACCCTTTTTATCTTCCTTCCCCTATCCCTGTGTCTTTTCCTCATAAAAAAGCTGTCGGGAAAAATAGGCGAAAGCCGGAAGAAAAACAGGGCCATGCACGATTTTGCCTCAGATACGCTGTCCGATATCACCACGGCTGTTCTGTCCATTAAAACCATGGGCGGGAAAAAATCCGTCCTGCGAAGATACGATTCCGTTTTGGAGCAGCGGACCAAAACACAGGTAAAGGATACGCTGTTCCAGTCCGGGGTGAATGCCGCAGTGGATATCGCCTCCGTCATCTGTGTCGCCGCCATGATGGCAGGCGTCGCGGGACTCATGCGTGCGGGCAGGTTCCCGCTGGGCGACTTTTCTATTTTCATCTGTTATCTGGATACGCTGAATGACTGTATCCTCCGCATAATAGAATTGTATACGGAAACAAAGAAGGCCGAGGTTTCCTGGCAGCGGATCAGGGAATCTGCAGGAGATAAAAATACAGCTGTTCTGGGACAGACAGGAAATCTGATTTTGGCGGGAAAACAAAAAAGCAATCTCACTCCGAAAGAAACGGCCGATCTTCCGCCTGCCTTTTCCGCCCGGCCTGCAAAGCCCTTCCGGCAGCTGGACGTAAAAGCTCTGTCCTGCATCTATGAGGACGGCAGAGGAATCCGGGATGTGGATTTCACCCTTCGCGCCGGGGAAATCCTTGTCCTGACCGGCCCTGTCGCTTCAGGAAAATCAAGCGTGCTTCATGCCCTCCTTGGCATTGTTCCCGGCACCTTCGAAGAGCTCCTGTGGAACGGAGAAAAAGCAGAAGATCCCTTCTCCCTGTTTCAGCTGCCCAACGCGGCAGTCTGCCTGCAGAACTCCCATCTGCTCAACGCCACCATCCGTGAAAACCTCACCCTGGACAGAGATTTTTCTGATGAATCCTGCCTGGAAGCGCTGAATGACTGCTGTATTGCAGAAGAAGTAATGCATATGCCGGACGGGCTTGACACCCTGGCGGGAGAAAACGGAATCATGCTTTCCGGCGGCCAGAAGCAGCGGATCCTGCTGGCCCGCATGCTGCTCACCCACCCCCGCCTGTATCTGCTGGACGACGCCACAAGCGCCCTGGACGGGAAAACAGAACGAAAGATTCTGGAAACCCTCCGGGAACGGATCCGGCGTGACAATGGGGCCGCAGTCATCGTCAGTGACAGTGACAATGTCAAAGCGATGGCGGACCGTATTTTATCCATCGGCGGAAATGCCTCTTAAGACATCCTCAGGGCGGAAGGAGCTATTCCTCCGCCCGGATCGCCCATCGCATCTTCGTGGAACGGGCGCGGCTGTTTCTGCTGCATTCCTCTGCGGAAGGCCGGATGACCTCATTGGAAATCTCACGGTAAAGCCCTTCTTTATAAAACTGCTTAAAGCTTTTCTTCACAATACGGTCTTCTCCGGAATGAAAGGTCAGAATAGCCACACGGCCATTGGGAGCCAACACCTGGGGCAGCTTTTCCATAAAGGAATACAGCGCCTCAAATTCGTTATTCACATCAATTCTCAATGCCTGGAAGGTTCTCTGACAGGACTTTTTGACCGCCTCCCTGCGTTCCGCAGCCGGAAGAAAAGCGAGAGCATCCTCTACTACCTGACGCAGCTCCCCTGTGGTATCAATGGTTTTCCCCCTCTTCAGCCTGGAAACCGCCTCCCTGGAAATCTCTCCGGCATAAGGCTCATCGGCATTTTCAAGCAGCATGCCCTGCAGCTCCTCCTGCGTGATATTCTTAAGCCTCTCTGCGGCGCTGATCCCCTTTTCCGGGTTCATCCGCAAATCCAGCGGTCCTTCTGTTTTATAAGAAAAGCCTCTGTCCGGATTATCTATCTGCATCGAAGAAACCCCCAGATCCGCCAGCACAAAATCAAACAGTCCCGCCTCCTCCGACACCCGGTCGATATCGGCAAAATTCTGCAGCCGGATCGAAAGGATGTCCTCTCCGAAGCCCAGCTTTTCAAGCCTCTCCTTTGTTTTGGCGGATTCTATCGGATCCACGTCCAGTGCATACAGATGCCCCCGGGAATCCAGGCATTTCAGCATTTCCTGGGTATGCCCGCCGTAACCCAGGGTGGCATCCAGGCCTGTCTGTCCCGGCTTAATCTGAAGAAATTCCAGGATTTCATTGACACAGATGGAAATATGCATCCCCGCAGGCGTGCTTCCCTTTTGTATGACCCGCGATACGGTATCCGCGTATTTTTCCGGATTAAGTTCTTTATATTTTTCTTTATAGCTCTTAGGATAGGCGCCGGAATAACGGACACGGCGTTTATGCTTCTTTTCCTGATTTTCCATGGGTTGTCTCCTCCGCTTGCTTTCCTCTAACTATACCAACTAATTTTCCCACAGGCAACTAAAAACACCAAAATACCGGGCGTGGTGGACATGAGTCCGCCATAGCCCGGTATTTTTACCATCCTTTTATTTCAATACAATCCTTCTCAGGTTTTCCTCCAGGATTACATGAGGGCTGACGCCGTCATCATCATATAGCTCATAGGAATCGCCTTTCTCTGCAAAGCCATAAAGCTTCAGCTGGTTCCAGTCCACCTGTTTCACGTTTTCTCCTCCTGAAGCCAGCGGAAGAAGGCAGCCTTTCCGGATGAATAAAACCACCTCTTCCAGCGGGATTTCCAGGAAATGATGGCCGGCAGGCAGAACTCTTTCCTCCGTCACCTCCTGCCCGTGAAAACGCAGCAGCTTCATTTCTTCAGGCAGATATACCGTCCTGCCCACGGCATTTTGTTCATAGACCGGGGCTATCATAATACTCTCCCCTATCAGAAGCTGGTCCTCCACCCGGCGCGCGATCCGATCCTCCGGCCAGACAAAGCCGAGAGGCCTTGCGTACATTTCATTTTTCAGCGCCGCTTTCATAAATTCGCTGTAGAGATAGGGAAGGAGCCGGTAACGCAGCCCGATAATCCCGCGGAAGGCTTCCATATCTTCAAAGGCATAGGCCTCCTGCCTGCGGGTCCCTCTGGCGGAATGATCCCTCATCAAAGGCATAAAGATACCGAGCGCCATCCATCTCAGCACCAGATCCTGCGTGGCATCTGCACCGAAGCCCCCGATATCGGCCCCTGAATACAAAAATCCGCACATATTCAGGGAAGGCATCATTTTCAGGTTTAACAGGATATGGGACCACCAGGATTTATTATCCCCCGTCCATATGCCGCCGTACCGGTGCATTCCTATATAGGAAGCCCTGGAAAACATCAGAATCCTTTTATCCGGCTCCAGTCGTTCAAAAGCCTCCCCTGCGGAACGGGTCATAAAATAGCCGAACAGGTTATGTACCTTATCGTGACGGATCCTTTTCCCCTTATAGGTATGGTAAAAGCTTCTGTAATCCTCCGGATTCTTGGAAATGGTGGAAACCAGATCCTGGAATTCAAAAAAGGTATTCACATCCAGGTTCATCTTACGGTATTCCTCCAGCTTTTCGAATACCTTCTTCAGACGTTTTTCGGAATAGAAAATAGCCGGTTCATTCATATCGTTCCAGAAGCCTTCGATCCCCTTGTCCAGCAGGAATTTATACTTATCCCCGAACCAGGCCCGGGCTTTCTCGTCCAGCATATCAGGAAAATGGCATTTGCCGGGCCATACTCCCACAACGAAATCGTCTCCGTCCTCATCCTTGCAGAAAAATCCGTTCTTTACCCCTTCTTCATAGACCACATAGCCATCCTCTATCTTGACACCGCCGTCTATAATGGGAACCAGATGAATTCCCTGCTGTTTCATATCCTCAACAAGCTGTTCAAAATCGGGAAAGGCCTCCCTGTCAATGGTAAAGTCCTTGTACCGTTCCATATAATCGATGTCAAGGTAAATGCTGTCCAGGGGAATATGGTTTTCCCGGTACCGGGCGGCAACCTGCCTTACCTCCGCCGAAGATGCATAGCTCCACCGGCTCTGCCCGAATCCGAAAGCCCATTTGGGCGGAAGATAGCTCGGGCCAATCAGCTCCCGGAACCAGGTTATGATGTCATCAGGAGTGCCCCCATCAATGATATACAGCTCATAATCCCCGTCCTCCAGGGTAATTTTCAGCTGGCTGCTGTTCGTATATCCGATATCAAAAACAACCTTGCCCGGCGTATCAAGAAACAGGCCGAACTGCTTTTCCCCGGAAACAAGGATGAAATTATGCGCCCCGTAAAGGGATTTGGTTTCTTCCAGATGGACAGGATCATCCGTACAATTGCTCTCATAGATCCAGCCCCGCTTGTTCATGCCGCGCACATTTTCTCCCAGGCCGTATACGATATCCTCTCCGTCCATTTTATATATAAGGGCATTCTCACATTTCCCCAGATAAGGGGGCTTATCCCGGCATGCCGCCGGTTTATTCAGGACAGCATCTGTCTCAAGCGGTGTACCGAACACATATCTTTTTATCATAAAAATCTCCTTTATCAGCCTTTGATTCCGCCAGCCATCACGCCCTGTTTGAAATTTTTCTGGGCGCAGGCATAAACGATGATGATGGGAAGCATGGAAATCAGGCTGCCCGCCATAAGCACATTATACTCCGTCCCATATTGGCCGTTCAGATTGTTAAGCGCCAGCGTCAGCGTCATCTTATTTTTATCCGTCAGCATCAGCAGAGGCCACAGATAATCGTTCCAGCTTTCCATGAAGGTGGTTATGGTCAGTGTGGCGATGGAAGAGCCGCACAGGGGAAGAATGACCACCCGGAAGATCCGGAACATCCCCGCGCCGTCGATCCGGGCCGCTTCCATAAAATCATTGGGTATGGATCGCATTTGCTGCACCAGCATAAAAATACCGAAAACCCGGAAAAGAGACGGCAGAATCACACTGGGGTAGGTATTGATCAGGCCGAGCTTATTCATGATCACAAACAGCGGGATCAGCGTCACCTGGGTCGGTATCATCATGGAGGCCAGATACAGCTTCAGCAGGCCGTCCGCTCCGGGAAACCGGATTTTGGTAAAGGCAAACGCCGCCATGGAGGCCGACAAAATGGTAATGAGCGTATAGCTTGTGGTGATGAAGAAGCTGTTGAAAATAGCCCTGAGAAACGGGAATTTTGAAAACACCTTCCGGTAGGCGTCCATCGTGGGATTTTCCGGGATCCAGCGGATCGGGATTTCCATCAGGGCGCCCTTGCTCTTCAGGGAAGTGGAAAGCATCCACAAAAAGGGAACCATCACGATCACCGCAAGCAGGCAGGATATCAGGTAAAAGCGGAAAGCCCGCCAGAATTTATGATTCATAATGCACCCATCCTTTCTGCAGCTTCATCTGCACGCCGGTCAGGATAAAAATAATGATGAACAGAAGCCAGGAATATGCCGATGCATAGCCCATCTTAAAGTACTTAAAGCCATATGTATAAATCCGTTCCACCATAACCTGGGTCGCCCCGTTCGGCCCGCCTTCCGTCATGATCATTACCTGAGGAAAAAGCTGGAAGGCATTGATCAGGGACATAATCAGACAGAAAAAGATAGATGGTGTCAGAAGCGGAAGGGTTATCCTGAAAAACTGCTTGCTTTTTCCTGCGCCGTCCACTCTCGCCGCTTCGTAATATCCTACATCAATCGCTTTCAGCCCGGAGAGCAGAAACAGTCCGAAAAATCCCATGTCCTTCCACACCGAAGCCAGCACAATAGCCGGCATGGCCCACACTTCACTCGTAAGCCAGCTCGGTCCCTTAATGCCGACAAACGAAAGAAGCTGGTTAAAGATCCCGTACTGGGGGCTTAACACCCATTTCCAAATCAGGCTTGCCGCAACCCAGGAGGTCAGAACCGGGATATAATACATGATACGGAACACGGTGATTCCCTTCATGCTTTTGTTTAAGATAACAGCGACTCCAAGGGCCGCCACAAAAACGAGCGGAATGTAAAGGACGATATAATACAGCGTATGCCCCAGAACCTTCCAGAACTCTGCCGTGGTCAGGATTTTCATATAATTATCAAGGCCGATAAAATGTCCGGACAGGGTTTTCCAGTTCAGCGCATCCAGCCCGTTCCAGTCGGTCAGGCTGATAATAATGGAAATAAGAATGGGAAGCAGGCTGAACACAATCATGCCCGCAAAGCTGGGAAGCATGAAAGGAACCGACTGCAGAAGATCCTTAATCCTTCTTTTTTTCTTCATAATAGTTTATCCCCACCGCAGGACTTTTCCTGCACTTTTTTGGCTGCGGCGGCCTTTTTGCACCCTGTCCTCTGCCGGACCGTCAGACTGCCTGCAGCGGTTCAGACGTACCTGAACCGCTGCCGCCGCATATTTTACTTACTTTTAAGCTGAGACTATTTTTTACTTAAGGGTAATCTGTGCTTCACATTCGCTCTGAGCCTGATCCAGCGCATCCTTCACTGTTATTTTCCCGGAGGCTGCCATAGTGAGCTTATCCGTTATAATATCGGCCATCAGAGAGTAATCTTCAATAATAGGAGCTACCACCAGATAATTCAGGGAATCAAATACGGCCTGACGGTTCTCGGGAGGCGTGATGGCAAGATATCCTGAAAGCACCTCCTGGTTGTTAACAGCAGGAAGATCCCAGCCTGCATCAATTCTCATCTGTGCGGATTTATCGCTGGATGCAAGCCAGTTGATCCAGGTTGCCGCCGCTTCTTTTTTGTCGCTCTTCGCATTCACCACAAGGGCGTTGCTGAAGAAATGGGTCGCTTTCTGTGTTCCGCCGGGCTCCACACAGATATCCCATGCGAAGTCACAGCCATCGGTAAAGGTTGCAAATGCCCAGATTCCGGTAGGAATCATGCCGAGACGCCCGCTCTGGAACAAATCCCAGTCGCCCATGCCGCCCATCTGCTCTTCATTCGGCTGTACATTCGTCTCCGTCACCTTATTGATCATCATTTCCGCCGCTGTCAGGTTTTCCGGGGAATTGATGGTAAAAGCTGTCTTATCTTCATTTAAAATGCTTCCGCCGTACTGCGCGGCTACCTTAAAGAATTCATTGAAGGTAATGGGCTGGTAAATGCCGTATGTATTTTCATCCAGCGCCCTGATCGCCTCTGCCGCTTTCAGCGCATCGTCCCATGTCCAGTCGTCATTAGGATAATCGATCTGAGCCTGATCAAACAGATCTTTATTATAAATCAATACTACATTGGAAAAGTTTCCGGGCACACCATACTGTTTGCCGTCTACGTTGAATGCGCTCAGCGCCGTTTCATCATAACCGGAGGTATCGATGCCGGTCAGCTCGGCCAGCGCGCCTTTATTGGCATAAGCCGCGAAGTTTTCAATATTCAGCTCATAACAGTCCGGAGCCGTCCCGCCGGCCACACGGGTCTGCATCTGGGTAAAATAATCATCATAGCCAATGGTTTCGATATTTACCGTGATATTGGGATATTCCTCATGAAAAGCTTCATACATCTTCTGAAGTGTTTCCTCATTGCTCCCGGAGGCATTAAAATTGGCATAGGTGATGGTCACCGCCTCCTGGTTATCCCCCTGTGCGGAAATATCCACGGTTTCCGCTGCCGCTGTCCCTGTTTCCTCCACTTTTGAAACTGTTTCCTGAGGCGCCTGGCTTTCCGTTGTGGCTGCAGACGAACCGCACCCTGCCATTGATGCGACCATCGCCGCACTCATCATAACCGCCAGTAATTTTTTCAGGTTTCCTTTTTTCATTTTTTTCTCCCTTCTGCGCATTATTTAGCGCAAATCCTTTTTGCCCGAAAGCATATATTTTTTGTTTAACCGGTTAACCTCTCAAAAAAAATTAAATTTCCCTATCCGGTGACAAACTCCCATGTGATATGCAGGCCTTCCGTGCCCTCCAGATCCACTTTTGTTTTATTCCACCGGATCCATGCCTCATGTTCCTCATCCCAAAATCTCTCGGCGCCTGTCTCCCCCGCCAGAAGGAAATGCAGATCCTCACATTTTCCTGTTCCATTTCCGGTATCGGCATCCAGGCCTTCCCTTGCAGGGCCCTTTAATGCAAGCCCGTGACCAGCTCTTAAGTAAACAGGGAACCGTTCTTCGCCATCCGATTCTATACGCCTTCCGCCCTCATACTTTTTACGGGAAAATAATCCGTACCAGCTGCCTTCCGGAAGCCACAGGCTCCTTATTCTCTGATTTTCCTGCAGCAGCGGGACCGCCAGCAGACTGTTTCCAAGCATATATTCATCCTCCGCCCTTACTGCCTCCGGATCCTGCTGCCAGTCATAAACAAGAGGCCTCATCATGGGCCGGTACTCCCTGCAGCACTGAAGCGCCGTACTGTACAGATAGGGAAGAAGATTTATCCTGAGCCTGTGCCAGAACCTCATTTCATCGATAAATGCAGGACAATTCCAGGCCTTTGCTATATTCCAGGGACTTCGCTCATTATTTCCGTCCATCCCCGGCATCAGCTCTTTAAACTGTCCCCCGTCCGGCTCCGAATGCCACTGCATCACCGGCACAAAGCAGGCAAGCTGTGTCGCACGCCGGTACAAATCAGGCGAAGGCAGAGGCCCGGCAAACCCGGCGATATCAAAGCTCCAGAATGGAATACCCGTCATGGCCGCCGACAATCCTGCCTGAAGGACACTGTACAGCTCCCCGTTCTCCGACTGCTGGTCGCCTCCCCAGTGTATGGGTGTTCTGTGGGCTCCCGCAAATCCCGCTCTGGAAAAAAGTACATTTTCTTCTTTCAGGAATTGGGTATAAGCGTCTGTATAAGTCTGTGCATAAGCATTTTTAGCCTCCGCACCTGTCATGCCGCCGGAAAACAACAAATCGCTTTCATAGATAAACTCCCCGCCGTCCGTTTTAAATCCGTCTACTCCCATATCCAGCAGATACTGCCGTTTTCCAAACCAGTCCTTTTTCGTCTCCGGATTGGTAAAATCAGGTATCATGGAACCGGCAAACCAGTTCCCTTCCGGAATCCGGTAGGGGCTTCCGTCTTCCTTTCTCACACAAAACGCTTTCCGGACCGCATTTTCCCTGTCAAGCTCCAGCTGTCTGCAGACACGTTCGTCCATTCCCTGCTTTTTATAGACCGGAATCTGCCAGAGAACCAGCCGGATATCCTTTTCATGCAGTTTTCGGATCATGGATTCGGGATCCGGCCAGTAAGGGCTTTTGGAAAAATCAAACTCTTCACAGGTATGCGCCTCTCCATCCGGCTTCGGCTCATAATCCGCGCCGTTCCAGATGTAAAATGTGGCCTCATCGCTCCACGCCTCCAGCACCATCACGCTGGCCGGGAACCCGTATTCCTCAAGCTCCCTCAGCTGCTCCTCCACCGCCTTCCGGCTGTTCCAGTGGTTCGCGGAAATCCAGATTCCAAAGCTGTATTTTGGGGGAAGCAGCGCCGGTCCGAAAATCTTCATATATGCAGCGATTATCTCTTCTATCGTACCCGTAAATACATGTACCGCCGCTTCGGCAGGTATTTCACATTCGATTGTCTCCCGGAAACGGAATTCTGTTTTTTCCGCGGTTTCCACATAAATTCCCAATCCTGTATCCGTTACAAAAAACGGGGCTGCCAGATACGTGTTCTCACCCTGCCGGCAGAATTTTTCCACCACCTGGTTTACCGCAGTTTTTCCTTTTTGATTCAGCCCGTTATATTTTTCCCCCATACCGTAAGCGCCCGCATAAGGAACGTCAATGTACAGGATATCCGACTCACCGGCATTTTCCCTGCGAAGCACGGCCTGCCCGCCCTTTTCCGTCGCCGCATGATACATACAGGGGGATGAACCCATTATCCTTTCTTCCATACACACATCTCCATCATTTGCTGTATATTTATCTGTTGGTTTCCATTTTCCCGGCTTTTTCCGTTTTTTCCGGAAAGCGGTTTATTCCTTATCCGGATCGATACGCTTTACGCTGGCCCGTTCCACCAGCCGTACCGGAAGAATTTCTTCCACCTTCGCCATGTTGGGATCCGCCATATTCTGCACCAGCATGTTTACCGCCCGTTCTCCCTTCAGTGAAATCTGCTGCTTTATTGTGGTGAGCCCCGGAGTGAGATAGGCGGAAATATCCAGGTCGTCAAAACCGATAATGGAAATATCCTCCGGCACCCGGATCCCTTCCTCATAAAAGCCTTTCATCAGACCGATTGCAAAAATATCGGCCGCCGCGACCACCGCGGTAACATCCACCTTCTCGCGGGAAATCCGCTCCGCAATACTGACGCCGCTGTCATAATCTACGTTCCCTTCAAACAGATATTCCTCCCGGTACGGAATTCCGTAATCAGCCAGCGCTCTCTGATACCCGCTGAAACGCTTCTTCATGACTCCATTTTCATGCAGGATACCGGAAACCAGCGCCACTCTCCTGTGTCCTGCATCCAGCACATATTTCGTGGCCAGGTAAGAGCTCTTTTCATCATCAATGCGGATCGCGTGGAACCAGTCATATTTACAGTAGCTGTCAACCAGGACCACCGGCACATCCAGCTGCTTCAGCTGGCTTAAAAATTTATTCTGGTAGGTTCCTATAATGATGACCCCATCCAGGTTGCGTTCCCTGATTAAATCCAGATAATCCTCCGTCACGTCCGTGGCAGATATCAGAACATGATAGCCATTCTGCCTGGCATGGAATTCAATGCTCCCTAATATTTCACTGTAGAAATTGTTTCGGAACATCAGGGTGCTTCCCGGTTCTGTCTGGGGAACCACAACTCCGATCAGCTTCGTGTCCTTCAGGGACAGTCCCCTTGCATTCAAATCCGGAACGTATTCCATCTGGCGGATCACATCAAGAACTGCATTTTTCGTCTGTTCTGATACTTTTTTCTTTCCGTTGAGTACATAAGACACGGTAGCCGCGGATACGCCTGCGGCGGCGGCCACATCCCGGATCGTTGCTTTTTCCTTCATAAATGCTTCCCCTTGGGCCTTATATTTAAAAAGGCTCCTGATTTTTATATCTCTTTATGAACCGGTTTACCTTTTGGTTAACCGGTTAACTCGATTATATAGCAATTATGCGCAATTTGTCAATATTTTTATCTCATTTTATTTAATTATATAAGATATGTCTAAACAAAGCTGTTCTGAGCAGTGGAAAATGACCAGAAAATCCTTTTTGCACCGTAGGATTTATGAGGGCTGAGAAACGAAAACGATAGGGCGGCCGGGTATAACAATTAAAAACCTATTTCTTACAGAATTCCCAAGACAGACAAAATCCCCGGATACCTTATCAGTATCAGGGGATTTTTTTAGTTACCCATCCTTTTGTTTGGTGAAACTATAAATATGAGGATGCTTACACATGAAAGCGATCGTATTTCGTATAACAGTCAATGCATACCTTTTTATCCCCGAGAAGCCGGATCCAGTTTGCACCTGCGGTCTCTTTGCAGCAGTCACATTCATAGGAAGCAAAAATCCGCGCTGGTTCCGGTAATGTAATTTTTGTCTCCTTCACATCAAACATATCTTTTGGCTCCAGGCTTTGATAATACCCGAAGGACTCTTCCCGAGTCATGGAATCGGGTTTCTTTTTCAGTACAAGACGCACGGATTTCCCTGCCGCCCTGTTATAGAAGGAAAAGGCCTGTTTCCCGGTCATGTGAAACAAAAGGTTTCCCTTTCCAATGCTGCATCCAAGAATCACCTGAATGGCATCAACCCCGCAGGCATCATTTTCCGAAATACACACCACCTCTTCATCAGATGAAAAAGTCAGTTCCAACAAATCGGCCGCATACAGTGCCGCCTTATAGCCAATCGTCAGGCCGCCGCATTCATGGCCGTGAAAGGCAACACATTTTTCCCACAATTCTTTCTTATCCATTTTATTCTCTCCTAATCATCCACTAATACCGTATAATGTCCGCCGACTTCCACAATTTTCGCGCTGACGTCATAAACCGCCTTCAGCGCCTCCGAATCCAATACCGACAAGTCCCCGTATTTGTAAACCTGCCCCTTCCGCATCAGCAGAAACCGATCACAAAAACGCAAAGCCAAATTGATATCATGTATAACTATGATAGCTGAAATGCCGTCGGCATGGCAAATATCCCGTACTATCTGCAGTACCTGGTATTGATTGCGGATATCCAGGCTGCTGGTAGGCTCGTCAAGCAGGAGCACTTTTGGCTGCTGGGCAAGCGCCCTCGCCAGCATCACCTTCTGCCGTTCTCCTCCGCTGAGCTGATTCAGGAAACGTCCCTGTATATCTCCCACCAGGTTTAACCGCTCCATAACCTCGTGCACAATAACGTGATCCGCCTCCGTGAACCCCCAGCGCATGTAGGGCTTACGCCCCAGCATTACCACATCATGTACCGTCATTTGTGTGCTCGGGACATTCTGCGAAACAAATGCAGCCCTTTTCGCCACCTCCAGAATGGGCATGGCCAGAAGATCCTCTCCATCCAGCATCACTTTCCCCGAATCCGCCGAAAGGATATGATTGAAACATTTGAGCAGCGTACTTTTTCCCACACCGTTATTGCCCAGGACAGCAAGGAATTCTCCCCCGTTCATCTGAAAGCTGACATCCTGAAGCGTATCCGGATAACCCCGGTAATGATAACAGATTTTTTCCACACTTATCATTCCCGTTTGCCCTCCTTAAACAGAAGATACAGGAACAGAGGCCCTCCCAGGAATGAAGTGATTGCTCCGATCGGCAGAATCACCGGGCTGATGACCACTCTGGCAAACAAATCACTCAGTAGCAGAATTGTGGCGCCGGTCAAAATGGATCCGGGAATGACGTATATATGGTTATTCCCCACCACCATACGAACAATATGCGGCGCTACCAGCCCGATAAAGCTGATAAGCCCTACGTTCGCTACGATCACCGAAGTAGTAAGGCAGCACAGCACCATATTCACAAGAATCAGCCGGCGGACATTTATTCCAAGACTCACAGCTGTTTCGCTGCCGCTTAGGAGGGCATTGTAATCCCAGCGGTGAAAACAGCAGTAAACAATTAAAGCTGCTACAACAATTCCCATTCCGCCGAGATCATCCCATCCCGTGCTTCCCAAATTGCCAAAAGTCCAGTACACCAGCGTAGCAAGCTGCACTTCATCGGCAAAGTATTGGATCAGCGTAGTCGCTCCGGTAAACATGGCGCTGATGGCAACCCCTGAAAGGACAATACCTTCCGGAGAAATATTCCGGAAACGGGAAAGCCCCAGAATGGTCAGCGCCACCAGAATGGAACCCACAAAAGCACACACCGGTACGCCCAGCCCCATTGTATTTCCCATACCAAAGACAACAATCGCAACCGCGGCGCCGAAGCTTGCTCCCTGTGAAACGCCAAGCGTCGATGCGGAAGCCAGCGGATTCCGCAAAATAGCCTGTAAAATACAGCCGGCCAGCCCCAGCCCGGCACCCGCGATAATTGCAGTGCAGATCCGCGGCAGTCTGTTATTGCGGACCACAAGATTGATTTTATCATCCCCGGATAACCCGAAAATTCCCTTGATTAATTCGTTAAGCGGTGTAGTATAGGAACCGGCCCTTAACGCCAAAAGACTTGTGAGCACCAAAATGACAGCCATCAGCACCAGAAAGCAGATACTTTTTATCTGGTTTTGCTGGTAAACGGTTTTGGGCTGCTTATTCGCCGATTGTAATTTGGCGGAATTCATAACCGGCCTCCTTCAAATCTTCATAAGGGTTGGTCCCCAACAATGCAGTGAAAATTTCTCCCGCTTTTTCAACCGGATCAATATCGGAGAACTGTTCCGGGTACATTATACATGCCGCATAATAAGCATCCGCCAGAGCCGTTTCCAGATTGGAAGCAGATGAGCGGAAAGAGATCTGAGAATATACCTTACCCTCCTTAACAGCCGTCAGATTCTGGTAGTAATCAGGATTATCGGCATAATCTTCATTAATCAGGCTCATTCCATTGAAATCAAGAAAAATAATTTCAGGATCCCAGGTTAATACCTGTTCCAGATCAATATCAAACGCCCCTGTCTGATCCGTTGTGTTTGCAAGATTGTTCGCATGAATCAGCTCAAAAGGCCCATAATAAGCTTCCGTTCCTTCAAAACCATGTGCTCCCTTAAAAGAAACACCCGCCACATAGACACTGGGCTTGTCCTCTTCGGGAATGTCGGCTGTACGGTCATCCAGATCCTTTTGAATCCCCTTCAGATATGCCGTAAGCTCCTGCGCACGATCTTCTTTTCCATAAAGCTCCCCCATAATACGGATGGTTTCATAAGCATTATCATCCAAAGTTGTATCACTGCCGGGAACCATCACAACAGGGATACCGGATTTCGCCTGCAGATCGTCCGCATCCGCGCTCGCATAGGAGGACATTACAATAACCTGAGGGCCTGCGGTGATGATTTCCTCAATATTGGGTTCCCCATTGGTTCCGGTAACCGGAAGGTCTTTAAACTTATCAAAATTCACATAATTGTACAGCCTGGACATTCCTTCCTTCACTTCATAATCCTCTACGCCAACCACCAAATCGGCGGCATCCATATAACAGCTGTATCTTAACGCGCCGACACCTACACAGACAATGCTTTCGACCCTGGACGGAATTTCCACATCACGGCCTGTACTGTCAGTAATAATACGAGTTGCTGACTCTTCCATACTTTCTGCTTCCGACTCTGCCGCACTGTCGGTACTGAGCTGTTCCGTGGATTCTTCACTCTGCTGTACAGAGCTTCCGCCAGCAGACGCGGACTGATCCGCTTTGCCTGTACAGGCGCATAATGACATGGCCATGACGGATACTACTATCATAGATACTATTTTTTTCATTTTATTCCTCCCTCGATTGCAGGCCCTCCTGCGATGATTTACCATCTACACCTGCCAGTAAACAGCTGCAATTGTGGTATGTGTTGTTTCCTTTATAACGTTATCAATGCTTTCCCTATGTAAAAAATCTTTAATCTGTTCCTTTTGATACGATGACAGCGAATGGGAGGACGAAATCCTTAAAGTATATTCCTCAACTGCATCCTCCGTTTTCCAGCTGTTTTCCCACTGCTGCTCTTCATACTCAATTTTTGGCTTTTTTCCGTTAAGCCACAGCAATTCAAATGCATACAGAAGAGCCTCGTCCAGGGAATTCGTATCTGCCTCCAGTTCAAGAAGACTGTTCAGCTTGTCCAGTATGGAATTACTGCGTCTGGTGGGCTTTACCATGAGACACCAATTCCGGCTCGCCTCAGATAATTTAAGAAAAGAATCGGCAGATACTACCGCCGGAGTCATGTTCGCCAATACCAAATCAAACTTATTCTTCCAGCCAAGAGCCTGTAAATCAATATTCTGCCAGTCCTGAACGCAGAAACAGGCGGAAGAAGCACAGGCGATCCTGCTCTTTTCACATTCCTCGATCATTCGCGGTGAAAAATCAATGCCTGTGGCACAGGCTCCCAGCTGCTCCAATGCAAAGGAAAAACGACCACCTCCGCATCCGACATCCAGCGAGCTCTGCCCACGTTCGATCATCTGCTTCTCTGTGATCAGACGTATAGCCAGGCTGCTCTGTGCTGTTGGTATGTCTCTGGACGCAAATGCGCCGGCTCTGCTGTTCCACCAGTCGATGGCAGCCTGCGGCTCTTTCATGCCGGGACTCCACCGATCTTTTACTTCCTGTATGGTCATTGCACCCCTCCTTTTATGTACTGCAAGTAAGTGTGCAGCCATGAAATAATGTTTCACTTAACGGCTGAAACAATAAAAAAGCTGCTCAGTCTGTACTTCTGACAGACCAAGCAGCCTACATGACTGCAAATAATTTAAGTAAAAAACATAATCGGACAATAATTCTATATGCTGACTTCAGTCAGTGTGACGCGCTTCATGCGCTTTTTCAATATAGCACTTCCACTTTCTTCTGTCAAGATCCTACAGTATTCACGCGGTGAAGTGTTGAAATCTTGTTTAACCATTATAAACCTTATATATTACGGAATTTTATCATTTCAGTTTTCTATGGCATTTCAATTTTCTATTGCAGAACTTCGGTTTAACGTATAAATCCTATCTCTTATTTACCGGCCCATTCCTGATACCATTGCCTTACTGTTTCCAAGCTTTCATCCACGATCCCGGACGTATCCTCCGCCGAGAATCCTCTGTCATACAAATTATGGGCTGTCTGACAGGCTTTGTCTCTTGCTCCATCCTCGAATCCATCTTCAAATCCTTCCTCAAAGCCTTCTTCCCTATCCTTCACTCTTTCTTCCCATGCCTGCATATATCTCACTCCCATCTCTTCAGTGAATTTTTTACAGATATAATTATAGATTTCCTTATTCCTTTCTGTCCTACCGCCACAAGCTTTTTTCATCTGCCGGTAGTAATACTACTGATTTTGTCTGCTTAAGTAAAAATCCTATACAGAGTGCAGCAAATTCATTTTACTTATATATCCTTTATGATATACTTAATAATTGAATATAGTTATTCACAATACAACCGTTATTCTGTAACTCAATCATATCATAAACAGAATATATATTCTATTGATTATCAATTAAAATGTTCATTTACAAGGTTTATCAAATAAACTGTACACAAATTCTAAGAACATACCTATAAAGTGAGGTAACCATGAATTACACAGAACACAATGCAAAAGCCTGGGATGTCATAGGAGAAGGCAGTTCGGAAGATGGCAGGGCACAATTTACTCAGATGATCAGTCATGAAGATTATCTGCGTGCAAAAGAGGGGTTTCTTCAGGTTTCCCTAACCTCTTCAAAATATGTCCCGGAAAATTGGTTTCCATCCCTTAAAGGAAAAAAGATTCTGGGCCTGGCCTGCGGCGGCGGACAGCAGGGCCCTGTTTTTGCCGCACACGGTGCCGATGTTACTATTATAGATATATCTCCCAGACAGCTGGAAAACGAAAAACTGGCAGCAAAAAGAGAAGGCTATTCCATAACAACATTACTGTGCGACATGGAAAAGACTCTGCCTTTTGATGATAATTCCTTCGATATCATTTTTAATCCTGTATCAAATTGTTATATTGAAAACATTCTGCCGGTATGGAAAGAATGTGCCCGTATTTTGAAAACAGGCGGAATATTAATGATGGGTTATGTTAAAGAAGAGCACTTTATGTTTGAACCGGATTTCAGCAGGGATCAGGCACTTACCACCATATATAAACTTCCTTTTCATTCCCTTCGTGACTTAAGTGAGGAAAAGAAACAGAAAATGCTTAAGAATCATGAACCACTTCTGTTCAGCCATAGCCTGACAGAACAAATAGGAGGGCTGATAAAGGCCGGATTTCTTATTACCGACCTTTATGAAGACGGAGACGGCGGCGGATTATTTGATCAATATATGAATTCTTATGTAGCTGTCCGGGCAGTAAAAGCACAATTCAGGATGGCCTGATGCCCATTGAAACATAGATGCCGAGTTCTGTGTTCCATCCTTAATGTACAACAAAAATATCCTCAGAACTCCTTTCCGGGTTCCGGGGATATTTTTATGGCTATTATTTACCAGCCCATTCCTGATACCATCGCCTTACCGTTTCCAGGCTTTCCTCCACGATCCCGGACGTATCCTCCGCCGAGAATCCTCTGTCATACAAATTATGGGCTGTCTGACAGGCTTTGTCTCTTGCTCCATCCTCGAATCCATCTTCAAATCCTTCCTCAAAGCCTTCTTCCCTATCCTTCACTCTTTCTTCCCATGCCTGCATATATCTCACTCCCATCTCTTCGCTGGATTTTATTTTGCAGATGTAATTATGGATTTTTCTGATTCTTTCGCTCTCCGACTCACAGGCCTGTTTCCCGTCTGTCTGTTCCGCATACTCCAAAAATTCCACCAGCTCACTGCTCACTTCGTCCCGGTTCTTTCCCTTTGTATTAAGAAAAATACGGACTGCCCCATCCTCAAGAACACATGATAAATCCTCACTGCATCTGGCCTGAAAGGTATATTTATATTTACCAAGTCCAAATATATCATACGGCGTGATCACAATAATGTAAGTTTCATTCAGCAGGTTAAAGTGAATGGAACCGGGTTCCAGCAGCGAAGAATCCAATAGTGACTGGTAGTATCTGCTGCGTTTCGGCAAATCATACTTAAGCTGCTTCTGCATTTCCGAATTATATATAATCCTGTCCTCATCCATGGAAAAAACGTCCATACGAATGGAACGCAAAAGCGGGCTTGTCCGCAGCTCCTTCTCTGTTTCGTTTTTCGTCAAAAGGGCAATGTCTCTGCCTAAAATAATCTCAAGCACCGCCCGGTGTACCTCTTCGTTTTCCATTGCCGCATCAAAGAGAAAGCGGTCCATAAGGGTTAATTCGCCAAGAGGCACCATTTTGGTTTTTCTTTCAGTCATTTAATCTTCTCCTTTATTTTATCATATACACAGGAATTGAGTCAAATACACCGCCGTGAACAGCGGGGTATTTGACCCTCGCGGCAGTCGCCAAGTGGACAAGAGAACCTTCGGTTCTCTGCCAGCGTGCCCGTTTGGCTCGTTGTCCGCGGGAATCAATAATCAGAAACGAAAAACAAGCATAGACATCCCCCCTTACCCTTAAAATAAAAATACGGAAACTTATGGGCAGAACTGCCCTGATAAAAAAAGAATTTACAGATAAATTTATCTTAGCATAAACTGCATACATGGGCAACAAAAAAAGACTGAATCCCGTGCACTTTTACACATGGCTTCAGCCCTTTTCCAACAGGTCACCGAATTTGCTCCGCCGACCGTAAATAAATATTTCAAAAGTGCCAAAAGCACTTTGAACTAACTTT
>ERZ772875.1220-NODE-1220-length-24828-cov-3.260243_pt1 | contig 24828 bp, 37 predicted proteins | sample MGYA00580585_ERZ772875 | MGnify/ENA primary metagenome ERZ772875 (study PRJEB29015, sample SAMEA2737736) | human gut metagenome | biome: human gut; feature: human-associated habitat; material: faeces | place: China | collected 2012 ... | reverse complement strand
GTGCAGGCAGCGAAGCGTCCCTGCCAGTAACTTTGCGCGTCCGCAGACGCGCCCCCAAACTGCTCTTCCCCCAAGATTCCGTGATGAACCAAAAAACGCAGACCGCAAAGCGACGCGTACCGCCTCCGGCACGTCGGTTTGCAGCCTGTGCGAATTATTTCTGCTTGTCGCCGGATTTCAGCTTTTGCAGCGCCGCGAGCGCCGCCGCCTGCTCCGCCTGTTTCTTCGTGCGGCCCGTTCCGTGGGCGAGTTCCACCCCAAAGCGGCTCACAGCGGCCTCGAATGTGCGGTTGTGCGGCGGACCGTCCTGCGCGATAATCTCGTAGGTCGGCGCCTCGCTGCCATCGCGCTGCAAAAACTCCTGCAAAGCGCCCTTGCTGTCCTGCATCGGACGCTGCACGTCCTCCGGCTTCGGCCAGCAGCGGAGAATGATTGCCCGCGCCGCGTCCAGACCGCCGTCCAGATACACTGCCGCCAGAATTGCCTCCATTGCGTCGCACAGCACGGACGGCTTCTCGCGCCCGCCGGTCAGCTCCTCACCCTTGTCCATGATGAGCACTTCGCCGACGTGCAGCTTCTTGGCGACCTGCGAGAGGTTCGCCTCGCACACGGACAGCGCGCGCAGGTGCGTCAGCTGCCCCTCATGGCAATCCGGGTGACTTTGGTAGAGGATATCCGACATGATGTATTGCAGCACCGCGTCCCCCAGAAATTCCAAGCGCTGGTTATCCTCTGGCCCCATCGACGGATGCGTCAGCGCCCGCCGAAGCAGCGCCGGATTCTTGAACTGATACCCCAGTGCCGACAAAAACTGTTGCATCATGCAGACACCCCCATTTTTAGCAACGACACACAGCCTCCGCCGTCGTCGGAGGAGGCTGCGCGTGCCATAATTCGCGGATAACTTACTTGTTGGCGTCGATGTACTTCACGACGTCGCCAACCGTCTTGAGCTTCATAATCTGGTCATCCTCGACCGTGATGCCGAACGTGTCTTCCACGTCCATAATCATGACCATGACGTTCGCGGAATCCGCCTTCAAATCCTCCACAAGACGGCTGGATTCGGTCACGGTGTCGGGGTTCACCTTCATTTGCTTGACAATCATGCCCTTCAGGGTTTCAAACGTAGACATAGTGTTTTCTCCTTTCAAAATGCGGGTAGCTAAGGTAACATCGCTTTGCAGCGCTGCTTTTGGGTCACTGTGCGTCCTGTGAATTCATTTTTGCGACGCCCTTTTCGATAATCTCAACCACATGCCCGTTCACCATCTTGATGGCTTGGTCAATGGCGCAGGAGAATGCGTGCGCGTTGCTTGAACCGTGCGCCTTGACGACTGCGCCTTGCACGCCCAGCAGCGGTGCGCCGCCGACTTCGGTGTAATCCAGCGTATGCTTCAAGCGGCGGAGAGCCGGTTTCGCCAGTGCCGCGCCTATCTTCGAGCGCGTATCTGCCATCAGCTCCTGCTTCATCGTCTTCAGCATGAACATCGCGACGCCCTCCATCGTTTTGAGGACGAGGTTGCCCGCAAAGCCGTCCGCGACGCAGACATCCGCAATGTCGCTGAACAAATCGCGCGCTTCCACGCTGCCGACGAAGTGATACGGCGCTTCCGCCATCATCGGGAACGCATCCTTCACCAGCGCATTGCCCTTTTCGTCCTCCGCGCCAATGTTGATAATGCCGACGCGGGGCTTCTCGATGCCCATCACGCCGCGCATGTACGCGTCGCCCATCACGCCGAACTGCGTCAGGTATTCCGGCTTGCAGTCCACATTTGCGCCGCAGTCAATGAGCAGGAAATAGCCCTTGCCGTTGGGCATCAGCGGGGCAAGCGCCGGACGCTCCACGCCCGGAATGCGCCCCAGCCGGAACATGCCGCCCGCCAGCACCGCGCCCGTAGACCCGGCAGAGACGAACCCGTCCGCTTCCTTGTCGCGGACAGCCAGCATTCCCAGCACCGTCGCTGATTTCGTCTTTTTGCGCACACCCATGACAGGGGATTCGTGGTTCGTAATGACTTCCGGCGCATCCAGCAGCGTAATCCGGCTGCGCACATCGTCCGCGCCCGCCAGATACTTCTCGATTTCCGGCACAATGCCCGCCAGCGTCACCGTCAATTCCGGATTCCGGCGAAGCGCTTCCACCGTGCCTTCAACCGGGGCTTGCGGCGCCAAATCGCCGCCCGTTGCATCGACAAAAATTCGCATGGTTTCCTCCTGCTGTTCCGCGCTCATGCAACAGAACATCTTATTCTACCACACAAGCAGCGTCTTTTGCAAGTGGCAAGCGGCACACGGCGCATTTTTTCCTTCATCCGGCACGGCGGGCAGGCAAAATCAGCCTCTGTTATTCCCCATACGAAATGGTGAAAAGCTGATACCCTTCTGCTGTGCTGCCCACAACATAGCGTCCATCGAAGGAAATCTCCGGCGCGTACTTCATCACAAACGGCACGACGACCTCGCCATCCATCCCGATGCAGCCCCACAAACCGTCCTGCTTCACCGCCAGCAGCTCCTGTCCGGCTTGTCCCCGCGCGGCTTCCTCGTACTGGGTGGGCAGTTCGCCCCGCGTCGCCGTAAAGACGCTGATTTTGCCGTTCATCTCCGCATAAATCATCGGGGCGTTGTTGGTAAGACCCTTCCAATCGTTTTCCTTCAGCTCATAATCCACCGACGCGCTCACCTGCCCGTCCGGCGTCAGGAAGCGCAGCTTGCCGCCTTCCAGCGCCGCCTGATAGCCGCCCTCGAACAGCAATCCCGCGTAGTCGCCGCCAAGCGTGTCATACATCGGCGGAACGATTTCCTGCCCCGTCATATCCACGATGCCCGATAAGCGGTTCTTCTTTGTCAGCATATAGTCGCCGCCGTAATAACGCACACTGTCATACAGCGGCTTGCCGTCCTGCACCGCCTCGCGCAGCACATTTCCCTGCAAATCCAAGAAATTGCCCGTTTTCGCGTCATACCAGACGCTGCGGGACACCTTATCCGCCGTCAGCGTGCATTCCGGGACGAACGCGAACTGCGCCGTCGGGTGATGATACACGCCTTGCTTGTAGATTTCCTCATATTCGCCGCGGGAGAAGGACTCGCCGGTGAATTCCGTGCGCGTCCCATCCGTCTTCAGGTAAAAGCCGCTGCTTTTGTCCAGCCGAACGAACAGATACGCGCCGTAAACCTCCATGCTCGCGCCCGTCGTTTCCTCGCGGTTCATTTCCGCCATTTTCTGCGCGCCATAGTAGATGTCCCCACGCACGACGTTGTAGTGTCCGCCGCCGAACATAGCGCGATAGTCGCTCTTCTCGTCCGTTGTTTCTTCCAGCGTCACCGCGACCACCCAGCCATTGCCGACATAGGTGAAATCCGAATACGTCATGGGAATCAGCAGCGTCCCTGCCGCATCCATCAGACCCGTCTGGTTGACGCCATTTTCATTGGCGACTTCGTAGTACAGCCCCTTCTCCTGCGCGCTGATGTCCGCGTAGCTTTCCGACAGTGCCGTGCCGTCCATCGCCCGCAGCGTATCGCGCCAGTCCTCGCGGGTCACGTAGGTATCAGAGGCACGTCCCAGCGTAATGGAACGCGCAAACGTCTGCGTATCCTCCAGCTTCGCTTCCGCCAGTGCCATCACCGGCAGGGAGAGCGCCAATGCCGCCGCGCAAAATCTCTTCCAGCATTTCATTCTGACCATTCCCCTTCCTTTCGCACATGGAAACGCACGATACGTTGATTATATACGACGAAAGAAAGCGTGTCAAGAGCAACTACAACGTTTTCGCTGTTTTCGCTCATTCCGGGCTGACACTCAGTCCGACCCCCATGCCGCCTTCCCCAATATGGCACGAGACCCCCAATGACAATTGGTCACTGAGCAGCTTCATCCCCGGAAACTCCGCTTTCAGCCGCGCTTCCCACGCCGCCGTCGCTTCTGCTGATGCACTCGATGCCGCCAGCAGCGTCACCCGCCCCTGTGCCAGCGGTTCGGCAAATCGCCCGGCTAATTCCGCGCGAATCGCCTCTATCATCACATCCTGCGCCCGATTCATGCCGCGCGCTTTCTTGTAAGCGCCCAGCGTTCCCGTTGTGAAGTGCAGAATCGGCTTGATGTGCAGCAGCGTACCGATGAGTGCCGTTGCCGTGTTGATGCGCCCGCCGCGCTTCAAATGCTCCAGCGTCTCCACCGCGACGTAGATGCACATGTCCTCGCGAACGGCTTCCAATTTCCGCTTGATGGTCGCGGCGTCATCCCCCGCGTCGCGCAAACGCAGCGCATCCAGCACCGTCACATGCAGCGCCGTCGCGACGCGCCCGTTGTCCACCACGAACACGCGCCCAGCGTAGGGCGCATCCTCCGCCAGCGCCATTGCTGCCTGACACGAACCGGACAAGCCGGAGCTGATCGGGATATAGACCACCTCGTCGTGGTCGGTCAGCAGCTTGTCCCAGAGGGCGGTCACATCCGCCGGGGCAGGCTGGGAAGTCGCGATTTTCGCGCCGCGCCGCTGATGCGCATAAAACTCCGCGCGGGTGAGCGTCTCCTCCTCCAAATAGCAAGTGCCGTCGATGGTAAACGGCATCGGCAGCACCGCGACACCAAGGGTTTGTGCCATTTCCGGGGTGATGCTGGAGTGGCTGTCAGTTGCAATAGCAACGTTTTTCATCATCATTGTGCCTCCGTGTATGATAATCAACACATTTTAGCACAAATGCGTGTTCGGTTACAAGCGATTGCAGTCTCAAATTTTGTTGATAATAGCAAGCGTTATAGGAGATTTCGCCTCTGCGGAGGCGACAAGGGGGCTTTCCGGTCGCCCCCTTGACCCCTTCGGTGTGCACACCCATGTTTCTTGGTCTTTATCGAAAGGTTTATCATGTGCTCATACACGCAAGCAAATAAAAACACCGTGAGCATACTGCCCACGGTGATGCTTTCTCAGCCCTGCTTCTGCTTGTGCTTCGGATTTTCGCAGATGACCATGACCTTGCCCTTACGGCGAATGATCTTGCACTTTTCGCAGATCGGCTTCACGGACGGACGAACCTTCATGTGCTGTTACCTCCTGTTGAAAATGATGCCACGAGGGCGAGCAGAATGCACCGCACGCCCGGATGCGTCTGATGCGATGTGCTTGTCACACAGTGCATCAGTTATTATACACCAGAGACCGCCATCCGTCAAGAGGAAAATCCTGCGGAAACGCGGCTTCCGGCACGGTTTCTTGTTATTTTCGCGCTGGTCAGGTCTTGCTGCGCCAAGTAATCCGGCCGCGGTTGAGATCATAGGGAGACAGCTCGATTTTTACCTTGTCACCGGGGTAGATGCGGATGAAGTTCATGCGCATTTTGCCGGAGATGACGGCGGTCACGATGTGACCATTCGGCAGCTCCACCTTGAACATGGCGTTCGGAAGAGCCTCGACGACCTTTCCTTCCAGTTCGATGACGTCGCTCTTGGACATGTCAGTCCTCCTTGTCGGCCCCAGCCGCGGCAGATTCCGCGTGGGGTTGTTCGTTCTGCGCTTTCAGCGAAAGACCGTGCGCGGAGAGAGCCTTGCGCAGGTCGCTGTCCTGCAGATGCTTGTTCTCCAGCGCCTGAGGTTCCACGTTCACCACAATGGGCTTCGGGCGCAGATGCATCATCTTTTTCTTTTTCGGATGGTCGATCTTGCGGCTTTGACCGTCCGCCATCAGCACATGCCGATCGTCCACGACCTGAAGCACCACGAAATACCGCCCGGCATCGCGTCCCTGCGTTGACTGCACGACGCGCCCCGGTTCCATCGTCAGGCGATTCATCATTTGTCCTCCCATTTGAAGTCGGGATAGGTGAGGATTTCCGGCAGACCGTCCTCATTGATGGCGATGGTATGCTCGTAGTGGGATGTCAGGCTGCGGTCGCGTGTGCGGCAGCACCACTGGTCTGCGTCGCAGGTGATGTGCCAGTCGCCGGCGGAGATCATCGGCTCAATGGCGATGGTCATGCCCTTGCGCAGGCGAAGGCCGCGATCCGGCGTGCCGTAATTGAACACCGGCGGATCTTCGTGCATTTCGCGCCCAATGCCGTGACCGGTCAGGTCGCGGATGACGCCATAGCCGTTGCTTTCAGCCACCTGCTGCACCGCGTGACCCACGTCACCCAGCCGCTTGCCCGCGATGGCCTGCCGTGCGCCCGCAAAGAAGCACTGCTCCGTGACGTCAATCAAGCGCTGCGCTTCCGGCGAAATTTCGCCAATGCCCATCGTGAAGGCACTGTCGGCTTGCCAGCCGTCCAGCACCAGACCGCAGTCGATGGACAGGATCTGCCCTTCCCGCAAAATCTGCTTTTCGGAGGGAATGCCATGCACCACCGCATCGTCAATCGACGCGCAGATGGACGCTGGATACCCCTCGTAATGCAGAAAAGACGGGATGGCGTGGTTTTTGCGGATGAGCTGCTCGGCGTAGACATCCAGCGCGGCGGTACTCATGCCGGGCTGAACGGCCTCGCGCAGGCGGCACAGCACTTCGTAGAGAAGCGCGCCCGCATCACGCATTTTGCCGATTTGCTCAGGATTCTTCAAACTGATCATGATGTCTTAGCCCTTCACGATGGCCATGATGGACGCGAAGATCGTATCCATATCCTGATCGCCGTCAATGACGCGCAGCAGCCCCTTCTTCTGGTAGAAATCCACCAGCGGAGCGGTCTGGTCGTGGTACACCTTCAGGCGATTGAGGACGGTTTCAGCCTTGTCGTCCGCGCGCTGCACAAGCTCATCAGAGCAGGAATCACATTTCGTTTTCCCGTTCAGGCGGGAAATGTGGTACGTCGCGCCGCACTTCAGGCACACACGGCGGCCACTCAGGCGATCGATGAGCTTCTCATCGGCGACGTCGAGGTCAATAACCGCGTCGATGTCCGCAATGCCTTCCAGCGCTTCCGCCTGCGGAACCGTCCGGGGGAAGCCATCGAGGATGTAGCCGTTCTTGGCATCATCCTGCGCAAGGCGGTCGCGAACGATGTCAATGATAACGTCGTCCGGCACGAGCTTGCCCGCGTCGATGTAGCTCTTCGCCTTCAGCCCCGTGGGGGTCTGCTCCTTGATGGCCCGGCGGAGAATGTCGCCGGTGGAAATCTGCGGAATATTCAGTGCGTTACAGATGCGCTGCGCCTGCGTACCCTTGCCGGCGCCGGGAGGTCCAAGGAAGATGATATTCATCCGGATGCTCCTTCCTACTCTGTCGCTGTCCGCGCATAACGCGCGTTCATAAATCGATACTTCGCTGTCCGCACCGATTCATGTTACGTTGATTTTTCCCACATTAGTACACAAGCCATGCACCGGAAAACGAGTTTCAACGGTGCATGGCTTGCGTATGGATTACATGAAGCCGTTGTCTTTGTCGGTTTCAATGCCGCGGATGGACAGTTCACCCTCGACCGTGCGCATGGTTTCCAGAGAAACACTCACAGCAATCAGGATGGAAGAAGCCGCGAACGGGAGGTTGGTGACCCAAGAGGTCAGCAGCGTCGGAATCACAGCCAGCACCGCGAGGAAGAGCGCCGCAAACAGGTTGAGGCGGTTCGTGGTACGGGCGAGGTAATCGCGGATGTTCTTGCCGCGCTGTCCGGGGATGGTCGCACCCTGCTCCATGAGCTGCTTCGCCTGCTTATTCGGATCAAAGCTGATGGACGAATAGAAGAAGGTGAAGCCGACAATCAGGAGCGCGGAGAGGATCATATACACCCAAGAGCCGCTGCTCAGGTAGGTATTGCACCAAGCGGTGAAGCCGCTGTTCGGCGCAACCAGCGCGCCAATCGTTCCAGGGAACGCCAGCAGGCTGTACGCGAAGATCAGGGGCAGAACGCCGACGGACACAACCTTCAGGGTCATGTGGGTGTTCTGACCGCCGTAAACGCGGCGACCCTTGACCTGCTTGGAAATCTGCAGCGGGATACGGCGTTCGCCAAGGTCAACGTAGGTCACGGCGAAGGTCATGACAACCAGCATCAGCAGGATAACAAGGACAGACAGCCAAGCGGTCGTCGTGCCATTTGCCACCGCGGTGTAGATGTTGCCAGTGATGCCGTTGAACAGGTTGGAGACGATACCGGCGAAGATCAGCAGGCTGATGCCGTTGCCGATGCCCTTGTCGGTAATGCGCTCGCCAATCCACATCGCCAGCGCAGAGCCGCCAGCCATGCTCAGACCAACCAGCACCGTGTTGTACCAGCCGGAGCGGACATAGCCCCCCGCGCGGGACAGACCGATTGCCTGGAAGACAGCCAGACCAACCGTCACATAACGGGTGATGCGCGCCATCTTCTCCTGGCCGCCTTCTTCTTCCTGCATCCGCTGCAGGGACGGGAAGGCAACCGCCAGCAGCTGCATGATAATGCTGGCATTGATGTAGGGGGTGATGCCCATTGCCATAATGGTCATCTGACCAAAGGCGTTACCGGTCATCATCTGCATCATGTTCAGCAGGGGCAGCTGCATGAAATTGTTGCTTTCATTCAGACGGGAGACGTCAATGCCCGGAGCCGGGATGACGCCAACCAGTCGATAAATGAGGAGCATGAGGAACGTGTACAGAACTTTCTTCTGGAGGTCTTTGATCTTCCACAGCTTGCGAAATGTCTCAAGCATGTCAGATCACCTCGGCAGTGCCGCCAACGGCCTCAATCTTCTCCTTCGCGGAAGCGGTGTACTTTGCAGCCTTCACCGTCAGCTTCTTGGTCAGTTCGCCGTTGCCCAGAACCTTCAGGCCGTCCTGAGCCTTGCGGATGAGACCAGCGTCGATGAGCGCCTGCGCATCGACCACAGCGCCGTCCTCAAACACGTTGAGGTTCTCGACGTTGACAGTCGCATAGTCCGTACCGAAGATATTGGTGAAGCCCTTCTTCGGGACGCGACGATACAGGGGCATCTGGCCGCCCTCGAAGCCGGGGCGCTTGCCGCCGCCGCTGCGGGCCTTGGCACCCTTGTGACCCTTACCGGAGGTCTTGCCCAGACCGGAGCCCACGCCGCGGCCAAGACGCTTGGCAGCAGTGGTGGAACCCTCGGCGGGATGCAGCTCGTGCAGTTTCATGGCTTACCCTCCTTTACTCGTTAACTTCTTCGACCTTCACCATGTGCTTCACAGCGAAGATCTGGCCGCGAACGGCCGCGTTGTCGGGCTTAAGGACGGTCTGGCCAACCTTGCGCAGGCCCAGCGCCGCCACAGTCGCCTTGTGAACCGGCAGAGACGCGATCGGGGACTTGATGAGCGTAACTTTCAGCATTGTCCTTTACCTCCTCAGCCCAGCAGTTCTTCCACGGTCTTGCCGCGCATCTTCGCGACCTGTTCCGCGCTGCGCAGCTGCTTGAGCGCTTCCAGCGTGGCCTTGACCATGTTGATGGGGTTGTTGGTGCCAAAGGACTTGGTGCGGATGTCCGCCACGCCTGCCAGCTCCAGCACGGCACGCGCCGCGCCGCCGGCGATAACGCCAGTACCTTCGGGAGCGGGCAGCAGCACCACCTTAGAGGTGGAGAAATAACCCGTCGTGTTATGGGGAATCGTGGTGCCGTCCATGGGGACGGTCACAAGATGCTTCTTAGCATCCTCGGTGGCCTTGCGAATAGCTTCCGGGATCTCAGCGGCCTTGCCCATGCCAGCACCGACACGGCCCTTTTCGTCACCGACGACCACCAGAGCGGAGAACCGCATGTTGCGGCCGCCCTTAACGGTCTTGGAGACGCGGTTGACAGCAACCAGACGATCCTTGAATTCGCTTTCCTGTCCGTAGCGTTGCATTTGTCTGCTGCCTCCTTTATTAGAATTCCAGACCCGCTTCACGGGCCCCCGCAGCAACCTCCGCAACACGGCCAGTGTACACATAGCCGCCGCGATCGAACACCACGGTCTTGTAGCCAGCAGCGAGGGCGCGCTCACCAATGAGCTTGCCCACCAGCTTGGCAGCGCCCTTCTTATCCAGGTCATTCAGCTGAGCCTGCACGTCCTTTTCCAAGGTGGAAGCGGCGCACAGGGTCTTGCCAGCCACATCATCGATGAGCTGAACCTGGATGTGCTTCAGGCTGCGGTAAACGGACAGACGCGGCATATTGGGGGTGCCGCTGATCTTCTTACGAACGCGGGCATGACGGATCTCGCGGATCTCATTACGGTCGCGCTTGGTGAACATATGCAGTCACTCCCTCTCTTACTTCTTACCGGTCTTGCCCTGCTTGCGGCGGATGTGCTCACCGGTGTACTTAATGCCCTTGCCCAGATAGGGTTCCGGCTTGCGGATCGCACGGATGTCAGCCGCGAGGTTGCCGACCTGCTGCTTGTCGATGCCCTTGACAACGATGGTGTTGGCGTTAGGCGTCTCAAAGCTGATGGTTTCGGGCGCGTCGAGAATGACGGGGTGAGAGAAGCCGATGTTAATGGTCAGCTTCTTGCCGCCTTCTGCCGCTGCACGATAACCGGTGCCGACCAGCTCCAGCGTCTTGGAGAAGCCGTCCGTCACACCGACGACCATGTTGTGCACCAAGGCACGATACAGGCCGTGCATAGCACGATTTTCCTTGCTATCATTAGCGCGGGTCAGGTGGAGCATATTGCCCTCCTGATTGACCGTGATCGCGTGGTTCACCTGCTGGGACAGGGTGCCCTTGGGGCCCTTGACCGTAACCAGGTTATTGCTGTCCACAGTGACCGTCACGCCCGCGGGAACAGTGATCGGAAGTCGTCCGATACGAGACATGGAATCACACCTCCTACAAACGTGTCGGTATTACCAGATGTAGGCCAGCACTTCGCCGCCGATGGCGTTCTTGCGAGCCTCTTTGTCCGTCATCAGACCCTTGCTGGTGCTGATGATGGCGATGCCCAGACCACCCAGAACCTTGGGCAGCTCTTCGCAGCGCGCGTACACACGCAGACCGGGCTTGCTGATGCGCTTCAGACCCGCGATAACGGGGGTCTTGCCGTTGATATACTTCAAAGTCACCTTGATGGAGCCCTGCAGGCCGTCATCAATGTAGTCCACAGCCTTCACATAGCCTTCCGCCAACAGGATCTTGGCGATAGCCTTCTTCGTGTTGCTGGCCGGCAGCGTCACAGCCTCGTGCTTAGCGACCTGCGCGTTGCGGATTCGGGTGAGCATATCGGCGATGGGATCATTCACAACCATGTTGGTACCTCCTTCCGTTTCTCTCCCCGATTACCAGCTGGCCTTGCGCACGCCCGGAATCTCGCCCTTGTAGGCCAGCTCACGGAAGCAGATACGGCACACGCCGTACTTGCGCAGGACAGAGTGGGGACGGCCGCACAGACGGCAGCGGGTGTAAGCGCGGGTGGAGAACTTGGGCGTCCTCGCCTGCTTGAGCTTCATACTCGTCTTAGCCATTAGATGTTCTCCTCCTTATTACGCCTGCGCGAAGGGCATGCCCAGCAGACGCAGCAGCTCCTTGCACTCTTCGTCGGTCTTGGCGGTGGTGACAAAGATCATCTCCATGCCGCGAATGTGCTCGACCTTGTCGTACTCGATTTCGGGGAAGAGCAGCTGCTCACGAATGCCGAGGGCGTAATTGCCGCGGCCATCGAAAGCCTTATCGGAAACGCCGCGGAAGTCACGGACGCGGGGCAGCGCAATGTTGACCAGCTTGTCCATGAATTCTTCCATGCGGGCGCCGCGCAGGGTAACCTTCGCGCCGATGTTCTGACCCTCACGGAGCTTGAAGTTTGCAATCGACTTCTTGGCCTTGGTGACCATGGGCTTCTGGCCAGCGATGGTCGTCAGCTCGTTGATCGCCATTTCAAACGCCTTGGCGTTGTCCTTGCAATCGCCCAGGCCCATGTTGATCACGATCTTGTCCAGCTTCGGGATCTCCATGACGTTCTTGTAGCCGAACTTCTGCTGAAGAGCAGGAACAGCCTCGGCCAGATACTTTTCCTTAATACGGGTAGCCATCAGACTTTTCCTCCTTCTCAGTCAATATCGGCGCCGCACTTCTTGCAGACGCGGACCATCGTGCGGTTCTTCTTGCCGTTGGCATCCACAGCCACGTTCACCTTGTGGGAAACGCGGGTGGGCTTGCCGCACTTGGGGCAAATCAGCATCACGTTGGAAGCGTCAATCGCCGCTTCCTTCTTCACGATGCCGCCGGGCTGCATGGCGTTGCGCGCCTTCTGGTGGCGAGTCACCATGTTCACGCCTTCGACGATGACCTTGCCGGTCTTGGGGAAGGCGACGGTGATCTTGCCCTTCGTGTTCTTATCCTTGCCGGTGATGACCATCACCTGATCATTCTTGCGAACGTGCATCTCTTCCGCCTCCTTACAGAACTTCGGGAGCCAGGGAGACGATCTTCATGAAGTCCTTCTCGCGCAGCTCACGGGCAACTGGTCCAAAGATACGGGTTCCGCGCGGCAGCTTCGCATCGTTGATGATAACGGCAGCGTTGTCATCAAACTTGATGTAAGAGCCGTCGGGACGCCGCTTGTTCTTGCGCATACGGACGATAACCGCCTTCACGACGTCGCCCTTCTTCACGGTGCCGCCGGGGGTCGCGGTCTTGACGCTGGCCACGATGACATCACCGATGGAACCGTCACGCCGGAAAGAACCGCCCAGCACGCGGATGCACATGATTTCCTTGGCGCCGGAGTTATCGGCGACCTTAAGCCGGGTTTGCGGCTGAATCATAGGGTTTTTCCTCCTTACATGACAGCGGGATTACTTGGCCTTCTCGATGATTTCGACCAGGCGCCAGCGCTTGTCGTGGGACAGCGGACGAGTTTCCATCACGCGGATGGTATCGCCGACGCCGCACTCATTGTTTTCGTCATGAACCTTGAGCTTCGAGGTCTGGTTCATGATCTTGCCGTACAGGGGATGACGGACGCGCGTCTTGATCTGAATGGTGACGGTCTTGTCCATCTTGTCGGACACGACGACGCCGATACGGGTCTTGCGCAGTCCGCGCTCCTGAGTGTTGTTCGTTTCAGACATGGCAGCAGCTGCCTCCTTCCAATCTCACTTACGCCTGCTCCAGCTGGCGCAGCACGGTCTTGGCGCGGGCAATGTCGCGCTTAACCGCAGTAATCTGCATGGTGTTCTGCAGCTGGCCGGTAGCGAGCTGGAAACGAAGGGTGAAGAGATCCTTCTTCAGCTCAGCGACCTTTTCGGTCAGCTGTTCCTTGCTCATGGACGTGAATTCATTCGCTTTCATTTCTCTTCACCACCCGCTTCGGTCACGGCTTCGTCAGCACGCTTGATGAACTTGGTCTTCAGGGGCAGCTTGTGGGCAGCCAGGCGCAGGGCTTCGCGAGCGGCTTCTTCGGGCACGCCAGCGATTTCAAACAGCACGCGGCCGGGCTTGACAACTGCAACCCAGTATTCCGGAGAGCCCTTGCCGGAACCCATTCGGGTTTCAGCCGGCTTTTCGGTAACGGGCTTATCGGGGAAAATCTTAATCCACACCTGACCGCCACGCTTGGTGTAACGGGTCAGGGCGATACGGGCGGCCTCAATCTGCTGAGAGGTAACCCAGCAGGGCTCAGTGGCCTGAAGGCCGTATTCACCGTAAGCGAGGAAGTTGCCGCGATGAGCAGCACCCTTCATGCGGCCGCGGAAAACCTTGCGGCGCTTGACTCTCTTGGGCATCAGCATGGGTTACTTAACCTCCTTCGCGACCGGAGCCTTCTTAGCCTTCGGCAGGATCTGACCCTTGTAGATCCAAACCTTCACGCCCAGACGGCCATAGGTGGTCTTGGCTTCAGCGAAGCCGTAGTCGATGTTGGCGCGCAGGGTCTGCAGCGGGATGGAGCCATCATGATAGTGCTCGGTGCGGGCAATGTCCGCGCCGCCCAGACGACCAGAAACGCTGGTCTTGATACCCTTCACGCCGGGGAGCTTCATCGCGCGCTGCTGCGCCTGCTTCAGGGCACGGCGGAAGCTGATGCGCTTCTCCAGCTGCTGAGCGATGTTCTCCGCCACCAGCTGCGCGTCCGCATCGGGCTGCTTGATCTCCATCACGTTGATCTGCGCCGGACGGCCGAGCTGCTTGGTCACTTCCGCCTTCAGCTGCTCGATGGTAGCACCCTTCGGGCCGATAATCATGCCGGGCTTGCTGGTCATGATGTTGACGGTCACGTCCTTAGCGGTGCGTTCAATGTCGATGCGGCTGATGCCGGCAGCATAGTACTTTTCCTTAATCATCTTGCGAAGCTTGAAGTCTTCAACCAGGTTGTTGGCGAAGTCCTTCTTGTCCGCATACCAGCGGGTGCTCCAGCCGAAGATGACGCCCACGCGAGCTCCGTGGGGATTGACTTTCTGACCCATGGATAAACCTCCTTACGCCTTCTTCTGGTCCAGCACCACGCTGATGTGGCTGGTGCGCTTGAGCATGGGGGACGCGCTGCCGCGGCTGCGGGCAACGTAGCGCTTGAGCGTCGGGCCGGGGTTTGCGTAAACCTCAGCAACGTACAGCTCCTTGCGGTCCAGCTCCTGGTTGTTCACCGCGTTGGCGATGGCGCTGTTGAGCACCTTCAGCACAACGGGGGAAGCGGCCTTGGGGGTGTAGGTCAGAATCGCGGCGGCTTCGTCCACATTCTTGCCACGGATCAGGTCGATAACGATCTTCACCTTGCGAGGAGAGATGCGAACGTACTTAGCAATAGCCTTCGGACGCTTGTCGGCGGACGCCTGACGAGCCTGCGTCTTCGTCTTCGAACGGGTTGCCATATCGTTTCACTCCTCTCTTACTTGCGGGCAGTCGCCTTGTCACCCGCGTGACCCTTAAAGGTACGGGTGGGCGCGAATTCGCCCAGCTTGTGACCGACCATATCCTCGGTCACATAGACCGGAACATGCTTGCGGCCATCGTGCACGGCGATGGTGTGGCCAACGAAATCCGGGAAAATCGTGGAGGAACGGGACCAGGTCTTGACCACGTTCTTCTTGCCGGACTTGTTCATCTCAACAATGCGCTTCATCAGCGCAGATTCAACATAGGGGCCCTTCTTAATAGAGCGGCTCATTGGTTGGCTGCCTCCTTCCTGTAGGATGCGCGATTACTTGCCAGCGCGCTTGACGATCATCTTGTTGGAATACTTCTTGTGCTTGCGGGTCTTCAGGCCCAGAGCGGGCTTGCCCCACGGAGTCACAGGAGCCGGCAGACCAACGGGGCTCTTGCCCTCGCCGCCGCCATGCGGGTGATCGTTCGGGTTCATGACGACGCCGCGGACGGTCGGACGCACGCCCATATGACGGACGCGGCCAGCCTTGCCCAGGCGGACGTTCTCATGGTCGGTGTTGCCGACGGTGCCGATGGTCGCCTTCGCGTTCAGCGGCAGCTTGCGCATTTCACCGGAGGGCAGACGGACGGTCGCAAAGCCGTTTTCCTTCGCCATGAGCTGTGCGCTCATGCCGGCGGAACGAACCAGCTGACCGCCGCGGCCGGGCTTGAGCTCCAGGTTGTGGATCAGCGTGCCGACCGGGATGTTCGCCAGCGGCAGCGCGTTGCCGGGCTTGATGTCCGCGTTCTCAGAGGACACCACGGTGTCGCCCACATTCAGGCCCAGAGGAGCCAGGATGTAACGCTTCTCGCCGTCGGCGTAGAACAGCAGGGCGATGAACGCGCTGCGGTTCGGGTCGTACTCAATCGCGGCAACCTTCGCCGGAATTTCCAGCTTGTTGCGCTTGAAATCAATCACGCGGTACTTGATCTTGTTGCCGCCGCCCTGATGACGGACGGTGATCTTGCCCTGCTTGTTGCGGCCGGCGTTCTTCTTGAGGTATTCCACCAAGCTCTTCTCAGGAGACTTCTTGGTGATTTCCTCATAGGTCAGAACCGACATAAAGCGCCGGGCGGGCGAAGTCGGCTTATAAGTGCGGATAGCCATGTTTCTTGTCCTCCCTGCTTTACTCGCCCATGCCTTCGAAGAACTTAATCGGCTTAGAGTCCTTCTTCAGCGTAACATAGGCTTTCTTGACTTCCGGGGTGCGGCCTTCACTGCGGCCCTGACGCTTGATCTTGCCGATCGTGCGCAGGGTATTGACCTTTTCGACCTTCACGCCATCTTCCGCGAAAACCGCTTCAACAGCCTGCTTGATCTCGGTCTTGGTGGCATTGATGGCCACTTCAAACACGTACTTCTTATCGGCAAAACCGTCGTACGCTTTTTCGGTCAGCACCGGGCGAATAATCACGTCGTGCACGGACTTCATTACGCGTACACCTCCTCAACAGAAGCGACGGCAGCCTTGGTCAGGACGACCTTGCCGGCGTTCAGGATGTCATAAACATTCAGGGTGTTGACGTAGGTGGTCATTGCCTGCGGCAGGTTCGCCGTGGCGCGAACCACGTTCTCGTCCTTTTCCGGCAGCACGACCAGCGCCTTCTTTTCAGCGCCCAGCTTCTTCAGCACGTTCGCCATCAGCTTGGTCTTGCCTTCGGAGAGGGTCAGCTCGTCCACCACGATGATGTCTCCGTCGTTGAGCTTGGAGGTCAGCGCGCTCTTGAAAGCAAGGCGGCGAACCTTCTTCGGCACAGCGATCACATAATCGCGGGGCTTGGGGGCGAACACGACGCCGCCGTGACGGAACTGCGGAGCGCGGTTGCCATGATGACGAGCATTGCCGGTGCCCTTCTGACGGTAGATCTTGCGACCACCGCCGCGGACTTCCGTGCGGGTCTTGGCACTCTGCGTGCCCTGGCGCTGTGCGGCCAGATAGGAACGGACGACCAGATGCATAGCGGCGACATTAACGTCGGACGCGAAGATCGCATCGCTCAGTTCAATCTCGCCAATGGCCGCGCCTTCCATATTGTAAAGAGCAGTCTTAGCCATTGTTCAATCCTCCTCGCGGCATCACTTGACCGTGTCGCGGATGACCAGCAGGCCTTCGTTGGCACCGGGCACAGCGCCCTTGACCAGCAGCAGGTCGCGTTCAGCATCCACAGACACGACTTCCAGGTTCTGAACAGTCACACGATCCACGCCGTAATGGCCGCCCATGTGCTTGTTCTTGAACACGCGGGAAGGATCGGAGTTAGCGGACATGGAGCCGACGCCGCGATGATACTTGGAGCCGTGCGCCATAGGGCCGGTGTGCTGATTCCAGCGGGCCACCGGGCCGGTGAAGCCATGGCCCTTGGAGGTGCCGGTCACGTCGATCTTGTCGCCCGCGACGAACTGGTCAACCTTCAGCACATCATTGACCTTGTAACCAGAGCAGTCATCGAAGCGGAATTCGCGCAGCACGCGCTTGGCTTCGACGCCAGCCTTCTTGTAGTGGCCCTGAACCGGCTTGCTGAGCAGCTTCTCAGCGCGCTTCTCGGTCAGCTCGCCAAAACCAACCTGAACGGCGTTGTAGCCATCAGATTCGACAGTCTTGGTCTGCACAACCGTGCAGGGGCCGGCCTTGATCACAGTGACCGGAACAAGACGGCCATCTTCGGTGAAGATCTGCGTCATGCCGATCTTCTTACCCACGATCGCTTTCTTCATTGTTTCGTCCTCCTGCCTTACAGCTTCATTTCAATTTCGACACCAGCAGGAAGTTCAAGCTTCGACATGGCGTCCACGGTCTTGGCGCTGGCGTTCATGATGTCGATCAGGCGCTTATGGGTACGGCGCTCGAACTGCTCGCGGCTGTCCTTGTACTTGTGGGTAGCGCGCAGGATGGTCACGATTTCCTTCTCCGTGGGGAGCGGAATCGGGCCCGACACGCGGGCGCCGGCTTGGCAGTCTCGACAATCCGCTCCGCGGACTGATCGATCAGGGTGTGCTCATAGCTCTTGAGCTTGATGCGGATTTTCTGGGTGGCCATTGATTTACCTCCTAATGTCGTCTCGTTGGCGCCGTCCGGCTTCCACTGCAGGTGCGGTCGCCGCTGCGCTTCGAGTCCGTCGCCCGATTGTCGGGCTGGTCCGCGCTAATTACCCGCCATGGCCTGGCGGCAACTTAGCACATCATCCCTGTACAGACAACACTCTGATTATATCAGATACACATGAAAATTGCAAGGGGTTTTGCGCAGTTTTTTCAGGAAAATTTTTAGCTTTTTTCACTTTCTCGACCCGCAAAACCCGCCCTATGCCCGCATTTGCAATCTTTCGGCATATACACGCTATCCAGTGTGTCCTACTTTAGCGCGTGTTTGCCCCTTTTGCCCTTGCTATCCGCACTTTTTGCATTTTGTGTTCCGCATCATGTTGATTTTCCTGCTCTTGCGTCAAGTTTTATTCACACTTATCCGTGTGTATCTATTTGTAGTGTCGCTGACTTGCCGTTTTTTTGACGAACGTTCGGACTTCCATATATATCGCTGAATGTTCCTCTCTCCCCTTTTCCGCACAAAAAAAGCACCCGTTTTCCACCGGATGCCTGCCTGATTTGGCTGCTGCATTTGTCCATTATGGGAGGCGCTGATAATGTCCGCCTGCTTCGCACTGGTAGAAGCCCAAGTGGTCATCCTCCGTCAGTGCCGCATGATAGCGCTCATACGTCCCGTTGCTGGTGTTGCTGAGGATGAAGTCGTGCGCATACCCATTCGTTCCGCCGACAATCTGCCATTGGAACATTCCGGCGCTTTCCGGATTCATATCCGCCGTGATTCCTTCGGTCAAGTAGCGCATACTTTCCGACGCTTCATCCGAAATCGCGTAGCAGACGCCCTGTTCGTCCGCCATCAGCGTGAACACCCAGCCCATCAGCTCCCCGCCGCCGCAGAAGCCCCACGTTCCGCTGACGTTCGCCATCGCTTCTGCATCCACCGTGTCGTTCAGCTGTACGCTCATCAGCGGCACGAAACCCCACAGCATCGTGCCGTCCCGCATTGTCGCGCGCATAGGCCCAGAACGGGTCATACTGTGCCAGCAGATGCACGTCTGTCAGCGTGTCCCCTTCCGCCGTGTGATACCAGCTTGTAGTGGGGTCGTCTGTCAGGAACGCGCCCTCTTTGAGTGTCACGGGGATGTCCGTGAGCATCACCGGTGCGCTGCCGAGCTGATTCGTATGCACCCAGCCGATACGCATCCGGCTGCTGTTGACCTCGTACCGCACGAGCGACCAGTCGCCATATTGCATCAGGAGCGTCGCGCCGCCCGCCAGCGAGACGCTTGCCTTGCCGTTTGATGCGTGGTAGGAATTTTCGTCCGGCGCGGCATACACTGGCAGCACTTCCGTACCCGTGACTTTCTCCGACCAGAAGCCGGACGCGTCTTGCAGCGCCGCATAAATGGCATTGCATTGCAGCAGCTCTTCGCGCGTCCGCGGCATCAGCAGCGGCTGATACGTCGCGAAGGGCAGTGCCCCCTCCGTTTTCCAGATGAGTCCATCTGCCGTGGCGTATGTATTCGTGTCGGCGTCATAGCGCAGGGTGAGTTCGCCGGAACAGATGGCGGTATAGGTCTCCTGTCCATCCACCCAATCGACCAGCACCGTGCCGTCGGTGAGCGGTTCATCAGCGATTGCCGCGCCCAGCGGAAGCATTGCCGCCAGCAGCAGCGCGAAAATGCGTTTCTTCATAGGAAAACCTCCCTTTACCTATATAACGGGCAGAGGGAGAGAGAAATTCCCGAAAGAATGGAAATAATGCGTCAGTCAACCGCCAGCCTGATTCCACCCTTTCTTTCCGATGGCTGCACAATCACCGTCACGGGCTGGTTGCCGCCCCACTCGTAGGCGTAGGATTCGCCGGATGCCTGCCCGATGAGCGTTTTCCAGTTGATGTCCGTGCGAATCTGCGGGTCGCAGTTGTCGCCTTCCTGCCCCATCCAGCAGATAACCGCATCCGGGTCAACGGAAATCGTCGCACGGGACTTGCGATTGTTCATCACCAGCGGGTTGCCGTCAGAGAGTACCGCCACATACGCGCTGTCGCCGCGCCCGGTCAATGTCGAGGTCGCGATGCCCTTCTGCGACACCACGCCCATGCCCAGGAAGCGCACGTTGTAATCGCAGTCGCCCGTGAACGCGAGGATGTTCTCCGCCTCCACAGACAGCACTTCGCCGCGCGCCAGCTGATAGGCTGTCACATGCTGTCCCGCGTTCGCGTAGTACGTCTGCGAATCGCCGCCGAAATTCACCTTCATCAGCGGCAGATTTTCGCCCGCCACACGCCGGGTCAGCGCACCGAACGCCGCCTGCAGCAGCCCCTGCTGCGGGCCAAGCAGAACCTTTTCAAACGTATAGTTCTTCCCGCCAGCGCTCTCCCCCGCGATAAACGCGCCCGCCTTTGTGTACAGCACGCCGCCGCCCTGACACGTCACCTTCAGCGCCAGCTCATTGACTGTCTCAAATCGAATCATCCGCTGTTCCTCCTCACGCGAGCGTCACGCCGTACAGTGCGCACTGCCCCGCCAAATCCATATGAACACCGTTTCCGACGGGGTTGAATTTCCACTGTCCCTGATGCAGGTAGAGTTCGCCCAGCGTCATGCTGGTCACGTTCTCGAACGCGTTTCCCAGCGGATAGCTGAGGATTTCCCGCCCGTCGCGATCGTCCAGAATGCGCAGATACACGTTTTGCAGCATTCCGAAGTGCAGTTTCTGCGTCAGCGCTTCGTCAATCGTCAGCACAAAAACGATTTTGCGGATTCGCGGGTCAATTCGCGCAGTATCAACAGTAATCGTCTCCCGGTCGTCCGCGCCGCTTGGCTGAAAGCGGACACTGCCGTCGCTTGACGTCTGCTGCCCGTAGAACACAAACCCTTCATCAGACAGCACGCGTCCGCTTTCGCCCAGCAGAAACGCCGACGCATCCACATCGCATCGGGCGTCGTTCGCATGCCACCCGAAACCGAACCGAATCCGCGTACACCCGCGTTCCTGCAAATGCAGCGCCGTTTTCTGCCCGCGCGCAACGGGCGAGAGCATTGGCGGCATCCGGCGCGGGGTTGGCTGCACGGTCGGCTGCATCGGTTGACTGGACACTTGCAGCGTCGGCGCAGGCGTCCGATTCGGCATCGGCGGCTGCACCATGCGCATCGTCGGATGCTCCGGCATCGGCGGCCGCGGCGGTATCGGCTGCGCCTGATGATGCTGCGGTGCGCTCGTTGCCTCCGGCGCATTCAGCAGCCGATCGGACAGCGCGGGCATCACGCTCTCCCGCATGTCCGGCAGACTATCCCGCGACAACGCCGGGCGGGTGCGGTTCAACTCCTCCGTCAGCATATTTCGGCTGAGCGGCGGATGGATTCGCTCTGCATAGGCCATGTTGCTCCTCCTGTGCGGCCGCGCCCGAGGAATGATTCACTCAAAGGGTGATTCACCCGCCGGAAACGCCTTCTCCATCAAAAAGGGCAAAGCGGAGACAGACGCGCCGCCCGTTCCACTTTGCCCCTTCCTATGTTGATTTTTATACTATTTCCAAATGAGAATGTGCCAAGATGCGAGCAGATGGCGCAGTTGAATGCAGGAAATAGTATATTACACGTTCACGCCGTACGCCTTGCACAGCGCGTACAGGCCGCCCTGATAGCCCGCGCCGACGGCGTTGAACTTCCACGTCGCGCCGCTGCGGTACAGTTCGCACACCACCAGCGCCGTCTCCACGGAGAAGTCCTCGCCAAGGTCATAGCGCAGTTCTTCCGTGCCGACACTATCGTTCTCGCTGGAACGGCGCGCCAGACGCACATAGGCGTTCGACACCTGACCGAAGTTCTGTCCGCGCTCCTGCGCCTCGTAGATGGTTACGGTGATGGCAATGCGCTCCACATCCGCCGGAACTTTCGTGAAGTCAATGTAGAGCACTTCGTCGTCGCCCTCACCTTCGCCGGTGCGGTTGTCGCCCGTGTGGGTGACGCTGCCGTCCGCGCTCTTCAGGTTGCCATAGAAGATGAAGTCCTCATCCTTGCGAACCTTGCCGTTCGCGCCCAGCAGGAACGCGGAAGCATCCAGGTCGAACTCCGCGCCGCCGCTGTAGCGGTTCGTGTCCCAGCCCAGGCCAACCAGCGCCAGTGTCATGCCCTTGTCCAGAGAGATTTTCTGACCCTTAGAAAGATTCACAGCCATGCGAGTATTCCTCCTATCGTAATTTTGTGTTGCTTACTGATACAGCCGCACCAATTCCGCCAGTCGGCTTGCTTCAGTCACGCCCTGCCCGATGGCATTGAACTTCCATTCACCGTTGTGACGGTAAATTTCGCCCACAACAAGACCCGTCCGCCCGCTGTAATCATCGGAGAGGTTGAAGCGGCAGATTTCCTTCTGCGTGGACAAATCCACCAAGCGGATGAAGGCATTGCGAATCAGGCCGAAATGCTGATGGCGGACGTTCGCATCGTAGATGTTGACGACGAATACCAGCTTGTCGATGTTCGCGGGAATGTTGGGCAAGTCGACCATAATCTGCTCATCGTCGCCGTCGCCCGCGCCGGTCAGGTTATCGCCCTGGTGGACGATTGCGCCGCTGGAATGCACGAGATTGCCGAAATAGACGCAGCAGGTCTTGATGTCATTGCTGATGATGCGCCCATCCGCGCCGCACAGGATGACCGATGCGTCGCAGTCAATGTCCTGCGGCTTGGGCGCGAACCAGCCGCGCTTCTGCTCGACCTCGTCCCAGCCCAGACCAACCATGATTCGCTTGAGCCCCGGTTCACCCGGCTTCACGAGCGAAATCTTCTGTCCCTTTTGCAGATTCACAGACATGCTATTCCCTCCCTTAATAATGATGCAGAAGTAAGAATCCGTGGCTTTGCCCCAACCCCCAGCAGGGATGCTGCCCCTGCTGGGGAGTTACACCCTTGAGCGGTGCGTATTTACACAGTTGTCTTATGTGCAGCTTGATTTTTATCGTTCGTAATTTCGTATTATACTATTTCCAGATAAGAATGCGCCAAGATGCGCCGCGAATTTTTCATTCTGGCTAACGTGAATGAAACGCAGCGTAGCAGCGCTACGCTAAGTGGAATGAGCGGACGCCAGAATGGAAAAGGCGCAAGCAGATGGCGCAGGTGAATCTGGAAATAGTATTACTTCTTCTTAGAAGTAATCGCCTTGCGAATGATATCAATCGGGATAATCAGGAACGCAATCAGCAGGCAGACCAGCCATGCCGTCCAGCTCAGCGGCTCAACGCTCAGCACCGCGCCGCCGAAGGTAACGAACAGGAACTGCAGCACCAGCAGCGCGCCGATGACCAGCAGGAAGTTCTTGTTCCGCCCCAGATGCTCAAACGGGTTCGTGTGCTCCGTGCGAGCATTGAAGCCGTTGAAGCTGATGGCCATCATGAACGTCGCGAACACCGCGGAGTTCAGCAGCGTCGTGTCCAGCACGCCCGTGCTCCACGCACCCAGCAGATGCTGCAGCGCCGGCACAAAGCGGATGCACAGGCACATCGCCGTGATGTACAGGCCGCTGACAACGACTTGCGACATCATCTTGCCCGTCACAATCGACGCGTCACGCGCAATCGGCCTTTCCTTCATGTATTCCATCAGCGCGGGTTCGCTGCCGAAGGCGATTGCCGCCAGCGTGTCCATCGCCAGATTGACGACCAGCAGCTGGATAACCGTCAGGATTTCGTTTTCACCGAACAGGGGCGCGAGGAAGCAAGTCAGCACCGCCGCGACGTTGACCGTCAGCTGGAAGATGAGGAACTTGCGGATGGACTTGAACATCGTGCGGCCGTACAGGATTGCCTTTTCGATGGACAGGAAGTTGTCATCGAGGATGGTGATATCGCCCGCTTCCTTCGCGACTTCCGTGCCCGAACCCATCGCGAAGCCAACGTCCGCCTTCTTCAGCGCGGGCGAGTCGTTCACGCCGTCGCCGACCATGATGACCGTGTGCCCCTCGGCCTTGGCCTCGCGGACAAAGTTGGCCTTGTCCTCAGGCAGGACCTCGGCGTAGACCGCGTCGACGCCGACCTCGGCGGCGACGGACTCGGCGGTCTTGCGGTTGTCACCGGTCATCATGACCACGTTCGTAAAGCCGCAGTCATGCAGGGCGCGGATGGCGTCCCGCGCCTCGCGGCGCAGCGGATCAAAGATGCAGATGACGGCGGCGAGCTTGCCCGCGATGCAGAGATAGAGATGGGAATATTGTGCGGGCAGGGACTGGAACTTTTCATCCTCGCCCTCCGGCACGACGCAGCCCTCGTCCTCAAAGACGAAGTGCGCGCTGCCGATGATGACCTTTTTGTCGTTGACCTTGCTGGAGATGCCGTGCGCAACGACGTACTGCACCTCGGAATGATATTCCTCGTGGTTCAGCCCGCGCTTTCTGGCTTCTTCCACGACGGCGTTCGCCATCGAGTGCGGATAGTGCTCTTCCAGACAGGCCGCCAGACGGAGCATTTCCTCCTCGCGGTAGCCGCCGAAGGGAATGACCTGCGCGACGGTCGGCGTGGCGTAGGTGAGCGTGCCGGTCTTGTCGAAGACGATGGTGTCCGCGTTCGCGACCGCTTCGAGGAAGCGTCCGCCCTTGACGGAGATATGATGCACGCTGCTCTCGCGCATCGCGGAGAGCACGGCAATCGGCATCGCCAGCTTCAGCGCGCAGGAGAAGTCCACCATCAAAACGGCCAGCATCTTGGTCACATCGCGAGTCAGCAGATAGGTCACAGCCGTGCCGCCCAGCGTATAGGGAACCAGCCTGTCCGCCATGCGGGACGCCTTGTCCTCAGCGGTGGATTTCAGCTTTTCCGATTCCTCGATCATGCGAACCACCCGGTCATAGCGTCCGCTGCCGGATACCTTTTCCACGCAGACCACACACTCGCCTTCCTCGGCCACCGTACCGGCATAAACAGGGCTGCCGGGCCGCTTGGCCACCGGCATGGATTCTCCGGTGAGAGAGGACTGGTTCACCATGGCCTCGCCCTCCACCACCCGGCCATCC
>ERZ772875.1215-NODE-1215-length-24976-cov-5.311023_pt1 | contig 24976 bp, 24 predicted proteins | sample MGYA00580585_ERZ772875 | MGnify/ENA primary metagenome ERZ772875 (study PRJEB29015, sample SAMEA2737736) | human gut metagenome | biome: human gut; feature: human-associated habitat; material: faeces | place: China | collected 2012 ... | reverse complement strand
ATATACTACTTTTCGTTTTTCCTCTTAAGCATTACTTAAAGTGCTCTCTCGCTGCTATAAATATAATCGTTTTATGGATAGGTTGTTACAACGTCTCTTGTTTATTTTATTCTTTTCTCTTCTTTTGGATAAAATTTATGAATAATTCGGCTCCAGTGAGTTTAGTATGAGTAAACGTTTCTATACCACTATTTTTCATATCTCAATATTGAACATAAATTGTACTAAGAACAGTATGACCGGACGCCTGCAATGAATCTCCAGAATAGGTCAGATGCATAGAGATTCCGTTATAATCAATTTTCACCGGATAAGACACCTGCTGCCGGTCTATTGGAATGAGTACATCGAGTATACCTTCATCGTTCGTTTTGACTTTCAGAAAGCCAAAGTCGAATGTTACACCTATGAGTTGCTTTTCCGTTTCATTATCTACAATACAGTATCGAATATGCCCAAACGTTTCAGGATTCCGTTGAATAGGCAATGCTATCTTTGAAGTAATAGATACGATTGTGTCCAACACATAGCAACCATAAGCCTTTGCAACAATTCTCATATTCTGTCCTTTATACTTTCCCGGAATGTTGGGAAACAAAACAGCATTATCCAAATCTTTTAGAACCACTGTGCGTAGATCATTTTCACCTAGAAACAGATACAGACTGTCTGTTTCATCGGCACTAAGTGGGAGAGCCTTGAAAGGTGTTTGTGATAATTGCACTGCTAAATCGAAAGGACGTGAATGAATTGCGTTCACTGCCAGTCCGATGATAATGGAAAGGACAACAATCATCAAAGCGACCAGCTTAACGAGAAAATGCTTTCGACGGTTCCATAATACGCCAAAGTCCACATCAAGCATTCTTGCCACAAGACGGATAAATGCTTGATGGAAACGTATCGCATGGAATCTTGAATTTTCCGCCTGCACATCAATCCCCAAAAGTTCCAATCCACCTAACGTCAGTTGAGCATGAAAACATTCCCGATCTTTGGAATGAGGAATACCGTCAATGATAAAAGGTATAATCTCTCTTTCGCGTCCCTTCGAGCGGAAGTAGGCAATCTCCTCCCCTACATATTTCGATTGTGCCGAATTCGGCGAACAAATGACAATCAGATATTTCGATTCGTCCAATTTATGATGCAGTTCGTCACTAAGTACACCACTCGTCAGTTCATCAGCATCACGAAAGACTTTAAACCGTTTAGGTGCCTCCGGCTTCATTTTCTGAATCATTGTCGGCAAATTGTACGATTCTAATAAAAACTGTAATCGCTTCGCCGCCTTAATGTCCGTATGACGATAGCTAATAAAAGCAAAAAAATTGTGTGCCATTTTTCCTCTTTCTTATATAGGACCAACATTTATTACTGTACAAAGGATTGCTTGGCCTGAAGAGAAGTAACATATTTAATCCATTCCAAAGTCTCCTTCGTCGAATTATCTTCTTCACCCAAAGTGCTCCTGTATATAGCTAACGCTTTTTCGAGGAACATCAATGCTTTAGAATTATTACCTAAAAATGCATACATCATCCCTATATTGCCATAGCATCCAGCTACATCAAGATAATTTTTGTCATAAACAGGTAACCAGATTTTCAATGCTTTTTCAAAATATATCAAGGCTTCAGGATACTCTTTTTGATAAAAGTACATTTTCCCAATCCTATTATAACTGGCAGCTATAGTCGGATTATTCTCTCCGTAAACAGATAATTCAACATTCAAAGCCTCTTTAAAACACTCCAAAGCTTTAGAATAGTCACCTTTCTCATAATATATTTCACCCGCACCATTATAGAAGGTAATTTGATCACTGATCTGTTGAGTCTGACGCTTAGTAGCATCACTTATCAGCTGTAATGTTTGCCGAATGGAACAATCATTTTCGTCTAATATTTTTCGATCGATTGCCAATGATTTCTCTAAAAACAGCAACGACTTTGCATAATATTTTCGATTATAATATATCACTCCTATATTATAATAGGCCGATGCAGCCAAAGGGAGATTCACACCATTGACTAACAATCCTTCCAAAGCTTTTTCATTATATTCCAGAGCCTTATCGTAGTTTTCTTGAGAATAATATACCTGTCCTATATTATAATATTGGGTAGCTACTTGAGGATGGTCCTCTCTATATAATGATAAGTCTATTTTCAAGCTTTTTTCATAATATTCCAAGGCTTTGCTTTTATTTCCCTGGTCAGAATATAGATTTCCTATATTATTATAAGTGGTAGAGACGTCAGGTGATATTTCTCCATAAGACAATTGGATTTCTAAAGCCTTTTTATAATATGTCAAGGCGTTGACATAGTCACCCTGATCCTGATATATCCCTCCTATATTACTGTAACAGACAGCTACACCAAGATCATTCTCGCCATTAACAGACAAGCTGATATTCAAGGCTTTCTCATAATACTCTTTAGCTCTGGAAATATCACCTTGTACTTGATATATCCCTCCCATATTATTATAATAGACAGCTACACCAGAATCATTCTCCCCATAAACAGACAACCTGATATTCAAGGCTTTCTCATAATATTCTTTGGCTTTGGAAATATCGCCTTGTACTTGATATATCCCTCCCATATTATTATAACTATCAGCTTTGTCCAAATCATTTTTTGCAATGCCCAATGCGGATAAAAAATAATTCATAGCCCGACTGTAATCAGCCATGTATTGATCTTCAAACATTCCTGCAGTATTCAAATATTTGCAATTTGTTGGAGCAGCTTTCGTGAGAATCTCATAATAATGCGAAACCGAATCATTCAAATGCTGCATCTTGAATGATTCGATAGCAATCTCCATTTTCTCAAACCATTGACTGCGTTGTTGTATCAATCGTTGTTGTTCTGACAGTCCTCTAGCTAATTCAAGCTTGGCTTGTTCTACTTTTGCATCCGCATTCCGTTGCTGTTGTTCAATCACCTTCCAGGCTTCCTCGGCTCCACCAGGCATAGACTCGCGTATCAAGTCGTTAAGTGCCTTCCATTCTCCGTTTTTTTTCAGTTCATAGATTTTCAGTTCCAAAGAGTCCAAGCTCTGATAATCGGTCAGTGCCAGCTCTTCAGCTAATTCCTTGATAACCTCATCTATCTTATCCTCATTGTTGATGTAGTCAAGATAAAGTTTGCGGATGCTGTCACACTCCACTTTCAGACGTGCATAATGCACATCCGACTCGCTCAATTCTCCAAGACGCTTATTCAGTTCATTGCGTAGTTTACGTAAAGATAACGACTGCTCTTCATACTTTTCTTTCAGTAATTCATATTGCTTCTTATACTCCGTCTCCTTTTCTTCTGGTGTTATCAACGAGACTTCCAAGTCATTGGCAGATACAAATAGTCGTTTACCTTTCGATGGCGAAGCCAACATATACTTGGAACCTTGTGGCATACGCACGGCTGTCAGTGTATAACTACCGGCCTTATCCGTGACCTTCACCTCCAACGAAAATCGTCCGTTCTTATCGCTTGCCTTATTAGCTTGCACCGACACAACAACTTGTACACCCTGCACCGGAATGAAAGGATCTGAAACCGAACGGGTTATCTTGCGGACTACCCCCTTCTGGGTATGAACCTGTGCTGTAACTCCCAATACCATGAAGACGGCAAAAAGGAATACTGTTATCAAACGTAATCTACTCATGTCATTTTCATTAAAACTATAGAATTATCTATAATCTTACCCTTATTATTTTTATAGTCCTTTCTACAATGCCTTTCCACATTCCGAACAAAACTTTGCACCTTTGATATTCCGATATCCGCAGTTCGTACAAAACACCATCCCGCCAGTATTTGAAGCCGAGATTGTAGAAGAACTTTGATTTCTTATCATCACTTCTGCTATTTCGAGTGCCTTATCATCAAGCTTGGACTGTTGCACCATCCCCCAAATTTGCGTGATAAGTACCGGCCAGAAGAATAGCATAGAAATGATAGTAGGAATAGCTTGTTGCCCAAAAATCCCTATCCCAGCTTCAAACGCTATTGCACTGTCTTTAGGTATCAAGCTGACTTTTAATGCAGACTTCAAACCAAGTACGGCTTTAAACAAATTACCTTTGGATATAGAAATATCAACACCACCACTTAATAAATTATCTATTTGTACCTCAAACTGTTCTGCCATAAATTCTGTTCTTATCTGTTCGGCAATGGCAGGAATCAAGGAAGGATTACCCGGAAGTATTTTTTTTGTTGCAAATGTTCCCATAATTCTATTTTTTAAAAGTGTAATGACTGTAATGCATGATATTGGCTCGTTGTAAATAACACACCGGTTTCAACAAGCAATTCCTTAATCTCACACTGTTGTTCTTCCGTATAGTTCTTTTCCATAGACTTCAATATAGAAATAATTCTTTCAGACTGTTCCTTGACCTCCTGTTCAGTAACTATACCATCTTCCATAATCTTCTTGAATGTGGGCTGGTTCATGACCGCCTCATCTAAATTCAACATTCCCTGTTCATTAAAAAACATAAGCTATTATATTTAAAGTTTATTTCCACAATGTTTGCAATAAGTCCAGCCATCCGCTATCGGTTGCTTGCAATTCAGGCATATCTTGCCTGATTTCTCTGTCGAAAGATGATCGACGATAGTCTTATATTGGGAACTTTTCCCCCATTTCAAGATCTCCTTAACCCGCACGGCCGAAAACGGATGATTCTGATTCATTATAGCTGCGACTTGCAATGTCTTATTCCATAATCCGTCATTACGGATAGCTTCATATTGGTCTGCCTGCTTAGCCCACTCCACCAGATCGATATTCTTTGTTATAGAAGACGGACCTCCAGATAGACGAGCCATCGTGCTTGCCACTATGGCTGGAGTAGTCACAATACTGGCAGCTCTGTCACAAGACAACTCACTTTTACGTTCCCAATACAAAATCGCATATTGGATGGGGACTCCCAAACTTCCCAAAACGCCAAGTGAATCCAAACCATCCATCACATAATGAGCTATGGAATGATATAAGACATGATGACAAAGAATATGCCCGCATTCATGGGCAATCACTGCATCCAGTTCCTCTTCTGTCATCATATCAACCAAGCCGGAAGTGATAGTTATAAAAATCTTTGTATCGCCAAAGGTCCATGCGTTAGGATTAGGGTCCATAGAGAGATAGAATTCCGGTTGTTCAATCCCCAACTTCTTACAAATCGGTGGCAGACGATTATACAATTTAGGCAATTGATTCGGTGATAAACGAATTGCAGATGCCATATTAACGCCATATTGCAGTTGTTCCAATCCCATTGACATCAATTTTTTCACTAGGGTCGGGAATCCGGGAATACTTTCCAGCTGCCTCAATGCAGCTGCATCCTCCGGATGAATAAAATCTGTTGCTTTAATCATGGTTATCAATATTAATATCTATTGTTTTTATGACCTTCATTACAAAACACATCAAGTTCAGTCTTTTCATATCACTGGTATACGCAACAAACTCCTCGTAAGCACCACAGGTTAAAATCCTGATATACAATAAACCGGAAACATAAAAAGAATTATGCGAATAAATTCTTCATTTATCTGACAAAATAAGAAAGCAGCACGATAATCAGTATTAGCTTTTAACAGATACAAATATCATGCTGCTAAAATGTTGTCCTTGTGCAGTCCTTTCATTGGCGATTTCAGAGACCTGGACAAACATATTCTCCATATTCTAGTTCACCGCATCATCGTTACAAGTCTCAAATATAACGAATAATATAGCAGGCAAAAAATTACAAAAGTCCCAATCATGTCTAAACAGACCAAAAACAGAACTATTGATGCGAAAAACATGTCTATCATGACATTTTTTATTTTGCAAATCACAACAACAAAAAGATAGTATTCATTACAAATACATTATTTATATCTTTCATCTTTCACCGAAAGTCATAAATCCTTTTGTTTATCGCACTTTCAAACCATTGACAGTTCTTTTTCAATCTATCACCCAATCTTTCATCTTTCACCACTTATCACATTCAAAGGAACAGCGTTCTCTTTCCTGAACTATTAATAGATAAGTTCCTTTCCATTAAATATAAACTTCCTTTTCATTAATAGATAACCTATTCCTCACCTGATTCAAACTATAAATGCAAGTTCCGTTTTTATAAATGAAACTTGCATTTATAAAAACAGAACTTGCATTTATATAATTAAAGATTTCATTTATAGATTGCAAACAGCCAAAAGAAACTTCTCTATTAGACGAAAGAAACTTTGCATAGGAAAGAAAGGAAGTTTTCTATTAATAGCCAATGTAAGAGACAGTACATAAGAAGGTTCCAACAAAGAGAAGATGATATATTTGGAGAGTCCGATAATAAAGCATACCTTTACTCGCCTTTTAAAGAAAGAAACATAAACAATAAACACATCTATCATGAAACTTACTTTGATGCGAGACAACGGAGAGACGACAACCATGCGAACGTTGGACATCAACACACAAATTGAAACGATGAAGCATGAAACGAAAGCCCAGCCAGTCAGCAACCTACGCACGAGCATCCGTTACGCATCACCGGACAGCAAACTGGACGACGTCAAGAAATTGGTCAAAGTTGTCCCAGCTGCCACTTTTCGCAAAACAGTCAACGGTATACAGATGACCGGATATAACGGCATTATACAAATAGAAGTGAATCATCTCGCCAACCGGATGGAAGTAAACCGGGTGAAGCAGGAAGCGGCTGAACTTTCACATACATTCGCAGCCTTTATGGGTTCCGGAGGACATTCCGTGAAAATATGGATACGATTCACACGTCCCGACAAGTCACTTCCTCAAAAACGGGAAGAAGCGGAAATATTTCAGGCAAATGCCTACAGGAAAGCGGTCAGCCTATACCAGCCCGCCCTTTCCTATGCTATCGAACTGAAGAATCCTGCTCTGGAACAGTTCTGCCGACAGACTTATGACCCGGAACTTTATTACAACCCTGAATCTACCGTGATTTATATGCGGCAGCCATTGGAAATGCCTTCGGAAACAACTTACAAGGAAGCTGTGCAAGCAGAAGCATCTCCATTCAAACGGTTGATTCCGGGATATGACAGTTTCGACACATTATCCGCTCTCTTCGAAGCTGCTTTAAACAAGGCATATCAATCACTAAGCGAATTACAGCCAAGAATCCATATTCATTCCGATGAAGACCTGAAGCCTTTGCTGGTTCAGGTAGCAAAGAACTGTTTTCAGGCAGGAATACCGGAAGAAGAGACGATCCGTTGGTCCACCGCCCATTTCTATACAAAGAATAAAGAATTCCTGATCCGGCAAACCATACAGAATGTATATACGTGCGAAAAAGGTTTCGGAAAGAAATCTCCCTTATCAGCAGAACAGGAACTGGAATTTCGGACGGAAGAATTCATGCAACGCCGATATGAATTTCGCTACAATACGATGACGACAGTTACGGAATACCGCGAACGAAACACGTTTTGTTTCTGTTTCCGCCCCATCAGTAACCGCACACGGAACAGCATCGCAATGAACGCACGTCTGGAAGGGCTTAACCTATGGGACAGAGACGTCGTCCGGTATCTGGACTCCGACCGTATCCCTATTTTCAATCCTATTGAAGATTTCCTTTTCAGGCTGGACATCCATTGGGACGGACGTGACCGGATTCGGGAACTGGCAACCCGGGTTCCTTGCAACAATACCCACTGGCCTGACTTGTTTTACCGCTGGTTTCTGAATATGGTAGCCCACTGGCGTCAGACAGACCGGAAATACGCCAATTGTACTGTACCGTTACTGGTCGGTCCGCAGGCATACCGAAAATCCACCTTTTGCCGAAGTCTGCTTCCACCTGAATTACAGGCTTATTATACCGACCGCATTGATTTCAGCAATAAGCGGGATGCCGAACTGTCTCTAAATAGGTTCGCACTCATCAATATGGATGAATTTGACCAGAACCGAGTGAGCCAGCAGGCATTTCTGAAACATATTCTTCAAAAACCGGTTGTCAACGTCCGACGTCCGCATGGCACCGCTACTCAAGAGATGCGCCGATACGCATCTTTCATTGGGACAAGCAATCACAAGGACCTACTGACTGATACTTCCGGCAGCCGACGCTACATCGTCATTAACGTAACCGGTCCCATCGACTGCTCCCCCATTGATTATGAGCAGCTTTATGCACAAGCCATGCACGACTTATATAGAGGAGAGCGATATTGGTTCAACACGGAAGATGAAAATGTCATGACGGAGAATAATCAGGAATTTCAAGTCATGCCGGTTGCCGAACAGTTGTTTCACGAATATTTCCGAGGGGCAAAAGAAGGAGAAGAATGCGAGCAACTCCTTGCCATTGAAATACTGCAACAGCTACAACATGACAGTAAGATTCATGTATCTATCTGCAGTATTGTCCAGTTCGGAAGAATATTACAAAAGAACAAAATACCTTCTTTGCATACAAAACGCGGTAATTTCTACAAAGTAATACGAATCAAGCCGGGAAGAGGATAAATTTGCAATAAAAAATATCCGGTGAAAGATGACAGATCACTGACAGATCATTTTACATCTATCACCAGCGTACAACTACGATAGGCAGGGAGTTTCAGCAGAAGGTGAAAGATTGAAAGATAAAAGCATGAAGAAAAGCTTTAGTGGAGGTAGTATAGATATAAGACGAAACATCATCTAACAAATTTTCGTTCTACTTAAATTGAAAAATAGACTCATTTAAATGGAGCCTGCATTCAACTTTAGTAGAACGAAAATGGTCATGTAGATTAAATAAATTATTTATGAAAGAACCGAAAATAAGTATAGCGTCATAACAGATTATCTTTTACGATTCTCCGTTTGACAGGTTTAGACTAAACGAATAGTACTTATTTTGCTTTTTTCTTTTTCTTCGCGTTATCCTTCTTACGCATATCCTGGTATTTCTTATATTGTTCATCGGTCAGAATGCTTTTTATTTTAGCATCTATTTCCTGCCTTTTCTTTTGCATTTCTTCCCGCGTAGGTCTTTCATTCGATTTATTTTTCGCAGGTCTCATTTCTTCCATTGCAGCTTTGAAATCTTTGGCCTGCTTTTCATTCAAGCCCAGATCGACAACAATCTGTTCCATACGTTTCTCTCTATCAGCCTTTCCATTCTGACGATTTTGAGCCATACATGCAATCGAGCCAATCAATAACGCAACTGCCAAACTTAAAATTTGCTTTCTCATCATTTTAATTCTCATATTAAATAAGTTATGTATGTTAGACCTCACAAATGGGTGAAAGTTAATTCGATAATGAGGCTAAAAACTGTTTTTTCACATTATTTATCAAAGGGCAGCTAGTATCACACCGAAAAACGAATAAACGTTTTCTTATCCGGTAAAAAAACAGCAATATCCAGTTTATCGGTTTAGAAATATTATTTCTATATTTGCAGGAAACATATCAAAAGCTTGACATACCCTTATGCAAACCTATTACAAAACCGATTAATAATTAAAACGATGAGAACACTTTTCTTTATTCTGCCATTTATCTTTATCACTACAGGATGTATTAAACAGAATACAGAAAAAAGTGATATTTTGACAACAGAGGATATAGCCAAATTTGACAGTTTATTTAATGCCTGGGAAAAAGAAATACACAACAATCCCAAAGCACAATTAAGTTCAAGTACCCGTGCTTACACCATTTTACCCCAATTCAAAGAGCTAAAAGCTATGGGTAAGAAAATTATCCCATGTATCATAGAACAGTTTGAAAAGGACAATAACACTTTTTTTGCTTTACCTCTTTATGACGAATTACAAGATAATGACAGCCTAAAATCTCACAGAGAAACAAGCGAACAAGATAAAGTGAGCGAGATTGTGCAGAAATTCAGAGAACAGGAAAAAAGAAAGATGTGGGAAGAAGCTAATAGCTACAAGACGTCTATAACCGACACTACTTTCCTGAAGACAAGAGGGACGATGTCGTATGCTGCAATAGATTTATTCACGGGACGAGGTTTCAATAAAGATTACGCATTTAATCAGGTTGTCTATTTGAAAGCCTTACAAAGAGCCCAGAAACATCTGTCTGTCGTAAATGGTCAGTTGGCATGCGACTTAAAGTCAGGTACAGAAATATATATTTCCGAAGATTTATACCTATTTATCACCGACCTTTTTAAGGATTGGAATACGTGGCTGGAATCGGGAAAATATGAGATAATAAAAGACGAACAAGGGCTTTATACAGTGTTACCTAAGAAAACCAACCAATCATCGCAAACGAACTCCGTCATATTGCGACCTATTCCCCGTGACATTCCGACTGGAGAGAACATAAGTCCCGCTTCGCTTTCTATAGAAACAGAACACGATCATTATCCGCTATCAACTACAGAAGTAAAAATAACCATCACCAACCACTCTCACTATGAATACGAGTGCGGAGAAAAGTACAGCCTTGCTTACTATAACAAAAGTAAACGGCAATGGGAAACATTGCCGACCGATCCTGTCGTTAATGATATACTGTGGATTTTCCCACCGGAGCACCCCAGTCACCAACAGACAATCAAACTCTATACATCAGAATCCCCCAACCATCCAGGGAAATACCGTATCTACAAATCATTCAACAGAGGCACCAAAGTGGCTTATGGAGAATTTGAATTACTACCTTAATGTGAATTTCCAACAACAAGCACACTCCAGATCAGTAACATTCGGATAACAGCTAATCATTTCAGTAACGATTCTTTCGTCTATGACGCGTGCAAATCCATCATGCCCGAATTTCGGTATGACCAACGAGTTACGAGGAGTAGAAAAAAAAACGGAGAGAGTTTTTCAACTTTCTCCGTTTCAGTACCCAGACCCGCATTTGAAAATATGAATAAGAATAAATGGGAACAAAATCAATTTAATAAGAATGTTACGGTAATATATTTAATGTTAGGCAATTATGAAAAGTATTGAAGATGGATAAATTTGATAGCATTGAAATTATTTCGGGATGATTGGGAACAATTTGGGAACAAATTACTATCTTTGCAATGTTCAATCCAGAAATAAAATTGAAGCCCATGAAAGTGACTGCATTCATACGGAAAACTGCCAAGAAGAACGATGTTGACACTAAGGCCACCATTTATTTCCGTTTGCGTGACGGAAAGAAGGATATCAAGGCTGCGAGTGAATTATCCATTTGTCCCAATCACTGGAGTGCGGAACGACAGGGATATAAAGACCGTGTCGCCTTGGTAAGCGAAGAAGAGAAGATGGACTTTAACCATAAAGTGCAAACGTTGACCCGCATGATTGAAAAAGAATATCGTGAGGATGCAGACAGTGAATGGCTCGGAGAAATAATAGACAAATTCCATCATCCCGAGAAATACAAGACGGAAGAAGAGCTTGCAGCAGAAAACCCACCGACATTTGCTGAATTGTTTGATGAATTTCTGGAGAAGCATAATTTGTCGGAAGTTAGAAAAAAGAATTTCCGTGTGGTAAAAAGGGCACTCATGCGCTACGAACTGTTTGTAAGACAGACAAGACGAGGAATGAAACATTTTGCCCTTGACATCGACAGCGTTACAAAAGACACGCTGGCCGACATTTGGGACTTCATGGAGAACGAATACATATACGCAGAAGAATATCCCGAAATTTACGCGACCATCCCTGAAAAGCGTACTCCACAACCCAGAGGCAAGAACACTCTCATAGACAGTTTCTCGCGCATACGAACCTTTTTTATATGGTGCTATAATCAAGGGAAAACGACAAACCGTCCGTTTGACAAGTTCCCTTTGGAAGAATGTCTTTACGGCACACCCATTTACATTACGCTTCAAGAGCGCAACCAACTGTTTGAAGCCGACTTGTCAGCCCGTCCGCAACTGGCCATACAGCGTGATATTTTTGTATTTCAAACGGTTGTTGGCTGTCGTGTGGGCGACCTCTACAAACTCACGAAGAAAAACATCGTAAACGGAGCGTTGGAATACGTACAGGAAAAGACGCGCAGCCATAACCCTCGGACAATAAGGGTGCCGCTAAACGACATCGCCCAAACCATACTTGAACGTTATAAGGATTATAACGGGGAAACATTACTCCCATTCATATCGGAGCAGAAATACAATCAGGCTATCAAGGAGGCATTTAGGTTGGCTGGACTTGACAGGGTGGTCACCGTACTGAATCCTCTCACACGTGAGCCGGAACAAAAGTATCTGTATGAGGTCGCAACCACGCATACCGCCCGAAAGACGTTTATCGGCAATATGTATAAAAAGGTGAAAGACCCCGACCTTGTTTCATCGGTTTCGGGACACAAGGAGGGAAGCAAGGCTTTTCGCAGGTACAGGGAGATAGACGAGGACATGAAGAAAGAACTCGTGCATTTGTTGGACTGAAAAAGGACTGGTTATGGCACAGCAGGATTTTGAACGATTCAAGAAAGAAATAAAGGATTGGCTCGACAGCCATCCAAAAGAATACGACACTTTTGTTGCTGAAGTAAATGATAAATCAGCTTCAGGTTTACACAAGATATACAAGTTGGGGTGCAAACTCGCCCCACAGATGATGCGTAAGTACAAATCAGAGTGTCATGGCGACCTTGCCAATGAAAATCTCCTGCAAAGCTATTCGGCTGATTCTGATGCGGCACAGTTATTGGTAGAAGAGTTCCACAATGTAAAGCGCAATTCGATTGTCCCGGCAATGCTTGCTTGGCTCTATTACGGGAAATGTTATGAAACGATGGTAACTCAGTTGGAAACAGAAGCCAACAACCCCTCAAATAGCTTCTTTGAAAAGAAAGTAGCAGCCATTATGGTAAAGTTGGTTATCAAAAGCAGCATTCGGAACAACCTACGGACAAAAGAAGAATGGCAGAATTTTTATAGAGAGAAGAAATCTATTGAGGAAAATCGTATCTTAGAGGCAAGTATTGAAGAGCTAACATCGGATGAAAGCTCCATTAAAGAAGAGGAACAGCAAAAGGAGAAACAGCCGATGCAAACATTGAAAGACTATCTTCAAGGAAATCAAGAAAGAGTTTTGGAACTGATTAAGCAGAGAGTTGCAACACAGCATACAGGGGCAGATTTAGCACGGCTTTATTTTGCCCTTCAAGAAGAAGAGCTATTGAATGGATGCGATGTTACGACATTCCATAGGCTGCTTGCCCAAGAAATGCCGAACTGCGACTTGAAAACAGTGCGCAACTTGCAGGTGTCTGTCAAGAAGCTAAACGACAGCACAAACAAAGGGAAAATAAAAGACTGTGGCATTGAAAGGTCGTTCATCAATGAATGGAGGGCTTATCTCACAGACAACAAATAGTTGAACATATAACTAATTTTGAAATATGGATAAAGACATCATAGCCCAAGAAATAAATGACGAATATCTGAAAGGCCATATATACTATGTCAGGGGAACTCGTGTAATGGTAGATACTGACTTAGCTAAAATCTATGGTTACAGCACCAAAGATTTCAATCGCCAAGTGAAGAATAACATTGAGAAGTTTGAACAGGACTTCATGTTCCAGTTGACCGATGAAGAGTGTGAAATCTTGAGGTGCAAAAATTCCACCTCAAGTTGGGGCGGTCGCCGATACAACCCATACGTTTTCACCGAACAAGGTATCTATATGCTCATGACCGTCTTGAAAGGCGAGCTTGCGACAAAACAAAGCAAGGCACTTATTCGCATCTTCAAGCAAATGAAAGACTACATTGTCGATAACCAGCCATTGTTAGGGCAAAGGGAATACCTGCAATTGTCCTTACAGACCACAAAAAACACGCAAGACTTGCTGGATTTGCGAAATTCTTTGTCTGCGGTGGATGACAAGGTTGCCAGCATAATTGACACATTGGGCAATGTCGTAACCAAATCGGAATTGGCGAACGTCATGCTTGATTTCAGCAATCCTTCCGTTAGAAGAGGTTGGCTGATACTCAACGGTCATCCCGTGGAATCGGATTTGGCATACCAACAAATTTATGGTACAGCCAAGAGAACCATATTCGTTGTGGATAACTACATTGGGTTGAAGACATTGGTTCTTTTGAAAGATGTTCCTGCCAATGTGAATATAACGATATTCTCCGACAATATCGGCAACCGCTTGCATAAAACGGAGTTCGATGATTTCTGTCGGGAATATCCCAATGTTACTATCTCATTGCATACTTCGGGCGGCATATTCCATGACAGGTATATCGTCATTGATTACAATACTGCTGATGAACAGATTTATCATTGCGGTGCATCATCCAAAGATGGAGGAAATAAAGTTACGACCATTACAGCCGTAACTGATGGTGGAATTTATCATCCGGTGATAGACCGACTTATTCAAAACCCTGCATTAACTTTGAAGTAAATCCAAGTCAAGATAGACGAAATTGGCTTGTTTCGTATTTCGTTTCTTTCGTTTATCATTTCGGCGAAAACAACGAAATGCAAATTATTGAATTACAACAAATTCCATTTATATTTTTGCGCCATCGTTCCAATATCGGAGCGGTGGCGCAATCATTTATAATGCTGTCGGAATGGTTGTGCCGGGCTAATGGCAGCACTTACAGATTATGACAGATTTAATGCAAATCATCTCCAACGGAGCAGCCAACATTAAGTTGGAGATTACAGGTGAAGACCTGCACAATTTCTCAAACGAGCTTATCAACCGTGCAGTGAACGAGGTGGCGGTTGCTCTTAAAGCAACCAGTGAGGATAGGTTGTTGACACGTGAGGAAGTAAAAGAAATGTGTGGCGTTTGCGACACCACCTTATGGCTTTGGAACAAGCGCAATTACTTGAGAACCGTCAAGGTCGGAAACAAAGTGAGATACCGCTACTCTGATGTTAGGCGAATCTTAGGTGAAACAAGTAAAAAACCAAGCAATGGAAAACTATGAGGACAAATCAATACCACACGAGTACGAAAATATTGAGCACATTGAAGAAGAATATGTACGTGTCGGGACAACCTTGTTTCGCATTCTCAATCAACCGATGATGAATGGCTCGTTCCGTAAAATGCGTGTGGAATGGAAAATGAGCGTGTTCCGACAGGATCACGGCAAGGACGAGGTGGCACGCATACCGAAATATGACGGATTCTGCACCATACCCAGCCACACGGACTATCAGCATAACGTGAATAACTTTTATAATCTCTACGAACCGATAACACATGTGCCAACGGAAGGTGGCTTTCACCATATTTCTTCTTTGGTGGAGCATATCTTTGGTGAGCAATATGAGTTGGGAATGGACTATCTCCAACTGCTATACCTGAAACCGACGCAAAAGTTGCCGATACTTCTCTTGGTGTCGGAAGAACGGAACACAGGAAAGAGTACGTTCTTGAACTTTCTGAAAGCATTGTTTCAAGAAAACGTCACGTTCAATACAAACGAGGATTTCCGCAGTCAGTTCAATGCAGACTGGGCGGGCAAGCTGATGATTGTGGTGGATGAAGTGCTTCTCAACCGCCGTGAAGACAGTGAACGGTTGAAGAACCTTAGTACGGCACACTCTTACAAAATGGAATCCAAGGGGAAAGACCGTTACGAGGTGCAGTTCTTCGCCAAATTCGTATTGTGTTCCAATAACGAGAACTTCCCTGTGTACATTGAGCCGGAGGAAACACGCTATTGGGTGAGAAAGGTCAGCAGACTTGAAAAGGACGATACATCATTCTTGCAGAAACTGAAAGACGAGATACCTGCTTTTCTATACCACTTGCAACATCGGGACTTGACCACCAAAGAAAAAAGCCGTATGTGGTTTGCGCCGTCACTCATCCGCACGGCAGCTTTGGAGAAAATCATCCGCTGCAACCGCAGCCGCATTGAGCTTGATATGGCAGAGCTGTTGCTTGACATCATGGACAACATGCAGGTGGATGTGGTGGATTTCTGCATCAACGACCTGTTGGCGTTGTTCAACTATTCGATGGTAAGAGTGGAGCGCCATCAGGTAAGGAATGTCCTGCAACAATGTTGGAAACTGGAGCCTGCGCCTAATGCGTTATCTTATTCTACCTATCAAATATCTGTGTTGCCGGGACAGAAATATTCTGCTTCGCCCAAAAAGGTAGGACGCTTTTACACCGTTACCCGTGAAAAATTGAAGGACTACCGTTGAATTTGTTGAAAGTGATGAATAACAAGAGATAGCTAGCAAATAAGCACTTTATAAGTCAACTACATCTTCAACAAAGCTCAACAAAGGATATTGCTGGCCAAAAGAAAAAATTTTTCTTTTCCCTTTTGTCGGTAGTTTCTCAACAAAGTCAACAAAATCAACGAGAAAAAACAATCATAAGACTCCTAAAATAACAATCATATTATGAAGAAAGAAGATTTGATACCCATTATCGCACGCCAAGACCCATTATTGGCTAATGCGGTCAGTCACATGATTGACTATATCCAAGACCGATGGGCAGCACCGTACCCGACCAAAGAACAGACGGAAGCGGTGAACGCCTATCTTCGTTCCATCCGTGCTGACGCTGGCGGTACGTTGAGCGAAACTGATATTGACTACCGCAGGATTGCCTCGCAGAAGATAACCATCAACGCCATCCGAGTGCTTGACCATGACCAACTGGACAGGATGCAGGATGTGCTGAACCACATAGCGGCAGACAGGGAGTATTATATGCCCGAACAGAGGCAAGGCATGGGCTGGTAACTGCCCATTGTAACCCCATAACATCATAGACCATGTACAACAAGGGACAAACGATACACTACTGCACCATCCTTTCGGATGAGCAATGGGATTTTGTTTTGGAGGGCAGGTTTTCCGTCCAAAGGCAAAGATGCCTGCACAGGCTGATGACCCATGCCGTGCGGACAAGGACGGTCTGCAATATCAAGGGTATAGAAATGACTTTGGAGGTGGGAGAAGTCGCAGCTTCCGATGTGGAACTTGCGGAATACTTGGGATGCAACCGAAAGACGGTCGGCAAGCTCATTGACAGCTTTAACAGGCTCGGTTTGCTGACCACCCGAACCAACAACCGCACTTCGATACACACCCTGCATTTCCTTACAGGCTGGTATGTCGGTGGTGTCCTACTGACCAATCCTCATTATGTCAAGCCATCGGTAACTACTAAGGGGCAGAGGGACGGCAAACGGACACCTCCATGCAATGATACAGTTTCGGATGAAAGGCAATGCGCCGCGTCGGATGGTTGCCAAATCCAAGGGCAAGAAACGGACAGCATGGAAAGCGAAACAGCCACCCTTTCTTTTCCCCTTTGTTCGTCTGAAATTTCCGACCATTCCACTGACGGGCAGGACAGCAATGGCAACATAGAGCATTTCCAAATCATAGACAAAAAGAATGCAATAGCCAACGGAAGCCGCGCAGAGAGCCACAGAGAGGCGCAGGACGGCACGATTGACGGCATGGACGATACCGACACAGGCACGGTGAGCTAAGCGGCACAAAAGAGGGATTTCAGCGTTACTCCGTTGTCGTGGCTTGGCTGACTGGGCTTGCCCAGATATAGCCCACTATAACTTCTCCGCTTCGCTCCCGAAGTTGTGGGCTCTCCCGAGGGGCTTATGGCTCTGCCCTAAGAACCCGGCAAGGACTTTCAGCCCTATGCAACCCGACCAAAGAGTGACCCTCTCTTTGGAAACTCCGCTTAGTGGTTTCCACCCCTAAGAACCTGGAGCAGGAAGTGACACTCTCCCTGCACCCTCCGATTAGGACGCAGCCCTAATAACCCATCAATGAAACTAAAATACAGACAAACCTCATGGCACAGAAGACATCCATCAACATAAAGCCGTGCAACATCGGCAGCAGCGAGGCGCACAACAAACGGACAGCGGAATACCTCGTCAACATCCGCAAGGAAAAGTTCTACATCCGCACCGACCTAATGGCAGGAAATGAGACGTGGGTATCACCTGATTTCGGTGAAGCCACGTTGACCGACCGCTACAATCAGATAGCCGCAATGGTCAAGGAAAAGACAGGTCGGGCGATGCAGACCAAAGACCGTGAGCGAGTGAACAAAAAGACGGGAAAGGTGACCATAGTTCGTGGTAGCACGCCACTGAAAGAGGGAGTGGTTGTCATCAATAAAGACACCACAATGGAACAGTTGCAGGGCTTTTGCACAGTTTGCAACGAGAGGTGGGGTATCACTGCCCTGCAAATCTTCATCCACCGTGACGAGGGGCATTACGGAACGCCCGGCGACAATGCCACGTGGAAGCCCAATCTCCATGCCCATATCGTCTGGGATTGGATGAACCACGAAACGGGCAAGTCCTGCAAGCTGGACGAGAAAGCCATGAGCGATATGCAGACACTTTTGGCTGAGTGTCTGGAAATGGAAAGGGGCAGCTCAAAGGAGGTCACGGGAAAGGAACATTTGGAACGTGCCGACTTCATACTTGCCAAACAGAAACAGGAAGCGGAACAAGCCATTGCAGCCAAAGAACAGGCGGAGGAGGCTCACCGCAATATGGAGAAAGAAAACAAGAAATTGGAGCAAGTCAACCTCTCCCTTGGCGTGGAACTTGCCGGACTTAGACGGAAAAAGGCAGCGGCGGACAAGGAGAATACCGACAGCATAAAGTCTGGATTAGCCAACTTCTTCGGCAAAGGTAAGTATGCGGCTATCGAAAAAGAGAATGAAACGCTCCGTGCCGAGAACGAAAGGATAAAGCAGTCTTTTCCCATTGTCGTAAAGAACAAGGTTGATGAACTGACAAGAGCCTTGGTTGCCAAGAAGCAGGAAGCCGAAGCCCAGCGTGACAGGGCATTGGTGCTAAGCCGCTCACTTACTACGGAACGGGACAAGGTGGTAAAACTTCTTCAAGAGCAGAAAGACGGTGAACAACGCCGCATAAGCCAAGCTGTCCTTACCGCCACAACGGAGAAAGATAAGACCATCCGTTTGCTGCAAAGTGCATTGAAAGCAAGCCGATATGTCTTGACCACATTGGCGGACTTGCTTTATAAGGCAAGCGAAGTTTTCAGGCAAGCCATAGATGCTATTATCCATTTCGGGACAGAGCGGCACAAGTCTTTCTTTACCCCGTCCGAAGCAGCTGATATCAAAAGCGTTATGCAGGAATATGGAGATACTGCCGAACAGAAAAAAGCGGTCGGTGCATGGCTCTGTGATTATGCGGAAAGCCGAAAACCATTTGACGAAATAAAACATAGCCAAACACTCAAAGAGGTTGGCGATGTTGCTAATGGTGCTTATGACTGTAAAATTTACAAAAGGATGAAAGGTGTTCAACGATAATCAAGGCATTATAGGAATTAAATAATATTCATTCTCAACGCGATTTCCACGGCCGATGCGGTATTTGCGACTTTCAATGTAGCCAAAATATCCTGCCGATGACGATTTACGGTATGAACCGATATATTGAGATTATCGGCAATCTGCTTGCTTGACACTCCCTTGGCTATTAACGACAGAACTTCAAGTTGCCGTTGGCTAAGAATTTTCCGGTCACTTGCTTCATATTTTTCTCGCCCGACCACCTCTCCTGTCAGTACATTAAAGATGATTCCGTCTTGTCGGTCATAAGAGACGGGATATGGAATGTATGTACACAAACCGAGCAGGACGCTCCCATCGGAGCTATAACCGAAATATCTCGTTGTATGCAACATTTTCACCCTCTCGTTACTTTCTTTTTTGTAAAAACTTAGAATACATGAAGCTGAGAAACAGGCTTTTTCTTTGACAGGCAGTTCTTTTATGAAGTTGAAGAAACGTAGTTCGAGTACATGACGTTCAATAAGTTCGTTTTCATCGGTTTGGCTGAATATGCTGTTCTCAAAGGCCGTATTATGGTCAATCGTATATTGAGGGAGATTCATTGTAGTTTGTCCGAATCTGCCAGCGTAAATGTGGCATTCGTTGTTTTTGAAATCAGACACTACAGCTATACCTTCGGTGGCAAGGGCAAAACCTTTCGCACGTGCCCTTGTCTGGGCAAGTAACAGGTCTGTATTCTCAATGCCTTCAAACGGTTGTTCGGTCAACAGCGATTTCAGTTCATTCTCTTGCTCTATCATGCCCCTAATTGGTTATTTTTCACCATTGTAGGTTTTTGCCTTTTTACCTAACTTTGCCGGCAAAATTATAAATAATAAATGAAATAAGATGAAAAAGACAGTTTTATTCAGCGCATTCCTTATAGGGTGTATTACATTAGTTGCTTGTCAGCAAAAGAACTCGCCCAAATTGGAGGAGGCAAATTTGACAGATAACGCAACCTCAACAAGTAGCCAGATGGCAGAATGTGAAATAAAGGTGGGTGATGTTACTTTTACCCGCTCCATCAATGGCGCGGACACATGTGTTAGCTTGTTGGCCGATAGGGCGCTGGAGTTCCGTTGCAGGGAAGGACTTGATTTCTTCTGCGACCCTAACGAGGGCAAGCTGTCAAACAACACGCTTCCCGTGTTGTTGATTCCGACAGACAATACCAAGCCATTTACCCTGACAGCCAAGGTCACCCCGGAATTCACAGCCGAGGGGCTTTACAATGCCGCCGACCTCTTTGTGTATGTCAACGATACACTTTGGCAGAAACTTGCTTTTGAACAGGACGAATATGGCAACCACCGCATTGTATCGGTACGGACACAAGGCACGTCCGATGATAACAACCATGACCGGATAGACGCAAAGTCGGTCTATATGAAAATATCTTCCGACACTCGGACTATAGCCAGCTATTATTCATTGGACAAAAAAGAGTGGCACATGGTGCGTCTGTACCGCAACTACTACCCCGATAGTATCTATCTCGGCATTAGCAGCCAGTGTCCGCAACGTGGCGGATGCACAAGCCGTATCGAAGACGTGACATTAAGCCATGACAATGTGGGAGACTTCCGCATGGGAGAATAACTTACCCAAAATAGATAATTAAAAATGAGTAAACGCATATTGATTTTAACCGGCAGTCCACGTAGAGACGGTAACAGCGACCTCATGGCTGAAGCCTTTGCACGTGGTGCGTCAGAAGTTGGAAACCGAGTGATGCGGTTTGAGGCTGCACATAAACATATTCAAGGTTGCCGGGCTTGTGACCAATGTTTCAGCAAGGATAACAAAGCCTGTATTTTTGACGATGACTTCAATGAGTTGGCTTCCTTAATGGCAGAAAGTGATGCAATTGTATTCTGCACCCCTTTGTATTGGTACACATTCCCTTCTCAGATAAAAGCTGTCATAGACAAGTTCTATTCCTTTATCATAGGCAAGAAGGATGTGCCTATCAAGGAATGTATGCTTATCTCATGCGGTGAACTGGATGATCCTCACGTATTTGACGGCATAGTGCGTTCTTTTGAACTCATTGCGCAAGACAGAGGGTGGAAAAACAGAGGTCACTATTTTGTGAATAACGTCAGCGAGAAAGGCGCGATTTCACATACAAAGCATCTTCAAAAGATTTACGATATAGGAAAAGAATTTTGATTCTTAAATTTACATCGTTCGGAGCAATCCACAATTTTATGGCGACCTTAATGCGGTGTAAAATTAACAAGTAATTTTCATGATGAAGTGGAAAATCGTCTTGGCAGCGTTGCTTTTTATTACGATGTCGTTGGGAACACATGCCGAAAACCTGTTTGTCTCATTATTGGGAAAGAGCGAGGAGGAAGTTAACGAACGGATTGAGAAAATATGGGAACATTTCTTCACCCCGGCAGATTTAAGCTGCTATGAAGCAGGCGATGAAAAATCGGTCTACTATGAAGGCCCGGATGGCACAGCCTTTATCTTGGATACAGGAAACAATGACGTGCGCACCGAAGGAATGTCGTATGGCATGATGATTTGCGTACAGTTGGATCACCGTGAACAGTTCGATAAACTTTGGAAGTGGGCGAAACGATACATGGCCTTTTCATCCGATTCCGCATGGGATGGCTATTTCTGTTGGCAGTGCAAGTCAGACGGCACCAAGATTGGAGGGAGCAATGCTTCGGACGGTGAGTTGTATTTTGTCACTGCCTTATTCCTTGCTTCTGAACGTTGGGACGAACCCCATTACAGTGACGAAGCCAACAAAATATTGGCAAAAGTCATGAATAAGAATGGCATAGAGAGTGGAGTTTACAATCTTTTTGACAGCGACAGCAGGTTGGTTACTTTTGTTCCCACTCGGACGGGGCATGGTTTTACCGACCCCTCCTACCAGCTTCCCGCTTTCATTTACAAATGGGCACGCACGGCGACCGCCAACCGTCCGTTCTGGAAAAAGGCTGCAACAGCAGCCCGCCAGCATCTCATCGCATCAGCAAACCCCATCACTGGTCTATATCCCGATTATAGCCAGTTTGACGGAAAAGCCTATGCCTGGCCTAATGCCACTTATGACACATCCTTATATATGTACGATGCCATCCGCTGCCCAATGAACGTAGGCATGGATTACTATCTTTGTGGGAAGGACAGGCGAAACCAAGAGACCGTTATGGGCCATCTGCTTGCGTTCTTCAAAAAAGATGGATTCAAGCACGGCCATTTCTCTCTAGATGGTTCAAGGGCTTTCGGACAATACTCTTGCGGCATGGCCGGTGCTAATGCTGTTGGCGCAATAACCCTTGCCCACTCAAATGTGCCGGAACAGCGCAAACTAGCTCGTGAATACGTTAAACGCCTGTGGGACGTACAACCTCCAACAGGCAAATTTCGCTATTATGAAGGTTTGGTGTATTTCCTTTCCATGCTGCACGTGTCCGGACACTTCTCGCTGGACTTCTAATCTAAAACGGACGATGAAAGCTTGTTGTATGAACAAAAAGCAATTCACAATATAAGCTGAAGATGCTTCAAAAACTATGCTGCCCATAGGTCAATCAGTACCTATGGGCTTTATAAAATCCGTTGACTCATATATAGTTTAACAGGTTTATTTAATAGCATTCAAAAGGGTCAGCGGATTTTCCCGGTTGGCGAATGCTCCTCTCAACCATATTGTGTAGCCAGTCTGAACATGAAGAATCGCACATCGCATACACCTCGAAGCTGGCTTCGGAATGCCTTGATTTTAGCATTGAATGATTCTGCCGAGGCATTGGTCAACCGGTCCTCGAAGTAATTTACAATGGTAGTGCTATGGTTCATGAATGTTTCCAGAACGCAGTTGAATTCAGGCGAGTCAAAGCTTTCCACGTCGTTGTACCACCTTGCCAACAGCAATCTGGCCGCATCCGGAGTAATCTTCTTGTTGTATATATCTGTAAGCCGCATGCTCAGCTCGTAGGCCTGTTGAAGACGAGGAAATCTTTCAAACAGGATTGCCGCACGGGCGGTCTGCTGTTCGTTCCATTTACTTCTGTTTTTCAGTATGATATGCTTGCTCCGGGCCATAATCTGCGGCATCGTCTCTCCGTTGGCCATGCTTTCCGGCTCCCATTTCCCGATCAGCTCTTTTTCAAGCCTTGTCTTTGCCTGTTTCCTCTTCTGTCTGTGTTCACTGATGGCCTTGTTCTCGGCATCAAGCACCTCCCAGCGGTAGCGTATCCTCAGTTGGTCGACGGCTTCCGAGATAAGTTGCTGCACATGGAAGCGGTCGTTGATCAGCTTCGCCCCGGGGAATACACTTCTGACTGTCAGCATCATGGCAGAGGACATGTCGGTCGTGACTGTCTTCACGGCGATGCGCCCTTTATACGGCAGACGGCGCAACACCGCGCTGACTGTGTCGGAGGCGACACCACGCACCATGGCAACGAGTGCTCCCTTGCGCCCTTTGGCTGCCTTGTTGGTCAGGATGGTATAGACATCCCCGTTGCTGAGGCTCGTCTCGTCAAGTGAAAGGTTTTCTCCCAGATTTTCCGGGAACAGGGTGTATTCCTCCGCATGGTCAAGCTGATCCCACTGACGGTAACCGCTGATTTTCTCCTTGTACTGCTTGCGTAGTGTCTGGCCGTTATGCTTCACAATGCAAACCGCTGACAAGCTTCTCCTCTGTCTTTTCTTCTTTCGTCACATAATCAATCGCCTGTCCTATGCCTGCCTTTGAAGATACCGCCTTAATAACTGCCATACTTGCTTCAGCTCCTCCCCTTGTTCCCGCACCTCGGCTTCACTTGGCAGCACTCCGCCCTCATTACACCTCTTTGCTATCTGGTTGAGGTTGTTCCCGATCCGCTTCAGCTCCGGGATAAGTTCCTTGATTCCGTCCGTATTGACGATTTTTTTATCCAGCACGCAGGAAAGGATATATTCCTGCTGGTTCTTCCCGCTCTCCTGCACCCTCTCCTGCAACTTCTGGTATTCTTCCTCGTTTACCCGGAAGGATAACTGCTTTGGTCTACTCTTGTTTGCCATTACTCGATTCTTTCTCCTGTCTCATCATCATACTTTACTCGGTTCGGATGCAGCCGATATAGTTCTCTTTCCAACAATTCTCGTGCATAGTCATTCCCGGTCAGTTCCTCCTTACCTTTATCCTCTTTCACTGCAAACAATCTTTCGGTATCTTCATCACTCAAATAAAATTCAAATTTTACTGCCATGGCTTATATCTCCTTTCTGTTTCGATTGGCTCATCCCTTTACCACTCCATATCCATGACATCAAGCAGGTCAAAGAAACGCTCCAGTGTCTTATTTTCTTTTTCTGACGGATTCTGTTTCACGTACTTATCAATTACTTTCATCAGCTCCTGCACCTCGTATCTGTACTCAAACTGAATTTTATCCATTTCTTTTTTCATGCCTTTGACCTCTCTTTCTTCGGTGCTACCACCGTCAAATTATGAGCCTTTCGGCTCTCTAAAAAGGGGGATTGAAGGGGGGCTTGCCACCCTCACAAGTTCTAAAGTGGTAACACTTTAGGGAACTTGCAATATATCCGCTACACATATTATAGCATGATATAAACT
>ERZ772875.1189-NODE-1189-length-25341-cov-3.624100_pt1 | contig 25341 bp, 48 predicted proteins | sample MGYA00580585_ERZ772875 | MGnify/ENA primary metagenome ERZ772875 (study PRJEB29015, sample SAMEA2737736) | human gut metagenome | biome: human gut; feature: human-associated habitat; material: faeces | place: China | collected 2012 ... | reverse complement strand
TTGCATAGAATGAGGCCGAATCTTTCATGCCTTGGACGAATTTGAACGGAGCGGACGCATACGGACACTGTTTCTTATTGGCTTTGAGCCATGCGAAGATACGGTCTTCACGGAGAACGCCGTTCGGCTCTTTTGAAACGTCGTACTTGGCCATGATGAAGTAGCGCAGGAAGCGCAGCGGCTTCTCGTCGATTCGTTCCAGCTCGTTGATGACCGACTTCCATTCGGTGTTCAGCGCAGCGAACTGGTTCGGCTGCACGTTTGTGAACAGCATATTCTTCAGCAGGTCGATAGGGTCGAGGTTCTTGCCGCGCTCGTTGATGGTCTCGAACATTTTCAGCGCGTCCACCACGTTCTGCGTGTCGATACGCACGAAGCTGGACTTGTACAGCAGAAATGCCGCGAACGGACCGAAGGCCGTGATGTCAGCGAAGTTATCCCGCATGAACTGCTCGACGACTTCCGCTGCATCGAAAAGACGGCCTCCTGTTTTTGAAACATCGCTCGGCTGAGGCTCGCCCTTTGCAATCAGCTCAAGGCAGTTTGTGACGTTCTGGTGCTGAAGCTCCAGCCGATACCGAGTGACAGGAACACCGTACTGATTGAGACTTGTTCCGCAGATGAGCTGGTCGATGGATGCCGTCGGGATGCCGTACTCCGCGTACAGCTTCTTCATGATGCAGAGGATGATGAAGAACGTGGTCAACCGCTGCTGCCCATCCACCAACTCGAAATCGCCATTGGCACTGCACGTTACGATCGTGCCAAGGAAGTACGCCTTGTTCTTGTCGCTTGTGTAGGCATCCAGCAGGTCCTCCATAAGCTGCTTGACCTGCGTTTTCTCCCAGACGTACTCGCGCTGGTATTCCGGGATGACGTAGAAGGCACTAAACGCCGTATTGATGCTCTCATCTGTGTACCTGATATTGGTTTGCCCCATGATTTTGTTCCTCCAGTTTTGATTTTGTGATGCTCAAAACGGCTGGCCAACCGCGTCCATTGGACAGTCCGCGTGACGTCACGCGGACGCAGTGAACCAGCCGAAAAATCTGTGATTCCGAGGATTTAGGGTCAAATGTCACGCGGACGGTCACAAGGACGGTCACGCGGACAAAATTCGGACGCACTTTTTGACCCAAAATTTGACCCGACGAAAATGTTGCATTTTTCATGGACTTCTGTTGGAAAAATCCGTAGTTCCACGCATTTAGGGTCAAATGTCACGCGGACAGTCCAATGGAACGTCCGTGATCATAAAGAATAAGAGAAAAAGTATATTAGTTATATATGGTCAAATGAACTGGGTCAATCGGGTCAAATTGTTTTGCCGTCTGGCATCTTGAATGTGTAAACGAACTCCATCCCCAATGCCTTGGCGATCTGCTCCATCTCTATCCGGCTGAACGATTCGCGCTTCATGCGGGCGTTGAAGTTTGACTTGTTCATCCCGATCTTGTCTGCCAGCTCCGCCTGCGTCATGCCGGCATAGCTGAGTGCCACCTTGATAAGCTGCTCCGTTGTCATAGTATTCTCCTCTCTGGCGACCGCATGGCCGCCCTTTTTGTTTGCCTTCAGTATAAACGCCGGAGGTAACGAGGTCAACTGATTTCGCAAAAAAATCTGTAAAAACGTAGATTTTTCGGTTGACAAAAGCCCGCCACCTGTGCGAAGATATAAGTACAAAAACAACACACCTACGAAAGAAAATGGAGGAAAATGCTATGACTACTTACCGTGAACTGCTTGCCCGCCGCAACGAATTTGCCATCTACTCCCCTGAGTGGAAGGAAATCGGCGACCTCATCGACGCTTACGTCCGCGCTCAGATTCTCGCTGGTCACATGGAGTTCGCCAACATGATCGTCGGCGACTTGGGCGACATCGCCGAGTATGGTGCTTACGAGAACGACCCCGAATTCAAGAAGGAGTACGACGGCTACATCGAGTGGTTCCGCAACTGGAACTTCGACGAGTACGCCGATGAGCTTGAGAGCTTCATCGAGCAGTAACTACATACGACACGTTGAACGGAGGAACGGATATGAATAAAGCATACGTTGAGCAGATTCGCAACGGCCTGAGCACCACCGCGCTCTCTATGGATACCCAGTGGGCGATGATGCACAACCCCAAGCTGAACGATCAGCAGCGGCTTTCCAGCGAGGCTTGCTATCAGGGCTTGATGCAGACTCTCAGCTTCATGGGCGGTGACTGGGTGCGCGACCAGCACGGCAAGCACCGCGTCTTCCTTGCCGGTATGTCCAGCAGAGAAAATGACGAGTACACCTGCGAAGAATAAGAACAGCAGAGCGCACCCGCCGAGGATGGTAGGTGCGCTCATTTTCTTGTAAAAAAATACGTCAAATCGTAGATTTTCGCTTGTCAAATGAATGAACCTGTGCGATAATAAAGTTACCAAAAAAACATCAAAAATCAACTGAAAAGGTAACCGCATGAAAATTCCGCACAGAGCGCGCTGGCCGCCCAAAACGGCTTGACCGCTCAACATCTAGGCAGGAGGTGTATCACACATGGAAGAAGTTGATATTATGACCGCCAAGCAACTGGATAGGTTGGCCGACTGGCTGAAAAGCAACGGCCACACGGCAGAGGAAGTTTTAGACTGCCTCAAGTACATAGCCCAAGACCGCGCACCCGCACCCAAGACCCCGGAGAAAAAGTAAGAGCCTAGGTTTCCCGCCCCTCAGAAGAACGGAAGCCTAAGCCCTCGAAAGCGACTAGGAGACCTGCCCTCCTAGTCCGCTTTTTAATTTTAACAAGGCCGGCAGGAGAAATCAAGAGGTTTACGATGAAAGTTAAGGAATACGTTGATTTTGCTCATTTTGAAAACGACCCGCACCGGCAGGACGTTGATCTCATCTGCATCGTCGGCAAGCCGAACGGCTATGTCTGCGCCGACTTCATCACCGACTGCCGCCGCTGGCAGACCGCGTTCCGCCGCTTCTTCAACGTCCTCGGCAGCGACCCTCGGTTTGAGGGCTGGGATTCCACCGTGTACGAGGCGATGCTGAACGGCGTGTGGAAGGACAAGGAGATTGTGGACGACAAGTACACCGGCGGCTGGTTCTGGGAAGTCGATGACCTCGATGGCCGCTTCTACATCTGCTTGAATGTGCCGGGGGAGGTGAACGTCTGATGGCTCACAAAATGCCGTATTCGCTCGTTCTTGATGGCAAGACCATCTTTGAGAGCAACTACCTGCCATACATGAAACGGTATGCTGATGAGCAGCTTGAGGAGTTCAATGGCTTCTACGCTGAGATTCGTCGTTATCGCAAGGTTTACGCATTCCGCTTCTACAACACGAAGTGGTCCCGCTGAAAGGAGAGATTCACATGGCACTGTATGCCGTCTACTACCAGACCGGCGTTTCGCCCCTCGACGGCGAGCCGCTGTGCGCCGTTTGCCTCATCACGCAGTCTGAGGCTGCTGCCATTGCCAAGGAGCAGGAGCTGACCAAGGCAGGTCTGACCGCATGGTACGACCAGATTCAGTAAGGAGATGATGCCCTATGACCAACCAGAACCCGATGACGCTGCCTGTGTACAGCGATCAGGCCATCAGCAGGATGTTCTGCGACTACGTTGATTCCACGAACTGCAAGGAGCGGCACACCGCCGCCGCAGTCCGTGACTACGATGTCTTCGCCGATTACGTCGAGAACGAGACCCGGAGCAGCAACACCGTCCAGAACGCCCTGCTCGAAAAGGCAATGGATTTTGCTGTAGAGTATGAGGAGAGTGGATTCATCGCCGGTTTCCGCTGGGCTGTTATGATGTTCCTGCATGGTGCGCCTGAGCCGCCCGCAGAAGCCCCAGAACGCGCCTCCGAGCCTCCGACAAGGAAACTCCAGCCCGAACCGGCAAAGCCCGCTCCTGCGTCCTCTGCGCCGCTTCTGCGCGATGTCGAGGATGACAGGTGCGTTGACAAGCCTGTTGCTGGCTGTATCACCACGAAGCAGATTGCCGAGCTGTTCAGCACCAGCAACTTCAAGGTTGTGCGGCGCATTGATGAGCGCATCATGCCGTACCTCGACAGCGAGACCCGGAAGAACTTCCAGCTCGTGCGCGGTTTCAACTCCCAGCACAAGAAGACGACCTTCTACCGCCTGAACCGCACTGCCTGTGAGCTGTACCTCGAAGAAATCTCGAAGTACAAGAAGCTCGTGAACATCGCTGGTGGATGCGGCGCGATGCAGGAGCTTGTCGCCAAGGTCTTCCCGGGTAATTCTCGAAAAGTTCCCGGGTAAACTGGAAAGCTCCAGCAAATTTTCAACATAGCTGGAAAAATCGGTTGACAAATTGGAAAATTCCAGCTAGAATAAAGTTACAATCTATCAAACAACAGATTTTTGGAGGAAAAAAGTATGTTGAATGCCAATAACGCGCCCGCCTTTAACGCCAACGATGAGGCTTGCTTCATCCGGCTCCTCGACAGCCGCGAGCAGCAGCGTCGCCGTGCAGCCCGCCGTCAGCAGGATGCAGACCGCACCCGCCTGATCTCGGCCCTCAAGACCGTCGGCATCGCGGCTCTGGACCTCGCACTCGTCCTGTTCATCATCTGCACTGTTTTCTGAGAGGAGGTTGGATATGGCTGACAAGTATGTCGCGCTTCTCTCTGATTCTGATGCACACCTGCTCAACGAGATGTCCAAAAAGCTCTCAGAAATGAGCAATCAGCTCGACCCTGTTGTCGATGCTTTGTGGGACAGAGCCAACGCCTCCCACGGCTTGAGCGACAAAGATGACCTTGTTGCCATCAACGACATGATGAGCAACATCGAAAGCTGCATTGGAGACGCTGTTTCGTACATCGACCGCCTGCTCGAAAGTTATTTGCTCAAAGACCGCGAGGAGGAATGACTATGGGACGCGGAAATGTCTGCACCACTGGCCCCTACGAAGGGGTGTTCTACATCGGCAACGACTACCTGCACGTCTATTACAAGAACGGCTCCTGCGACGAAACCCGCTTGCAGAGCTTCGTCACCTGCGACGACATCCGGCGGGAAAGGTGGGTTTTCGATGAGATCGGGAGCAGCGAGGAAGAAGCTGATGTTCTCGAATGCTTCTGCGACGAGATGATGAAGCTCTGCCCCAGCTTCCACAAGGTACGGGATGATTTCTGGATTGGTCAGAAACGGCGCATGATTCTTGAGAACAGCCTGTTCTACATCTGCGTTGAGGACAACGATTGGAGCTTGGCCGTTGAGCTTATCCAGCACGATGACGACCATGGCCGAATCGCCGGACTTCAGAAGCGGCACTACGCTCACTATCTGGAGTGCATGAAGAAAGCACTTCTGTCCCGGCTTACCAAAATCGGCATCTACACCGGGCCGTGGACGAGCGGAACCATCACGAGAGAGGAGACTGGCTTATGCTGAGTGACCTGATTACCGACCTCATCCGGGCAAAGACCCCGAAGGAGAAGGAGGCGGCCTACCGGCGGTTGGAAAAGCTCGGCGTTGACCGATTCACCGCTGATGTCGCCGCCGAAGAACTCCGCAAGGAGGTTCGATTGTGAGGTTTGCACCGAGTGTTAAATCGTTCGAGCGCAATATCAAATCGCTTTTGAAATTGAAGGAGAAAAGTGAAATGCCTGAAAAGAAATTTGAAGTTTTGGTTCAGATTCGCGCAGCACTGACCCAGCAGGACATCGACGACATCATGGTGTCTGCCCTCGAAGGCGGCATCAACTACTGGTGCAGGCGCGTTGTCGTGCAGGGTGACTACCTCGGTGAGTACGCCAGCGAGCAGATTTCGCGCGGCGGGAAGCTCGCCATCTGGCTCGATGAGCCGTTTGATGATGACAAGACCTGCTATATGCTCGACCGCGACAAGTTCCTTGCCGGCTTCAAGCTGTGGCTGGAAAAAGGCGGGGACAGCTATGACGCGATCGACTACTCCGATGGCTCCGTTGACTGCGGGCAGATTGATGCCACCTGCGCCGACGAAATTGTCCAGTACGCACTGTTCGGCGAGCTGGTATTTGGCTGAGAAGGAAGGTGAGATCATGGGCGTTGCCGCCGATACCATCTGCCGCTGTATGAAGAAAAAGAAACTCCGGCAGAAAACCGTGGCTGCCAGTCTGAACGAGAATCCTCGGCAGATCAACCAGCAGCTCCGGCGCATGGATGACATCAAGGTGGAGCGTTTCTGCAAGTACGCTGACGCCCTCGGCTACGATGTTGCTGTCATCGACCGGGAGAGCGGGGAAGTGGAAAAGCTCGACCCTGCGAAAAACAATCTGTGAAATCATAGACCATTTGCTTGTCAAACGGTCGGCATCTGTGCGAAGATAAAGTTACCAAAATCAACAACCTCGTTACCTGTAAAAACGATTTTGGACTTTGAAAATGGAGGAATTGATATGGACGACAACGCCTCGAACTCCGTACTGCCGTCGAAAGAAGCTCTCCTTGAGTTTCTGAAGACGCACAAGTACAAATCTCTCCCGACCGCCATTGATGCCGCGCGGAGCGGCAAGAAACTTGTTTTCATCTTTCTCGATCAGGAAGCCTACGGCGACCGCAGCTATTACTACTGCGAGGAAGATGGCACCGTTTACTCCGAATACTTGAGCATCGGAGACTGAGGAGGAATTTGATATGGCAAAGCTCTACGTTTCTCTTACGCCTGAAGAAGTGCGGGCGAGCATCCCTTACGACCTCATCTGCATGGTTCGGTACGGCTGCACATGGAACACCGGCCGCCGTCGCCGCGCTTGGCAACTCGACTTCACCGAGGACGAGAAGAAAGCTGCTGGCCGGCTGTTCCGGCAGTCCTTTGAGTTGACCTGCGGCCGGGGCTTGTCCGGCACCATCCGTATGACCATGAACACGTTCAACCTGTGGCGCAAGCTCGGCGAGTTCTGCGCATCCGTATGAGAGGAGCGAAGACCATGATTGAGCAGAAGTACATTGACGTTATCGAAAGCCTTGGCTGGAATATCGTTGGTGACCCGAACGGCACCGGCGTTGACATCCAGCAGAAATCTCCCGCCGGAGAGGACTTCTCTTTCTATGCCGACACTGCTGATTTTCCTGCGGGCGTTCTTGAGTACGCCCGCAACTTTGACCCTGACGAGCACGTTGAACTGTGGATTGGGCATCGTGGGGATGGCGGCTGCCCCTCCACCATCCGCGAGCTTGTTGATGATGCTGAGGCCATCAAGAAAATGCTCAAAACCCTCGTCAATGCACTGATTACGGTGCATAACTGTGGAAGGCTATGGTTGCTCGGCGACGACCTCGCCGCCTACGACAACTTGCTTGATGGAATCACGTTCGATGACATCATCACGCAGGTGCATTGCAACTGCCGCCACATCACGCCTGATGCCGTTCGCAAGGAAGTCGATGACCTCTTGAAACTTCGGCTCGCCGATATGCGGGAGCTGCTTGAGCGTAATATCGACACCATCATGGTCGAAGCTGGAAAGGGGAGAGAATGATATGAAAAAGGTCGTTAGTCCGTGTTTCTGCAAGGTCTACACCCGCAGCGGCAATGAAGCGACTGCGCGGGCATTCTGCGAAATCCAGTTTGAGAATGGCGGACTCAGCATCACCGGCGTTATCGGTCCTCTGCGCAGCGGCGACTGTCGTGGCGGTGCTGGTCAGTGCGTTGATGAAATCCGCGAAGGCCACCCCTGCGGTGAATGGACGCAGGAAATGCTCGACAAGTTCTGCTCCATCTGGGACGAGTGGCATTTGAACGATATGCGTCCGTACTGCAAGCACCAGAAGGAGCTCGGCTGGGACAAGCTGGCCGTCACGCCTGTCACTCTGTACCACTATCGGCTGAACAGCAAAACCCTCCGGCGGCAGGAATCCATGAAGAAAAGCTCGTGGAAGATGCTCTGCGATGGCATGACCGCAGCCCTGAACGATAACCAGATCGAAGTTGCTAAGTTGCCGTACAGCCTTACGCTTCCTCACGAAATCTCCGGCGATGCAGCTTTGTATTACGAACCGCAGAAGCCTCTCTATCCCGGAATGGCTGGCGCGACCGAAACAAAGACCCTCGGCTGGCTCCATCCTGAGGAACACCCTGATGGCATTCTCGGCAAGCCCTGCCCGGTCTGCGGCTACAAGTACGGCTACTCGTGGTTGACGGAAGAAGTCCCGCAGGATGTGATTGACTGGCTGTGCAGCCTGCCTGAGTCGCCCGTCGAACCGGCGTGGGTGTGATTATGAGCGCCTATGAGCAGCTTTCCATGTTCACCATGAACGTGGACTCGATTACTGCCACCTGCTGCATGGATGGTTGCCCGGCTCGGGCCAGCCCGGTGGAGCCGTGGATGGCAGCGCTCATCCCCGCTGGAGAGTATGTGGTGCAGGTTGCTGGGCATCCGCTGGTTCTGCGGCCCATGCCCGGCAGACAGGCCGACATCCAGCGTGGGCATGAATACTACCACTACATGATCGGCGGGCGGCTTTATGCCGGCACATTCGTTGGGAGGAATGCACGATGATGGACAAGATTGTGGTCACAGCGGCAGACATCGAAAAGCTCCTCGCATGGCGAGATGAGCACAACGATTTGGTTCGTTCGATGCCGGTTCCCCTGCGAGAGGTAGAAATCCAGATTGTTGAGAGTGGTATCTCCATCAAGTGCTTCCGCTCTGACAAGAAGCTGAAGCTCTACCTCGACAGCCCGGCCCGGAAGCTCGGCCACGTTGTCTTTGCTCCGCTGGGCAACGGCCTGTGGAAGAAGAAAGTAAGCACGCTTCCTGCGGACTGTAACCCCACCGAAACCGAACAGGGCGCTTTGACCGTGTACGGCTCCCTGATGGCGCTGATGACGTATGGAGCGGTCAGCATCAGGGGTGAGAAATCCGCCACCTCAACAAAGGCTCCCGCCAAGCGCATAGGCTCCACAAAGCCGCATACGGCAAGCACCACATACATCATTCACTCGGCTGGAAAGCAGCTCACAGTGGTTCCCAGAGGCCACCATGCAAGCCCGGCCTGCTCCTTTACCGTAAGAGGCCACTTCCGCCACTACAAGAGCGGAAAGACGGTCTGGATTGCAGAGTATCGTAAAGGAACGGGCCACAGCCGGGGCAAAACCTACAAGATTGGAGGTGATCTGGATGACTGAGCAGTCTGAATGGCAGTTCATCATCGATTACGTCAAGGACAGCACGACAGATTTCTGCAATGCCACCTGTCGCAGTCAACTCATGGCCCTGTGGACCGCGTACTGTATGCACAATGACCTGTGCGTTGATACGAAGATGTACGATGCAACGCTTTTTGATTTGTGGCTTGCCGTTTCACTTGAGCGGCGACGTGCCTTGCGCATCTTCCGCTTCAGTGAGTTCGATAGTTGGATGAGCCAGCGGCTCGTATAAGAAAGGAGTTTTTATATGCTTATGTTTTCAAAAAATGTTCCTTATATTGCTCAGGCCGGGCTGCTCCTCTCGCTTGGCGCCGACAGTCACGCAAAGAAGCTCATCAATGACGCGCTTGCCGAAATGACCGACGGCATTTGCGAATTTGCACAGGGCTATATGCGTGCTGATTTGCAGCTTGTTGTTGCAGCTCTGAAGGCCACAGTTGACGCGCTGGAAGCAGTTCTCAATGACGATGATAAAGCCTTCGCCGATGATGTGTACCATGGCATGAATATTGCATCTATCGACGTTTCCGCATTTGTGAGTCAGGCAAAGGAAGGTGATAGAAATGACCAATGAACGCGCAGCAGAAATCCTCAACCCCACCCATTATGAGGACTACGACAGCCTCGAAACCGTGCAGGAAGCCTGCCGGATGGGCATGGTGGCCCTGAAGATGCAGATTCCTGAAGTACCGCTGGCTCCCGGCGCTATTTTTGACTTCACCTGCCCGCACTGCGGGAGCAGGGACTACCTGAAGAACGAGGACGGCAACCGCAACAAGTTCTGCGGCCAGTGCGGAAAAGCGCTGGACTGGGGCTGCGCTGTTGAAGGAGGAGAAGCATGAGTAAGGAACTGATGCTGTTCTACAACGCAGATGGCAAATGGGCCGTCTACGATGACACCTTCGACATCACCATCCATTGCGAGTCCCAGAAAGAGCAGGACGAAGCGATGGCGATGCTGTGCAAGGCTAACTCCAGCGCAGGAGAGGTAATGAGTCCTGAGAACATGGCTCATTCCTTGATGGCCCTCTGCAAGGCTCACTCTGATGCCGGGAATGGCTGTCCGGGCTGTCCCTTTGACAAGCCGACCAGCAACAACGGCGATGGCGAGTGCCGTCTTGGCGTTCCTGACAGCTGGGATTTTTGAGGAGGTAAACCATGAAGAACGATGCCGTGTTCAATCTTCTGCCGGAAGAAGAACTGCTTGCCCAGCTTGCAGAGGAGTGTTCCGAAGCCGCCAAAGCGGCCTTGAAACTCCGCCGCGCCCGCGATGGCGTGAATCCTACGCCAGTGTCCGAGGAGGAAGCCTTCAGCAACCTCGTTGAGGAGCTTGCCGACATCTACCTTTGCTCCATCGTGCTGTTTGGCGGTGAGCTGGACGATGACGACCCCTGCAATATGTGTGATGCGGTCGGCGACCGGATGGTCGAGATCATGGAGCAGAAGCTCGCACGCTGGAAGTACCGCCTGATGAAGAAGGAGGCACCCAATGTCCCTGAAGAATAAAGCCGTCCTCATCAGCATCCGCCCTGAGTGGTGCGACCTCATCGTGCGGGGCAAGAAAACTATTGAGGTGCGCAAGACCCGTCCGAAACTGGAAACGCCGTTCAAGGCGTACATTTACTGCACAAAAGCCCCGCAGCACCTCATCACCATTTTCAAGGATGGCGAAGAAACGATGGACGGCGAAATCCACCACGGGAAACCTGAGTTCTTAAAGTGTGATAAGTACCTGCCAGACAGCATTCGTGATAAGACCCAGATGGTTATTGGGGAGTTCACCTGCGACGATATTGATAGAATTACGCCGCTGACAAGCTCTATTCCGGGAAATCTCGAAGAAAGGATTTTGGGAAGTTGCCTTACAGCGCAGCAGGTAGAGGCCTACGCAGGATGGAAGGGTTGGATGCGTTTGGCTGACTGCCGCGATGCGTACTGCTGGCACATTTTTGGTCTGAGAGTTTACAAGAAGCCGAAAAGCCTTTTTGATTTTCACCGCGCCGTTGATGAAGATGAGCTTTGGTGTGAAAAATGTGCTGTTGGAGGAAAGAAAAGCACAAGCTGCGGATTTTGCTATGGATTGGACGGGCTTAGAATCCGCCGTCCGCCCCAGAGCTGGTGCTATGTTGCTGAGGCAGAGGAGGACGATGCATTATGAGTAAGAAACGGTATCTTGAAGCTGAGATGCTGAAAGAGTTCCTGCGCATGGGCATGAAGGTGGGCCATATCCACACATTACGGGATGTTGAGAACTATATCGACACCCAGCCAGAAGCTACCCCGCAGGAAGTGGCCGGTCAATGCTGGAGAAATTCCAAGTATGACCCGCCGACAGAAGCGGATGCTGACAGACTCGGAAGAATCATTGTTTGGGGAGCCGCGGTCAAGCACGTTGACATCACATATTGGGAGAATGCAATTTTTCACCCTGTGGACGTTCCGTTCTGGATGCCGTTGCCCAAGCCGCCGGAGGAAAAATGAACATGGACATCGTAAAAACGCCCGAACTGCTTATTGCAATCGCCGACGAGAGCTATGGCCTGAAATTTAAGCCAATCGAGGCCGAGATCATGCTTGGCTATCTCGAAGGCTCTGATTTCTGTCTACTCCACCGATTTGACGACAGGCTCGACTGCGAAGTCCTGCGCATCCACGACAACCAGAGCACTGACGAGGACTCCGGCGAGGATGTCAACAAGATTTGGCAGGTCGTTGAGTTCTGCCGCCATGCGAACGAGGTCATCCTGTCTGAGCAGGAAGACCTCAGAAACCCGCCGGAGGAGTACGTCCGTGATCTGAGGAAGGACGAAGCCATTCTGGACAGGCTTCGTCGCGCATCTGCTGATGCCATTGCCTACGCCAATCTACACCGCCTTGAACGAATCTTCAAGAAAAAGGCATCGGAAGCATAACGATATGCAGTCATCGTGCGATTATCTCGCGCGTTGACTGTATTTGCTGTGATGGTAAAAAAATATGTAAAACCGTAGATTTTTCGTTTGACAAAAGCAAGCCCCCTGTGCGATAATATAATTACAGAAAACAACATACCACCGTAAAAAACAGGAGGCAACGATTATGAAAAAGTTTGAAGAAATGAGCAAGTCCGAGATGGAAACCGAAATCGCATTCACGAAGGATTTCGTGAACAACGGCGGTTGCCTGAACCAGAGCCAGTGGGATCGCGTTCTCAAGCTCATGGAGCTTGTCAAGGAGGGCTGAGATATGAATGTTCTGTACATTGAAGGCCGTCGGAACGGCTATGACCCTGACCAGTGCGGCAAGACGATGACCGTTTCCGAGATGATCGACTTCCTGAGCCAGTTCGATGGCGACCTGCCCATCTACCTGAACAACGACAGCGGCTACACGTTCGGTAATATCGACGAGGACAGCTTCAGCGAGTGCAAGTACAACGACCCCGATGCCGACTACGAAGTGCCTGACGACGAAGTGGATTTTGAGGAGGAATGAATATGTTTGACCTGCGTGAGCACAAGGACCTGATTCACAGCTTGGTCGCAGAGGCCAACCAGAACGACCCCAACTGGGAGTGGACGGTCAGACGAATCAACAAGAACGAGGCTAGAATCTTCTGGAGCTACCTCGAATACTGCGATGAGGCAGAGCTGTCGTTTGCTGTAAAGCTCGGAGACGAAAACGGCAGGTGCTGGGTTGAGGCCCGCGACGAGCACGGCTGGATAATCGAAAGCGAGATCGTGAATGACAAAGAGCTGCCGTTACTGAGCTGCCCGCTCGATAAGGCCGTCGAAAAGATGGTTCGCAGCATCATCAACACCGCTCACCACTGCTACTGACAGGAGGAAGTTACATGAAGTTCGCAGACATCAATCGCCAGTTCACCGAGATTGTTGCTGGCTACCTCAAGGCCGGGTATACCTTCAACACCGCCACCATGGGCGGCAGCCAGTGCGAGATTGCCCGCGTAGACCTGAATGATGGGAAGAATGTCATCCGCATCCTGCTCCAGAGCTTCTTCTGCAAGGACGACTTCTTCAACGATGGTTACGAAATCATCGTAGGCAGCACCCGGAGCACCATCGGTGCAAATCAGCCGCCTGAGAATGCAGCTGGAACAATCTGGAACAACCGCCTCGATGTCGTGTGCCGCCGGGAGTTCTACGAGATCTGTAAGCGGAATGGCTATGCAGTATGGTTCGGAAACCGCGATGAGGCCATTTCAGCAAGTAACGTCAGGGTTGCCCGCAGAGCGCAGAAAGGCTATTACGTCGTCTCCAAGGACGACATGACCGGCGACAATGCCATCCGTGCTGCCGAACGGTATGTCCGCCGCATTGCAGGAATCAAGCACCCGAACCGCGCGAAGCTCAATGTTCGCCACGCAATCCGCCGGGATGACGGACGAGTCTACGGACAGTACATTGTTACCTACAACGGCAAGTCCTACATCCTGCACTGAGAGAAAGGAGAATCCCTATGAACGGATGTTTTCACCGTGGTGAGATTTACCACATCCTGCCCGAAGACAACGAAACCGGCAGCGAGCAGTACAGTGGCCGCCCGGCTATCATCGTCAGCAACGAAGCGAACAACAAGTTCGCGCCCACTCTGGAGGTTGTCTACCTGACCACCAAGCCGAAGAAGGCTCTGCCCACGCACGTTAGCATCGAGGCTGCCCGATTCCGCTCCATCGCCCTGTGCGAGCAGGTCCACACCGTTGCCAAGACGCGCGTTGGCGACTACATTGACAAGCTCTCCAAGTACGAGGCCGAAGATGCCGATGCTGCCATCGTCATCAGCCTTGGCCTCGAAAATGCGCTGGCCGCCGCGAGAAAGTGAGAAAGAATGACTATGGAACAGCTCAAGTTGAAGCCCTGCCCGTTCTGCGGCGGCAGAGCGCGAGTAATTGGAAAGCGGAGGAGTGGCTCGACCTGCTACTGCATTTCCTGCTCCAGTTGCGGCGCCAAGAGCCGCGTCGCCTTCGTTCAGCCTTGGCACGACAGCAAGTTTGTCGCTCAGTGTCAGGCTGCCAAGCTGTGGAACGCTCGCGCTGACAATGATGCTGACGCTACGAAAGTACCTGCTCTGTTTGCCTTTATCCAGCAGGAAGTTCCGTTCCGGCTTGAGAACATCTTCAATATTCCCAGCGAGAAGATCACGCCCAACATTGTTGATGTCTGCGTTTGGTCGCTGTACGACAACAGCGATGTGATGTTTGATTACGACTCAATGGACGACCATCTTCGTGAGCTTTTGAAAGAGTATGACATTGACCCGGATGACTATGAGGAGGAAGAAGAAAATGGCAAAGACTGAAAATTTCAATCAGGTCGCCGTCCTCAGCCAGAGCGAGATTGACCGGCGCATTGGAAAGCTCAAGAGGGCGTAACCTATGGCCGTCATCTGCCAGCCTGACTGCGCCCGCCGGCATCCCGGATGCCACGACCACTGTGAGGAGTACGCCGAGAAGTCTTCCGCCAGAAAGAAGCAGCTCGAAGAATATGAGGCCAAGAACATGAATCCGTACTGTTGCCGCTGGACCCACCACGAGACCAACCGCAACATGAAGCGGAAGTTCAAAGGCCACGATAAAGATTGAGAGGAATCAGCCATGTACGAATTTTTGTGCCAGCTCGATGTGATGCTCCAGAGCCTTACGAACTGGCTGTCCTACGCCGCCATCATCGTTGCCGTTGCGCTGGCTCTCTGCCAGCTCATCTACTTCATCATCGAGAAAAAGGAGAACCACCATGAGCATCTTTGAGAAACGCATGAGCAGCTTCGTTGACCGGGGCAACAAGCTCATTGCAGAAGGGAAGACCAAGGAGGCCATGAAGCTCATCACGCAGGGCCTCCAGCACTACTCCGACCTGATTCTCCACGCCTTGACACCGTATTCCGAGAGCGATGCTGGTCTTCTCGTCTTTGCCCTCCGACACATCGCCGATGAGATTGAGAAGAACAACCCTGCTGCCAAGCCGCTCTACGAAGGCATGAAGAAAGTCGTCATCGCACCGCCGCTGACCGAGATTCAGAAGGTCAAAAAGGCAAACCGCTGATGATTGACCCTTGAAAGGATTACTTTTTCGTAGTAAAATGTATAGGACGACTCGACCTTACTTTTTCAGCGTAAAAGAAATCGCAGAATGCAGAGATCCTGTACGTTTCCGACACGTTGGCGATGCGATGCTGATCCTGTGATCTCTCAGCACCTGCTTTCCCAAAAGCCCAAAACACTGCCGGATCCGTTTCGGCAGCTCGGTATCCACCGCTTCTGAACCTGCCGCCTGCCCGGCGGCACAAGGCTGTACGGCTGTTTTCCGTACACAGAAAGGAAAAAACTTATGCCTTCTTTGACCACTTTTAAGCTGCTCAAGCAGGAACACAACGCCCGGCGGGGTGAGTTCAAGACCGTGCATGGCACGGTGCAGACCCCGGCTTTCCAGAATGTTGCCACCGCCGGTGCCATCAAGGGCGGCCTGTCCGCGCAGGATCTGCAGCAGATCGGCACCCAGGTGATGCTCTGCAACACCTACCACCTGCATCTGCGTCCCGGTGATCAGCTGGTAGCCGATATGGGCGGTCTGCACAAATTTACCCGCTGGAACGGGCCCATCCTGACCGACAGCGGCGGATTCCAGGTGTTCAGCCTTTCCAAGCTGCGCAAGATCACGGAGGAAGGCGTGACCTTTGCCTCCCATCTGGACGGCCACCGCATCTTTATGGGCCCTGAGGAGAGTATGCAGATCCAGGCAAACCTGGGTTCCACCATTGCAATGGCCTTTGATGAGTGTGTGGAGAATCCTGCCCAGCACGCGTACTCCAAAGCCAGCTGTGAGCGCACCACCCGCTGGCTCAAGCGCTGCAAGGCTGAGATGGCCCGCCTGAAGCAGGAGGGCAAGGCCACCAACCCTGACCAGCTGCTGTTCGGCATCAATCAGGGCTGCACCTTTGCTGACCTTCGTGTAGAGCACATGAAGCAGATCGCGGAGCTGGAGCTGGACGGCTACGCCATCGGCGGTCTGGCCGTGGGTGAGCCTGCCGAAGTGATGTACGAGATGATCAGTGAGGTGGAGCCTTATATGCCCAAGGATAAGATCCGCTATCTGATGGGTGTCGGTACCCCCGGCAACATGATTGAGGCTGTTTCCCGCGGCGTTGATCTGTTTGACTGCGTCATGCCCAGCCGCAATGCCCGCCATGGACACCTGAACACCTGGGGCGGCATCATCAATATCAAGAACGCAAAGTATGAGCGTGACGAGCGCCCCATTGACCCCGCCTGTGGCTGCCCGGCCTGCCGGAACTACTCCCGTGCCTATATCCGCCACCTGTTCAAGGCAGAGGAGCTGCTGGGCATGCGTCTGGCCGTTATGCACAACCTGTGGTTCTACAACCACCTGATGGAGCGCATCCGCGATGAACTGGATGCGGGCACCTTTACCGCCTTCCATGATCGTTATGTCAAGCTGCTGGATACAAGAATTTGAGCTTTTTCATGCTTTTCCCTTGCAAGAGGGCGCAGAAGCGGTTATAATGAGTTTATCTGAATTTTGAGAGGAGACTTTGTCCCATGCAATTTCTGACTACTACCACTGAAAGCTATATCAGCCTGTTCTTCACCCTGGCTCTGATGCTGGTCCTGCTCTACTTTATGATCTATCGTCCCCAGAAGAAGCAGGAGAAGAAGGATGCTGCCATGCGTGCAGCTCTGGAGATCGGTGATCAGGTCGTGACCATCGGCGGTATTGTTGGCCGTGTGGTCGCCATCAAGGAGGACACCTTTGTTCTGGAGACCGGTTCCGACCGTGTGAAGATCCGCTTCACCAAGAATGCGATCAGCTCTGTTGAGAAGCTGAACATGGACAATGCTCCTGCCAACGCAAAGAAGTAATCTCTAAAAGCAAGGTCTTTTTTACCCGCCCCTCTGCATACAGTAGTGCAGGGAGGCGGGTTTTTATGTTGGAACAGAAGAAGTTACCCATCCTGGAAGCACTGGCCGCATTCGGCATTGGTGGGATATTCACCGCCGCCTGCATGGCCGGGCTGGCCTACCTGATGGCAAACCAGAGCCTTGCGCAGAGCACGGCCTGGCCCATGGTCAGTGCCATTGTCTGTGCCGGGAGCTTTTGCAGCGGCTGGCTCATGGCTTTTTTCTATCACAGCAGAGGTCTTATCTGCGGTGCTATACAGGGCGGGCTGTTTGTTCTGCTTCTGCTGGGGTTCGGCCTTTCGGAGGGCATTGAACCAACGGAAATGCAGCTGGCCCGCTTTGCACTGGTGTTTGTCTTTGGCTGTCTGGGCGGGGTGTTCAGCATCCTGCGTACAGAACGGCACCGGCATTGATCATTTACAGCAGAAAAATCAGGAGGACAGGAAAGTATGTGGGTCTATCAAGAAACACCGGAAGCCGCAGCGGGAAAGGCACTGCCCGAAGCAATCCTGCCGACAGCACAGGAAGAGCCGTTAAAACAGAAGAACGGTGGCATTCTTCCTGAGACAGCGCAGGAAGAAAGGCAATCCATCCCGGCGGCGTTCTCTGAGAGGTACGGAAATACACCGGAGAGAGCCGCTGTGCGCCGAAGCAAGCTGAGCAGGGAGACTATCCTTCTGGCAGCGGCGTACCTTCTGGGAACCTTTCTGGCTGGTGTGGCGGCAGCGCGTTGTGTGGCAGGCGATGCTGAAACGCTTTCCTATTACCTGAACTGCTGGCAGAGCCTGTTTTCTGTGCAGGATGCCGCCGGAGCAGTGCGCCTGTTCCGAACGGAATTTTTCACTGTGGCAGGTGCACTGACGGCAGTGCTGTTCCTGGGGCTTTCTGCCCTTGGGCCGCTACCCATCTTCCTTTTTACGATGCTGTATGGGACAGGCTCCGGATTGCTTTCGTCCAGGCTGCTTGTGGATTTGAACCCACGGACAGCATTTGTGCTGCTCTGCGTCTGCGGTATCCCTGCATCCCTTGCGGCCGGAACACTGTGCACGTTCGGCGCATCCGCACTGCAGGTAAGCGGAAGGCTCTGTTCAGCCGCCTTCGGGCGTGGAGGACAGGCCCCCAGCACAGGCGCGCTTTTGGGTCAGTTTGCCCGGATGTTGTTTCTGCTTCTGCCGCTTTGCGGTGCGGCAGTGGGGATGCTGTATCTGGCAGGGCAGGCGAAACTTATATGAGCTGAAAAGAGAAATGTCTGGACAAAAAAACTCCCGAAAACCAGCCTCATAAGCTGATTCTCGGGAGTTTTTATTTTGGAGCTACTGGCCGGACTTGAACCGGCGGCCTGTTCATTACGAGTGAACTGCTCTACCAACTGAGCCACAGTAGCAAATGTTTTGCAACGATAGATAGTTTAGCATAAAAGAAAATAACTGTCAAGATTTCTTTTTGAAAAAACGCTTTCAGTGAAATCAAATTGCTTTTTCCAGAGAATATGGTACAATAAAGCCAATCGTCTTGAGGAAGGAGCTGAACACAGCGCAGAATGTACACAAATCATATCAACCCCGTTGCGCAGAAAAATCAGGATGCATTTTGCACTGCACTGTTTCAGCTTTTACTGAAAAAGCCGCTGGAAAAGATCTCCGTCACAGAGCTGTGTCACATGGCAGACCTTGACCGGACAACCTTTTACCGCAGTTTTGAATCCAAGGATGACGTGCTGGATTATTATCTCGACCGGCAGATGACCCTGCTTGCGGGGCAGCTGCCGGCGTACAGTACCCTGGAAAAAAACCTGACTGCACTGTTCCGCTGGACGTATGCGGAGCGAAAGAACCTTTGTGTCCTGATGGACTGTCATTTGACCAGTTTTTTCAGCGATGCGTTGAGCGAGAAGATCATCCTTGTTCTGATCTCCAACATCGAAGTCGGGGATGCAAGACAGTTTGTGCCATGGCCCGTTTCATTGCCGGGCGAAAATCGATACTTCCGCAACTCGTTCATCGGGGCATATATGGGTTTTTTCAACAGCTGGCGCTATGGAAACTTTGCAGAACGACCAGAGGATCTGGCCAAATGTATGGCTTCGTTCTATCTTCACTGAGGAGGGTGAAACGGGATGGCGGACTTGCGGAAAACAGAAAGCGCCGGAGACGTACGGACATGCCATCAATCAACTCAGTGTGATGTCACTGTTTCTGGTAAACCTCTACAACCAGGATGCAGAGCTCCAGAAGCAGGAAACCGAAAACCGAAGCCTGACCGAAAATGTGACGGAATACATCAACCAGCATTACGCGGAATCGCTGACCATAGACCAATTGGCGGAGCAGTTCTTCGTCAGCAAATATCACCTGATGCACGAGTTCAGCCAAAAGACCGGCACGAGCATTTATCGTTACCTGATGCAGCAGCGGCTCCACGCGGTATGTGATCTGCTGGAACAGGGAACCGTGCCGAACGAGGCTTATCTGCTGTGCGGCTTCAAAGATTATGCAAACTTCTACAGAGCGTTCCGCAGCGCATACGGGCAGAGCCCCCGGGAATATGCTCGGGCCCACCGGAAAGCGAAAGCACGCACGACGAAGTTCTGCTTCTGATGGGGAACACCGGCTTCCTCTTCGGCCTGGTACAGCTCGTCCTCCAGATGTGCCATCTCGCTCAGGCGGGCTTCGTTTTCATCGCTGCTCTTGAGGCGGGGAACAACAGGCCGGATATAAAAAGCGGGGATGCCCACTTCCTTCTGCTGGAGCGGAGTCAGGCGGCATAGCACTTCATTGTTATATTCATCCACCGGGTGGCCGTCTGCGATCTCTTTCTTTCCGATTCTTAAAAGTCTGCCACGGCCCTTAAGAATCAAAGGAGCCGATCTCCAAGACCTAATATATCAGTTTGTTCGATGTTTGTCGTGTGTAAATCCTGTGCCGTTTACATTGTAAATCCTGCTGCTCTGTTTTTTGCTGCCAAGAAATCGAAGTCAAGGATGGACATTTTGCACAATTTTTCTCCTTTTTTCACCCCACAAGATTGGTTTGATGCACCTTGTTTTATGATATGCAACAAAACGGCGAAATCTGTTGCACAACGTGCTAAAAAAACCGAAAAAGATTTGTGCGGCATTTTTTTAACAATTGTGATATATTAGTTGTAGTAAGGCTTGTATCCTACACAAAAAAGGAGATTTTTATGAAGGATATTTATATTTCTGGCTTTGCCGACGAGATCAGCTCTTCTTTTGATGAGCAGCTCAAGACAGTCCGTGAGCTTGGAATGCAGTACATCAGCCTGCGCAGTGCAGATAAAAAGGGAATCGCTGACTTTACCGTTGAGGAAGTCAAGACCGATCTGCTGTCCCGCCTGCAGGCCGCTGGTGTTGGCGTTTCCAGCCTGGGCAGTCCCATTGGCAAGGTCAAGATCGATGATGAAGAGGGCTTTGAAAAGCAGTGTGCTCAGTTGGAAACGCTGTGCGAGATCGCTAAGGTCCTGAATTGCAAGTACATCCGCATGTTCAGCTTCTTTATGCCGGAAGGCAAGGATCCTGCCGACTATCGTGACGCTGTCATCGAGAAGCTGCGCAAGTTCATTGCCATTGCTGAAAAGCACGACGTGATCCTGATGCACGAAAACGAGAAGGATATCTATGGTGATGTTCTTTCCCGCTGTGTTGACCTGATGCAGACGCTGAACAGCGCACACTTCAAGTCCGCATTCGACTTTGCAAACTTTGTACAGTGCGGCGAGGATACCGCCAAATGCTGGGATGCTCTCCGCCCGTACATTGTATATATCCACATCAAGGATGCCGTTTCTACCGACAAGGAGAATGTGCTCTGCGGTACCGGCGAGGGAAAGATCCCCGAGCTGCTGCACAAGGCCATCGTGGAAGAGGGCTATACCGGCTTCCTGACCCTTGAGCCGCATCTGGTGCTGTTTGACAGCCTGCAGAGCCTTGAGACCACGGATGCAAAGAACATCATCCGTGAGAACAAGTACAAAAACGGTGCTGAAGGTTACGCCGCACAGTATCACGCACTGTGCGATATTCTGGCAAAATTTTAACGTAACAGACAAAAAAGGAGAAGATTCAAATGGAAAAGACTGAAGGAAAGATTCGTTATGGCCTGATCGGTATCGGTGCTCAGGGCGGCAGCTACGCTCGCTTCCTGACCAACGCTCCCGCTCCGTTCCCCGGCATGGTCTGCGCACCGTGCCCCGACAACTGCGCACTGGGCGCTCTGTGTGATATCGACCCCGAGAAGGAGAAGATGTGCAAGGAGCAGTACCCCGATGTGCCCTTCTTCAAGGATTGGAAGGATATGATCGCCAGCGGCACTGTTGATGCCATCATCACCACCGTTCCTCACTACCTGCACCACGAGATCTCCATCTACGCTATGGAGCATGGCATGAACGTTCTGTGCGAGAAGCCCGCTGGTGTCCGCAGCAAGGATGTTCAGAAGATGATCGCCTGCGCTAAGGATCATCCCGAGGTTTCCTTCGGCATCATGTTCAACCAGCGTACCAACAAGCTGTATCAGAAGATCAAGGAGATCGTTGCCAGCGGTGAGCTGGGCGAAATCCGCCGCTCTCAGTGGATGATCAACTCCTGGTGGCGTCCTGACAGCTACTACCAGCAGAGCGCATGGCGTGCTACCTGGGGCGGCGAAGGCGGCGGTGTCCTGGTCAACCAGGCTCCCCATCAGCTCGACCTGTGGCAGTGGATCTGCGGTATCCCCGTGAAGGTCTTCTCCAAGAACATCAACGGCTGCCATCGTGACATCGGCGTTGAGAACGACGTGACCATGCTGGTCGAGTTCGCTAACGGCGCTACCGGCACCTTTACCACCTGCACCCACGATGCCATCGGCACCGATCGTCTGGAGATCGACCTGGATGGCGGTAAGATCGTTGTTGATAACAGCAAGACCGCTCACGTCTACCACTACATCGATAAGGAAGGCAACCCCTGCACCGAGGATTACCTGAACGAGCACATGAGCATGATGGAAGTTGCCATGCTGACCAGCGGCAACGGTGCAGGCTCCAAGCTGTACACTGAAGAGACCTTTGAGAACAACGATGGCTGGGGCTTCCAGCACACCACTGTTATGCAGAACTTTGCTGCTCACATCCTGACCGGCAGCCCGCTGCTGGCTCCCGGCGAGGACGGCATCAACGGTGTCAACCTGGCAAACAGCAGCCAGCTGTCTGCATGGACCGGCCGCGAGGTCTCCAACCCCTGCGATCCCGAGGAGTATGCTGCTGAGCTGAACAAGCTGATCGAGGCTGAGGGCAAGTTCCCCGTCCGCGAGTAATCAGTATCCCTGAAAAAAGCAATGCCTGTTCCAGGCTTACAAGGAGTTGCGTTTCCATGAAAAGAGCTGCGATCATTGGCTGCGGCACCATCTTTCAGGTTCATCTGCCCATCATTGTGGCAAATCCTGAGATTGAACTGTGTGCCGTGTGCGATAACAATCCCGCTGTGCAGGAAAAGCTGCCTGTTGCAGCAAAGGCTGTGCCGTTCTATACGGACTATGAGGAGCTTCTGGAAAAGGAGCATCCCGATGTGGTACATCTCTGCCTGCCGCATTACCTGCATGTGCCCGTGTCGGAGTACTTTGCTTCCCACGGTGTGAATGTCTTCTGCGAGAAGCCGGTGGGTCTGAACACCGCACAGGCCAAGGAGTTCGTGGAATTTGAGGCTGCGCATCCTGAGGTCAAGATCGGCATCTGCCTGCAGAATCGTCTGAACCGCACCACCGTTGAATTGAAAAAGATCATCGATGGCGGCGAATATGGCAAGGTCATCGGCTGCCGCGGCTTTGTGCCCTGGTTCCGCGGCAAGGCTTACTATGACGAACAGCCCTGGCGCGGCCAGCTGGAAACTGCTGGCGGCGGCTGCATGATCAACCAGAGTGTCCACACGCTGGATCTGCTGTATTATCTGTGCGGCGACATCGATGCCATCCATGGCTCGGTGAATCAGCTGGCAGATTACGGCATTGAGGTCGAGGACACCGTAGCTGCCCGCCTGCACTTTGCTAATGGTGCAAACGGTGTGTTCTTTGCCACCAACTGTGATTACACCAACGAGAGCGTCCAGATCAAGGTTGCCTGTGAAAAGGCTTCCTTCCTGATCGAGGATGATGCCCTGTTCCGGATCGACGCAGATGGTGTGCGCACCAAGCTGTGTGAGAACGAGAAGCTGCCCGGTGCCAAGTTCTATTTTGGCGCTTCTCATGGCATCCTGATCAACAAGTTCTACCGCGCCATTGAGAATAACACAGACGATTACATCCATGTAAGAGATGCGGAAATGAGCATCCGACTGATCGATGCCATCCATGCAAGCAGCAAGGCTGGCCATCCCGTTGCTCCGTGACCGCAAAACACAGATAGAAGGAGAAATGAACCATGGCAAACAAAGGTTTGATCGGTGTTCAGATGAGCACCATTGCCCCCGCTAAGATGCCTCACTTTGACGCATACGAGAGCATGGGCAAGCTGGCCGATATCGGCTATCACTGTGTCGAGATCTCTCAGGTCCCCATGACCGCTGAGAACGTTGCAGGCTTCCGCAAGGCTATCGACGAGCTGGGCCTGAATGTCTCTTCCTGCACCGCATCCACCTCTCCCATGCTGCCCGGTATGCCCGGCGAGTTCCTGTGCAATCCCGACGACTATAAGAAGATCGTTGAGGACTGCCGTAAGCTGGACTGCGATATGCTGCGCATCGGCATGCTGCCCATGACCTGCATGGGCAACTACCAGAAGGCTGTGGATTTCGCCAAGGAAGCAAATGAGTATGCTCTGAAGCTGAAGGAAGATGGCATTGACCTGTACTACCACAACCATCACGTAGAGTTCGTTCGTTACGACGGCGAGTTCCTGCTGGACATCATCCGCGCAAATGCTCCTGCTCTGGGCTTTGAGCTGGACAGCCACTGGATCCACCGCGGCGGCCAGGACCCTGTTAAGTTCATCAAGAAGTATGCCGGCAGCATCCGTCTGGTCCACCTGAAGGATTACCGCATCGGTGAGATGCCCATCCCCGAGGGCGGCGTGGACTTCACCAGCAAGGAAGGCATGATGAAGTTCATGAGCAACTTCACCAACATTGTGCAGTTTGCTGAGGTTGGCGAAGGCACTCTGGATATGCCCGCTATCATCCAGGCTGGCCTGGAGGGCGGCGGCGAGTACTTCCTGGTGGAGCAGGATGACTGCTATGGCCGTGATCCGTTCGATAGCCTGAAGATCAGCCACGACAATCTGGTCAAGATGGGCTTCGGTGACTGGTTCTAATTGAAAAGTTTCTGAGGAGTCGTTTTTTACGATCCGATAAATGAAATCGATGCTGTTTTGCAGAAATGCAGAGCAGCATCGATTTTTTATGTTTCAGGGTTCTGCTTTGTAACACGCTCCAAAATGTTGAAAATATTTTGTGCAAGTTTCACAGTTTTCTATTTGAGCCTTTGGTGGTACAATAGATGTGGAAATTCATAAACCGCTGGAGGAGCTACATGGCCGAAAAAAGTATTGAGTTGGATAGTGTGGAGATCGCCGCTGCCATCTTTGGCAACTGTGACCGCAACATTCGTCTATTGGAAAAGGAGTTCTCTGTCACGGCAGTCTGCCGGGGTACGATGCTTCGCCTCTCTGGCGAGGAGGCCAATGTGGCCGCTGCTGTGCGTGCCGTGGAGGGGATGCTGCTCCTGATCGAAAACCACACGCCGCTGGAGGATCAAACGGTGCGCTACTGCCTGAGCCTTGCTCACGATGGAAAGGAGCAGCGTGTCCGGGAGCTGACTGAGGATTTTGTCACGGTCACAGTCAAGGGCCGTCCCATCCGCCCCAAGACACTGGGCCAGAAGGAATATCTGAATGCTATCCGCAAGAACGCGGTGACCTTTGGCGTGGGTCCCGCCGGTACCGGCAAGACCTATCTGGCCGTTGCAATGGCGGTCAAAGCGTTCAAGGCCAAGGATGTTTCCCGCATTGTGCTGACCCGCCCCGCCGTGGAAGCAGGCGAGAAGTTGGGTTTTCTGCCCGGTGATCTGCAGCAGAAGGTGGACCCTTACCTGCGCCCTCTCTACGATGGCCTGTTCGATATGCTGGGCGCTGAGACCTATGAGCGCCTGGTGGAAAAGCAGATCATTGAGGTTGCTCCGCTGGCGTATATGCGCGGCCGCACGCTGGATGATTCCTTTATCATCCTGGATGAGGCGCAGAACACCACCCCGGAGCAGATGAAGATGTTTCTGACCCGTATGGGTGTGGGCTCTA
>ERZ772875.1183-NODE-1183-length-25444-cov-4.796211_pt1 | contig 25444 bp, 16 predicted proteins | sample MGYA00580585_ERZ772875 | MGnify/ENA primary metagenome ERZ772875 (study PRJEB29015, sample SAMEA2737736) | human gut metagenome | biome: human gut; feature: human-associated habitat; material: faeces | place: China | collected 2012 ... | reverse complement strand
TGTATAGGCATCGCCCCCTACGAATTCCCCGGAAGAACGCATACGAAAAGCCCCGCAATCTCTTGATTGCGGGGCTTCCTATTATTTGAGCATCTGTTCAATTTCTTCCTTCGGCCGGTAGCCGACGGAGGTCTCCTTGACCTCGCCATTCTGGAACACCATCACCGTCGGGATGCTGCTCACGCCATATTCCAGCGCCAGCTCCCGCTCGTCGTCAACGTTCACCTTGCCGACCTTGACCTTGCCCGCGTACTCGTTTGCGATCTCCTCGATCACGGGCGCAAGCATCCGGCACGGGCCGCACCACGTCGCCCAGAAATCCACCAGCACCGGCTCCTTGGCCAGCAACACTTCCTGTTCAAAATTTTGTCCTGTAAGGGTCAGTTCTGCCATTGCGATCATCCTTTCTTCTCGCGTGATTTATAGTACAGCATGCAGTGGCAGAAGCCCTCAAAGTCGGGATCATCGATCTGCTCGCGGAACTCCCTGCACATGCACCTGTTGTCCTCCGTCCGTTCGAGTCTGCACGGACAGTAGCCTCCGGTCTTCTTAAGACCTTCCCGCACCGCCCGCACGACCTCCTTGTCCGGATTGAGCGTCACCGCCATCTCGCCGCCTCCTTTGTATTTCATCTTATAGTTGTATTATACCATACTCCGCAAAAAATAGCCACCCCCGACAAAAAACGCACAAAAGCACAAACCCGTCTTCCGTGCGTTTTTGTTTTTCACTGCTGCATTGCGTAATAGAGATTTATGATATCTACTATCGCCTGCTTGTCTTCTGCCGACACCGTCAGATCATAAAGCTTATGGTCCCCCTCAAAGCGGATCACCGTCTGCTCTGACGCTGCAATTTTCAAAAACAGATCGATGTCCGAATCACGCATCGTATAGCCGGCCGCTTCTGCCACACCGCCATAAAATGTATTCCGGTCAACATCGTTATATTGGAATGTCCAGCTTCCGCAGCTCTCGCCGTCTACCTTGAACGAAATACTCTTGAAGAAAATCCAATCCTTCCCCGTGTAGTGGCAAAGCGCAAGCAGAGATACGTCCGTCTGCGTCTTTCCAACGTAGGGCAGAACCAACGTCCGAACGCCATAAATCCACTCATGACTGTTGTCATCAAAGGGCGTTGTACTGGCATAATACAGCGTAAAATCACGGAATGAATCGGTATAGGCCTTTGCCTTCTGCATAAGGGACTCCTTGCTGTTCGCCTGAAGCACGCGCAGCGTATCTTCCGCCGCAGTCAAAACGCCTGCATTGCGCACACACGCGTCGATGTCCTCCGGCAGCGCATCATACGCTTTGCGCGCCTGTCTGATTGCATAAATACGGTTCAGCGTCACATCACCGATTGCATCAATCTTCGCCGCTGCTTCTTCCGCACAAATTGTGCGATAGGTATCCTCCGCTGCTTTCAGCACATTCTCTTGCTGCACAAGCTGCTTCGCCGTCTCATTCAGTGCGTCAAGCGAAGCGCGTGCGGCGCTGATTTGATCCCCGCTCTGCGCCGTGACTTCTCCGATCTCTGCAATCTGTTCATCCATCCTTGCCGCCTGAATCCCGTCAAACACCGTTTCCGCCTCTTCAAGCGCCTGCACATTCTGTACATATGCCTGCACATCTGAGGACACAGCGTCATAGCGCTTTCTCGCCTTTTCAATGGCTGCAGCGCTCTTTTCCGTGACCGTTCCGATGGCTTCTATCGCCTCATCAATTTCTTCTGCTTTCTGCTGCTGCACCAGCGCATCATATGCGTTCCTTGCCTGCGTCAGCTCCTGCGCCTGCTTTACCTGCCTTTGTTCCTTTTCCGGAAGCGCAGCAAGCGCGCGCTCAGCGTCCGAAATTAGCGGCTCAGAATCCAGATTTACTGCACCAATGGCAGAAATCTGCGCATCAACGGCTTTCGCCTGCTCACTCTGGCAGGCGCAGAACGCCAGCAGTATCACCGCCGCGCAAAGAATGATCATCCATTTTTTCATATCGCTCTGCCTCCCTTTCTTTCCGCTCAGTCCTTAAAAATATAATCCAGGTCGTTGCGGAATTTCCGCGCGTCATTTTTATAGTCGTTGATTGTGTCGATTGCCTGCTGGAAGCTTCCGGTTGGAATCTTGCAGTAGTCATAAAACGCGTTTGCCGTCGTATAAAATTCCTTGAGGCTCGGATAGTATTCATAGTCTGCATATTTTTCGCTCAGTTCCTTCATGCAGCTCTTTGCCTCCTCCAGCGCCATATCCACTGTATCCAGACTTCCGTTGACCCGATACGCATCGCGTACTGCGCCGACGCAGAAGGTAAGCAAGTCGCCGCTGAATAGCAAGAACGACGCGTCAATTGTCTCTCGCAAAGCTTGCAGGGACGCTTCATCCAGATTGTCCATATGAAACGGCTCGCTGGCCAAACTCGACATCATCGTATAGATTGCGCCATCTGCAACCTCTTCCTGACTCAGATGTGTCTCCTTTGCCAGCAGTTCCGTCCCCTTCTTCAAAACATCTTTGCTTTCATAGACCCCTAGCCGCCACGCCTCATAAATATCTTCGCCCAGAAGCTCTATGATGTCGTATGCTTCGCTGACTTTTTCGTACGCTTGCTTAGAAAGATCGAACGCAAGCTTCTCCGGAAGCTTTTCATACGCCTGCCTTGCTTCACGCAGCACCTCACCGTTTTTGACCGTCTTCTGCTCCTCGTCTGTCAAGGCCGCAAGGGCTCTTTCCGCAGCCTCAATAGCGTCCGCGCTTTGAATTGACACCGTTCCGATGGCAGAAATCAATTGTTCCGTCTGTTTGACGGCCTTGCTCTTTCCGCACGCGCACAGCGTCAGCAGCGCCGCCGCCAGCACCATAAGCGCTATCACCCGTTTCATCTGTCTTCCTCCATTTCTGTTCCGGCAGAATATGCATCTACAGATGCATTATTCCGACGCTTTTCTTTATTATAGCATCTATAGATGCATTAAGTCAATCCGCAGGTGCTTATTATTTAATCTACAAATTCATATAATGATTTTGCAGTTCAAACAGACGGAGTGTTTCTATGGGCAAAACAAATCTGGCCGACATCGGCAAGCGCATCCAGATCCGCCGAAAGCAGCTTGGCTATACGCAAGAACAGCTCGCTAGCATGATGGACGTTTCCATTCAAATGATTTCCAATCTGGAACGAGGAAACAAAGCCGTTCGTATTGAAAATCTTGTGACTCTGAGCCATATTCTAAATGTCAGCACAGACTATATTCTGACAGGCAGCGGAACAAGCTGTGATTTTCAGACATTAGCAGAGCGGATTGCGCGCCTGTCCGAAACAGACCGAAATATGATCGAGCTTCTCGTGGATTATTGCGCTAAAAAAACGATGTAAAAAAACGCACCTGACATCCCCGTCAGGTGCGTTTTCTATCCTCATTTACTCCTCGTATCCCTGGCTCACGCCGCCGCCTCCGACGTCGCTCCCCAGATCGCAGGTGTACATCCACTCGATCACGTCGCCTGCCTGCACAGCGTACCGGCTGCACCCGTAGTTCGGGAACCAGCCGTTGACTCGATACATCCAGCCCGAGAGCGCGCCGCAGTCAAACTCATAGAGGTTGCCGATGCCCTCGATATAAGCCGTCTCATACATCGGCGTGTTCTGATACTCCATATGAATCGCGTTGGCCTTCACCGTCGCCAGCAAAACATCAAACACATTCTGCCCCGCCGTAAACTCGACCGTCACCGGCGCAAGGATCCACCCATCCTCCGGCACAAGCTCGACCTTTTCCGGGTCCAGCTCGTCTAAGTGCTCAAGAATCGTCGCGCAGCTGATGCTGATCGTGCACGTAAGCGGCACGTCCGTCGCCGCGGGCGCTTCCTGCTCCGGCAGCTCGTCGATCGGCGCGCGCACCTCGGGTTCCCGCGCAGTCGCTTCGTTCGTTTCGGGTTCAACCGTCTCCGGTTGCTCCTCGGCAGCCGCATCAGCCGCCTCATTCTTCGAAGGCTCCTCCGCAGCCGGCGCTTCCTCCGGCTTCGCAGCCTCCTGCGCAGGCTCTGCCGCAGCTTCCGACGCAGCCGTCTCTTCCTGTGCTGGTTCCGTCTTCGCGCTGCAAGCGCACAATCCCAGCAGCAAAACCGCGAGAACCAGCGCCAGCGCGCGCCGTCCAAATTCCTTCATTTATACCTCCCCGGCTGCCGCCAGCAGGTTCCAGACCATCTGCGCCACCTCGCAGCGGCAAATGGCCTCACCCGGCCTGAGCTCTGTCCGGTCCGATTCCAGAATACTATGTTCCGCGCAGAACGCCAGCGCATCTTTTGCGTAGCTTGATGCCGCCTGTGCATCCGGATACGCTTTCAGCGCCGAATCCGCATCCTTGGCCGCGCCGGAAAGCCCCAGCGTTTTAGACGCTCTCGCCAGCATCGTCGCCGCCTGCTCTCTCGTAATTGCGCCCTGCGGATTGAATTTTCCATTTCCAACGCCGTTGACAATTCCGGCCTTGCTTGCCGCGCCGACGAAGCCGCAGAACCAGTCCGACTGCAAAACGTCCGTGAACTCCGCCGTTTTCTCCTGCGAAAGTCCCAGCGCCCGCACAACGATCGCACAGAACTGCGCCCGCGTAAGCCCGGCGTCCGGCGCGAACGTATCTGCCGTCATGCCGTTGATCACGCCCTTCTCGGCCAAAGCCTCGATCGCCTTTTGGTTCTTGTGCCCGACCACGTCGCGGAACGTCCCGCTCTGTGTGTCCGCCTTGGGCGCGTCCATCTTGTAAAGCGACTTCCCGCTCTCCGCGAGCTTCACGGCCGCCAGGGCATAGAGCGCCTGCTCAGTCGCCATCTCGTTTGCATCGCCATCTAAGGCGTGCCGGAAGCTGCCGTCCGCGTTCGCATAGGTCAAAAGCGCGTCCAGCGCCGTGTTTCCGTTCTTCACGAACCGGCTGTCATCCAGCGAAATTCCAAGCTCCGCCAGCGCCACGAGCACCTGCGCGTTCGATTCGCACGTAGCTGCCCCGCCGGTTGAAAATCCACCGTCCGCTCCCTGGATTTTAAAGAGTGCCGCAACGCCCTTGTCAATCGCCGTCTTCACGGAAGCCTGCGCCGTATACCCGGCCAGCGCCTGCAAAGCCATCGCCGTCAGATCTGCATCCGCCGCCGTGCCCGCAATATTCCAGCCGCCGTCTGAAAGCTGGGAACCCAGAATCTTCTGCACATAGAGTTCTCTCGTTGCCTGCGTCTTCGCGTCGGTATTCACAGGCACCTCATACTGCCCCGCATCCAGCGCCAGCAGCGCAAAAATTGCGCCGTTCACGCCCTGATAGACCGTCTTTTCATAGTCTCCCAGCGGCAGAAGCAGGTTATACCCCGCGACATCGCGCGCATCCTTCCCGATCGCCGTCGCCGCAAGAGCGACTCTCGAATACTCCGTGTACTTCCGCTTGTGCAGCACGCCCTCGCAGGATTTTACGTAGCTCTCCAGTCTCTCGTAATATCCCTCAAAATATCCGCTCTTGACGTCTGCTCCGCCTCTGGCAAGACCGAGCACCGCCCAGTCCCCGCCAATCGAGCCAAACCCGGGGCTTGCGACCGTCTTTGCCACATACCCCGCCGTCTTTTCATACTGCGCCCCTATGATATCCTCTGCCATTGCCGGAACTGTCAAGCCTATGCAAAGCACCAGCACCAGCACAAACACCAGGATCCGTTTCGTCTGCGTCATTGCCGCATCCTCCTTTTGTCCGCAAATCTGCCAAGGCCGGGCCCTGCATCCCAGAGCCCGGTCTTCGCGTCAGGGCATTCTATCGCCCATGTTACTTGTTTTTCAATTATTTTGCAACATTTTCCGCAAACCTGTGCAGAATTGCCGCAACCTCCGCGCGCGTGGCCTGCCCCTGCGGAGAAAGCGCCGTTTTGCTTCTGCCGCTGACAAGCCCTTCCGCGTTCGCCCAGTCAAGTGCCTCGGCGGCGTAGCCAGAGATTTGCTCGTAGTCGGCAAAGCCCGTCAGATCAGCCGTCTTGTCCGTGTCATAGCGCTTGTCTCTTGCGTACCGGTAGAGAATCGCCGCCAGCTGCTCGCGCGTCACCTGACTGTCGGGTGCAAAGCGTCCGTCGCTCACACCGCTCACAATGCCGCTTTCCGCTGCCCACGCGACTGCGTCCGCATAATACTTACCCGCCGCCACATCGGCAAAGCCGCTATTCTCTGCGGCCTTCGGACTTCCCGCCAGCCGGTACAGAACCGTCACCAGCATCCCGCGCGTCATCGGCGCGTTTGGGGAGAACAGATCCTGCGTCGTTCCGTGGAACAGCCCATGCTCGACCACATAGCGCACATCGCTGTAGAACCAGTCCTCGCGCCGCACGTCCAAGAAAAGCATCGCGCCCGTAAACGTCGCCACGATCCGGCTGTTTAACGTCAGGTTCTTGTACGTATAGCTCTCCGGTGTCCCGATGGACTTGCCGTCCACTGTCACTTCGAGCAGCTGCTGGTTCGTATCCGGCTCGAAGGTAAACGTCACATCCGCGCCGAGCTGCGAGAAGCCAAGGCTCGGCTCCACCGTGCCGCCGCCGATCACCTGTACGATCCGCGCCAGCTTCTGCTTCGCGTACTCCTCCGGCGAAATATCCGCCGCCTTGAGCCACGTCTCCGCATCGGCCTCGGTCGTGTAGTCGTCGACATAGTGCCAGATGACCTTGTCGCCCGCCTCGAGCGTGAAATCATTCAGCGCCTGATCCGGATGCTCGCCGTTCACCGTGTACATCCAGCCGGAGTTCGCGCCGTTGTCCATCTCGCTCAGCCAGTAGCCGCCCAGCGCCTCGGGTGCCAGAATCGAGCTGACATAGCCGTCGTCCGCGCCGGTCTCCTGAAGCCCTGTCTCATCCAGTGCCTTTTCCAGAAGGTCCTTCACTGTCGCCCCCGCGCTGAGCGTATACGTCTTCGTTTCGATCCACGTCACATAGTCCTTGTGCTCGTCTCCCTGGTCCTCGTGCAAAAAGTCTCCGATCAGCCGGAACGAGACCTTCATCGAATGCAGCGCGTTTTCCATATCGGTCCTCGCTTTGGCGAGAATGTCTCCGATCTCTCCCGTGTGCACCGCGTCCTGGATATCCTTCTCCGCCTGCGCCATCACCTTGCGAACCTCTTCGAGCGCCGCGTCGGTCAGAAGCGAGGGGTCCTCCTTCTTTGCCGCGTCAATGACCGCGTCATAGACCTTAGAAAGTGAAACCGTCCGTGCCGTCTGCTTCTTCTCCGCGAGAATCTCATCGAACGCGCTCTGCTTTTCTTCAAGCGCGTCCTGCGCGGTCTTCTTGTCTTCGTCCTTCAGATAGCGGATTTTCTGCCGGATGGTCTCGAGCTTGACATAGGTCTCCCGGCTCGCGTCGGTAATCTCGCCCAGCGCTTCGATCTCGCGCAAGACGTCCTCCAGCGCCGCGTCGTCGAGCTTCTTCGCATCGTCCATGTCATAAAGCCCGTGCGCATTGCCGCTTGCGAGCCTCGCGTAAGCTGCCAGCGCGTAATACGCCTGCTCGCTTGCCATCTGGTTGTAGCCCGCCGCACTCGCCGCGTGATAGAACCCACCGCCATCCAAATAATATTGCAGCAGTCCGTCAAGTATGGTCTTTCCGTCCTTGCTGAACCGCGCATCCGCCGCCGCGTCGATCCCCAGCGTGCTCAGGGCGACCAATGCCTGCGCCGACGTCTCCGCCGTGGTTCCGATCGCGCCGCTCGGAAGCTGCTGGCCCGCCAGATAGGAAAGGCCCAGCGTGATCGCGTCCGCAGCGTCCCGGTTGTCCTGCCGATAGGCTGCCAGCGCCGTGAGGGCCATCGCCGTGGTGTCAAGGTCACTGTTTCCCTTCGTATTTGCCCAGCCGCCGTCCGGATTCTGCTTGTCAACAAGGCTCTTGACCAGCGTTTCCGCCGCGCGCTGCAGCGCTTCATCGCCCGCAAGATACGCCGTCTTCGCATTCATCGCCAGAAGCGCAAACGCAGACGCGTTATTGCCCTGTTTCGTGACCCACGCGGTATTTTTCAGCGCCGCGAGCAGATCATAGCCCGCAAAGCTCCGCGCGTCATAGCCAAGCGCCGACACCGCCAGCGCCACACGCGCATTTTCTGTGGGTCTCGCATCACCGTTTCGTTTGATCTGGCCATTGGTGTTGATATTGCCTTTGACAAACGACTCGAGCGCCTTGATATAGTCCTCCACGTCGCCGCCATAGAGCCGCTCGCTTCTGGCAAGGCCCAGCATCATCCACTCTCCGCCAACCGAGCCCGTCGTCCACTTGCCCTGCAGCACCTGATCGAGAAGCTTTGTTCCCGTCTCGCGATATGCCGTCCTCCAGTCGACGCTGGAAGAAAGGTTCCGGAACGCTTCTTCCGCGTCCAGCAGCGTCTGATAGTTCTTGACCTGCGCCTTTTCTTCATCGGTCAAGCTATCATACGCGCTTCTCGCCGCGTCGATGGCGGGGCCGCTCAGCCTCGTCACCTCGCCGATCGCGCCGATCCGCTCCATCACGTCCGCCGGCGTGTAGACCATGCCGGCTTCGAGCGTGTAGTCGTCCGTATAGTGGAGCACAATTTTGTCTCCGTCCCCAACGACCTGCTCGTTTACCGCCTTGTTGGTATGAACGCCATTGAACGTGTACATCCAACCGGAGTTTGTGCCGTTGCTTCCCTCGGCAAGCGTCGTCGTGGTGCCGCCCTTGACCGATCTCGTCACCGAGCGGATGTAACCCGGGTCGCCCTTCCAGCTATACGTCGGGTCCTCCTGCAAAACAAACGCCTTTTCGATCACGTCCAGCACCGTCGCGCCCGCCGGAACCGTCACGCTTGCCTTGTCGATCCACGTCGTTAAGTTGCCGCCCTTGAGCGTGTGCGCCGTTTCGCCTGCGCCGTGCGCTTCATCGCCCAGCAGCGAGAACGTCACGGTGACCTCTTCGCCCGGTGCCTGTCCGTCCGAAACGCTGATGGTGCAGACCGCCGGGACGATCGTTCCCTCTTCATTCGCGGCAACCAGATAATACTCGCCTGCCTGCGAAAACGTCACGGTATAATATCCGTTTCCCGTTTCCGCGACTGTATACAGATCGCTTTCCAATGCCTCTCCCGTCGCGCCGTCTGTGACGCGGTAGGCCGTGATCTCCGCGCCCGTGCAAGCGCCAAAGACCGTATTGTACGACGCATCATAGCCCGCCGTAAAAAGCGAGATCGGAAGCGCCGTATTTTCAGACGCATTGTAAGAAAACTCGCCGAACTTCGCGTAGCTTTCCGTCTCCGGATAGGCCTTGACATACGACATCGCGACAAAGTGGTCGCCGTCCGAGACCTCCTCGCCAAGTCCCATGCACATCCGGCCGCCATTCCAGTAGCCGGTGTTGCTGGTATCCTTACCCCAGAACCTCGTGATATATGCGCCGTATTCGCTATCCGCCGCTTGATAGCCGCTCACACCGTCCGGGCAGTATTTCGCATGCACCGCGCGGAGCACGTCGTCGTTCGTAATTTTGCCGTCCCCGTTCCGGTCGTCCACAGAAAGCTTCTTCTGCGCCACAGCGACGCTTCCCTGATCCGTGATCGTCACATAGACGCTCCGCAGGCCGTCATAACTTCCGTCCGGTGTCAAAACGAAAGTATACGTCGTCTGCGTCACGCCATCTTCCGCCGTCGCGGTGACACGGATGATATTCGTGCCCGTTATACCACTTCGGAAGTAGACGCGGTCGGTATAATCACCCGAACCGTCATAGCGCGCCGCCGGGTCGTCGCACGTACCAAGCGTTACGCGCAGCGTGCCGCCTTGCGGCGGCTGGAACCAGACGCGCGGTTTCTTCGCCCCCAGCTCCGCATAGTTGAGCACAACTGTTGTTTCACTGACCGAAGTCGCCGTCGGTGCGCCTATCGGTTCCTCGTTGCCGTCGGTCACAATATAGGAAATCGTCGTGTCCGCGCTGAGCGCCTTGACCGTGATGGCCGCCGTGTGCGACACATCCCACGCCGTTTGCCCGTTCAGGGTAGACGTCACCTTGCAGCGGTAATAGGTTACCTGCTCGCCCTCGATTTTCGCCGGAATTTCCGGGACATAGCTGCTCGTCGTCGCATGTTCGATGGCCGTCCAGCTTTTTTCATCTGAAGACTTCTCCCACTGATGGCTGAGCGCCGCATTGTCTGCCGCCACTGCCGCCACCGTAAGGGCCTGTGCCGTCTTTCCGGGCGCATATGCCGCGCTCTGCGGATGCCGGGTAAACTTGACCGCCGGAGCCTGCGTTTTCGCGACCGCGAACAGATAGCCGGAGTCGTTTTTGTAATAAATGGTGCCGTCGTCTCCGCAGACCGGGCTTGCCGCGCAGTACTCCGGATAATCTGCCGCGTCAAAGATCGTAAAGACGTCATCTGCCGTCGTGCGCTCCGGGCGATTCGCGTTCACCCGGATACAGATAAGCCCGCCCGGCTTATAGTTTGCGCATTCATAGAAATAGAGGGATCCCTCCGCCTCCCGCGCTGTGCTCAGAAGGGGCGAGCCCTGCGTGCTGCCGGGCATCGTGAGCTCCCTTTGGAGCGTCAGATCACCCGTCTGCACGTTCTCCTTCACAATGGCAAACCCACCGCTCGGCCCCGGCCCCGTGCCGGTTCCGACGTAGACATAGCCCTTATAATAGACCGGCGTGCTCGTACTTCCCATGCCGAGAAGGCAGGTCCTGAGCTCCGTGAGCGTACCGGCCTTGCCGTCCACCTTCGCCGAGCAGAGATAGCCGCCCTTCGTCGTAAAATAGATCCGTCCGGTCTGCTCGGAATACGCGAGCGAGCTTCTCTGGTCGCCAAGGTCTTGCAGCTCGAGCACCTGCGGAACGGGATTTTCGCGCGTCTCGTCCTTGCGGAAGCTCAAAATGCGCGAGGTTCCGTTCACACCGCTCTCCGCGCCGTCGTCCGTGCCGACAAAAATATAGTCCCCGACCGCGACTGCGCCGGCCCAGTAAAAGCCGCCCGCGTTTGCATAGCTCCAGACGCGCTTTCCCGCCGTCGTCAGGCAGACATAGTTCTGTGTGCCGGTCTCCGAATCATAAAATCCCGTGTAGACCCGGCCTTCGGACACCAGAACCGGGCAGCTGTTCTGCCCTCCGGCGGAAAGCCCGCCAAGCGTCCATTTCTTCGCGAGCGTATCCTTGTTGAATGCCTCGACCATGCCGCCGTCCAGCGCCACATAGATCGTGTCCCCGGCGATCGTCGGCGGGATCGTGCCGAAACGGTCCTTCCCGTCCATCACCTGCTGCACGGCCACGCTTCCGCCCAGCGTCTTGATCTTATAAAGCGTCCGCCCCGCCGTCGCATAGACAAACGCCCCCTCCACGACCGGCTGCCCGGCATAGACGACGGTGCTTGTCGTCATGCCCCCCGCCGACGTGCCGATTTTAGCCGCCCATTGGAGCTTTGCATAGTCAGGCGCGGGCGTCTGCACGTCTGTAATGCCCATGTTGCTGTCGTTTCCCCGGAAACTGAGCCACGCGGCCATCACCGACCCCGGCAGCAGCCCGAGTACCAACACAAATGCCAGCACCAGCGAGACAATTCTCTTCTTCATACCTTCCTCCATGTTCCCGGCGTATTTCGCCTGTCTTCCCGGAAACCAAGCCCCTGCCTTCGAAGCCTTCCGCAAACAAAAAAGCTGCCGCACCCAATCGGTGCAGCAGCCGTTTTTCTGCGCAAACTGTATGCCCGCCGCCTTTTCCCGCAGCGCCGCATACAACCACCTTGCAGGTCTCCTGACTCACACGTCCGGGGCTTCCCCCGCGTCCTTGCGCAGCCTTCTCGGTTTCCCAATGACCGGCTTTCGCCTATGCGCTCAGACTCGTGCATACAGTGCCGGGCGGCGTCTGTTTTACTTCCCGTTTCCTCTGTCCGCGTACTCGAAAGCCCCCGCGTCCAGACACAAGATGGCGGTATCCTATTATCAGATCCATTATACCGTCCGCCCGGATATTTGTAAAGTATGATCTTGCGGTCAGGCTTGCATTTTCTTACAACATCTTGCGTCCCTCGCGCGTGACAAGGCAGTATCCGCCCTCTCCGAGGCGCACCTTCCCGGGCAGCAGGGAGGCAATGCCGCCGCCCATCAGGACCTCGCCCGGAACGTTCAGCTCCCACGGCTCGCGCAATTTGTTGCAGCACACGCAGAGCGTCTGCTCCTTCGTCCTCCGCAAAAACATCAGCCGCCCGTTTCCGGCCTCCACAACCGTCACATCGCCGGTTTTAAGCGCCGGGAGCGTCCTTTTAAGCTTCGAGAGCGTCCGGTAAAACGCGGCAAGGCTCTCATCCTCCTCGCCCCACGGATAGAACCGCCGGTTGAAGGGGTCGCGGTAGCCGGTCATCCCGGCCTCGTCTCCGTAATAAATGCAGGCAATGCCCGGGAGCGTAAACTGCAAGAACGCCGCCATACGCAAAAGCTCTTTTCCGCGAGCCAGGTCTTCCTGCGAAAACTGCCGCTTGGCAAGCTCCGCCCGGTCGCCGTCTCTCGGGTCAAGAAGGGCGTTGATGGCCCGGGGCGTGTCGTGGGTCGATAAAATGTTCATCACGCAGGCGAGTACATCCGCCGGATAATTTTCCGCCAGCGTCATGATCCGCTCGCCCAAATCGCTTCCGTCTGCTTCCCCGCGCACAAACCGGAGAATCTCCTTCTGCCACGGGTAGTTCATCACGGAGTCCAGCTCCCGGTCGACAAAATACCGCCGCCGCACCCCGTAGGCGATCTTGTTGGACGCATCCTCCCAGACCTCTCCGATGAGCAGCGCATCCGGCTTTTCCGCCCGGATCCGATCGCGCAGCCGCATCACGAAGCTGTCCGGCAGCTCATCGACCACGTCAAGCCGCCAACCATCTGCGCCCGCGCGCAGCCAGTGTACGGCGATGGCGTCTTCGCCGTCAATGAGGTACCGCAGAAAGTCCTCGTTGTCTTTTCTGACGCACGGAAGATCCGTGATCCCCCACCAGCTGGTGTAGCTATCCGGATAGTGCTTGAAGTCGAACCAATCGCGGTATTTGGAATTCGGGTCCGAGATGGCCTCCTGAAAATACCGGCTCCTGCTTCCCACGTGGGAAAACACGCCATCCAAAATCACCCGCATCCCCCGTGCGTGCGCCTCCGCGCACAGCGCCCGGAAATCGTTCTCCGTTCCCAGCATCGGGTCAATGCGCCCATAGTCGCACGTGTCGTACCGGTGCGTCGAAAACGCGAAGAAAATCGGGTTCAGATACAAAAGCTCCACGCCGAGCTCCTGCAAATAGGAAAGCTTTTCGCGGATGCCGTTCAGATTCCCGCCGTAAAAGTCGTTGTTCCAGACCTTGCCGTTCGCATCCGGCAGATACACCGGCACATCATGCTTGTCTTCATGCACCCAATAGGGTTGGAGTTTCTCTTTGCAGTCGCAGCTCCCCGCCTGATAGAACCGGTCGGGAAAAATCTGATACATGACTGCGCCCTTTGCGTACTCCGGCGCGGGGTATCTGTCCTCCACGCAGCTCACCTGCCACAGATCGCCCGCCTCGATGTTTGTGTCGTTTCCCTGCTTCATGAGCCGGAAGGCCTCGTTCTGCGTCGTGATGAAAAAATAGTAGAAATAAAGTCCCGCAGTTTCAAACGAAAATTCCCCGCTCCACGCCTCGTAGAGCGCATTTTCCTCCGTCTTTCGAAGCGGCGCGCAAAATGCCTCCGTTACGCCGTCGTCCTGCAAAAACCGCACCTCGGCTCTCACCGTCCGGCAAGAGACCGGGATATCCACCCGCAGGCGGCATTGTTCTCCCAGCCACAGCGTCCCGAACGGGGTCTTGAATTGGGATAACTTGCTGTCAAATAAAATTCGCATCGATTCTCAGTCCAGATTCCAGATTTCTTCCGCGTACTGCTCGACCGCGCGGTCCGACGAGAAAATGCCCGCCTTCGCAATGTTCACCAGCGACATGTTGCCGAACTTCCGTGCATCGCGCCACGTCGCGCCCACCTTCTGCTGCGCCTGGCAGTAGCTCTCAAAGTCCGCCACCGTCATATACCCGTCCGCCGTGCCGAAGTGGTTGGAGGTCAGGCTCTGGACGATGTCCTCAAACTTTTTCCCGCCGAGCGCGCCGGATGTCAGCATGCCCAGCACCCGGTTCAGCGGCTCCGTCAGATACGCTCTCGGGTCATAGCCGCTTCTCCACAGCGCCTCGACCTGCTCAGCATGCAGGCCGAAGAGGAACATGTTCTCCTCTCCCACCTGCTGGCAGATTTCGACATTCGCGCCGTCAAGCGTCCCAAGCGTCACCGCGCCGTTGATCATCAGCTTCATGTTGCCCGTGCCGGACGCTTCCTTGCCCGCAACGGAAATCTGCTCGGAGATATCCGCCGCCGGAATAATGATCTCGGCAAGAGACACCTTGTAGTCCTCAATGAACACGACCTTGAGCTTTCCGTGCATTACAGGGTCCGCGTTCACCATGTCCGCAACCGCGACAATGAGTGAAATGATCCGCTTCGCCATCTGATAGCCGGCCGAGGCCTTGGCCGCAAAAATAAACGTGCGCGGCGTTACCTCCATCTGCGGGTTGTCCTTGATCTCCAGGTACAGCCTTAAAATATGCAGCACGTTCAGAAGCTGCCGCTTATACTCATGCAGCCGCTTGACCTGCACGTCAAAAAGGCTCTCCGGGTCAAGGTTCACACCGTTGGCGCGGCTCACATACGCCGCCAACCGCTTCTTGTTCTCGAGTTTGATCGCGCGAAGTTTCGCGAGGACCTCCTCGTTATCGTAGAAGCCCATCAGCTTCTCGAGCTCCCGCGCGTCCTTTGTAAATCCGCTTCCGATGAGCTCCGTGAGGTACCCGGTCAAAGCCGGGTTCGCCTGACAAAGCCAGCGTCTGTAGGCAATGCCGTTTGTGACGTTGATGAACCGGCTCTCGTCTAACTGCGCGTAGTCCCGGAAAATGCCGTCTCTCAAAATCTGCGTATGCAGCTGCGACACGCCGTTTACCTTGTGGCACGCCGCTAAGCACAGATTTGCCATCCGCACCTCGCCGCCGGAGATGGGGGCCATATAGTCGATCTTTGCCCAGTCGCCCGGATACGCCAGCTGCAATTGGTTGCGCGTCCGCCGGTCGATCTCGCGCACAATGCCGTATACGCGCGGCAGCTGCTCGCGGAACAGATCGATCTGCCAGTGCTCGAGCGCCTCGGCCATAACCGTATGGTTCGTGTAGGAAAGGCACTTGCACGTGATGTCCCAGGCCTCGTCCCAGCCCATTTCATACTGGTCGACGAGCAGCCGCATCAGCTCCGGCACACAGAGCGCCGGGTGCGTGTCGTTAATATGCACAGCCACTTTATCAGCAAGATTTGTGAGCGTGCCGTACTGCTTGCAGTGCTCCTTTAAAATCGTCTGCAGCGACGCGGACACCAGCAGATACTGCTGCTTGAGCCGGAGCCGCTTTCCCTCGATATGATCGTCCGCCGGATACAGAACCTTCGAGATCGTCTCCGCCATCGTGTTCTGCTCGAGCGCCCGCGCGTAGTCTCCCCGCGAGAACGCCGCCATGTCAAACCCGTGCGGCACCGTTGCCGACCAGAGCGTCAGCTTGTTCGCCGCGTCCGCGTGGTAGCCCGAAATATAGAAATCGTGCGGCACGGCCATCACCGACTGATAGCCCACCTGCGCGGCCTTGAACTTGCCGTGGTCCATCCACTCATGCACCGTTCCGCCGAAGCGCACCTCGACCGCGTCATCTTCTCTCGTGCGCAGCCAGACGTCGCCCAGCCCCAGCCAGTCGTCCGGGAACTCGATCTGCCAACCGTCGACGATCTTCTGCTTGAAAATGCCGAACTCATAGCGAATTGAAAAGCCCGTCACCGGGTACTCGAGCCCCGTCGCCGCGTCCATGTAGCACGAGGCAAGCCGCCCCAGGCCGCCATTTCCAAGTCCCGCGTCCGGTTCCATCTCACAGAGCTTCGGAAGCGAGAACCCGAGCTCCTTTAAAACCTCGTCTGCCTCGCTGTAAAGCCCCAAATTAAAGAGATTGTTCCGAAGCGACGTGCCGACAAGAAACTCCATCGACATATAGTAGACCTGCTTGCGCTCTTTTTCCTTGGTTTCTGCCTGAAACGCGCGCTGCTTGTCCTCCAGCATCATCCGCACCGTCACGCAGAGCGCGCGATAGGCCTGCTTTTCTGTCGCCTCGCGCAGCTCGCAGCCAAACATGCGAAGACACGTCTCTTCTACCAGCTGATGCAGCATTTCCTTTGTCATGCCTTGTCCCCCAATGCTTTGTGATAGAGTGCCATGTAGCTTTCCGCGCCCTTGTCCCAGCCAAAGTCCTGCGACATATCGTGCCGCACGAGCTCCTGCCACTGCTCTGGCGCGTCATAGTAAAGCGCCAGCGCCCGGTCGATGGCCGCAAGGAAATCGTCCGCGTTATAGCTCTGGAACGTAAAGCCGCGTCCCTCGCTCTCGGGCCCTTCATAGGGCGGGACCGTATCTTTAAGGCCTCCCGTCGCGTTCACGACCGGCACCGCGCCGAAGCGCATCGCCATCAGCTGCGAGAGCCCGCACGGCTCAGACTTCGACGGCATCAGATAGAGGTCTGCCCCCGCGTACACGACGTTTGCAAGGTCCGCGCTGAAGCACAGATTCACGCTCACCTGCCGCCCGAACCGCTCCTGAAGTCCCCGCAGGAACCACTCGTATTTCTCCTCGCCCGTGCCGATGACCACAAGCTGCACCCGCCGGGACATGAGCCGCTCGGCAATATAGCAAAGAAGATCAATGCCCTTGTGCCCGGCAAGACGCGTCACCATTGCAAGCATCGCCGTATCGCGGTCCTCGGGCAGTCCCAGCGTTTTCTGAAGCGCCAGCTTGTTCTGGAGTTTGCCCTCCTTGAACGTCTTTTCGTTATAGTGCGCGGCCAACCCCTCGGTCGTCATGGGGTCAAAAAGCTTCGTGTCAATGCCGTTCGTAATGCCGGTAAAATCGCCGCCCCGGCTCGAGAGCACCTGCGACATGCCATGCGCATAGTAAGGGTATCGCAGTTCCTGACAGTACGTCTGCGACACCGTCGACACCTGGTCGGCCGTTACGATCGCGGCCTTCATGAAGTTTGTGCAGTCGTCGAAGCGAAGAACCTCGTCGCACGCTCTGGGAAGGCCGATCACATCGTAATTAAAGCTCAGGTTCGCCTTGCCCTGATACTCGATGTTGTGAATCGTGAAGACGCTCTTCGCGTTTGGGAAGCTCTCGTGGTACTCGGTCTTGAGAAGCAGCGGAATCAGCGCCGCCTGCCAGTCATGGCAATGAATGATATCCGGCTGCAAGCCGATAAACGCCATGGACGCAAGCGCTGCCTTCGCAAAATATGCGTACCGCTCTCCATCGTCCGCGCACCCATACACGCAGCCGCGGCAGAAATAGTGCTCGTTGTCGATAAAATAGACCTTGAGCTTCTTTCTCCGGCTCTTGAGCCGCAAAAGCCCCACGTATTCCCGCCGCCAGGCCAGCGGCACGTCGAAGTAGCCCAGAAATTCCACGTCGTATTTCCCCGAATATTTGATCCGGTCATAGAACGGGATAAACACGCTCACTTCGTTATTTTTGATATTTGATAATGCCTGCGGCAGCGCCTGCAAGACATCGCCAAGGCCGCCCGTCTTGACAAACGGGGCGGCCTCGGAAGCGACCATTGCGATTTTCATACAGTAACTCCTTTGCTGATATAAAGCGGATGTTCCGGCGTACCCTGGAGTCTGGTATCCGGTTTGACGGTAACGTTCTTATCCAAAATCACATAGCGCAGCTGCGAGCGCGCGCCGACCTTGCTTCCCTGCATCAGGACCGAGCTCTCCACCTGCGTATCCTCGTCCAGATCGACCTCGCGGAAAATGACCGAGTGGTTCGCGTTTCCGAAGATATGGCAGCCGTCGGCCACTAGGCAGTCGGAGGCCTGTCCATGCTCGCCAAACAGTGTCGGCACCGAGTCACGAACCTTCGTATAGATCGGAAGATTCGTCCGGAACAGGCTGTGCCGCACGTCCTGGTCGAGAAGTTTCAAATTGTTCTCATAAAACTCCTGCAAGCTCTCGTTAAAGAGCGCAATATTCTGGAACGAATAGACGTTCACGGAGAGCTTTCCCTCGTTGTACTGCGGCAGCACGAAATCCCGCTCGAAATAGCACTTTCCGTGCGGCACAAGCTCCTGGATGATGTTCAGAAGCTTCTTGCGCTCGATGACAAACATGCTCATACCGGAAAGATAATCCTTCGGCGCGCAGTAGTCAACCGCCAGATCGACGACCTTTCCGCTCTCGTCTACCTTCAATGCCAGCGTCTGCGTGCGCCGTCCGTCGGCTCTTCCTGCCTTTGCTACCACTGTCAGATCACACCCGGAAGCCACATGCGCGTCAACGACCTCCGCGAAGTCGATCGCACACAGAACCGTCGTATCCGACAAAATGACATATTCCGCGTCGCTTCGCTCTAAAACCGGCAGCGCCGTTTGCAGCGCCTCGAGCTTTCCGCGGTACGCGCCCGTATGTCCCGTTGCGTACGGCGGCAAAAATCGCACGTTTTCGCCCAGATGCAGGTCCCAGTCCTCGCAATTCGCCAGATGGTCCATCAGCGACTGGTAATTATATTTTGTGATGATGCCAATGTTCCGGATGCCGGAATTGCTCATATTCGAGAGCACGAAGTCGATCTGCCGGTAGCGCCCGCCGAACGGGATTGAGCCCGAGGTGCGCTCCCAGGTGAGGTTTCCCATCTTGCTGTCATAGATGTTCGAGAAAATAATGCCCATTGCTTCCATGTTCGCGTCCCCCCTTCATCAGACGATTGCGCCCGGCTCGATGACCGTGCCCTCGGAAATTTCCTTCTCCTTGCCGATGACGCTGATGCGCCGCTCACCGTTTACGACGTCTCCGCCGATCTTCGCGCCTGCGCGGATGACGCAGCCCTCGGCAATGATCGCGTTGCGGATGGATGCGCCGTTTTCAATCACCACGTCTGGCATGATCACGCTGTCGATGACCTCCGCGCCCTTGCCGACCGTGCAGCCGGTCGAGATGACCGAGTGCTCGATCATGCCATAAATTTCGCAGCCGTCGGCTACAAAGCTCTCATGCAGCTCCGCCGATTTTGCAATGTAGCTTGCGGGCTTCGTCGCATTTCTGGCGTAGATCTTGTGCCCTTCCGGACCGTAGATATCGAATGCCGGGTGCTTGCCGAGCAGGTCCATGTTCGCCTCCCAGAGGCTCGAGATCGTGCCCACATCCTTCCAGTATCCGTCAAACTGATAGGCAAACAGCCGATGGCCGGAAGAAAGCAGCGCCGGAATAATGTTCTTGCCAAAGTCGTTTTCGCTCGTGGGGTCGGCTTCATCCGCCTCGAGGAACTCTTTCAGGACGCTCCACTTGAAGACGTAAATGCCCATCGACGCGTTCGTGGATTTCGGGTGCTTCGGCTTCTCTTCAAACTCGTAGATTGAGCCATCCTCGCGCGTGTTCATAATGCCAAAGCGGGACGCTTCCTTTAAGGGCACGTCGCGCACGGCGATCGTGCAGTCCGATTCCATGCTCTCGTGGAACTTCAGCATCGCCGCATAATCCATCTTGTAGATATGGTCGCCCGAGAGAATGAGCACATTATCCGGGTTATAGCGCTGGATAAAGCCGATGTTCTGATAGATGGCGTTCGCCGTGCCCTTGTACCATTCGGAGTTCTTGCTCTTGGCGTAGGGTGGCAGCACCTGAACACCGCCGTGCGAGGAGTTGAGGCCCCACGGCTGGCCGTTTCCGATATATTCGTTCAGCTCCAGCGGCTGATACTGCGTCAGAATGCCGACGGTATCAATCTTGGAGTTGACACAGTTGGACAGCGGGAAATCAATGATCCGGTATTTGCCGCCGAAGGGAACCGCGGGCTTTGCCGTATTCTCCGTCAGAACCATCAGGCGGCTTCCCTGCCCGCCTGCCAGCAGCATCGCGACACAACGCTTTTTCTGAAATTGCATTCCTGTTTCCTCCTCTTGCGTTACGGTTTCGTTTGGGGTCTGGCGCGCGTGTATCGGTAGAAGCAGACGCTCATCGGCGGGATGCGGAACAGGCCGCTCTGCGCCTGATTGTGTGAAGGCTTCTTTTCGGTGCGGACGATCGTGGGTTCAAACCCGTATCCGCCAAATTCCTCGTCGTCGGTGTTGAGAACCGGAACATACCAGCCTTGCTTCGGAAGGCCCAGCCGGTAGTTTTCCCGCAGCACGGGGCAGAAATTGCAGATGACGACGAGCTCCCGTCCCTTCCGGTCCTTCCGGCGGAAGGCGATAACGGAGTTGTCCCGGTCGTCCGGCTCAATCCATTCATACCCGCCCCAGTCGGAGTCGTTCTCCCACAGCTCGCGGTGCTCCAGATAAAACCGGTTGAGCGTCTTCACAAAATGCTGCATCTTCTCGTGCTTCTCATAACCAAGCAGCAGCCAGTCGAGTCCCTGCTTGAAGTTCCATTCGATGAACTGCGCAAATTCGCTTCCCATGAAGTTGAGCTTCTTCCCCGGGTGCGCCATCTGATAGGCATAGAGTACACGAAGGTTGTTGAATTTATCGTCGTAATTGCCGGGCATTTTCCCGATCAGCGAACATTTTCCGTGCACCACCTCGTCGTGGCTCAAGGGCAAAATAAAATTCTCGGAAAACGCGTAGGTCATAGAGAACGTGAGCGCGTTGTGGTCTCCCTTACGGTACAGCGGATCGAGCGACATATACCGCAGCATATCGTTCATCCAGCCCATGTTCCACTTGAACAGGAACCCCAGTCCCCCGTCGTAATCGGGCTTTGTAATAAGCGGGAACGCGGTCGACTCCTCGGCGATCATCATGACCGACGGCTCCGCCTGAAACGCCGCCGCGTTCAGCTGCCGCAGAAAGTCGATGGCCTCCAGGTTTTCGCGCCCGCCGAACCGGTTCGGCTTGTAGTTTGGCCGGTTATAGTCGAGATACAGCATCGAAGCCACCGCGTCGACCCGGATACCGTCAGCATGAAACTGCGTGAGCCAGTAGCAGGCATTCGAGATCAAAAACGAGCGCACCTCAGGCTTGCCGTAATCATAGATCCGCGTCGTCCAGTCGGGGTGCTCGTTCATCGCGGGGTCGGAGAGCTCATAGCAGCACGTACCGTCAAATTCATAGAGCCCGTTCCCGTCCTTCGGAAAATGCGCCGGCACCCAATCGAGAATCACGCCGATCCCCTTCTTATGCGCCTCGTCAATGAAATATTTGAGATCCTGCGGCGTACCGTACCGGTGCGTCGGGGCATAGTAACACGTGATCTGATAGCCCCACGACGGGTCATAGGGATACTCCATGATCGGCAGCAGCTCAATGTGCGTGTAGCCCATATCCTTGACGTAGGGCAGCAGCTCGCCGGCCAGCTCCCGGAAGCTCAGAACACTCCCGTCCTCGTGCCGCTTCCACGAGCCCGCGTGCACCTCATAAATGTTGACCGGTCTGCGCAAAACGTTTTCCTTTCTGCGCCGGGCTCTATACAGGCTGTCGTGCCACACAAAGCCGTCGTCCGCCTCAATGATACTCGCCGTATCCGGCAGCACCCCGCAGCGGTTTCCATAGGGGTCCGTCTTATAGATCGTCCGGCCGTCTTTCGTCTTGACGCAGAGCTTATAGCGCTGGCCTGCCTTTGCGAATTTGGAAAACGCCTCCCACACGCCGCAGCCGACCGGCTGCATCGGAAGGTCCTCCTCATTCCAGAAGTTGAAATCTCCCGTCACGCGAACCGACTGCGCCTGCGGCGCCCAAGTCCGGAAGACAAATCCGTTTACGCCTTCGCGCACCTCCGGGTGGCACCCGAGATACCTGTACGCGTCCGCCGCACCGCTCGTGTGAAATTGCTCCAAAAACGCCTGAAACTGCTCCATAGACTGACCTCTTTCTCTTGTTTAGGGGGCATAGCCAAGCCCTGCCGACGCGCCCCTAGAAACGCAAACAGCCAACTCCCGCCTACGGGAATCGGCTGCATCAAAAGCACATAAAAAGACCCATTTGTCCAAGGCCGAACGAGCCCCGGACGCACGCCGCGCACGCGCCCTTCGATGCTCCGGTATTCCATCTCGGAAACAAAAACCGCTGCATCCGTCGTCCTCCCTGCTGCCATTGGTCTATGGTAAGATTTTACCACGTTTCAGCTCGCTTCGCAAGCAGAAAATCCGCCCAAAGCTTTGTCGCTATTGCCAGTTGACGTCCCTTTTTCGTGTCCGCCTCGCAGAGTTTCGCCCCGCAGGGCGAAATAAAATGGAAATCCATGTTATCCGGCGGCTCTGCCGACCGGAAACATACCTATCACTTCGCAAGTGTGAGCTTTTCACGCAGCACGCGAAAAGCTTGCGCGCAGTCGAAGTGCATTTCCCCATAAAAAAACGGCAGCACGCTGTGCTGCCGTTTTTTTATTGCGTTAGCCGAGCTCGGAGAAGTACTTGATCGTACGGACCATCTGGCTGGTGTAGGAGTTTTCGTTGTCGTACCAGGAGACGACCTGAACCTGCGTGTCGCCGTTCGGCAGCGGCAGAACCATGGTCTGCGTTGCATCGAACAGGGAGCCGAAGCGCATGCCGATGATGTCGGAGGAGACGATCTCGTCGGTGTTGTAGCCGAAGGACTCGGTAGCTTCCGCCTTCATCTGTGCGTTGACCTGCTCAACGGTGACAGTGCCCTTGACGACAGCGTTCAGGATCGTGGTGGAGCCGGTGGGGGTGGGAACACGCTGGGCAGCGCCGATCAGCTTGCCGTTCAGCTCCGGGATGACCAGGCCGATGGCCTTTGCAGCGCCGGTGGAGTTCGGAACGATGTTGACAGCGCAGGCGCGGGAGCGGCGAAGGTCGCCCTTCTTCTGCGGGCCGTCGAGCGGCATCTGGTCGCCGGTGTAGGCGTGGATGGTGCACATAATACCGGACTCGATCGGAGCCAGGTCGTTCAGAGCCTTCGCCATCGGAGCCAGGCAGTTGGTGGTGCAGGAAGCAGCGGAGATGATCTTGTCTTCCTTGGTCAGGGTGTTGTGGTTGACGTTATAGACGATGGTGGGCAGATCGTTGCCGGCCGGAGCGGAGATAACGACCTTGCGGGCGCCTGCGTCAATATGAGCCTGTGCCTTTGCCTTGCTGGTGTAGAAGCCGGTGCACTCGAGCACGACGTCAACGCCCAGCTTGCCCCAGGGCAGCTCCGCAGCGTTCGGCACCTTGTAGATGACGATCTTCTTGCCGTCGACAACGATGTAGTTGTCTTCGCCTTCGCCCTCGTGGAAATCAACGGTATGACCCTGCGCAACATAGTTGCCCTGCGTGGAGTCGTACTTCAGCAGATGCGCCAGCATCTTGGCGGAAGTCAGGTCGTTGATGGCGACAACCTCGTAGCCTTCCGCGCCGAACATCTGACGGAATGCCAGACGGCCGATACGTCCAAAACCATTGATCGCAACTTTAACAGACATGAATAATTTCCTCCTTATTTTATCGCCGGCGCGCCAAGCGGCAAACCGGACACGAAACTACACATTCATTCATCATTCTTTCAAATTATAGTCCATATGAAAGCAGGTGTCCAGTATTATTTTTGCCAAAAAGAGCCGCTCTATGCGCTGTTATATTTACATTTTTCATAGTTTCGAACATTTTAGCGGTCGGAATTCCAAATTTCAGGCTTGAGCCTTCCAATGTCAGAATTTCACCCGTTCCAACACCTTCCCACAAAATGAGGGCCTTCGCTTTCCATGAAGAATTGCAGGTTCTCCTGCAACAAACACGTGCTCCATTCCCTGCGCGAGCTGCCGCGGCTGCTGATACGTTCCCGCCTCATGAAGTCCTTCCAGCGTGAACACATCGATATCCGCGTCCATACCCGGTGCAATCAGGCCCTTGCCGGAAAGACGCAGCCGCGCAGCTGGAAGGCTAGTTACCTTCTGCACCGCCTTGTGTACCGGCAGTACACCCGCGCGCACGTACCGCTCAAACAGCCGCACAAATGTCCCGTACACCCGCGGGTGCACCAGTCCCTCGGTGGGATATGTCGCGTCGGAAATGACACAGGTCGTATCGTCCTGCAAAATTGCCGCAATATCCTCCTCGGCGGTAATAAAATCGATCATGCTCACCGCGCACCGCTCATCAGCGAGTAAATCAAACGCGCAGTCAAAGGGATCTTTTTGCTGCATGGCGGCAATTCCCGCAATCGACCTTCCCTCGTAAATTTTGTTTTCCGGCCGCGTGACGCTGGACGCGACAATGTTCTCCCAGCCGACCAGCAGCGAGATATTTTCAAAGTCGCTTCCCGTCTCCATGCGCTTTCTGATCTGCGCCCGAAAGGCGGGTTTTCTGAGATTTTCGCTGAGCGCCTCGAGTCCGCCCTCCTGGCACTCCGGGGGCAGGATGTGAATGAGCTGTGTCGAGCCCGCCGTATACGGGTATGCGTCGCAGAAAATCTCCACGCCGTTCTCCCGCGCCCGCGCCATCCGGCGGAGCATATTGGGCGTCGACCGGTGCCAGTTTCCTTTTCCGATCGATTTCAAGTGGCTGATTTCAACCGGCGTGCGCAGCGCTTTTCCGACCGCGATCATCTCCTCCAGCGCCGCCTCCACGCCGCTTCCCTCCTGCCGCATGTGGACGGTGATGGGAATGCCGGAATTTTGCAGCGGTGCGAGCGCCCGGATGAGTTCTTCCGTCGTATAAAAGCACTCCGGCGCGTACCCGAGTCCCAGCGACACGCCGAGCGCGCCGTCCGCCAAAGCCTGCTCGATGGCTGCGTGAATGCTCCGGTAATGCACGTCGTCTAATCGCTGCACGCCGAAGCCAGCCGCCTGCGCGCGCATCGTCCCGCCGCCTGTCAGCATGCCGATGTTGACCGCGAGCCTCTGCTCTTTTACCGCCTGCAAGTACGAGCCCATCGACTCCGTCCGCATCTGCTCCTCCGGCCTTCCCGTCACGGGGATGAGATAGTCGAAAATCTCCGTTTGAAACGCGCCGCCGCTCGGGGCAATCGAGAGCCCGCAGTTGCCGTTGACGATCGTCGTCAGTCCCTGAAAGAGCTCCGCGTTGCCGAAGCCTTCCCGGAAAAGCGCCGCGTCCGCGTGCCTGTGGATGTCGATAAAGCCCGGCGTAACAAGCCGTCCCGTCACATCGAGCGTGCTTTTTGCCTGCGCGCCCGATAGCTCCCCGACCGCCGCGATTTTGCCGTCCAGAATGCCAACGTCCGCCAAAAAGCCTTCCTTCCCGCTCCCGTCGATCACCGTTCCGCCGCGCAGAATCCAATCAAAAATCATATTGCACTCCCTTCTTCCAAATCCCACAAAAGCCCCGGGCGCTGCCCGGGGCTCAGTCTGTCAAGCTTCTTTCCACCGCTCAAAACACATTGCTCTTCGTAGGGTGTATCTGAAAACTCATGATGTGACCGGCAGCGAGGGATTTTTACGTTGC
>ERZ772875.1172-NODE-1172-length-25552-cov-21.334510_pt1 | contig 25552 bp, 24 predicted proteins | sample MGYA00580585_ERZ772875 | MGnify/ENA primary metagenome ERZ772875 (study PRJEB29015, sample SAMEA2737736) | human gut metagenome | biome: human gut; feature: human-associated habitat; material: faeces | place: China | collected 2012 ... | reverse complement strand
AAAAGCGCCGGAAAGACGCGCTGTCAGGCGTGTTTGCCCTTGTTAACTGATGGTACCACCACTTGGCCAGGGCAAGCCCTTGTCAACTGATGGTAAAACATTTCGCGCACGGCTCCCGCCGTGCGCGGTATCAACGGTACACAAGAGGAGGAGAGCCATGAAAAAGCTCCTGTTCATTGTCAACCCCCGGGCGGGTAAGACCAAGTCCAGCGCCCCCCTGTTCGATGCGGTGGCCGCTCTTTCCAGCGCCGGCTATCTGGTGCGGGTCTTTGTCACGAAGGCCGGCGGCGACGCCCGCCGCGTGGCGGCGGAGTGGGGCCCCGACTACGATACGGTGGTCTGCGCCGGCGGCGACGGCACTTTGAACGAAACGATCTCCGGCCTGATGACGCTGCCGCAGCGCCCGCTGCTGGGCTACCTGCCCAACGGCAGCACCAACGACTTTGCCGCCAGCCTTCACCTGTCCTCCGACCCCCGGCTGGCCGCGCTGGACATCGCCGGGGGCAAGCCCCATCCGCTGGACATCGGCCGCCACAACGACCGCTATTTCGCCTATGTGGCGTCCTTCGGTGCCTTTACCCGCTCATCCTACTCCGCCTCCCAGGCGGCGAAGAACGCGCTGGGCCACTTCGCTTACATTCTGGAGGGGCTGGGCGATCTGGACTCCCTGCGCCCTTACAGCTGCCGCATTGAAGCGGACGGCGAGGTGTTCGAGGGCGATTTTATCTTCGGCGCCGTGTGCAACTGCACCTCCATGGGCGGTCTGGTGAAGCTGGATCCCAGCCGCGTCAAAATGGACGACGGCCGCTTCGAGCTGCTGCTCCTGCGGATGCCCAAATCGGCGCTGGATCTGCAGAACCTCATCACCGCCATGACCCGGATGCAGTACGACTACCCCGGTGTCATCTTCCGCCATGTGCAGCACGTCACCCTGACCACGCAGATCCACATCCCATGGTCGCTGGACGGCGAATACGCCCCCAGCGCGGCGCGGGTGGACATCGAGAACCTGCCGGGCGCGGTGTCCCTTCTCCGCTGACTCATCCCTTGAAAAAATGCGCAAAAAGACGCCGGAGCCTTGCTCCGGCGTCCTTTTTATGCACTTTTTAGAAGAAGAATTCTTTGATCTGCCCGTACAGGATGAGGATCATGCACAGCGGGGTGATGAACTTCACGCAGACCTTGAAGAAGCCGTAGCCGCTCATGGCGTGGCCGGACTGCTCGCACTCGTCCTTGACCACCTCGGGCCCGATCTCCCAGCCGATCATCAGCGACATCAGCAGGGCGCCCAGCGGCATCATGATGCCTTCGGACAACATATCCCAGAAGTCCAGCCAGTCGGCAGCCCATGTGGGCAATTCGCCCGTCATACCCAGAAGATTACCTGGCGCAAAGCCCGTGGAGCCCAGCGCATCGGCGCAGACCAGAATGCAGCCCAGACCCACGCAGGCCGCAGCGATGAGGGTGTAGGTCTTACGCTTATCGCCCTTGCCGGCGTCGCGGGCCTTATCCACGAAGTGGGCCACGATGACCTCCAGCAGAGAGATGGAGGAGGACACGGCGGCGAAGACCACCAGCAGATAGAACAGGATGCCGAAGATGGGGCCAAGGCCGCCCATACGGCTGAACACGTTCTGCATGGTGATGAACAGCAGCTTGGGGCCGCCCAGCGTGCCGTCGGGGTCGAGGGCGAAGCGGCCGGGAATGACGCACAGACCGGCCATCAAAGCCACCAGCGTATCCATGACGATGATGAGGATGGCGTTCTTCTGCAGGTTCTCCTTCTTCTGCAGGTAGGAGCCGTAGGTGATCATGGCGCCCATGCCCAGAGACAGGGAGAAGAACATCTGGCCGCCTGCGGTAGCCAGCACCGTCAGGAAGTCGGGAGCCTTGTCAATGACGCCGTTGGCGACAGCCCAGCCGGGAACGAACATGTACTTCAGGCCTTCCACAGCGCCGGGCAGGGTGCAGGCGCGGATGATGCAGATCAGCAGCATCACGAACAGCGCGGGCATGCCGATACCGCAGAACTTCTCGATGCCGCCGCCGACGCCGCCCATGACGATGAGCATCGTCAGGATAACGAAGATCAGGCCGTAGATGATGCCCTCGCCCTGATTCAGCAGGAAGCCGCCGAACACATCGCCGCCGGACATGCCGTTGGAGCCGAAGCCGGCGTTGAACAGGTTGCCCACGTTCAGCACGACGTACTTGATGCAGTAGCCGCCCAATGCGCAGTAGAAGCTCATGATCAGGAACGCGGAGGCGACGCCCAGCCAGCCGACCCACTTGAACTTCTTGCTCAGTGCGTGGTACGCGGCGATAGCGCCCTTGCCGGTCTTACGGCCGATGGCCAGCTCGCCCAGCATGACGATAAAGCCGCACAGGACTGCCAGGATGAGGTAGATGATGAGGAATGTGAAGCCGCCGGAGGCGCCCATCTTGTTGGGGAAGCCCCAGATGTTGCCCAGGCCGACTGCGGAGCCGACCGCGGCCATCAGGAAACCGAAATTGGTTCCAAAGCCTTTTCTTTCTTCCATGTTTTCTCTCCTTATAACAGAAATTTGCCCTCCGCCTTTCCTCGGAGCGGCTGATTTTCTGTTTCCTGTCTATCGACAGGAAACATCTTGAGGCGCCGCCACGCCTCTCAACTCCCCGCCCCACAAAATCGTTGAACGGTTTATAAAAAAAGTATACAGGAAACAAAAACCAACCGCAATTAGCAGTATTGATAAATTTTTCGCGTCATGTTGTACAGTTTTAACATTCTGTGAACAAATTATTTTGTGCCGTTTATAAATATCTGATTACTTTTTAACGGCTGTTAGCACAGCTTTTCACTGGTTTTTCCTGACTTTTTTGCCGCGATCCTGCGTTTTTCCTCTTAGGAAACAGTCTGTCAAATAATAAACGGGCATATCCCGCCGCTCCCGTCATAGTGCGGAACGCCCCCGTGACCGGCATCCGCGCCGCACCGTCCCGCCGTCCGCACACCGCACCGCGCCAACCGGCTCCATCGCACCGCCTCCATGCCGCAGCCGCGCCCGCCGCGGCATCCGCGCCGCGATGACCGCCGGGCAAAATCAAACAGCGCCCGTCCTGCGACGGGCGCTGCTCTTTCTGTTATTTGGAGAGCATACCGGAATGGCGGTTCCGGCATGTATAACATACCTTGTCGTTTCTTCTCTTAGAAGAAGAATTCCTTGATCTGGCCGTACAGGATGAGGATCATGCACAGCGGGGTGATGAACTTCGCGCAGATCTTGAAGAAGCCGTAGCTGCCCATGGGATGACCGGACTGCTCGCACTCGTCCTTGACTATGTCGGGGCCCAGCTCCCAGCCGATCATCAGCGTCATCAGCAGGCCGCCCAGCGGCATGAACACGCCCTCGGAGATCATATCAAAGAAGTCCAGCCAGCAGTCGTTCCACGTCCGGATGGCGTCGCCGGAAATATTCAGTATATCGCATGGCGCCATACCGTTGGCGCCCAGACCATCGGCGCTGACCAGCACGCACAGCAGCCCGATGAGGATGGAGGCGATGAGGGAGTACTTCTTGCGCTGATCGCCCTTGCCCTTCTCGCGGGCCTCGTCCACGAAGTGGGCCACCACCGTCTCCAGCAGGGAGATGGAGGAGGACACTGCTGCCAGCACCACCAGCAGGTAGAAGATGATGCCGAAGATGGGGCCGATAGCGCCCTCCATGGAATCGAACACGTTCTGCATGGTGATGAACAGCAGCTTGGGGCCGCCGATGGGGCCCTCGGGATCCAGGGCGAAGCGGGCGGGCATCACGCACAGGCCGGCCATCAGCGCCACCAGCGTATCCATAACGATGATGAGGATGGCGTTCTTCTGCAGGTTCTCCTTCTTGTCCAGATAGGAGCCGTAGGTGATCATGGCGCCCATACCGATGGACAGGGAGAAGAACATCTGACCGCCTGCGGTAGAGATGACTTCAAAGATGCTGGGAGCCTCTTTAATAACGCCGTTGGCCACGGCCCAGCCGGGGATAAACATATACTTCAGGCCGTTCACAGCGCCGGGCAGGGTGCAGGCGCGGATGATGCAGATCAGCAGCATCACGAACAGCGCGGGCATGCCGATACCGCAGAACTTCTCGATGCCGCCGCCGACGCCGCCCATGACGATGAGCATCGTCAGGATAACGAAGATCAGGCCGTAGATGATGCCCTCGCCCTGATTCAGCAGGAAGCCGCCGAACACATCGCCGCCGGACATGCCGTTGGAGCCGAAGCCGGCGTTGAACAGGTTGCCCACGTTCAGCACGACGTACTTGATGCAGTAGCCGCCCAATGCGCAGTAGAAGCTCATGATCAGGAACGCGGAGGCGACGCCCAGCCAGCCGACCCACTTGAACTTCTTGCTCAGTGCGTGGTACGCGGCGATAGCGCCCTTGCCGGTCTTACGGCCGATGGCCAGCTCGCCCAGCATGACGATAAAGCCGCACAGGACTGCCAGGATGAGGTAGATGATGAGGAATGTGAAGCCGCCGGAGGCGCCCATCTTGTTGGGGAAGCCCCAGATGTTGCCCAGGCCGACTGCGGAGCCGACCGCGGCCATCAGGAAACCGAAATTGGTTCCAAAGCCTTTTCTTTCTTCCATTGCTTTCTCTCCTTACAATTTTTTCTTTCCCTTAGCCTTCCTGCACCGGCAGCACGCCACCGGTGCAGACGACCCACACGAAAGTGTTTCCTGTGGGTCATGTTAAAGTATACCGTATCCCGCCAATTCCTGCAATTAGCAATATTTATAAAATTTTAGCACAGCTTTCTCCACTTTTAACATTTTCTTAGCGGTAAACACAGTACCCCCTACGCCGTTTATCCGCATTATTCACTACGCTAATTTTGCGATTGTATCGTATTTCGCCGCTATATGCGACATTTTACAACTGTTTTCCTATAAAGAAACAAGCGGACGCCCCCTCTGGAGCATCCGCCTGCTTGTTAAGTTCTCGCAAATCGGAAGTTAAGTACCTGTTAACGCGGTGCCTGTCACCACTTGTTCTCCACCTTCTCCGCAAAGCCCAGAAAGTCGCTGACGTGGATCTCCGTGCCGTCGTCCAGCACGGCCCGGCCGGTGAACCGTCCGAACACCTGATGCTGGTCGGACTTCAGCAGCTTGAAGTCCGTACAGGCCGCCCGGTCAAGGATAGGCGCGAAGTCCATCTCGAACCGCCCGTCGTCGGAGGTGAACGTCCACGGGCTGAGATAGTCCTCCCGCCCGTCCTTCACGGGGATACGGAACCGCACCTTGCTGAGCTTGTGGGCCCTCCCGCCGTAAAACAGCATGTTCTCACTGGCGGCGTAGGTGTTGCCGAAGCCGTAACCGATGTTCCAGCCGAAGGGTACGCCGTCGATCTGCCCGGAGGCGCTGCCCCAGTACCATGTGTTGTGGTACGTCCACACGCCCCGGCCCCAGTCCAGCACCGCGAAGGAGTCCTCCGGCGCAAACCGGTACACCCGACCTGCGGCGTTAACCTCGCCGGACACCCGCATGCAGTTGATCTTCTGGTTGTAGTAGAAGTGCCCCGGCTTGTCGAAGGGCGTGGCGATGACCATGGACTCCTCCGGCTCCTCCGTCAGGACCAGGCGTCCCTCGATGGGCTGCCCGTCCAGAAAATCCCCCATGCGGAACGTCAGCACCCGGGAATCCCCCACGTGGCGGAAGGCGATGCCGTAGCCGTTGCCGGTGATCACGGTGTCTCCGGCGGCGGAGGTCTCCGGCAGGCCGGTGCGCCCCATGGGGAACACGCGCATGGGGCTCTTCGTTCTTTCCCACTTCTCGTCGAAGTGCAGAAGCGAGATGGAGTCCAGCCCCATGTAGCCGTTGTCCGCGATGGTCAGCGCCACGGCGAAGTGGTCGTTGGCCGCCAGATAGTAGTCCCATTCCTTGATGCGGGCCTTCCCGGCCCGGATGTCGGCGCGGCGGTAGACAGGCAGGAGCTTCTTGGCATATCCCGGCTCCCGCAGGCTGCCCTTGTCGTTGAGCAGCGGTGCGCTGTGGGTGATCTCGTGCTGCATGCTGGTATCCTCCCGTATCTCTTTTTGGGGAAGCGCGGAACGACACGCCCGCCGGCGTATCGGCCCTCACGGGTGACGGCGTCCCCATTGTACCATACGCGGCGGAAAAAAGATAGTTGACAAACAAATAATTTCGGCTATAATTTGAAAACGGTTTTCATTTTCAGATTCAGGAGGGCGTCCCATGGCATACATGACGAAACAGCAGCAGGCGGTGCTGGCCTGCATCCGCGGCTGTGCCGACGGCGTGGGCGCGGCGGAGCTGACGGAGCTGCTGCACCGGCAGGGGGAGGCGGTGGGCCTGACCACCGTGTACCGCCAGCTGGAGCGGCTGGAGAAGGCGGGCAAAGTCCACAAGCTGGTGACGGATAACGGCGCGAAATACCAGTTCTGCACCTGTGCCGCCTCCGGCCGGGACTGCTTCCTGCTGAAATGCGAAAAGTGCGGCACGGTGCAGCATGTGGACTGCTCCCGCCTTGCGCCGCTGTACCGCCATCTGGAGGAGGAGCACGGCTTCGCCATCGACGCCCACCGCACGCTGTTCTACGGGCTGTGCCGCCGCTGCCGGGAGGCGGTGGAATGAAGCGGCTGCTGACGGGCCTGCTGGCGCTGGCGCTGGCGGCGTCGCTGATCGCCTGCGGGCGGGAGGCCCCGCCGGAGGACGGCCGGCTGCGGGTGGTCTGCACCCTGTTCCCCTACTACGACTTCGTCCGCCAGATCGGCGGCGACGCCGTGGACGTGACGCTGCTGGTGCCCGCCGGCCGGGAGACGCACAGCTTCGAGCCCACGCCCCGGGACGTGATCCGCATCAGCGAAGCGGATGTGTTCCTCTATAACGGCGGCGAGAGCGAGCAGTGGGTGGACGACATTCTGGACGCCGCCGGGGCGGATATTCCCTGCGTCCTGTCCATGATGGACGCGGCGGAGCTGTACGAGGAGGAGTACGCCGAGGGCATGCAGGCCGCCCACGGCCACGACCATGACCACGATGACCATGACCACGATGACCATGACCACGATGACCATGACCACGATGGCCATGACGAGGATATCGGATACGACGAGCATATCTGGACATCGCCGGTGACGGCCATGACCCTGTGCCGCGTCATTGCGGACGCCCTGTGCGAAGCCGACCCCGCCAACGCCGAGGGCTATCGCGTCCGGCTGGACGATTATCTGACCCGGCTGGCCGCGCTGGACGAAACCTTCCGCGATATCGTCGCCGGTGCCTCCCGGAGGCTGCTGGTGTTCGGCGACCGGTTCCCGCTGCTGTACTTCTGCCGGGCATACGGGCTGGACTACCGGGCCGCGTTCCACGGCTGCGCCGGGGACACGGAGCCGTCGCTGGCCACGCTGAAATACCTCATTGACCTGGTGAACGAGCAGCATATCCCGGTGGTGTACACCATTGAGCTCAGCAGCCGGAAGGTGGCGCAGGCCATCGCGGAAACCACCGGTGCGCAGGTGCGGACGTTCCACTCCTGCCAGACGGTGAGCCGCGCCGAATTTGACAGCGGCGTTACCTACCTCCAGCTGATGGAGGCCAACGCCGACGCTTTGAGAGAGGGGTTGTCCTGATGGAGCAGACAACGGAAAAGAAAGTCCTGCTGGACTGCCGGGACGTGTCCCTGGGCTATGAGGGCAAGGCCATCTGGGAGGGGCTGTCCTTTCAGGTGCGCAGCGGCGACTACCTGTGCATCGTGGGCGAGAATGGCTCCGGCAAGTCCACGCTGCTGAAAAGCCTGCTGGGGCTGCTGCGCCCCATGAAGGGCGATATCGTGCTGGACGCTTCCCTGCGGGCGGGGGCCATTGGCTACCTGCCCCAGCAGACCCGCGCCCAGAAGGACTTCCCCGCCACGGTGACGGAGGTGGTGCGCAGCGGCTTCCTCAGCGGCAAGCGCGGCCGCTTCTTCTACACGCCGGGAGAGAAGTCCTGCGCCCTGATGCACATGGGCAAGCTGGGGATCCTGGAGCTGAAGGATCGCTGCTACCGGGAGCTGTCCGGCGGCCAGCAGCAGCGGGTGCTGCTGGCCCGGGCGCTGTGCGCCGCCGGGGAGCTGCTGGTGCTGGACGAGCCGGTGACGGGCCTTGACCCCGCCGCCGCTCAGGATCTGTACCGCACGCTGGACTACCTCAACAAAAAGGAGGGCCTTGCCATCATCATGGTGACCCACGATCTGCGCAGCGCCCTGCCCTACGCCACCGCCATCCTCCACGCCGGACACGGCAGCTGGTTCTACGGCGACACGGCGTCCTATCTTGCTTCGCCCTATGGCAAGCGGTTCGGAGGTGACGGGATATGAGCCTGCTGCTGGATATGTTCACCTACCCGTTTATCCTGCGGGCCTTCGTGGTGGGCATCCTCATCGCCCTGTGCGCGGCGCTGCTGGGCGTGCCGCTGGTGCTGAAGCGCTACTCCATGATCGGCGACGGCCTGAGCCATGTATCCTTCGGCGCGCTGAGCATCGCGCTGGCCTGCGGCTGGGCGCCGCTGCCGGTGTCCATCCCCGTGGTGGTGCTGGCGGCGCTGGGTCTGCTGCGCATGACGGAGAAAAGCCGCATGGGCGCGGACGCGGCCATCGCCGTGGTCAGCGCCTCGTCGCTGGCCGCCGGCGTGGTGGTCACCAGCCTGACCACCGGCATGACCACCGACGTGGACAGCTTCATGTTCGGCTCCATTCTGGCGCTGGATCGGGCGGACGTGGCCCTGTCCGTTGGGGTCTCCGCGGCGGTGCTGGCGCTGTATATGCTGTTTTACCACCGGCTGTTCGCCATCACCTTCGACGAGAGCTTCTCCCGGGCCACCGGCGTGAAGGTGGGGCTGTACAACACCGTCCTCTCGGTGCTGACGGCACTGACCATCGTGCTGGGCATGCGGCTCATGGGGGCCATGCTCATCTCCAGCCTTGTCATCTTTCCCGCCCTGACGGCCATGCGCCTGCTGCGCAGCTTCCGGGGTGTGGTGCTGTGCGCCGGGGCGGTCAGCGTGGTGTGCTTCTGCGCCGGCCTCACCGGCTCCTACCTGTGGAGCACCCCCGTGGGGGCCACGGTGGTGCTGGCCGATCTGGCGGCGTTTCTGCTGGCCTGTCTGCTGGCAAAGCTGAAAAAACGGGCGTAAGCCCGTATCCCCCGGCGGAACAGGGCGCCGCTGCCCCGCTCCGCCGGGATTTTTTTTGCCAAACCTCCTGTTTCGACCGGCTTTTTGCGGAAAAATACTTGCGTTCCCTGCATTTTTATGGTATGCTACGCGTGTAAGTGAGGTATTGACTGGGAGTGGGCTTGACTGTCCGCTCTTTTTGTTGGGCATTTTTGATTTGTTAAAAGCAGGAGGATGCGCCGTGAAAAAGATCACAGACGTCGTCTGGGAGCTGGCCGAGCCGGTGGTGCGGGAGCACGGCTGCCAGCTGTGGGACGTGGAATATGTGCGGGAGGCCGGCCAGTGGTACCTGCGGCTGTATCTGGATAAGGACGGCGGCGTGGACATTCTGGACTGCGAGGCCATCAGCCGGAGGGTCAGCGACCTGCTGGACGAGGCCGACCCCATCGAGAGCAGCTATGTGTTCGAGGTAGGCTCCGCCGGGCTGGAGCGTCAGCTCAAGCGTCCCGGCGACTTTGCCCGCTTCATGGGCAGCCCCGTGCTGGTCAAGACCTACCAGAACCGGGACGGCCGCAAGGAGTTCGCCGGTAAGCTGACGGGCTACGAGGACGGCGCGGTGCTGCTGGACATGGGCGGCGCGGAGCCGGTGCGGTTCGAGAAGAACGAGGTGGCGCTGGTGCGCCTGCGCGTGGAATTCTGACACAACTGTCTGACGATAAATATAAGGAGAAATAACATGAAATGTGATGAGATCTTCGCCGCGCTGGCCATGCTGGAAAAGGAACGCGGTATTCCCCAGAGCTTTATGATGGGCAAGATCATTCAGGCGCTGACCACCGCCTACAAGCGTGACCACGAGGGCGTGGAGAACGTCATCGTGGACGTGGACGAGGAGAAGAAGGATCTGAAGATGTTCGTCCAGAAGGAGATCGTGGAGGAGGTGGAGAACCCCGGCTCCCAGATCTCTCTGGAGGAGGCGAAGCGCCTGTCCGCCAAGAACGAGCTGGGCGGCATCGTCAATATCCCCGTGGAGAGCGTGGAGTTCGGCCGCATCGCCGCCGGCAACGGCAAGCAGGTCATCATTCAGGGCCTGCGCGAGGCCGAGCACGGCATGATCTACGATGAGTTCAACAGCAAGCAGCACGAGATCCTTACCGGCACCGTCAGCCGCATCGACCCCCGGACGGGCAACGTCAGCCTGCGCATCGGCACCGGCGCCGAGTCCACCGAGGCGGTGCTGACCATGAATGAGCAGGTACCCGGCGAGGAGCTGCGGGAGGGCCAGATGGTCAAGGTATATCTGGTGGAGGTACGCCGTTCCACCCGCGGCCCGCAGGTGCTGATCTCCCGCACCCACCCCGGCCTTGTCAAGCGCCTGTTTGAGCTGGAGGTGCCCGAGATCTACGACGGCACGGTGGAGATCCGCTCCATCGCCCGCGAGGCGGGCAACCGCACGAAGATGGCGGTCTGGTCTGCCGACGAGAACGTGGATCCCATCGGCGCCTGCGTCGGCCCCCGGGGCCAGCGCGTCAACGCCATCGTGGATGAGCTGCGTGGCGAGAAGATCGACATCATCAAGTACTCCGAGGACCCCGCCGAGTTTATCGCCGCCGCGCTGGCGCCCGCCGACGTGGTCAGCGTACAGCTGGCCGCCGAGGGCAAGAGCTGCCGCGTGGTCGTCCCCGACGATCAGCTGAGTCTGGCCATCGGCAAGGAGGGGCAGAACGCCCGTCTGGCCGCCCGGCTCACCGGCTACAAGATCGACATCAAGCCCGCCAGCTACACCGGCGAGTAAATCAGAAAGGAGCGGCAGAGATGCAGAAGCCCCGGAAAATACCTCAGCGGCAGTGTGTCGGCTGCCGCGAGATGAAGGAGAAGAAGTCGCTGCTGCGCATCGTCCGCACGCCGGAGGGGGAGGTCCTGCTGGACGCCACCGGCAAAAAGTCCGGCCGCGGCGCGTATGTGTGCCCCGACCCGGCCTGCCTGAAAAAGGCCCGGAAAAGCAAAGCGCTGGAGCGCGCCTTCGACACGTCCGTCCCGCCGGAGGTCTACGATGCGCTGGAGGCGCAGATGGAGGGCTGCCTATGACGGAACACATTCTCTCCATGCTGGGCCTTGCCCTGAAGGCGGGCCGCGTGGAGGTGGGCGAGGAGCCGGTAGGCGCCGCCGCCCGGGCCAAAAAGGCCCGCGTCATCTTCGTGGCGCAGGACGCCGCGCCGTCCTCGATGCGGCGCGCCCAGTCCTTCGCCCGCACCGGCAGCACGCTGTGCGTGACGCTGCCTGCGGATAAGGACGCGCTGGGCCGCAGCCTCGGCCGCGGCAGCGTGGCCATGTGCGCCGTGACCGACATCGGCTTTGCCGAGTCGCTGGTGCGGAAGCTGGCAGCGCTGGACAGTAAGACCTATCAGCCCGCTGCCGACACGCTGGCCGTCAAGGCCAGGCGGGCGCGGGAGCGGAAGGAGGAGCAGCTCCGCCACGAGAAGAACCTGCGGCAGGGTAAAAAACGCACCCACGCCGAAAAGCCCGCCGAGCCGGAGCCTGCGCCGCCGCCCGCCAGACCGGCGGCCAAGCGTCCCCCGCGTCCCAACAGCGCCCGCCGGCGGCAGGAGCATCCCAAACGCAGAGCAGAGCCGCCCGACCGGCGGTTCGCCGGCTCCCTGCCGGTGAAGAAGGGCAAGGGCAGCCGGAAGCCGTCCGGCAAGACCAGACAGCAGTAACGCAAAACTTTTCGCGGCCCGCCGCAGGGCAGGCCGATCACTAAGATGGAGGTGGCTTTATTTGGGTAGTATCGTCAACAAATACAGAGTGCATGAGGTGGCCAAGGATTTTGGAGTCTCCACCAAGGAGATCACGGAGATCCTGACCAAATACGCCGAAACGCCCAAGAATCATATGCAGGTGCTGGAGGACCGGGAGCTCAGCCTCATCTTTGAGTATCTGACCCAGCACAACCCGGTCTCCAATATCGCGGTCATCTTCGCCGAGGGCGCCAAGCCTGCGGAGAAGAAGGCGGAGCCTGCCCAGAACGGACAGAGCGCCAAACCCGCCGCACCTCAGCAGGGCGGCAGCAAGCCCGTCCAGAACGCCGCGCCCGCCGGTAAGGCCCCGGAGAAGGCCGCCGAACCGGCGAAGCAGCCCATGTCCCGCGTGCCCCAGAAGCAGGTGGTGGATACCCGCAAGGCCACCAACGTGAATCTGGACAAGTACGACGAGAAGCTGCAGGACATGGCGGACGCCCGGGGCCACGGCAGCCGCCGGGAGCAGCAGGCCCCGCAGGGCAAGGAGAAATTCCGCAATAACAAGCGCCGCGACAACAACTTCGCCAGCAGCAAGCGCAAGCAGGAGGAGGCCGACCGTCTCCGCAAGCTGCGTCTGGAGGTCATCAAGAAGACCCCCGTTACTGTGCAGATCCCCGACGAGATCTCCGTGGGCGAGCTGGCCAGCCGCATGAAAAAGACCGGCGCGGAGGTGGTCAAGTGCCTGATGAAGAACGGCGTCATGGCCTCTCTGAGCCAGATGATCGATTTCGACACCGCCGCCATTATCGCCGAGGAGCTGGGCTGCAAGGTGGAGAAGGAGGTCGTCGTCACCATCGAGGATCGCCTGATCGACGACCGTCAGGACAAGGACGAGGATCTGGTGCCCCGCGCCCCCGTGGTGGTGGTCATGGGCCACGTCGACCACGGCAAGACCAGCCTGCTGGACTACATCCGCAACGCCCATGTGGCCTCCGGTGAAGCCGGCGGCATCACCCAGCACATCGGCGCCTATCAGGTGGAGATCCACGGCAAGCCCATCACGTTCCTGGACACCCCGGGCCATGAGGCCTTTACCTCCATGCGCGCCCGCGGCGCCATGGTGACGGACATCGCCATTCTGGTGGTGGCCGCCGAGGACGGCATTATGCCCCAGACTGTGGAGTCCATCAACCACGCCAAGGCCGCCGGCATCCCCATCATCGTGGCCATCAACAAGATGGATAAGCCCGAAGCCAACCCCGATCGCATCAAGCAGCAGCTCACCGAGTACGGGCTGGTGTGCGAGGAGTGGGGAGGCGACACCATTGTGTGCCCCATCTCCGCCAAGACCGGCATGGGCATCGAGAACCTGCTGGAGATGCTGACCCTCACCGCCGAGGTGGGCGAGCTGAGGGCCAACCCCAACCGCGCCGCGCAGGGCACGGTCATCGAAGCCCGTCTGGACAAGGGCCGCGGCCCCGTGGCCACGCTGCTGGTGCAGAACGGCACCCTCCATCAGGGCGATATCATCATCGCGGGCACCTCCGTGGGCCGCGTCCGTGCCATGGTCAGCGACAAGGGCCAGCGCATCACCGACGCCGGGCCCAGCGTCCCCGTGGAGATCACCGGCCTCAGCGAGGCCCCCTCCGCCGGCGCCACCTTCAACGCCGTGGCCGATGAAAAGCTGGCCCGCGAGCTGGTGGAGCAGCGCAAGGCCGAGGAGAAGGCCAAGGCCAACGCCCCTGTCACCAAGGTATCGCTGGAGGATCTGTTCAGCCAGATCCAGGCCGGCGAGATGAAGAATCTGAACCTCATTGTCAAGGCCGACGTGCAGGGCAGTGTGGAGGCCGTGACGGCCTCTCTGGAGAAGCTGAGCAACGAGGAGGTACGCGTCCGCGTCATCCACGGCGGTGTCGGCGCCATCAACGAGTCCGACGTGATGCTGGCCTCCACGTCGCAGGCCATCATCGTGGGCTTCAACGTCCGCCCCGACGCCGCCGCCCGGGACAGCGCCGCCCGCGCCAACGTGGACATGCGGATGTACCGCGTGATCTACGACGCCATCAACGAGATCGAAGCCGCCATGAAGGGCATGCTGGCCCCCAAGTTCCGGGAGGTGCTGCTGGGCCACGCCGAGGTGCGCCAGACCTACAAGGTCTCCGGCGTGGGCACCGTGGCGGGCTGCTATGTGCAGGACGGCAAGCTGCAGCGCAAGGACTGCCAGGTGCGTCTGGTGCGGGACGGCATCGTGGTGCACGAGGGCGTGCTGGCCTCCCTCCAGCGGTTCAAGGACTCCGTCAAGGAAGTCCCCTCCGGCTACGAGTGCGGCCTGAGCATCGAGAAGTTCAACGACATCAAGGAAGGCGACGTGGTGGAGGCCTTCACCATGGAGCAGATCCAGGTGTAACACGACGAGGGGGTGGGCAGACGCCCACCCCCTGTTTTTGAAAGGAGCGATACTATGGCATCTAATCGCATCGGCCGCATCAACGAGGCCATCCGCGAAGCGCTGGCCGGCCTGCTGCGCACCGTGAAGGACCCCCGCGTGACGGAGAGCATGCTGACCATCACCCATGTGGACACCACCAGCGACCTGCGGTACGCACGGGTCTATATCAGCGCCCTGAACTGTCAGGACGAAAAGGGCCTGATGAAGGGCCTGAAGTCCGCCTCCGGCTACCTGCGCCACGAGCTGGGGCAGAAGGTGGATCTGCGCTACACGCCGGAGCTGCAATTCATCATGGACGACTCCATCGCCCACGGGGCTCATATTCTGGAGCTTCTGAACCATGTAAAGCCCGCCAACCCCGCCAACGCGGACATCGTCCTGCCGGAGGAGCGGGAATGAGCGGACGCATGCTGACCCTACAGGAGACGGCGGCGCTCCTGCGCGGGATGGACGATGTGCTGCTGCTGACCCATGTGCGGCCCGACGGCGACACGGTGGGCAGCGCCGCCGCCCTGTGCCGCGCCCTGCGGGACATGGGCAAAACGGCCTATCTGCTGCCCAATTCCGGCATCACCCCCACCTACGAGTCCTACGCCGCCCCCTACTGGGCGCCGGAGGGCTTCGCCCCCGCCCACGTCGTCTCCGTGGACATCGCGGCGCTGAACCTGCTGCCGGACAACGCGGCGGCCTACGGGCAGCACGTCGGGCTGGCCATCGACCACCACGGCTCCCACGGCTTTTTTGCCGCCAACACCTGTCTGGACGCGGACGCCGCCGCCTGCGGCGAGATCGTCTACGACATCATCCGCCGGCTGACGGCGGTGACGCCGGATATCGCCCTGCCGCTGTATGTGGCCGTGTCCACGGACACCGGCTGCTTCGTCTACACCAACACCACCGCCCGGACGCACCGCATCGCCGCCGCCCTGCTGGACACCGGCATCGACGTGGGCCCGGTGAACAAGGTGCTGTTCCGCACCAAGAGCAAGCCCCGTCTGGCCATGGAATCCCGCATGGCGGCGGACATGGCCCTCTACGACCGCGACCGGGTGGTGGTCATGACCATCCCCCTGTCCCTGTGCCGGGAGCTGCACGCCACGGAAGCGGACATTGAGGAGCTCAGCTCCCTTGCCGCGCTGGTGGAGGGCACGGACTGCGGCGTGACCCTGCGGGAGCTGCGTCCCGGCGTCATCAAGATCTCCCTGCGCACCGGGCCCCGCGTGGACGCCAGCGCCGTCTGCCAGAAGCTGGGCGGCGGCGGGCACAGGGCCGCCGCCGGCGCCACGGTCAACGGCGCCATGGACGAGGTGCGCGACGCCGTGCTCCGGGCCTATCAGGAGGTCACGGGCTGATGGCAAACGGCATCATCATCATCGACAAGCCCGCCGGCTGGACGAGCATGGACGTGTGCGGCAAGCTGCGGGGCATCCTGAAAACGAAAAAAGTGGGTCACGCCGGTACGCTGGACCCCATGGCCACCGGTGTGCTGCCGGTGTTCGTGGGACAGGCCACCCGCGCCGTGTCCTTTGCCGAATCCGGCGACAAGGAGTATGTGGCCGGTCTGCGTCTGGGCTGCACCACCAACACGCAGGACACCTCCGGCGACGTGCTGACGCGCTGCCCCGTCTCCGTGACCCGGCAGCAGCTGGAGGAGCTCCTGCCCCGCTTCACCGGGGAGCTGATGCAGGTGCCGCCCATGTACTCCGCCATCAAGATCAACGGACAGAAGCTGTACCAGCTGGCCCGTCAGGGCCGTGAGGTGGAGCGCCCCGCCCGCCCCGTGACCATCCGCGAGCTGGAGCTGCTGGGGCAGGACGAGTGCGGCGACTGGCTGCTGCGGATCCTCTGCTCCAAGGGCACCTACGTCCGAACGCTGTGCCACGACATCGGACAGGCGCTGGGCTGCGGCGGCTGCATGAGCTCCCTGCGGCGCACCATGGCCGCCGGCTTCACGCTGGCGGACTGCCATACCGTTGAGGACGTGCAGGCCCGCGGCGAGACGCTGCTGGCCCCCACCGACTCTCTGTTCCGCCAATACCCCGCCTGCACCGTCCCCTCGCCGGAGGCGGAGCGGCGCTGCCGCTGCGGCAACCCCCTGACGATGGATGTGCCCGACGGCCTGTACCGCGTCTACGGCGCGGACGGCGCGTTTCTGTGCCTGAGCCGGGCGGAAGGGGGCACCCTGACATCCCTGAAAAACTTTTTCGGAGCGTGAACACCTTGGAACGAACTGTGATAGCCCTCGGCTTTTTCGACGGCGTACACCGGGGCCACGGAGCCCTGCTGCAAAAAACGGCGGAGCGTGCCCGTGAGCTGGGCGCGGTGCCTGCCGTCTTTACCTTCGACCGCCCGCCCAAGGAGGTCGTCACCGGCCAGCCGGTGCACCTCATCAACTCGGCGGAGGACAGGCAGGGCCTGATCCGCCGGCTCTACGGCATCGACCGGATCATTCTGGCCCCCTTCGACCGCGATATGATGACCATGTCGTGGGAGGACTTCGTCACGGAGGTGCTGGTCAAGCGCTACGGCGCGGTACACCTTGTGGCGGGCCACGACCACCGCTTCGGCCATAAAAACGCCGGAAACGCCCAGCTCCTGCAAGAGAAATGCGCCCAGCTGGGACTGGGCTGCGACATCATCCCGGAGGTGGTACACGACGGCATCACCGTCAGCTCCACCTACATCCGCACGCTGGTGGAGGCGGGCGATGTGGAGCGGGCGGCGGAGTTTTTGGGCCACCGCCACTGCCTCAGCCGCACGGTGGAGCACGGCCAGCGCCTTGGCCGCACCATCGGCATCCCCACGGTGAACCTGACCATGCCGCCCCATGTGCTGGTACCGGCCTACGGCGTGTATATCACCCGCGTCCACCTGCCGGACGGCCGCAGCTTCGCCGGCGTCACCAATGTGGGCACCCGCCCCACGGTGTCCGACAGCAACGCCGTCTCCGTGGAGACGTTCCTGCTGGACTTCGACGGCGACCTGTACGGCCAGACCGTCCGTCTGGACTTCTGCCGCCGCCTGCGGGGGGAGCGGAAATTCGCCTCGCTGGAGGATCTGCGTCAGCAGATCCAGCAGAACATCGCCCAGACCCGCGCCTACTTTCAGACGACTCCCTGACCGCGAGACGCAAAACGAAAAGACGCAAAAACAGCCCCCGGCAGAGCCGGGGGCTGTTTTTGCTCTTTTTCACTTCTTTTTCTTGCCCAGATAGGCTTCCTTGATGGACTCGTCCGCCAGCAGCTCCGCGCCGGTGCCGGACTTGGTGATGCACCCCGTCTCCAGCACATAGGCGTAGTCCGCCACCTTCAGGGCCATGTTGGCGTTCTGCTCGATGAGCAGCACCGTCACGCCCTGCTGATTGATGGTGCGGATGATGTCGAAGATGCCCTGCACCACCAGCGGCGCCAGACCCAGCGACGGCTCATCCATCATCAGCAGCTTGGGGCGGCTCATCAAAGCCCGGCCCACGGCCAGCATCTGCTGCTCGCCGCCGGACAGCGTACCCGCCTGCTGCCAGTGCCGCTCCTCCAGCCGGGGGAACAGCTCATAGACCCACTTGATGTCCTTCTCGATGCCGTCCTTGTCCTTGCGGAGGTACGCGCCGATCTTCAGATTCTCCAGCACCGTCAGGTTGGGGAACACCCGCCGTCCCTCCGGGGACTGGGCGATGCCCTGCTCCAGGATGCGGTTGATGGGCATGCCCAGCAGCTCCTTGCCGTCGTAGGTGATGGAGCCGCTCTCGGCCTTCACCAGACCGGAGATGGTGCGCAGCGTGGTGGACTTGCCCGCGCCGTTGGCGCCGATCAGCGTCACGATCTTACCGTCGGGCACCTCCAGACTGATGCCCCGCAGCGCGCGGATACCGCCGTAGGAAACATGCAGGTCTTCAATCTTCAGCATCTTCTGCCACCCCCAGATAAGCGTCGATGACGCGCTCGTTGTTTTGGATCTCCGCCGGCGTGCCCTGTGCGATGAGCTCGCCGAAGTCCAGCACATAGATGCGGTCTGCGATGTCCATGACCAGATCCATGTGGTGCTCGATGAGCAGCACCGTCTTGTGGAACTTCTCCCGGATCTCCCGGATGAACTCCGCCAGCTCCAGCGTCTCCTGCGGGTTCATGCCCGCCGCCGGCTCGTCCAGCAGCAGCAGCGTGGGGTCGGTGGCCAGCGCCCGGGCGATCTCCAGCCGCCGCTGCTTGCCGTAGGGCAGGCTGGTGGCCAGCTCGTCCTTCACATCCTCCAGCCCCACCACGCGCAGCAGCTCCAGCACCTCGGCGCGCTGCCGCGCCTCCTCCCGGGCGTTGAGCCGGAACATGGCGGTGAACATATTGCTGCTGCGGCGCAGGTGCTTGGCGATCAGCACGTTGTCGAACACGGTCATGGACTTCCACAGCCGGATATTCTGGAACGTGCGGGCCATGCCCATCTTCGTCAGCTTATCCGGCGTAGGCTCCAGCACGGCCTTGTATTCGCCCATGTGCTTGCCCTTGTACTGGCGGCGCAGCTTGCCCTTGGGATGGTTCTCCACCACTCTTTTCCCGTTGAACAGCACCTGCCCGTTGGTGGGGGCGTACACGCCGGTGATAACGTTGAACGCCGTGGTCTTGCCCGCGCCGTTAGGCCCGATCAGCGCCACGATCTCCCCCTCGTTGACCTCCATGCTCAGATCGTCCACGGCCACCACGCCGCCGAACTGCATGGTCACATGCTCCACCCGGAGCACATTCTTCATTTCCGCCATTATGCCGCACCGCCTTTCGCCGCTTTACCGCCGAACAGCTTCCTGAAAAACCGTCCCGCCGCCCGGACATCGTCGTATACGGATACCTCGCGCGTGCCCATAATGCCCTTGCGGAAGAACAGCACCACGATCATGATAAGCACGGAGAATACCACCATGCGGAAGCCGTAGCCCAGCAGGGGGATACGGGTGCCCGCCGCGGTGTACGTCTCCAGGTCGAGGAATCGGAGCCACCACTCGCTGCTGGCGTAGTAGATGAACGCCGCGATGATGGAGCCGGACACGGAGCCGATGCCGCCTACCACCACCACCAGCAGGATCTGGTACGTCATGCTGGTGGTAAAGGACACGGAGGACACGGACGTGTTGCACATGGCCAGCATGGCGCCGGCCACGCCGCAGAAGAAGGAGCTGACCACGAAGGAGATCATCTTGTGCCGCGCCAGATTGATGCCCATGGCCTCGGCGGCGATCTCATCGTCCCGGATGGCCTTGAACGCCCGACCGTAGGTGGAGTTGATGAGCAGCACGATCAGCAGGATGCACACACCGGCGATGGCGGCATAGGGCATCACGTTCTTCGGCGCGGTGAAGTTGTTCAGCGGGTCGGGGCCGTTGGTCAGCGGGCCGAACTGGCTCAGCTGCACCAGCCCGCGGACGATCTCCGCGAAGCCCAGCGTGGCGATGGCCAGATAGTCGCTCTTCAGCCGCAGCACCGGCAGGCCGATGAGGAACGCGAAGAACGCGGCCACCACACCGGCCACCAGCAGCGCCAGCACCAGCGGCATCTGGAACTGCACCAGACTGTCGCCGTAGTTGCGGAACACGGTGCCCCGCAGCTCCACCGGGATGGTCAGGATCGCGTAGGCATAAGCGCCCAGCAGCATGAAGCCCGCCTGACCCAGCGAAAACAGGCCGGTAAAGCCGTTGAGCAGGTTCATGGCCACCGCCGCCAGCGCGAAGGTACACACCTTGCGCAGCACCGGGAACCACATGGACGAGGACGGCGCGAAGGCATCCACGCAGCCCACCAGCGCCACCAGCACTGCCACCAGGATCAGGTTGCAGAGGGTGCGCTTGTTTTTCTCCCAGAATGTCGTTTTCATCGTCTCACACCTTCTCCGTCGTTTTCTCTCCGAAGAGGCCCGTGGGCTTGATGACCAGAATGATAATCAGCAGCGCAAAGGAGATCACGTCGCTGAAATCCGCCAGCCCGAAGGCCTTGGCAAGGCTCTCCACCACGCCGATGAGCAGCGCGCCCACCACAGCGCCGGGTACGGAGCCGATGCCGCCCACCACGGCGGCGATAAACGCCTTGATGCCGGGGGTGGAGCCGGCCATATGGTTGATGCCGGTGTTCTTGGCGAAGTACAGCAGCGCGCCCACCGCTGCCAGGAACGAGCCGATGATGAACGTCATGGAAATGACGCGGTTGATCTTCACGCCCATGAGCTGCGCCGTCTCAAAGTCCTTGGACACGGCCCGCATGGACATGCCGAACTTGGTGTGGTTGATGATGAGCACCAGCACCACCATCAGTATCACCGCCACCAGCGGGGAGATGAACACCGCCAGCTTGTCCTTGACGCCGAAGACCCGGACGCTCTGGCTGATCAGGGGGATCTCCGGGAACTGCTTGGCAAGTCCGCCGGTGATGTAGCACACCAGGTTCTGCAGCAGATAGCTGACGCCGATGGCGGAGATCATCACGGACATGCGGGGCGCGGTGCGCAGCGGGGAATAGGCGCACTTTTCGATGGCGAAGCCCACGAACACCGTCAGGGCGATCATGAGCAGGATCGTTACCCACATGGGCATAGTGGGGAAGGCGGCCGCCAGATAGATCATCATAATGCCCGACAGCATGAACAGGTCGCCGTGGGCGAAGTTGATGAGCTTCAGGATGCCGTATACCATGGTGTATCCGATGGCCACCAGCGCGAACTGTCCGCCCGTCGCCAGCCCTCGGATCAGGTAGGGAGTCAGATTCATGTATGTCACCTCTCAAACCGAAAGAACCGTCTTTCGAAAGACCCGCCGCAAGTCCCGGCGGGATAATGTGAAAGGGAACCGTCAGGGTTCCCTTTCGTGTTCAGTCGCCTGCCGCAGCGCCCGGAATGGCAAAATAGGATACCGTCTCCACTTTTTGTTCCCCGGCACTCAGCTTGTCAAAAAAAGCCCGGCGGGACTTTTTTTGACAAGCCGAGAAGTACGGTGGTGCGAACCACCGTACTTCTGCGGATGAAGTCAGGATGTTACGCGCCTGCCACCATGTCCCATGCAAACTGGGCCATGACGGAACCCTGGAACGGATCCAGGAAGCAGATGCGGAAGTACCAGTCGTGGCCGTCGGTGACGGACGCATTGGTGCAGGACACGCCGATGGCGGGGATCTGCGCCTCCGCGAAGGTGTCAGCCGCCGCGATGGACACGCCGGAGCCGTAGGAACCCAGAGAGATCAGGGCGCCGGAGGACACGATGGCGGAAGCTGCGGACACGGCGTTCTCCTCCAGAGAGCCGTTATCGGAGACGTACAGCTCCACGGTGTACTCCTCACCGGCGATCTCGATCTTGTTGTCCAGGGAGTTGGCATATTTCATGCCCAGCACCTCCTGCTTGCCGCCGCCGCCGTTGTTGCCGGTCAGAGGCTCATACACGCCGATGACGATCTTGTGGTTGGCGGTGTCCAGCTTCACGCCGGTGGCATCGCCGTAGTCAAAGCCGGTGGCCTGCACGTCGCTGTTCTCGACCTCCTGGGTCTTGACGAACTCGAACTTGGAGCCGTCGGCAGCGGCCTTCTTGATGTAGGCGCAGTTCTTGATGGCGTCGCCGGTGGCGTTGAACTGGATCTGGCCGGTGACGGCATTCTCGTAGGTCAGCGTCCACAGGGCGGTGGCCACGTCCACGGAGGTCATGTCAGCGCCCTTGGCCTCGGCAGCGGCACGAATCGCGGCCACAGCCACATTGTAGGCGTCGTAGCCCAGCGCGGAGACGGCTGCCACGATGTCGTTGCCGCCGTTATCGTTGAGGGCATCGGGGTTGGCGTTCAGCCACGCCTTGAAGCCGTTGACGAAGTCGGCGGCAGCGGTGGAGCTGGAGTCGCTCTCGTCAAAGAAGGTGGAGCAGTACACGTCCAGTCCGGTGTTGGCCATACCGTCCAGAATGACGGAGGACTCCCAGGTGTCGCCGGCCATGATGGGGCACTCCACGCCCAGGTCGTTGGCCTGAGGCAGCAGGCTGGAGGCCACGGTGATGGAGTTGGGGGCGAAGATCACGTCAGCGCCCTTGTCGATGGCCTTCTGCAGGTAGTCGGAGAAGTTGGTGGTATTGGTGGGGAAGGTCTCCATCACCACCGTACCGCCCAGCTTCTCGAAAGCGGTCTGGAAGTTGCTGGCCAGACCCAGAGAATATGTATCGCCTTTCTCCGCCAGCACATAGGCCACGGGGGCATCGTTACCAGCAGGCTGGTCGCTGTCATCGCCGCCCTGCTGACCGCCCTGCTCACCGCAGGCGACCAGGCTCAGCGCCATGACCAGCGCCAGAAGCATCGCAAAAAACTTCTTCATTTTATTTTCCTCCTAAGCTTTCTCCGGAACGCCCTCCCAAACAGGCGCTCCATAGAATGTTCACATTCTATCGGAACAGCCCTGCAATTACAATAGTGAGTTACTCCGAAAAATCGTGCCGCATTTCCCGCACAGCACCGACTTTCCGCCGCTTTTCCGCTTGTTTTGTCCCCCCGTCACGCACACCCCCCGCCGTTCCCCACCCACATTCCCGACATATGTCTTTCTCCCGTAGACACGTCTTTCGTCATTTTGCCCAAGTGCAGCCGCTGCTTTTCGCCTTTCCTACAGCTTCTTCCCCACCAAATACACAAAACAGGCCCCGCGGCGCTGCCGCGGGGCCTGTTTTTCTCACGTATTCGCATCCTTGGCCGCACCGTCTCCGGTAAAGTAGCTCTCGAACGTTTCCGCGTCCATGGTTTCGTGCGCCAGCAGATACTCCGCCACGGCCACCAGCTGGGGTCGGTACGCCGTCAGGATCGCCCTGCACCGCTCGTAGGCGCTGTCGATGATGGCCCGGATCTCCTCGTCCATCTCCGCCGCCGTTTTCTCCGAGTAGGGCCGGGTGTGGCCCATGGACTTGCCGATGAACACCTCGTCGGTACCGGCGTCGAAGGCCACGTTCCCCAGCTTCTCCGACATGCCGTAGGTGCCCACCATCTTCCGTGCGATGGCGGTAGCCCGCTGGATGTCGCTGGAGGCCCCGGTGGAGATGTCGCCCAGCGTCATCTCCTCGGCGGCCCGACCGCCCAGCAGCGACACGATCTGCTGCGTCATATACGCCTTGGAGCGGTAGGAGCGATCCTCCTCCGGCAGGAAGATGGTCATGCCCCCCGCCTGTCCCCGCGGCACAATGGTGATCTGGTGCACCGGATCGTGGTCGGGCAGGGCGTGGATGACCACGGCGTGGCCCGCCTCGTGGTAGGCCGTCAGCCTTCGCTCGATCTCCGGAATGACGCGGCTGCGTTTTTCCGGGCCTGCGATGACCTTGATGACCGCCTCGTGGATCGCGTCCTCGGTGATGAACCTCTGATCCTGCCGTCCGGCCAGCAGCGCCGCCTCGTTCAGCAGATTCTCCAGATCGGCGCCGGTAAAGCCCGCCGTGCTGCGGGCCACGCGGCTCAGATCGACGTCCTCCGCCAGCGGCTTGCCCCGTGCGTGGATCCGCAGGATGTCCTCCCGGCCCTTGATGTCGGGCAGTCCCACATACACCTGCCGGTCAAACCGTCCCGGCCGCAGCAGCGCCGGGTCGAGGATGTCCACGCGGTTGGTGGCGGCCAGCACCACCACGCCCTCGTTGACGGCAAAGCCGTCCATCTCCACCAGAAGCTGGTTCAGCGTCTGCTCCCGCTCATCGTGCCCGCCGCCCAGACCGCTGCCGCGCTGACGGCCCACCGCGTCGATCTCGTCGATGAACACGATGGCCGGCGCCTGCTTCTTGGCCTGCTCAAACAGGTCACGGACGCGGCTGGCGCCCACGCCCACATACATCTCCACAAAATCGGAGCCGGAGATGGACAGATACGCCACGTCCGCCTCCCCTGCCACGGCCTTGGCCAGCAGGGTCTTGCCGGTGCCCGGAGGCCCCACCAGCAGCACGCCCTTGGGGATGCGGGCGCCCAGGGCGGTGAACTTCTGGGGGTCCCGGAGGAACTCCACGATCTCTTCCAGCTCCTCCTTCTCCTCATCCGCACCGGCCACATCGTTGAAGGTGACCTTCTTCCCCTGGTCTGCCAGGGTGCGGGTGCGGGCATGGCCGAAGCGGGACGGCCCCCCTCCTCCGCCGCCCCCGGTGTTCTGCCGCAGATACATGGTGTACATCAGGATGCCGAAGCCCAGCAGGATCACCAGGTAGGGCACATAGACGAACCACCAAGGCTCCGCCCAGCCGGCGGGGTAGTCATAGTCCTGGATGATCCCAGCCTGGCGCTGGCTGTCGATAAGCTCGTGCAGGTCGTTATAGAACACATTGAAGTCGGCCAGGTGGTACTTCAGGGTGGAGGTGTCCTCTCCCTCCCCCCGCAGAGTCAGAGTGAGCACATTGTCCTCCACGGAGAAGTACTTCACCTTCTCCTGCTCAAAGAGCAGGCGGATCTCATTATAAGTGGGGTCATCCGGCTCGTTCATCTGCTGCACCGCATTGAAGGTGAACACCATCACCAGGATGGCCAGCAGATAGAAGATCAGGTCCCGCGCGCTGAACCGTTTCAGGAAAACCACGTCCTTTCCGGCGGATCACAAATTTCAGGAGGCCGCCGCCCTCCAAGTCTCTCCGGCTCAGCCGCCGTAGACCTCCGGCTTCAGGATGCCGATGTAGGGCAGGTTCCGGTAATGCTCTGCGTAATCCAGCCCATAGCCCACCACAAAGGCGTCTGGAATGGTGAAGCCGGAGTAGTGGACCTCCACTGGCTTGACCCGGCGCTCCGGCTTGTCCAGCAGGGTGGCAATCCGGACGGAAGCCGTTCCCCGGTCCGAGAGCATCTTGGTAATGTAGTGGAGCGTCTTTCCGCTGTCCAGAATGTCCTCGACGATCAGAAGATCCTTATTGTGCAGATCGATATCCAAATCCTTGATGATCTTGACCACACCGCTGGTGCTGGTGCCGGAACCGTAGCTTGACACGCACATAAAATCAATGGTGCAGGGAAGGTCCACCGCCCGCATCAGATCGGCCATAAAGATAACCGAACCCTTCAGCACGCTGACCATCAGCAGGTTTTTGCCGCGATAATCCCGGGTGATCTGCTCTCCCAGCTCGGCCACCTTCTGACGGATTTCCTCCTCTGTCACCAATACTTTCTCAATATCATCCCGCAGTTGTCTGATTTCATTCATCTTGCCGTACTCCTTCCTGTTTCCCCTCCCAGACGGAGAAGAGAATCCGCTCCGCTGCCGGACCAGGCGCCG
>ERZ772875.1170-NODE-1170-length-25628-cov-16.839440_pt1 | contig 25628 bp, 21 predicted proteins | sample MGYA00580585_ERZ772875 | MGnify/ENA primary metagenome ERZ772875 (study PRJEB29015, sample SAMEA2737736) | human gut metagenome | biome: human gut; feature: human-associated habitat; material: faeces | place: China | collected 2012 ... | reverse complement strand
TGTCCGTCCCGCAGGGCGTCATCGGCCTGTTCACCCGCTTCGGCATGGACGTCACGCTGGCCCATCCGGAAGGATACGACGTGTTCCCCGAGGTTGAAGAGATCGCCCGCAAGAACTGCGAGAAGTACGGCTCCAAGTTCCACAAGACCAACTCCATGGCCGAAGCTTTCAAGGACGCCGATATTGTCTATCCGAAGTCCTGGGCTCCGTTCAAGGCGATGGAAAAGCGCTCCGAACTGTACGTCAAGGGCGACCAGAAGGGCATCGACGAGCTCGAAAAGGAACTGCTGGCGCAGAACGCCGAGCATAAGGACTGGACTTGCTCCGAAGAGATGATGAAGCTGACGAAGGACGGCAAGGCTCTGTACCTGCACTGCCTGCCCGCCGACATCTCCGGTCTGTCCTGCCCCGAGGGCGAAGTTGACAACTCCGTGTTCGACCGCTATCTGGTGCCTCTGTACAAGCAGGCTTCTTACAAGCCGTACATCATTGCCGCTATGATCTTCCTGGCTCAGGTCAAGGATCCGGTCAAGGCTCTGATGGACCTCGACTCCGCTGACAACAAGCGCAAGATGTTCTAATTCGCTTCTGACTACACAAATAAGCATATGGCAGGAGCGCCGCTCCTGCCATATGCAGTATCAAGAGGAATTATAAAATGGCTAAAAGAATTGTGATCGCTCTGGGCGGCAACGCTCTGGGCAAAAATCTCGAAGAGCAGATGCAGGCTGTCAAGACGACGGCCAGCGCCATCGCAGACCTGATCGAAGACGGCCATGAGGTCGTCATCGCGCACGGCAACGGCCCGCAGGTCGGCATGATCCAGAACGCGTTTGCCGCTTACCACAAGCAGCAGGCCAAGAGCGACATCATGCCCCTTTCCATGTGCGTAGCCATGAGTCAGGGCTACATCGGCTACGATCTGCAGAACATGATCGGCGAGGAGCTTGACCGCCGCGGTCTGGGCATCCACTGCGCGACTGTTCTGACGCAGGTCGCCGTCGACCCGGCCGACCCCGCGTTCCAGCATCCGACCAAGCCCATCGGCGCGTTCATGACCGAGGAAGAGGCCAAAAAGCTCGCCGCCGAAAAGGGCATCGACGTCGCCGAGGACGCAGGCCGCGGCTGGCGTCAAGTCGTCGCAAGCCCGCGCCCGAAGGAGATCGTTGAGATCGCCACGGTTCGCGCGCTTATGAACGCAAAGCACGCTGTTATCGCTGCCGGCGGCGGCGGTATCCCGGTTGTGTGGGAAGACAAGTATCACCTCAAGGGCGTGCCCGCCGTCATCGACAAGGACTTCGCCTCCGAGTGCATGGCCGAGCAGCTTGACGCCGACATGCTTATCATCCTGACAGCTGTCGAGAAGGTCGCCATCAACTTCGGCAAGCCCGACCAGAAGAATCTGGACGAACTGACCCCGGAGGAAGCCCGCAAGTACATGGCCGAAGGCCAGTTTGCCCCCGGCTCCATGCTGCCGAAGGTCGAAGCGGCTGTCAAGTTCGCCGAGTCCAAGCCCGGCCGTACCGCCCTCATCACCCTCCTGGAAAAAGCCAAGGACGGCATCGAAGGCAAAACCGGCACCGCGATCCACCTGTAATCTCGTCTCAAACAACGGCCTGCTGCAAACCTGATGGTGCAGCAGGCCGTTTGTATCGCTTTAATCAATGAACAGCGTAAAAGGCGCGGGAGTACTCCGTCAGCACGCGCATCTGCTGAATTGCGATTGCGTTGAACTTTGCCAGCCGTTCTGACTGCGTTAATCTGCACTGTTTCCTCAGTCGATAGACGTTTGCGCCCAGATATTGATACAGTTTTTTGCTCATTCGATTGCTGCCCTTTTTCCGTGTTTATTACATGGCATGACTTAAAATGACACAAGCCAACTATCATATTCTTAGGTGCCGTTCTCACATTTTGCTTTCCTATATGTGATGCTGCTCGGTTGCTGTGGCATAAATTGCATACGTTTGTACGTTGAGTCTTTAGAAGCCAGTTCGATGGAAACTCTTGCAATTTGTTTCTGCGAATGGTGCAGTCCAGAATACAAGTCGGTGAATCAGAAGCTTTCTATGACTCTGCCGAGCGCAGTGCACGGGACAGGGATGCAGCGTTTTGATATCCGACTTTCTCCGCAGCCTGCGTCAGTGTATTCCCGGATGCGATTGCCTGCTTTGCAAGCGCAAGGCGGTAGGTTCGCAGATACGCATATATGAACGTCTGGCGCAGGCATTCAATCCGGTCTTATTCTGCGCCGACGATTGGGTACAACTTGCGCAGGAGGCCGGCATGCAGTACATCGTCGTGACCGCCAAGCACCATGAGGGCTTTGCGCTTTTCGACACAAACTATGACCGCTACAACTGCGTGACCGGCGCGCCGTTTGGCCGCGACCTGATTGCGGAGTTGGCAGAAGCCTGCGCAAAGCATCACATGAAGCTGGGGCTTTACTATTCGCAGGAACTGGACTGGCACGAGCCGGACGGCGGCGGTTACGGCGCGAGGGAACTGAACTGCGGCTGCATGAGTTGGACAAATGACTGGGATTTTCCGGACAATGCGCACAAAAACTATACTCGCCTGTTTGAAAGCAAAATCAAAATGCAGGTCAAAGAGCTGCTGACAAATTACGGGGAGCTGGCTCTTATTTGGTTTGATACGTCGAACGACATCACCGATGCACAGAGTATGGAGTTGTATCGCATGGTCAAGCAATATCAGCCAAACTGCCTCATCAACTCCCGCATTTCTCGCAATGAATCAGTCGGCGATTACCGCTCATGGGGCGATAATGAGATTCCGGAGGAATACCAGAAGAACGGACTGTTTGAAACACCGGCAACGCTGAATGATACATGGGGCTATAAGTCGTTCGATAAAAACTGGAAATCCGCAGAGGAAGTTCTGCGCCTCAAGCGGCATTTGAATGTGCGCGGTATCAACTATCTTTTGAATGTCGGCCCGGACCCAATGGGCCGCATTCCTGCGCCCGCACAGGAAATCCTGCGCAGGGTTGGAACACTCGGATAAATCAAAGCTGCCCGGCTGCCGCCGGGCGGCTTTGATTTATCTCTATATGCCCGTGAACGCACCTGAAACGAATTGTTCAGTCGAGAATTGGTGCGTCCCCGGTGCAACGCGGCGGCTGATTCCGTGGAGCCGGATTCCTGCATCTACCGGTGTTGAAACTTCAAACTGCGCAGCGCCGTCCATATCCAGCGCGTCCATTGCCTGCGCCAGAAGCTGTGCGGAATGCGCATAGAATGCTGTTGCAATAAAATTCTTGCGGGAAGCGCCGGTATAGCTGCCGTCTCCGGCGTCGAGCGCCAGCCAGTCGCCATACTGGTGGCCGGTGTTCCAGATGCAGCTGCCCCCGGCAGCCCTGCATACATATTCGACCCATTTCTGCATCATGGGCAGATGTCTAAAGAGCGGCGGAGAGGATGATAGGACTGTCCACCCTCCTGCAAATTCCCCCATCCTTCCGTCGGCTTCGCACACATCGGAAATTCCTATTCTTTGTTTACTGCAGCGCAGTTTTTGCGCCAACTCCGGGTCGGATAACAATTTCTATATTCACCCAGCCACTATCATAGAGCAACAGGTCAACAAGATTGCCACGCTGGAGCAGAAAAAGCAGCACTACGACGAAATTCTCCGCCGGGAGCTCGACGGTCTCGACGATGAATTTGAAACGCTGCGGCTTCTGTCGCAGGAACTGTCCGTGAGGGCAAACGGCCTGCGGTTTCGGAAAGCGGCTTGATACGGATTTTTGATGGACATACGGTAACCCCGGCTCGGAATACTCCGAGCCGGGGCATCTGTTTAGTCTCGTAGGGCAGGAATGTAATTATAAGAGTTATAGATTGGTGCAGTCGCCAGTCTTGTCAGTTTTATGCTGCGGCATCTCATTGCTGCTGGCATAACTGGCAGCATCGGCAACCGGCCGTATATTCATTTCATTCAACCCCAAAGCTTTTCCGTATAGATTCCCTCTGCCTTCATCTTTGCAACAGCCGCCTTGACGGAAGCCAGATCCTCGCGATACGTCACGCCGTACCAGCTTTCCTCACATGGAAGCACGCGGACGCTGGCGGTTCCGTCGGCCATCTGCTCGTTGACGACGAACGGCAGGAAGTATTCGCATTTGAGTGGATTTTTCTGCATGGCTTCCGTCAGAAACGCGGGCATTCGGCCCCAGAGTTCATCTAGCATATGCGCGGAAAAGCCCCAGAGATTCATGGAGACGATCGTGTCGCCGGGCAGCGGGAAGAAATGCTCGCCGTCCTCGGTGTATTCGGCGTCTGCGCCCTTCTTGAAGATCTTCGTGCGCTCCGTCACACCGGTCAGCATATTATTTTCGATCTCGCATACGCCGCGCGCCACAGAGCCGAATTCCGTGACCGTATTGCGCAGACGGTAGCCGACCATGGCGTATTGGCTCTCGTCGGTCTGCGCGGCCAGAAAGTCATAGATTTCCGAAAACGCCGTGCGGCCGTAGAAGTCGTCCGCGTTGATAACGGCGAACGGGCCGTTCACCGCACCCTTGCAGCAGGCCAGCGCGTGACCGGTTCCCCACGGCTTCGTGCGGCCTTTGGGGAGCGCAATCCCTTCCGGCAGGCGGTCAAGCTCCTGATAGACGTAGGACACATGGAAGAATTTTTTCATGCGGTCGCCGATGCACGCACGGAATTCTCCTTCCATCTCGCGCTTGATGATGAACACCACATCGCGGAAACCGGCGCGCCATGCGTCAAACAGGGAAAAATCAATGATGATGTGCCCCTCCGGATCGACCGGCTCGATCTGCTTGAGCCCCCCGAAGCGGCTGCCCATTCCGGCAGCCATAATGACAAGACTTGGTGTATGTTTGCTCATTTTGTATTACCTCTCTACATTTGTAAGGAACTGTAAGAAGTGCGAGTTCCATTCTCTCTTTTATATCTGACGGTACCTTATCGGGCAATCAGGCCGGTTGCCTCATAAAATTGCTGCCCGGCAAGAAGCCGTTCTTTAAGTAGCGCCTGAAAGCGGTTCTGCGGCACGAAAGCAGCAATTTCATCCGGCTGAATGTCCCAACGGAGCACATATCGCGCGGCTGCGTTGGACGCAGTGCGCCCGACGATCTGAAAACGCTGTTGAAAAAATGAAATATTGGAGTATACTCCAACCAGAGGCAGCAGCGTTTCGTCCAGCAGCCACGAATGGCAGCTAAAATACGAAAATGCATATGCCGGAAAGTATTTCGGAAAAAACGCGCGCGCCTGCGCAAAGGACGCATCACACGCCGCAGGCTCCAACGAGCCGCCGCGGCAGATGTGCACGGACACCAGCGGCTGCCCCGGCTCGATGCCGAAAGACGGCGCGGAAAAGTCCGCCGGCTCCATGCAGAATTGAAGCCGGCCGAGCTGGAACAGCCGCAGCGTCAGATGGTTCGTCAGCCACGCGCTTTCCGCAAGACCGATCCTGCCGCTGTAGTTCCGGTATTCCGCCGCCCAGCGGCCGATGTCGCTGATTGTATGATAAAACACCTCGTCAGGAATCTGCCGCGCCTGGTATTCGGCAAGCAGCTTCCGGCTCCGAAGGAGCGCTGCAAGCAGATCGGTCTGCGGGTCGCCACTCCAGAGCAGCGGCTCGGAGGTGAAGATCTCGGCAGCCTTGGGGAGGCACGGAAGCAGCGCCGTCTCAAAGCCTTCCTGATAAAGAGCCTCCAGACCCTGACGGGTATATTCCTGCCGCGCAAAGGAAATCGCCTGTTCGATGTTGTTCATTTTGTACCCAACCTGTAGAGATTTCTCAGGAAGCGCTTTGCGACCGGGTTTTCCTGCCGCAGCTCCAACTGGCAGATCACATAGTGCTTGCCCTCGTATAGCTTTTCTGCCGCAGCCAGTACTGGCCCCCAATTTCCCTGTTCGTCCATATTGTTGGACAAAAGAATGGGTGTGAAGCCTTCGACGGTAAACGTCGTGTCCAGCAGCGGCGTGATGCAGTCCTCCTTGGCGTCATACCAGTAGGAGAAGTCCTGCTCCTTAAATTCCGCGACAGCCGGGTAGCCGGTCTTGCGGGAGACGAAGTGCAGCGGGAGCATGCCGCAGGGCTTGACGGTCACGGTCTCACCCGCGACGGTATGCAAACCCGGTTCCAGCTTCAGAATGACAACATTGTCGTTCGGTACGACAGTCACGTCCTGAAATACGGTCAGCTTCTGCTCTGCGTAATTGACAACGTCCCCGTTCCCGTCCAGCAGGACGGCGCGGAGCGTCAGCGTTTCGCGGTCTTGCGCGGTCTCTGCCGGGAATTCGGCGCTGGCGATATAGGCTGCGCGGCAGGCGTCCGCGTGCGCGGGGACGCGCCCGGTCTGAATCAGCTTGTTTTGTTCGTTGTAAAGCTCAAAGGCAAGCGTATACGCGCCGGATTTCGCGGTATCATTGCACAGGAACGCTTCGATCTGAATCGTTTCGCCCGCCGTATAGGCAAAGCGGTCGGTGCGTAGCGACACCAGCAGGGGCGCGAGTGCATCTCGGTAGGCAAAATACGCCTGCTTCGGGATGCGCTTGCAGTCCATGATGGACTTCATCCAGCCGCTGGGCCATGCGTCGATGAACAGATGAATGGCGTTCGAGACCATGCGGTCGTCGCGGCGGAATGCCTCGGTCATCATGCGCGTGGCAAAGGCCTGATACCGCTGGCTGCGGCTGATCCAGCCCTGCATATCCTCCTGCGCGTCATAGAAAAAGCCGCTGAAGCTCTTTGTCTGGCTGCGGACGATATGGCCGGGGTCAAACGGCTCGCGCAGCCATTCGCGCGGGTAGCACTCCTCCATGACCTCCGCCGAGTCCAGCCCCTCTGCGCCGTATTCACCGCAGCCATAGTACCAGCCGGGCTTGACAGGCAGCCAATAGCCCCGGTGCAGACGGCCAATGTCAATACCGTGGCCGTTATACCACATGGGGTAGCAGTGGTTATCCGGTATCCCGTCTGTGGGCGGGTCATAATCGCCGTCCACATGCTTGATGACCTGATCGGGGTTCGAGAACTTCACAACAAGGTCACAGCAGGTGAAGAAGTTTTCCAGTTCCGGACGGATCAGATGTCGGTGCGGCTCGTTATTGGCGTTCGGAAACGGCTCGTTGATATAACTGACGACGACATTGCACGGATGCTTACGCACCATGCGCGCCAGTTCCTCCGCTTGCCGGATGCCCTCCGGGACGCGGAAGCGGCGCATGACGCCGAACAGCGGAAGATCCGTCTGCGTCATAAGGCCGAGCTTGTCGCAGTATTCGTAGACCTCATCCTGCACCGGCCGCTGCGTCAGACGCAGAAAATTCATGTTGCAGAGTTTGGCCAGCAGAATATCGTCGATCAACTGCGGAAGATCGCCGCGCAGCACGTCCTGCTGCTCAAAGCCCATCGTATTGGCCCCGCGCAGACGGATGGAGCGGCCATTGAGATAGAACATCCCCTTGCGCTGCGGACTTTCTGTGTCCTGCGTAAAGCTGCGCATACCGAACTGCTGCGCAAGGCGGTCGGTGCACGTCCCGTTTACAAGAACGGCTGCATGGAGCTGGTACAAATACGGGGTTTCCAGATCCCACAGCTTTGCGTCCGGCAGGTCAAATTTGAGTTTGTACAGATTCTTTCCGTGCTTGAGCGGCATGGGAATGCCCTTTCCAAGCTCGGACTTGACGGCGGCCTCCGTCAGGCTGTCGCCCATGCCGACAAAGCGCGTCGTCTCCGGCGTAAAGCGGTGGTCTTCAAAGACCGTCTCGGGGAAGTTCTGCCCGTAGAGTGAAAGCGAAAGCTCGACCGGGAGGGTATCATATCTGTCGTTCTGAATTTCCAGCCATGCTTCTGCCTTCCCGTCCAGCGGACGGATATAGAGGTCGCTGATATGGACGGAATTTCGGATCTCCACATAGACGCGGTTGTAAATGCCCGTCCCGGAGGGGCAGTGGTGCCAGCCGTCCAGCGGACCGTCCCAGCCGAGACCGGTGGCGGCATAAAGCTTGTCGCCTTCTGTTTCTTCGCTGCCGCCGGGATCGTTTCCCATATAAATATGGTCATTATACAATTCAACTTTCAACCGGTTTGTGCCGTCTTTGACGATGCCTGTAATCTCAAACTCGAATGGAGAGAAGAAGCCTTCGTGTTCTCCGCCAAATGTGTCATTGACGGTAACGACTGCACGGTAATCCGCGCCGTCAAAATGGATATAGACCGACTGGCCCGCCAAAAGCGCAGGCAGCTCAAACGTGGTTTCATATGTCTTTTTGCACACGCCGATCGGCCCGCCGTATTCCGGGATCGTGACCGGTTGACCATCGCGCAGAAACGACGTGAGATCCATGCGCCGGCGCAGGCTTTCAAACGCAGGCGCGTGATTTTCCAGAAACGGGCGGTATGCTTCCCGCATGGCAGCAAGCTTGGTTTTCAGTTCTTCCGTTGTAGACAGATGCGGCTTGACTGCGATGGGCTGTGCATCTGCCTGTTCCAGACGGCAGATAACGGTTTCATGCGGAATTGGCGTGACCGGCTCCAGAAGCGCAGCGTTCCCGCCGATGCCGTTTGCCGCGATTTGTGCGAATTGATCCATATATGTTCTCCTTTTCGCTGCTTTTTCGTATCGTAACACAGCGCATATAGGGAGGCAATCTGCGAAAATGACACTTTGACCCGCAAAAATGTCATATTCGCCACCTATGATTTTTGACCCGCATTCTTTTAGAATGCGATACAGAGGATACTGGACCGATGGACGGATGTGAGGCAGCTTATGTTTGAAGCATTTTTTACGGATCCCTGTATGCGATACCGCACAGAGGTGATCAACGGCATTGACTTTTATGGGTTGGGATTCAGCATGGTACGCGGCGAATGTGTGGCGGAAGGAACGCTGCGCTGGATGCAGAAAGGCGAAGCTGCGGCCGTGCTCATCACAAATACGAGCCTGCCGGATATGTCTGGGTTTGAACTTGCCAGACATGTCCGCAGACAGTTTCCGTGCCTCCGCGTGATTTTTTTGACTGACACGCCGAACCTTGCGGAAGCGCAGCAAGCCGTCCGGTGCGGTGCATATGACTATTTGCCGAAGTCTGACGGGATCGACGCGCTGCGCAGCGCGATGATCCGCGTTTCAGAGGAACTGCACACGGAAAGTCGGGAAGAAGCATATCTGCGCGGCCAGCAAAACTGGGATGAGTGCATTTCGAGACTTCTGAAGCTGCTTCTGGCACTGAAGCCGGGCATCGACGAGGATCACTGGCAAATGTATTCCAAAGTCAAGCCGCTGCTGAGCGATGCTCCGCTGCGCATGGAGGCTCTGCTGGTGCGCTCTTTGATGGAGGAACTGCGCGCAGAAATTTGCCGCAGGGATGAGGCACTGGCCGCGCAACTCCGAAGTAACATGATGGCTGCGCCGCTGGGCATGCTGACCTCCGCGCAGGGAATGGCGGCGTACATGGACGCCATCTGGGCGCTGCTTTCCGAAAAGGGCTATATCACACAGGAGGACGCGCTGAAAAGCGATCCCATCGGGCGCGCCTGCGTCTATATGCAGTCGCACCTCTCGGAAAAACTGACTGTGCAGGAGCTGGCTGAGTATGTCCACATCAGCCCGCGGCATTTTATCCGGAAATTCCAGACAGAGATGAACGAGAAATTTACGGATTATCTGGCCCACATCCGTGTTCAGGCGGCAATTCAAATGCTGGAGGCTGGTCGGGATGTCAAATCCATTCCGGAGGCGGTCGGGTATAAAGACGAAAAAAGCTTTTATTCCGTGTTCCGGAGGTTCGCGGGCTGTTCCATGCGCGAATACCAGCAGAAACTGAACTTGAGCCAGCGAAAGGAGAAGCATCCATGATAAAGCTATGGAACCAAACCATGCCGCACCGCTGCGTAGAGGATGCGTTTGAACCGTATCTTACGCCATATGACTGTGACGCCGCAAAGACGGCAATTGTCGTGTGTCCGGGCGGCGCTTACTGCGGCCGGGCGGACTATGAGGGAAATGACGTTGGCGTGTGGCTGAATACGATCGGCATAACGGCCTTTGTACTGGAATACCGCGTTGCGCCAAGCAAAGCCCCGGCGCAGCCGTCTGACGCGCAGCGGGCCATGCGGCTGGCAAGAAAGCTCTGCATGGAGCGTGGGATCGAGCGCCTTGGCATCATGGGCTTTTCTGCCGGGGGCCATCTGGCAGCGACACTGTCTGTCCACTATGATGAAGCCTTTTATCCGCCGCAGGATGAGCTTGACAATCTATCTGCCTGCCCTGATTTTACCGTCCTGTGCTATAGTGTGATCGACATGGGCGAGTACCGACACGATTGGAGCCGCCGCTTTCTACTCGGCGATGTGCCGGATGAGGCGCAGATCGAATTCTATTCTCCGCAGCGCTGTGTGACAGAAAACACTCCGCCCGCCTTTCTCTGGCACACAGCACAGGATGCAAGCGTTCCGGCAATCAATTCGATGCTCTACGCCGCTGCACTGCAAAAATGTGACGTGCCGTATGAGCTGCACATCTTCCCGTTTGGACAGCACGGCAAGGCGCTGGCGCTCGATGATGCCTCCGTCGGACAGTGGCGGCAGCTTTTGCGTCAATGGTTGGTCAGCATGAAGTTTTTATAAGCGATATGAAAGGCACATGCGGCAGCGCATGTGCCTTTTGCATAATTTCATGCAATCGTCTCTGTGCATATTAACAAAAGAGCAAATACGAATCGTCAAATTCAATGCTGATTTTTTGGCGACAATGCTTAAAATAAACACGCAGATACCAACTGGATGCAGGAATAATGCACAATCAACGCAGTCACAATCGCCAGCCATCTTGTCACAATCGCACCTTGGAAATCAAAAACCGAACCCGTACAATGGAGAAAACAAAAGCGGAGGAACCCATGCGAACCATGACAAAGGAAAGAAAAAAGGAAGGGCCGCGCCTTGGCCACAAAGGCCGGGCAGATGCAAAAGCCAGCCGTCAGCTGCTGCTGCTCTGTATCCCGGCGATCATCGGTTATATCCTGTTCAACTATATACCGATGGGAGCCGCAGTCATCATTCCGTTCAAGAATTATAAATTCTCCAAGGGCATCCTCGGCAGCGACTGGTGTGGCCTTGCAAACTTCAAGTGGATCATCCAGTCCGTCGCGCTTGACCGTGCACTGCGCAACACGGTGCTCTACGGTCTTCTGTTCATGGTGCTCAGTCCGGTCACAAACGTGATCATCGCGCTTCTGCTGTTTGAGATCACAAGCAGACGCCGGCTGAAAACCTACCAGACCATCATCACCTTCCCGAACTTCATGTCGATGGTTATCGTCGGCTATATCGTCTACGCCATCCTCAGCCCGAGAACCGGTCTTATGAACCAGATCATCCAGTTCTTCGGCGGTGACCCCGTTGACGTGTATATGAACGCGAAATACTGGCCGTTTATCCTGACCGTCGTAAACCTCTGGAAAGGCATCGGCATGGGCTCCATGATGTATTTCGCAGCCCTGATGGGCATTGACACGTCGCTCTATGAAGCGGCGGAGATCGACGGCGCAAGCCGCTTCCAGAAGATGCTCCATATTTCCCTGCCGCACCTTGTCCCGCTGATCTGCATCTTCACCATCATGAATGCAGGCAGCCTAATCAGCGGCAACTTCGATTTGTTCTATGTTATCCCGAGAAATACCTCGACGCTGTACGCAACGACGGATATCCTCAACACCTACGTCTATCGTTCCCTGCAGGAATCCAGCTATGCGATCGGCGCAACGACGGGTCTGATTCAGTCTGTTGTGGGTATGTTCCTTGTTCTGCTGTCCAACTGGATCGTCAAGAAGATCTCCCCGGACAACTCGATGTTTTAAGTGGGAGGGATCGTCTTATGAATACAAAAACCAAAATCAGCCGCAATCGGGCGTTCAACATTTTCCTGTACATTTTCTTCTTTCTGATGTGCGCCTGCTTCGTGCTTCCACTGATCGTGGTTATCTCCGCCTCGTTCACCAGCGAACAGGCCCTGACCTCCGGCGGCTTTTCCCTGCTGCCGCGTGATTTTACGCTCGACGCGTACAAGTCGGCATTCTCCAGCGGCACGCGCGTGCTGCGCGCCTACGGCGTGACCATCTTTCAGGCTGTGGTCGGTACGGTCCTCAGCAGTCTGGTCGCGGCGCTGGCGGCGTATCCCCTTTCCCGGAGCAATTTCCGCTACCGCAGGCCCATCACGGTCTTTATCTTCTTTACCATGCTCTTCAGCGCCGGTATGATTCCGAACTACATTATCTTCGCCAAGTATTATAAGCTGGCGGATTCCATCTGGATCTACATTCTGCCCGGCATCACCGGCGGCGCGTGGAACACCATGGTATTCCGGACGTTCTTCAAGGGCCTGCCCGAGACGCTGTTTGAGGCGGCGTATCTGGACGGCGCAAGCGAGCTGCGCATCTTCTTTTCGGTCGTTTTGCCGCTGTCCACGCCCGTTTTTGCGTCCCTTGGCTTTATGGCGCTGGTTGCCCGCTGGAACGACTATACCACGTCCATGATCTACATCCGCAACGAAAGCCTCTATACGCTGCAATATCTCTTACAGCGCATGATGGATCAGGCGGAATTCATGAAGAATCTTGCGAACAACCCCATGATGTCCGGCAGCGTTTCGCTGGACACAAGTATGCTGCCGAGCGAATCGCTGAAATTCGCCATGTGCGTCATCGCCGCAGGCCCCATGCTGGTCGTGTTCCCGTTCTTCCAGAAGTATTTTGCGCAGGGTCTGACGATCGGCGCAGTCAAGGGCTGAGAGAACAGCCTGTTTTATGAATTGTATGCCTGAAAACGAATGGTACCGCGTTTTGAGGCGTTTACAAGAGAAAACGACACCCCATATCACCTAAAATCTAAGGAGGATATCATGAAAAAGAGAACCATTTGCCTGCTCCTTGCCATGATCATGGTTCTGAGCATCGTTCTGGCGGGCTGCAGCAAGACTGCTGAGACTCCCGCTGCGGACGAAACCCCCGCCACGACTGAGCCGGCGGAAACCACCGACAACACCGAAACCCCTGAAGCTCCCGAAGAGACTGCCGAGCCCGCGCTTGAGCAGAAGACCATTCAGCTCATGATCACCGGCGCCGGCAAGCAGGCCAACTCCGACAAGGTCTGGGCCGCTTTCAATGAGCAGCTCCAGCAGTACGTTCCCAACACCACCGTTGAGTTCATCGATGTTCCGTTTGAAGAGTACAGCGAGAAGTTCTCCCAGGTTCTGGCTTCCGGTGAGGGCGTTGACCTTGCATGGACCGGCTGGCTGATCAACAAGCCGCAGAACATTGCCGACGGCAACCTGATGCCGCTCGACGATCTGCTCGCAGAGTACGGCCAGGGCATCGTGGATATCCTCGGCGAAAATGTCGTTGAAATCCATCGCAATGCGGCTGACGGCAAGCTGTACTACCTCCCCAGCTGGCAGGGCCTGTGCGGCGAGCGCCGCGGCTGGCTCGTCGTGACTGAGATCGCAGAGCTCGCAGGCGACACCTGGATCGACGACACCAAGGCTGCTCTCAACAAGTGGCGCAACAACTACTCCGGCATTGAAGACTTCCAGGCTGTTCTGGATCAGGCCACCAAGTATCTGGCTGCCGCGAAGGAAGCCGGCAAGCTCGGCGCCGGCATCAACACCGGCCGTGCATTTGGCTGGTCCATGTACAACGGCATGTATTCCTTCCTCGGCGTTGGTGGTGCTGAGATCGGCATCACCTATTGCGACGACACCTTCACCGTAAAGGACGGCGTTGCAGGCGAACACTACAAGCTGTACGCCAAGACGATGGCCGACTGGTACAAGGAAGGCTACATCCGCTCCGATATCATGTCTGTTGACACCTCCACGCTGACGACCCCGAAGAACGGTGAGATCACCGACACCACCTATGTCTTCAGCTGCGATCCGTATCTGACCGAGGCCGATCAGGAAGCAGCGATTGCAGACGCCGGTATGGACATGACCTACCTGCCCATCGAAGAGAACGCCTACCTCATTCTCGGCGGCGATACCTCCTACGCCATCCCGTACTGCGCGGATGAGCCCGAGCGCGCCATGATGGTCCTCAACGCGATCTACTCCCAGCCCGACCTGTACAACACGCTGATCTACGGTATCGAGGGCGAGGACTACACCAAAAACGCCGATGGCACCATCACCACCAGCTATGTCGGTGCCAGCCCCACGGCGGACGACAGCTACGGCATCCAGAGATGGATCATCGGCTCCTGCAAGAACGCGCTCATCAACAATGGCACCGATCCCAACTACTATGCGGATCTGGAAGCGCTGGAGGAGACTGCCCGCGTCAACCCGTTCCTGAACTTCACGTTCGACAGAACGAATGTCGAGGGTATCTGCGCGAGCATCCTGAACGTGTACTACGAGTATGGCCCGCAGCTTGACAACGGCGTTGCAGGCGACAACTGGGAAGAACTCTATAACAACTATATGGCTGCCCGTAAGGACGCAGGCATCGAAGAGCTTGTCACCGAGTTCCAGAACCAGCTCAACGCCTACATTGAGGCCAACAATATCACTTCCTGGTAAGCATCTAACCAAAAGCGGAAGAGGCATTCCGTCTCTTCCGCTTTTCCTATAAGTTTTTTCCTGATTATTGAAAAAATAGTGTTAAAATGACGACATATTTTATTGATTTTCAAAACGGCTGCGACGAAAATGACGGCTTGCGTCCCGAAACGCCGTTCCGGACGCAGCACCCGGAGCTTCTGAAGCCGGACGATACCGTTCTGTTCCGGCGCGGAACCATGTTCCGCGGGCCGCTGCAGAATCCGTCCGGCCGCTGGGAGCATCCCATCCATTACGGCGCGTATGGCGAGGGTGAACCGCCTGTGTTCTGCGGCTCCCAAAGCCTTTCCGACGCGTCGTTGTGGAAAAGCGTCGGTAAAAACATCTGGCAGTATACCGGAATACTTGCCTCAGAAGCTGCCAACCTGATCTATGGCGACGGAACGTGCGGCGCGCTGCGCTGGACACGCGAGGAGCTTTGCGAGCAGGGCGACTGGTTCGACTCCTGCCTTGGATATTCCATTCAGCATCTCCCGCTTGCGGAGGATCATACGCTGCTGGTCTATTCGCAGGAAAATCCCGCGGCCTTCTACGGAAGCATCGAATGCGCGACCTCGCAGTACCGCTGGCTGGCGCACTGCGGACACGACATGGTCATTTCCGATCTGGAATTCCGCAACAACGGCCTGCACGGGATCGCAGGCGAAGAGGGCGGCCGGAATCTGCGCATCGAAAACTGCCGGTTTGCCAAAATCGGCGGCGCCGTCTGGGAGAAAGACCAGAAGATCCGCTTTGGCAACGCCTTTGAGTGCTGGAACGTGGCGGAAAACGTTGAGGTCGAGTACTGCGTGTTCGACGATATCTACGATTCCGCCGTCACGCATCAGGGCGGCGCGGACTGCAAGCCCGCGTACCATTTCCTGATTCGGAACAATACGTTCCGCCGCTGCGGTATGGCGGCCTATGAGCAGCGCGATCTTCTGCCGGCGTATGCGGAGTTCACAGACAACGTCTGCGAGGACGCCGGCGAGGGCTTCTCCAGGCTTGGCGAGACGATGCCGCGCCGGTCGGAGATCTGGCCGCAGCCGATGGGCCACCATGTGTTTTTGTGGCGTATTTCCCACGCAACCGGCAATGAGCATTTTGCGCTCTGCCGGAATACCTTCGGCGATGCGCCCTATGGCGCGGCCGTCTACTCGGTCAATCCGTCGGAGGCCGACCGGCTGGTACATCTGGAGGAGAATCGGTATCCGATGCAGCGCTATACGCTGGTTGGCCGGATGTACGGTATAGATTATCCCGATCCTTCCGCGTGGGAAAGCAGAAGAAAAGAAGAAAGCGAAAGAGAGAGCTCAATGAAAGTCTTTACCGTTGCGCTGATTGGCGCAGGCAACCGCGGCGAAATTTACACCGATATTATGAAGACGCTGCCGGAAAAATTTCGCGTTGTTGCCGTTGCTGATCCGAACGAGAACCATCGCAGAAACATTCAGAATAAGCATAACCTCCCGGACAATCACGTTTTCCATACCTGGCAGGAGCTGCTGGCGCAGCCAGGGCTTGCCGATCTTGCGGTCATTGCGACACAAGACAGTATGCATTATGAACCGGCCATGAAGGCACTGGCGGCCGGTTATGATGTGCTGCTGGAAAAACCGCTGGCACGCACGGAGGACGAATGCATCGAGCTGCGTGAGCAGGCGCGAAAATACGGCCGCAAGTTCATGGTCTGCCATGTGCTGCGCTATACGCCGTTCTATTCGCGCGTCAAGCAGCTGATCGACGAGGGCGTTCTGGGCGATATCGTGACGATCGTCCATACGGAAGGACTCGGTAATATCCATCAGAGCCACAGCTTTGTCCGCGGCAACTGGGGCAACACGGCCAAAAGCAATTTCATGCTGCTGGCCAAGTCCTGCCACGACATTGACCTGCTGCAATGGCTGATGAAGAAGAAATGCACGAAGATTCAGTCGTTCGGCTCGCTCCAATACTTCCGCCGCGAAAACGCGCCGGCAGACGCGCCGGAACGCTGCATTGACGGCTGCCCGCACGCGGAAACCTGCCCGTACAACGCCGTCAAGCTGTATCTGGACGACAAGAACAACATGTGGTTCCGCACGACATCCACCGGCAAGGTTGACCCCACCGACGCGGATGTGGAATTTACGCTTCGTCATACGCAGTATGGCAAATGTGTCTTCAAGTGCGACAATGACGTAGTCGATCATCAGGTCGTGAACATGGAGTTTGACGACAAATCCACAGCCTCGTTCACCATGAGCTGCTTTAATTACAACGGCCGAAAGTCCAACATCATGGGCACGAAGGGCGAGATGTTCCTCGACTTTGAGGGCGACGAAATTCGCATCTTCCACTTTGAGGGCCGCTGGTGGGAAACCATCCACACAAATGGCCGCGTGGACGGCACGTTGGTTGGCGGCCATGGCGGCGGAGACCCCGGTATCGTGAACGCGCTCTATGATTACATGACTGGCGCAAAAACCGCAGACGAGGTCAGCGAGATTGGCATTTCCTGCGAAAACACCCGTCTGGTATTCGCGGCCGAGCGTTCCCGCCTGAACGGAGACGTTGAGACGATCACCCCACTGGCATAAAACTTCATGCGTGAGCACTGCACCACGAAAATGCGCAAATGCCGGTGCATGAAGTTTTTGTGCATCATTTCCGGTTGCCCCGCAGGGACGGGGAAATGGCACATTTCTTATTTTTGCTATGCTTTTGCATAGCAAAAATGCCCACCCCACCAAGGTGGGGTGGGCTTTCCATCAATTAGCCGAGCTTACCGGTAATGCAGTTCTCTTCACCGAAGGCAGCAAAGGCAGCCTCGCAGATGTGATCGTACGCATCCTTAGCGGTGGTCTCGCCGGCCAGCAGCAGCTGGAACTTGGGAACGATCTGCTCGTCCATCAGCTTCTTGGCAGTGGCGGTCATCTCGGTGGTAACGCCCTCGGGAGGCGCCTGCACCATGGCGATGCAGCGGGCAGCGGTGGCCAGGTTGTCGGCGTCGCGGCCCTCCTCCAGAACCAGCGCGTCACGACCGCTCTGGCAGACGGGATCCAGATACAGCTCGTTCATGCAGGTGGCAATGCGCTCGCCGGAGCAGATGTAGTCCATGAACAGCAGCACGTTCTTCAGGTGCTCATCGGTGGTGTTCTTGTTCCGCATGGCGATCAGGCCGTCCACGGTGCCGTAGCAGGACTCCTCGCAGCCGTCCATGGTGGGAACGGGCAGGAAGGCATAATCCATCTTCTGGGAGTTCTCAACGGCGGTGCCGTCGTTGGCTTCCAGAGCGGCGTTGTTCTTCTTGAAGTTGTTCTCGAACAGAGGCATAGCCTTGCCGAAGATCATGGCGTTGCCAGTCTGGCACATGACCATACGCTGACCGGCTTCCACGCCGAAGTTGGGCATATAGCCGGACTTGGTCATCTCTTCGATGGCGCTGAGCAGAGTCAGCATATTCTCGGAGGTGAAGGTGTACTTCAGCTCAGGGGTGAAGGTGTTGCTCAGGCCTGCGCCTGCGCCGAAGATGTAGAGCATATCGGAAGCGGTGACGCCGGAGTTGGCGAACACGAAGCCGTAGCAGCCGTCCTTGGTGCCCTGCTTGATGACGTCCAGGAACTCCTCATAGGTCCAGCCTTCCTTCTGGATCTTGGCAACGTCGATGCCCAGGCCTTCCATCATGGTCTTGTTGGCGCCGATGGACTGAATGGTCAGGTACAGAGGCAGGCCGTAGGTGGTGCCTTCCAGAGTCAGGTACTTCAGAGCGTTCTCGTCGTAGTCGGCCAGACGGTCAGCGGCCATGTACTGGGCGATGTCAATGGCGACGCCCATTTCCACGTAGGTGCCCAGAGCGTTGGAGGAGATCTCCGCGATGTCGGGAGCCTCGCCGGCCTGCGCCATGGTGGACAGCTTGTCGTTGTGATCGCCCCAGGAGGTCTCAATGATCTCCACGGTCAGGTTGGGGTACAGGGCATGGAAGTCATCTGCCCAGGTCTTCAGGTTCGTCAGGTAATTGCCTGTGACGGGGGGAGCCATGATCACGATGGTGTCGGGTTCCGCCTTTGCTTCCGTGGGAGCCTCAGTGGCGGCGGGAGCAGCAGTGGCAGCAGCAGTGGGAGCCTTGGTCTCGTCCGCGGTCTTGGTGCCGCAGCCGGCAAACAGACCCAGAACCATAACGACGACCAGCAGCATGGTTACGATCTTTTTCATTTCTGTTATCCTCCTGGTGTTCAAATTAGCGCTCCGGCATTGTCGTTGCGCCATGCGATTATTATAGCGAAGTTGGCATTTCATGTCAATAGTTACGTAAATGAATGAAACTTTATTTTATCCACTGATTTGAAATCGCAGTTTTTTAGTGAATTGGTGAAACTATTACAGAGCAGCGTTCGCCAAAATGTACAATATCCACAAAAATCGCGTCAAATATTTGGCAACAAAATGCATGGTCATTCCTCCCAGGAGGCGATACAATGGTACGGATACTGTAGGAAAGTATAAAGATTGGTAAAATTTTTTACAAAATGGCCGGAAGCCTCCCCAGCGCCCCGCCCCGGCTGTCCGGAACTCCCATGGTAAAAGGCGAAGAAGCATAAATCATAACAAAAGGCGGTACCCTATGAATTTCTCTCCCGATTCAAGATTCATGCGCCTGTGCGGCAGCTTTGTGTCGCTGGTGCGTATCAATCTTCTGTGGCTGCTGTGCAGTCTGCCCCTGTTCACCGTCGGCGCTTCCACCGCCGCCATGGTTTCCGCCCTGACAGCGTTCCGGGCGGATGATGAGTGCGGCGCAAAGGTGTTCTTCCGTGCCTTCCGCACCCATTTCCGCCAGGCAACCGTCTTGTGGCTGCTGATGGCTTTCCTTGGGTGTATGCTGGCGCTGGATTACCGGATCGTGGTTCATCTGGCCTTCCCCGTAAGAATGGCAGTGATCGTGGTGATCTGCTTCTGCGTGCTGGCTCTGATCCTGGTGTCCGGCCTGATTTTCCCCCTGCTGGTTCGCTTTCCGGGAACACTGCGGGACACCGTCATCAACGCGGTACTGCTGAGCATTGCTCATCTGCCGAAAATGCTGCTGGTAACGGCCATGAACCTGCTGCCGCTGCTGCTTCTCGTGCTTCTGCCCCGTCTGGTTCTCTTCTTCGGCTTCCTGTGGCCGCTGTGCGGGTTTTCTCTTATTGCACTGTACGACCTGAAGGTGATAGAAAAAATCTTCGCCATTCTGGAAAGCGGCATTCAGGAGCCGGCGGGTCAGAATTGACGGTGCCCCACTTATAATATATTAGGGTCAGGCTTGCCGCCTGACCCCAATTGTCTGTTATAAGGGATATCCCATTACCATCACGCGCTTCATTGCGAGTTTTCCTTTGCTGTTTTGCAGGAAGCAATCAGCAGTCTGCGAATATTGCCGCACAGTTTCTCGGCATATTTGTATGAAGCGAGGTCAATTCTTTTGGTTTCATACATCAGCTTCAACCAATAGCTTGTCTCGTTGGACTCTTTTAGGGCCTATCTGAAAACCGTCAACATGCCCAAACAGCGGGTCTTTTCCGCCTGCTGTGCACCATTTTCCCTTGTAATACACAAAGTATTCCTGCGGAAAAATGGCTTCAGCAGGCGAAAAATCCCTCGCTGTTGGTCATATTCCCGGTTTTCAGATAGACCCTAATGCAATTTCCAACTTTGCAATAAAATCTTTTTTGCTCTGGGCGTACTGCGCTTCGTGTATATTCGCACCTACGGAAGTACCTGCTCTTGCAAGCTGATCGGTCATATCTCTTGACACTACCATATGGTGCGGATAAATCCCGCTTTTTCCGGACAGCGCCGATAGAAAATGCTGCTGTCCGGTAATCGGACAGCAGCATTGTAATTGGGGGGTAAACTATCAGCGCTGTACGCGGCCCGACGCATTTCCGGCCGCGAGAGCCTCAACTTCGGCTACGCTCATCTGGTTGAAGTCGTGCTCAATGCTGTGCTTCAGGCAGGAAGCGGCGACTGCAAAGTTGATCGCCGCCTGATCGTCCTTGCCGGACATCAGTGCGTAAATCAGTCCGCCGCCGAAGCTGTCTCCGCCGCCGACACGGTCAACGATATGGATGCGGTAGGTGGGAGAAAACACGGCCTTGTCGCTCGCCGCGTCATACAGCATTCCCGCCCAGTCGTTATCGCTGGCGGACAGAGAGCCGCGCAGCGTGATGGCGACCTTCCTGCATCCAAAGCGCTGCGCGATCTGGCGCGCGACGCTGATATAGCCCGCATGGTCGAGCTTGCCGCTGTTAATGTCGGTATTTTCCGCCTCGATCCCGAAAACGTCCTTCGCGTCTTCTTCGTTCGCAATGCACACATCAACATAGGGCAGCAGCTTTGCCATGACCTCGCCGGCCTGCTCGCGAGACCACAGCTTTTTTCTGTAATTGAGGTCGCAGGAAACGGTTACGCCCTTTTCCTTTGCGGCCTTGCACGCCTGCAGGCAGGCTTCCGGCATCTCGCCGCCCAGAGCAGGAGTAATTCCGGTCCAGTGGAACCAGTCAGCGCCCTCAAAAATGCTATCCCAGTCGAATTCCTCCGCCTTTGCCGTCGCGATCGACGACCCGGCGCGGTCATAAATGACCTTGGACGCGCGCTGGGACGCGCCTTTTTCACAGTAATACACGCCCAGACGCGGGCCGCCGCGCAGAAGATACTTCGTATCGACCCCGTAGCGCCTCAGTTCGTTGACAACGCACTGTCCTATCTCATGTGCCGGAACCTTGCTGACAAAGGCGGCATCCACACCATAATTCGCGAGAGAAACCGCGACATTCGCTTCTCCTCCGGCATAGCTCACCTCGAAGCTGTTCGCCTGCACGAAGCGAAGGTACCCCTCCGGGTTCAGGCGCATCATAATCTCACCAAAAGTTACTGCTTTCATGACTTTCTCCTCATGTATGTTAATTTTTCAGAAGATGGATCGCAAAACCGGCGATTTCGTCTTTGAAGTAGATGGCGGTAAGCTCTCCGTTTTTGTACTTTGCCGAGCTTTCGTCAAACGCGACGCCTTTTTCCTTCAGCTCGTCCATCGCCTTCGCCATGTCGTCCACAGCGATGCAGATGTGGCCGTTGGTTCCTCTGCCGTTTTCCTTTACGATCTCAATCATTTTGTCGCCGACAAATATGGATGAGTTTCCGTACTTCGGCTCAAACCCGAACAGAACATGAAACAGCTCCGCGATCTGCGCGGCGTTCTCCGCATTGGCGGCGTTGATTCCCAAATGCGCAACTTTCATTTTCGCACTCAGCCCTTCGCGATGGAGACCATCGTTCTGGCAACCTCCGTTATTTTCTCAAATTCGCCGTTCTCAACCCACTTTTTGTTGACCAGATTTCCGCCTATGCCCGCGCCGCACATGCCGAGGTCGAGATACTCCCGGAGATTCGTCTCATTTACGCCGCCGACCGCCATCATGGGTACGTGGCTGATCGGCGCCCGCACGGCCTTGACGTACGCGGGACCAAGGTTTGCGATCGGGAAAAGCTTTACGAAATCGGCGCCGTTGTTGTAAGCGGTCAGGATCTCCGTGGGCGTGAGCGCGCCAGGCATGGACACAAGCCCAAGCTCCCGCGTGCGCTTTATGACGTCGATATTGGTATCGGGGGAGATGATATACTTTGCCCCCGCGCTGGCGGCAAGCTCAACAAGCTCAACGGAGGTCACTGTGCCCGCGCCGACCTCCATAGTTCCGCTGTATGCCTCGCTGACGGCCTTGATCGCGGCGGCGGTGGTTGCCCAGCTATCCGGGTTTTTCTGGTCAAAGGTTATCTCAACAAGCCGGAAGCCGCCCGCGTAGAGGGCTCCGGCGACCTTCAGGCATTTTTCCGGCGCGATGCCGCGCACAATCGCGATCAGCTTTTCTTTTTTTATGGTCTCAATTACATTTTCTCTCATTGATACGCACTTCCTTTTTTTGAAAAAGCCCCGCGGACCGCGAGGCTCTTTCATTCTCATCACAGATATTTTTCACCAAAGGCAACCAGCGCCTTTTCAAAGCACTGCATCGGCACTCTTGCCATGCCCGCGCCGATCAGGCCGCCGACACGGTTGAACATACCGCCGTGAATTGCCGGGCAGACGCCCTCCTTGAGTACCTTGCGGATATCGATGCCGACGGGGAGGAAATCGAAGTCCAGGTTGGGGATGGGGAAGTTGTAGTTCTTCTCCATCGTGATCCTGTACATTTCCTTCGTCTGCCCGATGCTCTCCTTCAGCGTCATGCCGCGCAGATTGCACACGATGGGACTTGCCGCGGCGGCAAAGCCGCCCATGCCGTAGCATTCGACGACGCAGGAGTCGCCCATCCACGGGAGCTGATCCTTCTCGGTGAACTCCGAGGAGGTATAGCGGCCCTTCATCATCGGTGCGGGAGCGGTGAACCACTGTCCCGGCAGGGATGCGATCTTGATGCCGAACTCGACGCCGTTGCCGCAGACCGCCGTGACCATGGTCGAATACTCCGTGCCGTCCGCCGCGACCAGCGCCGCTCTTGCCGCGGCCTGACCATAGCAGTGGAAGAAACGCGGCGTATCGACGATATACCGCACCGTCTTCATGATCTCCTTCTTGGGTCTGTCCAGCTCAAACAGTGCCGGCAGCATGAGCCGGTCATAAATGTAGTCGCAGGCAGTCTGACGGGTGTGGTTCTCGTCGCCCATCTGCATACTTTCGGCAAGGATCGGCTTGATGGGGATGCCGCCCAGCTTGTGGAGCGCCTCCACCATGGGCGGGAACAGCTCCTCGCGCATATAGCGCAGGTTCTCCGCGATCTCCTTGGAGTAAAGACCCCAGCCGCAGAAGCCGCCCTGAAACGGTCCTTCCGCCGGGAACGTCGCGGCGACGGTATGGTTGTGCCGGTCCTCCACAACGTTCAGGACGACGGACTTCGTAATGATGCCCGTGCCCGCGCCGACCGTGTTGTGGTCGAGTGCGCTGGAAATCTTGATCTCGCCTGCCTTGAGGCGCTTGACCGCTTCTTCCTCGTCCTTCGCCCAGCCCTCAAAGAGCATTGCGCTGACCATGCCGCGCTTGTGGAGCATCGTCATGTCCTCATAGGCGATCGGGGGGCCCGAGTGGAGGATCATGTGATCCTCCAGCCCATCGACGCATTCGATGGCCGGCTTCATATCCACCCAGACGGGGTCGCTGTCCATGAGCATATGGACTGTTTTCTCATTTGCCTGCGCTATTTTTTCTTTTATATCCATCTTTGTCGCGTCTCCTTCTGTGTTCAGAGCAGTTTGTCAAGAAGCGCAAGGATCTCCGGCTTCAGCTTGACGGGCGGACGCCACTCCAGCTGCGTCACCTTGACGCCCTGCTTTTCTACCGCTTCATAGAAGCTCTGAAGTCCGACATTGATCACTTTCAGCTTTGTCTTGTCGTATTCCTTCACGGTTCTCAGCCCCTTTCATTCAGCGCGCTCATGAGCGCCGCTGCAAGGCGCGCGCTCTGGTAATTGCTGTCCGTCACGATGACTCCCGCGTCACGCAGCATCTTTGCCTGAAGCTCGATATTCTGCGGGTCCTCCGCAGAGCCGCAGATATTGGAAATGACCGTGATGTGCTTTTCGGCGATCGCCTTTTTAGCCTCGATCGCGAACTCCTTCACCGGCTCCTTCGCAACGCCGGGACCTGTGATGAAGTCCAGCAGAATGACCGCGACCTCATCGTCCTGAAGCTCCTGACGGAAGCGCTTCAGTCTGATCTCGGGGTCGAACACCGGGTGCGGCGAGCACGCGGTAAATTCCTCGCTGCCGAGGTCAAGGATGGAGTGCCCCTCGCTGTGCAGGTGGGAGGCCAGCTTTTCGGCATACGCCGTGTTCAGGTTGCTGTGCAGCCGGGCGTTTTTGACGTGGCTGCTGTAATAGATCAGTCCTTCTTCGGTGAAGGTGCCGCCGCAGTACAGACCGCGGAAGTACTTCTGCTTTGCGGAGTACCCGCACATCTCCCGCGCGACGATCTCCTTGATCTGCTCGTCCGTGAAGCCAAAGTCATGGGTCTTCGCGCCGAGGAGCTGAGCGGCCTTTACCGCCGCGCCTTCAAGGCTGAACGTGCCATACACTCTGTGCCCCTCATAGAGCTTCTCGTCCGCGCCGAGGAAGATCGCGACGACAGGCTTTGAAACAATATCCGCGAAGCTGAGGACCTTGTTCATGACCGTGAGGTCAGCAAGCTTCGATACCAGAATGATGATCTTGGTGTCGGGGTCGCGCTCCAGACGGCGGATACCTTCGAGCATCATGATGCCGCCGATCTCCGGGTACAGGTCGCGTCCGCCCGTGCCGATGAGGGAGGAGATGCCGAAGCCCAGCTTCTCGACCAGGCAGCCGACTTCCTGCGCGCCGCTGCCGGACGCGCCGACGATGCCGACGCAGCCGGGGTGATAGCAGCTGCCCGCCGCAAGCCCGACGCCCTTCAGGTAGCCGACGCCGCAGTCGGGGCCCATCATCAGCACGCCTTTGCTGATGGCAAGCTCCTTCAGGCGTTTTTCGTCTTCAAGAGAGACGTTATCGCTGAACATGAACACATCCAGTCCCTTTTTCAGCGCCTTTTCCGCCTCCGCCGCGGCGTACTCGCCGGGGAGCGAGATCTGCACGAGATCATAGGGGTCTTCGTCGAGGTCGATATCCTCGATGTTATCGTAGGTCTTGCCGCCGGATGCGGCATTCTTGTGGTCAAGCAGATCCTGACCCAGCGCCAGCGCCGCGTCCGCGGCAGCTTCGTCGGACGCGATGACGGCGACGACAAGGTCGTTCGCGCCGACATCCGCCGGGATATCAAAGCCAAGCCCTTCCAGTATCTCTCTGTTTGCCGCCGTCACCATGCTGGCGTTGCAGTTTTTGATGCCGTCCGCTTTCTTGACGCTGTCGGTCACAGACATGAGGGAGACCGAGTCCACATATCGGTTTCTTTTGATTATAAATTTACTTGTCACACTAATCGCCTCTGGTTTCCTAATTTATACTGAACTCCAATTAAAATCTTTAGAAAAGATTTTAATTGCCCGAAGGGC
>ERZ772875.1167-NODE-1167-length-25655-cov-11.625898_pt1 | contig 25655 bp, 21 predicted proteins | sample MGYA00580585_ERZ772875 | MGnify/ENA primary metagenome ERZ772875 (study PRJEB29015, sample SAMEA2737736) | human gut metagenome | biome: human gut; feature: human-associated habitat; material: faeces | place: China | collected 2012 ... | reverse complement strand
CTTTCAGCTCTGCATAGCTCTTGATTCCATGCTCTTCCATGAACATCATAGCTTTTGCCATCTGTTTCAGATTAAAGACTTTCGCCCAACGCGCATACCCCGCGCCTTTGCCTGCCTGCATTTTGGCACGGACATCAATAAGGAACGACAGCTCCGCCTTCTGATGCACCTGCGCAGACCGTGCGCTTGTGCGGGTTTTCTCTGCAAATTTGCTTTTATGAATCGCATTCCCGGCAAGCACCTCGCAAAGTTCTTCAACTGAATAGCCCTTGCCGAAAGAGCGGAAGCGGGCAAATCTGGCATGGCCTTTTCCCCGCAGGGCAGGCTGTTTTCCATCTTTATACTCGTACCCTGCTTCCTGCAAAATTCCAATCAGTTCTCGGAAGTCTTTTGGTTTTCTTGCCAATGCTGCATCAATGGACTCGCAGATTTCATCCCGCTGCGATTTTTTCTCCGGGTATTCCGTTCTCTTCTGCCGCTCCCCATAGGGCTTCCGGATAATGACCGACAATCGGTGCTCCAGACAGATGATATCACTGAGCCTCGCCAGTGCAAGACCGGATAAGCGAAAATCCCGAAATTTTCTGGTGCAGTCTAATGTAGTCGAATTAAAAATAATGTGATTATGAATGTGCGCACGATCAACATGGGTAGCTACGATAAATGCGTGTTTTCCCTTGGTGAATCGCATGGCTGTCTCATACCCAACCTTGTTTGCTTCCTCCGGTGTGATTTCTCCGGGCTTAAAGGACTGCCGAATCTGATATGCAATCACATCATGTGCCTGGGTTCTTCCCGTGATATGCTCATACTGCCGTTTGGAAAGCAGAAATTCTTCATCACAGGTCTTTGCATCACAGGCATACGCACTAATGTATTTTCCATCTTCCGTCTTTGCTGCATTCTCAGAATAATCAGTACGGTCAGCCAGACACTGCGCTACCGTCTTTCCTTTATTGATATGCAGCGCAATTAGTCTTGTAGCCGCCATTTTCATATTCCTCCATCTAAAAAGAGCTACCCGAAGGCAGCTCTTACCAATCTACTATTCTCATTTTAACATCCGTTCCCGGTCATAAGCTCCCTGCAAATAAACGGCCTGCTTGATGATTTCTTCCATATCGAAATAGACGCACATAATGCTTTCGTACAGCTTCCACACATTAGATTCGCTGCCGCCCACCATTTCCATCAGCTGGTCTTCCATCTTCGATTGCTCAGACTGTTTTTCCTGATAAGCTGTCTCTTCCACAAAATGATTCTCTCCATCTGTTTCCTCGTACCGTAAATCATAATAATCTTTCATAAACTGAATATCCATCTAATCCCTCCTGAACTCAAATTGTCAAAACATCCTCTACACGCTCACACAGCCGTCCCATCAGTTCCATGATGCTGCCCGCACCAACCGCAGCTGCGAACAGCCCCATCTCAATCAGGGTCAGCAGGAACACATCCGTCCAGCTCGCCCGAACCACCGAATAGATGCCGCAGCCAAGAACAAACAGCATAACCGGCGAAAGTACCCACAGAGATAGCTGCATCAGCAGATTCCAGATAAAGCATAGAAATCGCAGAAAAAATGCAACCGGCAGCAACAGGATTTTCAGCATCAGCTTCAACAAAAAACTTACGATCTTCATGGATTTCACCCCTTCGTTTTTCTTTTCATCTTCATTTTACCGTACCCGCTTGCCAAACACCACGATGTCAACAGGAAGACCTACAAAAAATATGTAATGGCACAGACAGTTTCATCTGTGCCATGTGCGGTAGAAATCTCGCACATTTGCGCCGTCAGCGAATACCAGAAAGCCTCTTCAGGATCAGCTTCTGCATCTCCCAGAGTTCATCCAGTCGCTTCTGCAAATCCCGGATATCCTCCGCATAGATGCTTCCGGATTCATTGGCGCGTTTTGCGTACTGGTTCAGGTTGTTGCTGCATCGGCGAAGAAGGGTGGATACCTGCGCCACATCCGACAAATCAAGATTCACGCAGTACCCGTCCATCGCCATTTTTCTCATATAGGCACCGGTATTCCGAATCCCCAATTCCTTCTGCTTTTCACGAATCCTCGCCAGCTCTTCCGGGTTTACCCGGACGTTGATCCAGTGTTCCCGAACACTCATAGTGCCACCTCCTCATCATCTCGATGTGCCATCGGCGGAATGCGACCGGCACGGTCACGCAATTCTGCCAGGACAGACGGCTTTTCCGCCGTTTTCTCACGGTCTGGATCATCATTTCCGCGGTCATCCATATTCAGCAGTGCGTCCAGTTCTGCCAGTCTTACACTCTTTTCTGCCAATTCTGCCTCCTGGGGAAATGGCTTTCCAAGCTCGGCCTGCGCCGCTTCCTGCTGGCTGCTAAGATTGTCCAGCTGCTGCTCCGCCTTTTCCAGCCTTGCAGGAATCCCAGCAAGAGCATTGTCCAGACGCTGGATATTGCCCGCAGCACTGGTGCCGATGGGTACCCGGTGGGTCATCTCGCCTTTCAGCAGCACCTGATACTCTTTCTGGAAGCTATCAAATGCCAGCTCCATCTTGAAACCTCGATAGCTGCCAAGCGGCACCGGCTCCAGACTCTGATTGGCTTTACAGGCCGCAAGGATTGCTTCACCGGCCTCGGCTTTTTCAGTAAATCGTGTGCCATTCACCTCCATACTGCAGAACCCTTCTTCCGGCAGCGGATGTGCCGCCACCGTCCGAATATCCGACTGAAAGCCCTTGATGAACCCCTGCGTTTTCTCAATCTCCGCAGGGAAATATTTCATCAGCTTATCTTCTAATCGGTACTGCTGGCTCTGATGATCAGCTTTCAACACCTTCAGCCTTGCAACATCTACATCCAAGTCCATTTTTTCCTTGATCTGCGGGTCTCCTGCACAAAGTGCCTTGATCTCTGCATAGGAAAGTGCCTGCTCATCCACATCGTCACAGGAACGTACCGGAGATTTGCTGGTCATGATCTGGCTGATGAACTTCTGCTTATTCTCCAGTGTCTGATAGAGGTAGGCGTCAAAGGTTCCTTCCGTCACATACTGATAAACCTGCACTTCTTTGTTTCGGTTTCCCTGACGGATAATACGACCATTTCGCTGGGTCATGTCCGCAGGCCGCCAGCCCACATCCAGATGATGCACGGCCACCAGCCTGTCCTGCACGTTCGTGCCTGCGCCCATCTTCTGTGTCGAACCTAACAACACCCGAACCTGTCCGGTACGGACTTTGGCAAACAAATCTTTCTTTTTTGCCTCAGTATCAGCATCATGGATAAATGCGATTTCTTCCTCCGGTACACCTGACTGGATGAGTTTAGCGCGGATATCCTCATAGACATTGAAGGTCCCATCGTTCTTCGGTGTGCTGAGGTCGCAGAAAAGCAGCTGGGTCAGCTTGTCCGACTGCCCTTCTTCATAAATACGAAGCACATTCCGCACACAGGCATTGAGCTTGCTGTTGGGGTCATCCGGCAGGAGAGGATTCATCAGCCGCTGATCCAGCCCCAGCTTTCTGCCATCCGATGTGATTTTCAGCATGTTATCGACCGACGGGTCTACCACGCCGGAATGCACAGCCGCCGCCCGTTCCGAAAGCTCCGCCACCATCGCCTGCTGATGCTCCGAAGGCTGCACCACCACGGTTTCAAACTTTGCCTCCGGCACCGGCAGATGCAGCTGATCGGAAGTCTTGATATCCGCCACTTCCTTGAACATATTCATCAGCTCCGGAAGGTTGAAGAACTTTGCAAATCTTGTTCTTGCCCGGTATCCGGTTCCCTCCGGTGCCAGCTCAATGGCTGTGGTGGTCTCACCAAAGGTAGAAGCCCAGCTGTCGAAATGGGTCAGCCCTTTCTGCTGCAACGTGCCGTACTGGAGATACCGCATCATGGTGTAAAGCTCCGTCATGCTGTTGCTGACCGGGGTTCCGGTCGCAAAAATGATGCCGCGCCCGCCTGTCAACTCGTCCATATACTGGCACTTCATAAACATATCCGAAGATTTCTGCGCTTCCGATGTGGACAAGCCTGCAACATTGCGCATTTTTGTGTAGAGGAACAGGTTTTTAAAGGCATGTGCTTCGTCTACAAACAGTCGGTCTACGCCCAGCTGCTCAAAGGTAATCACATCGTCTTTTCGGTCGGTTGCCCGGAGTTTCTCCAATCTCGCCTCCAATCCTTTCCGGGTCTTTTCCATCTGTTTAATAGAGAAACGTTCGCCATTCTGGGATTTCATCTCAGCAATGGCGTTTTCGATTTCATCAATCTGGGCAGTCAAAATCCGCTCCTGCCGTTCTGCGGACACCGGGATTTTCTCAAACTGGGAATGCCCAATGATGACTGCATCATAATCGCCAGTGGCAATTCGTGCGCAGAACTTCTTTCTGCGGGCGGTTTCAAAGTCCTTTTTGCTTGCCACCAGCAGTTTTGCACTCGGATACAGGCGCAGGAACTCATTTGCCCACTGAAGGGTTAAGTGATTCGGAACGACAAACATGGATTTCTGGCACAGCCCCAGCCGTTTTGCCTCCATAGCAGAAGCGGCCATCTCGAAAGTCTTGCCGGCACCCACTTCGTGGGCCAGCAGCGTATTGCCGCCGTACAGCACATGAGCAATGGCATTCTGCTGATGTTCCCGCAGCCGGATTTCCGGATTCATGCCGCCAAAGCGGATATGAGAACCATCGTACTCACGGGGACGGGTACTGTTGAACAGCTCGTTATACTTTTCCACCAGTTCCGCACGGCGATAAGGGTCTTTCCACACCCAGTTCTGGAACGCATCCTTAATGGCCTGCTGTTTCTGCTGGGCGAGGGTGGTCTCCTTTTTATTCAGAACTCGCTTTTGCTTACCGTCTGCATCCTCCACGGTATCGTAGATACGAATATCCCGCAGATTTAGCGTATCCTCTAAAATCCGGTAGGCATTGGCACGGCTGGTGCCGTAGGTCATATAGGCATGGACATCATTCCGGCTCGGTGTACTCTTGCCGGTAATCTGCCATTCTGCCGTCATGGGAGAGAATTTCACTTCAATATTTCGGCGCAGATAGAACGGCGGTTCAAAGGTTTCTTCCATAAACTGCTGGATATAATCCCGATTGACCCATGTGGCACCAAGACGCACATCAATCTCCGAAGCATCCAGGTCTTTTGGCTGTGCCTTCTTCAAATATTCCGCGTTCACCGCAAAGGCAGGGTCAGAGGCCGCAGCCAACTCTGCCACACGGAGCTTTTCCCGGACATTGCCGGACAGATATTCATCAGCTGTTACCCAGCCGGTTTCCTCGCTGCCCTGCGTCATCGGGTCTTTGAAAATGACACCATGCAGTTCCTGCTGGATTTTTTCATATTCCCCTGGTGTACCTAAAAGCTCCGACATATAGGGCAAATCCACTCTGCCGCGCTCTCCAATGGAGATTGCCAGAGCTTCAGCCGGAGTATCCACGCTGGTAACAGCCCGTTCCGGTCGAATCGTCCGTTTGGTGAACATATCCGCCTTGGATTCCAGCCTGCCGTTTTCATCCACATTTTCCAGAGAGCAGAGCAGATAATAAGACGAATCTTCCGAAAAAGCCTGTGCATTTGCACGGGAATTGATAAGCCCATACTGATCGGCGAATCGGTCATAGGCTACATTCAGTTCCCGCTGTTTCTGGGCAATCGCTTCCTCCTGGTAATCGTTCAACTGATAGTCGATCAGTTCCTGCACAATGGTGCGAAGCTCCACCATGCCTTTGATCCTGCCGGTGGCTGTCGCAGAAAGGTCAGCCTTCCGCATGATGCTGTTCTCACGGAAGTAGACATCCCCATCCACTACGGCATAGGAGAAGTTCTTGACATTGGGGTCTGCCGGAATAGTTTCGCCCTGCAAGGACAACTCCTCCTCCGGTGCCAGCTCCTGTGCTTCATAATGACCGCCGATGTGCTGCACCGCCTCATGCAGCTGGTCTCCCAGATCCGCACCTGGAATCGGAATGACCGTACATTCTTCCTTGCCGTACTGGGTACTTTCCGTTGTAATCTCACCCAGCACCATTTCCGGGTGGTCAACAAAATAGCTGTTGAGGGTAATACCCTCCGATGTCAGCCCCAGATGCACCCAATCCGGTTCGATATCAATGGGATGGTCTCTCTTTTGCAGGAAAATGATATCCGACACCACATCCGTACCGGCATTGGCACGGAATGCGTTGTTGGGAAGTCGGATAGCTCCCAGCAATTCTGCCCGCTGCGCCAGATACTTTCGTGCGTCCGGATTTTTGGAATCCATCGTATAGCGGCTGGTAACAAAGGCCACGATACCACCGGGCCGAACCTGATCCAGTGCCTTGGCAAAGAAATAGTTGTGGATAGAAAATCCGAGTTTATCATATGGCTTATCGCTGACACGGTAGTTGCCAAAAGGCACATTGCCCACGGCCAGATCATAAAAATCACGCCGGTCGGTGGTCTCAAAGCCTGCCACCTTGATTTCTGCCTGCGGATACAGCTTTTGCGCAATACGCCCGGTGATGGAATCCAGTTCCACACCATAGAGCCTGCTCCCCAGCATGGAATCCGGCAGCATACCGAAGAAGTTGCCGACACCCATCGACGGTTCCAGAATATTGCCTTTCTCAAATCCCATACTGTCCAATGCCTCATAGATTGCACGGATCACGGTAGGGCTGGTGTAATGCGCATTCAGAGTCGAAGCCCTGGCTGCGGCATATTCTTCTTCCGTAAGAGCTGCTTTCAGCTCCTTATATTCGCCTGTCCAGGCAGTTTTCTCTGCGTCAAAGGCATCTGCCAGCCCACCCCAGCCGACATAATTGGCCAGCGTTTCCTGTTCTTCCGGTGTCGCATCCCTATGCTGATTTTCTAAGGCTTTCAGCGTGTAGATGGCATCCATGTTGGCACGGAATTTCTGCTTAGGACTGCCTTCGCCGAGGTGAAAGCTGTTGATGCGGTAGTTCTCCGCATGTTTTGCTTCATGCCCTGCCCGGAACGCTTCTTCTTTTCCAGAATTCAGATCAACCACCAGATTGTGCAGGTGAACATTTTCCTCATGCCCCAAAATTCTTGCCAGATTTTCCTTGCTTTCCGAGCGGAAGATCGGATACACGGAATCCGGGTCCCGAAGTTCCACATCGAAAAGCCCGACTTTTTCAATCGTAAATGCCTTTCCGTCCAGATACAGCGTATCTCCAACGCGATAATCCGGCTGCACCGGAGCTGCGGGTTCTGGCTGCACAGTTGCAGGCTCTTTTTCAGCCTCCATGTTCCTGCCGCGAATCTCCTGCAACGCCTCTGATGCACTCACATAATCGGCAAATGTCTGCACTTTTCCGTCCGAATATCCGTAATACTCTTCTTTGACATAATCCCAGATGGCAAACGCATCTTTAGAATCCGGAAAGTTCTCGCCGGTCATTGTGACCACAAACCGTTCATCCGGTGCATAGCCAGACTCTCTGGAAAGTTCGCTGGCGTGTTCCTGCATTTCCAGTACCAGAGGATCTGTCTCTGCGTGAGCCGATTCCTGTACTTCTTCGGATTCCACATCTGGGAATGGAATGTCCTGCTGCAAATTCTGCTTGCTCTGTTCAACATAGAGCCAGTCTTTTGCTTCCCGTTCCTGAACTTTTTCAATCAACTGCTGGCGGTAGGTCTCTGCCTCCCATTCGCTGGTAAACTCTTCGCTGACACCATCCGGCTCCACATGAATGCCGTCCTGAATATCATCCCAGACCGCATAACCATCGTCTGTCTCCATCACGGTAAACCGCTGTGGTGCCGCCAGTTCACTCCGGGCATATACATCCGCAGCCGTATTCAGCATGTTGTCCACATGCTCATTTCCGGTATCGTAGCGTTCCGGTGGCGTTGGCGGAAACACATGGGCGGCAGTCGGCATAGGAAGCGGCGCGCCGTATTCCTGCTCCAGCTTCCGATACTCTTCCATTTCCAGCGCGGTCAGGTACTGATCATTTTCCACAAGCCGGTCTAACCGCTTATCCACCGCCGACCATGTGAGTCGCACTTCCCGGTCATGGTCATAATTGCGAAGCAGAATACCTCTTCCGTTATAATCGGCAAAACCGCGACTGCCATCCATAAAGGTATAGCTGTGGCCACCGAGACCGTATTCCGCTTTCAAGAATGCAGCTCGTTCTTTTGCGTCCCCTTGCTGCTGATACAGCGCATAAATACGGATCTTTCCGCCTTCAAAATTGGAGCCTGTCCGCAGCATCCGGTCGATTTCATCCTCAGAAATAACAAAAGCGGAGGGCTTTTCGCTCTCCGCTTCTTTGGCTGCATTTTCTGCCGCCGCATCAATTTTCTGAATCTGCTCTGCTTCGGACTGAAACAGACTCATGAAGTTTAACTGTTGATAAGTTCCGTCAGAATGACTTCCTCTGCCTGCGCTTTCAGCATGTTCATGTGCTGCACCCAGGCCATCTGGTTCAATTTCTTGTCCGGTGCCGGATTCGCTTTCAGAAGATCCGCCATCATCTGCTCCATCCGTGCGGTCGCGGTCTCCTGAATCTCCCACAGGTGCGGGTACAGCTTCTCGGTCAGGATCAGGTGATTGTACAGCAGCGTGTTGTTCTCCTGCAGAAACGCTCTGCGCATCCTCCCGTACTTGCCCAGGGGCTTCTGTTCCTGCACCGACAACTGGATGTCCGGAATCAGGTAATCGCCGTTCTTCGTGTAATTCAGCTCCATCATAGTTTTGGCTCCTTTCTGCCTGCTTATCTCTTTCATAGGTTCGGATCGTGCGTTCAATTTCCCGGAAGATCTGGCTGGACATTTCGCTGACCGCAGTTCCCAGCACATTGGCGGCAGCCTGCGTATTAAAATCAAAGATGTCCAGAAAATCCTCGTGCTCAAAATAGTCATCTGCATTGCCCACCGTCCGGGTAAAGACGGAATATGCGATGCTGACAGCGGCAGCTCTCTTAAAGGAAGCTCCGATGTTGAGTTCATCATATCCTTCCAGATAGGAATCTGCAACGATGTCACTGATCTGCCTGCGGTTTTCCTCCCAGTAATCCCTTGCAAGGCGTTCTGCCGCTTCCATGATATGATTTTCCAGAGACCCAGCACCGGCAGAAACATCAAATGCTGCATCCAGTGCGCGAATGATTGGCTGCTCATGCTCCGCATTCATTTTCCAGAGCTGTACCGGTCGGGAATTCTTCCGTTCTCCGGTATCTGCCACATCAAATACATACCGCAGTTTCGGCTGCTCGCCGCGCATGTCCAAAAGAGCAATGCCCTTGGAGCCACGCTTCACATAGCGGTTCATCCGATCATTCCAGAGATCGTACTCTGCACAGGCCGTCGCTTCTGGTCTCTGCTTATAGATCATCAGCTGCTCCGCAAAAGGATACTTATAAAGCCGTGCGGATGTGGTCAGAAACGCTGTCCACTGCTCTTTGCTGCCAGTGATCTGTGCCGCAGCTTCCTGCGCCATCTGCATATAATAAGCCGTTTTCGTCATCATCTGTCTTTTTCCTCCTCTCCTTTATTCGTCCGGATACAAATCCAGTGCCTCATATTCTGCATCCGTCATCTCTGCCAGTTTTGCAAGCAGCGAGGCCGTCCACCTGCGCAGGTTTCTGTCTCTGCCCGTCAGACTTTTTTGCATCTTTTGAAGCTCTTCGATCAGCCCTGTCCGTGTGCCAGGGCTGTAAAGCATCATGAGCATCCATTCGTCATCCGTAAAACGCATTTATAACTCCTTTTCTTCGCAGCACCTGCGAGGCGGCGCAGGCGGCACAGCCTCCTGCTTTTCCTTCAGCTGATCCAGAACCGATGCTTTCTCCACCGGTTCTTCCTTCTTTCCGTTATTGATTACGCCGTCAATCATGCCGTAATCGTCCTCCATTGCCATTTCTGCGGCTTTCAGGTAGTTCTCCGGTTTCAAAAATCCGGGCAGTTCCTGGAAGCCGATGGAATCCACATAGTGACAGCTTACAACACCATTCTGCCGTAAAGCCACGATGTCAGACACAGAAAGACTATGACCAGTAAAATCATCAGGGCGGGAAACATTGAATTTCGCATACAGTTCCTCTAACATCGTATTCTGATCCTTGTAGGGAAGAAGCGGAGCCGTATAAACCACCTCATAATGGTCAATATCCGGTTCCAGCCCCATCCGTTCCAGTTCGCGCATAGACGAAAAGCGTTCATATACCGTATCCTCGCTGCGGCGAAGCTGCAAAATCGCATACTGGTCGGTAGTACTGTCGAGAAATGCCATCATTCTTTCGTCCGGTGCCTGCGTTCCATGCACTTCATCCCATTTTTCAATTCTTGCCATCGTTCATTTCTCCCTTCTCCATAAACGGCAGGCCGTTTTCCTTTGCTTCCTGCCGCTGCTGTTCCCGCCGCTTTTCACTATAAGGCGGTCGGATACCGACGCAGCGTTTCGGAATCGTATAAGTGACCGACCCATGCTCCCGGTGCTCCAAAATAAACTGCTCCGGATACTGTTTTCGCAGTTCCCGAAGCTTCTTAATCAGGCGGCTGTCATGGGTATAAATGCTGGCGGTATCCAGTTCATTATCAAAATTGATGACGGTTTCCTGCTCTGCCTTCGTAAGCTTGTATTTCATCGCTCTGCCTCCTTCGCCTTGGCAGCTTTCACCGGCGTATCCGTTCTGGAAGACAAATCCGAGAGTTTACCCAGCACAGATTCCCGTCTGCTGATTTCCGCTTCCTCTGCACGATCACAAAGTTCATCATAGTCAATCCGCGTCATGGTGCGGCCACCGAACCCATAATCCGAAAGAATCTGGTCTCTGGCTGCATTCATGCTGATTTCCGGGTTGTCGATCTGTCCACCGTCAATTTCCGTAAAGTCCTTATGATATAAGGTATAGTCGTAACCGTCCTCACAGGTCTGAATGGCAAGAAAGCCCTTGCCTCCCAAATCCCATGCACTGCGTTCTTCCGTAATCAGCGGCTCCGGGCGGCATGTACCACCGCCGCGTTCCAGCATTTCTGCCAGCTGACAGATGTGCAAAACATCATACCCCAGGCGCAAATGATATTCGTCCATATATTCGCAGCGAGCTGAGAACTTCCGGTTCGGATACTCGATCTCCACTGCACTGCCATCCGGAATTTTGAACCGATCCTCGTAGTTGCTGGTGATAAACCGGATATTTTTTGCATTCTCCAGCTCAGGATCAGCCTTTTTCATCTGCCAGAGAACCTTTCTGCCGCCGCGTACCTGCTCCAGCATCTCCGGAGCTACCGGCGCAACGGCAAGACCGTCAAGCTGGGAAATCTTCTGAAGTGCTACCACCCTTGCGCTTTCTTCCAGCGTAGAAGACGGCTGTTTATCCAACACATCCCAGCCAATGTGTCCCTCGGTGGTCTGCACCTTGCTGTCCATATCAAAGCAATGGAATTCCACGCCGTCCTGCTTTTCCTGCAAGGAAAGCAGCGCAGCATTATCCACCAAATAAGCTGCATTCATCATTTTCATGCTCATTTTTTACCTCCAAACTCCAGCTTAAATGCTGCTGCACCGTCCTCGCCAGTCTCTACATGAACGGTTGTGTCATAGTAACGTCCAGACTTCTTGGAATAGCAGTGGGTAAGCCGTGCTTTTCCCTGATTTACCAGTTGCTTTGCCAGTTCCTCTGTCATCTGCTTTCCCAGTGTCTGAAAGAACCTGTTTTCCTTCCAGAGTGCAAATTTACAGTTCTTATCCCTGCAAAACCATCCATTTGCCGTTTCACAAACATCACTGCCGCAGGCGGGGCAGGAACCAATGACTTTGCATTCCGGCTGCATCAGGACATTGGCACCTTTCACAGCCTCGTAGGTTTTTACAAGTCCGCTGACCATGCTGCTGATTTCTCCCATAAAGGCATCGCTGTCATACTCGCCGTGTTCTATTTTCAGCAGTTTTACCTCCCAGTCTGCCGTCATGGATGGAGACTGAATCTGTTCCGGCACCACCGTCACCAGCGCATTTCCCTTGTCCGTAGAACAAAGGTATTTCGTTTTCTTATCGCCCCTGCGCTCGATAAAGCCTTTCTGTACCAGTTTTTCGATGATGGCAGCGCGTGTAGCTGGTGTGCCGATGCCTTTTCGCTCTACACCAGCCGGAAATTCATCCGAGCTGGCACTTTCCATCGCTGAAAGCAGAAGATCTTCGGTAAACCTCTTGGGTGGGCTGGTCTTGCCTTCTTTCAGATCGACACCGGCAAGTTCCAATGTCATGCCTTCCGAAAGCTCCGGAAGATCACCTGCCTCCGCATTCTTCTCAGCATCTTCAACCGGCTTTCCTGCATATTGCCTCCAGCCCATATCCGTGACTGTTTTGCCTTTCGTGCGGAACTTCTGACCGGCACACTCCGCTTCTACTATGGTTTCTGCATAGTGGCAGGGTGTTCCGACCGCACAAATCAGCCGCACCGCCAGCAGAGTAAGAATCGCTTGTTCTCCACTGGGAAGCGAGGAAATGTCATAACCCGCCGCTGTTTTTGTAGGGATAATGGCATGGTGATCGGTGACTTTCTTAGAATTGATGACCTGCGCTGCATTCACCGGTGCCGGTACATCCGCCTGAATCTGAAAGCTCTGCTGGATCACAGAAACAAGTTCCGGCACCAGCGGTGCCATATCATCCGTCAGATACCGGCTGTCGGTACGGGGATATGTCACGAGTTTCTTCTCGTACAGAGCCTGTGTGTAATCCAGGGTCTGCTGGGCAGTGAATCCCAGCTGCCGATTTGCTTCTCTCTGAAGCGATGTCAGATCAAACAAGGCCGGGGGCTTCTCTGATTTTTCTTTCTGCTCTACCTTGGTAATGATGGCACTTCCTGCCTGGCAACACTCTGCCACCAGTTTTTCTGCTTCTGCTTTTTCTTTCATTCGCTCACCGCCCGCTTGAAAATCCCGAAATTTTAATTCTGCCGAGTAGAACGGCTCCGGCTTGAACGCCCGGATTGCTGCATCTCGCATAACCACCATCGCAAGCGTTGGTGTCATCACGCGCCCCACATTCAGGGTCTGCCCATACAGACATGAAAAAAGCCGGGTGGCGTTGATTCCGACAATCCAGTCGGCTCGCTCCCGGCATAAAGCCGCCTCATATAAGGCATCATATTCTGTTCCCGGTCTGAGCTTCTGAAAGCCTTCCCGGATAGCACTGTCCTCCATTGATGAAATCCAAAGCCGTTCCACCGGCTTTTTGCAGCCGCACTGATGGTAAACCAGTCGGAAAATCAGTTCGCCCTCACGCCCTGCATCGGTTGCACAGATCAGACTCTCCACATCTTTCCGCTGCATGAGCTTTTTCAGGATTCCGAACTGCTTTTTCGTGCTGGCGGACACCTGATACTGCCAATGTTCCGGCAAAATCGGAAGATCATCATACTTCCACTTTTCATACTTTTCATCATAGGCTTCCGGCTGGGAAAGTTCCACCAGATGCCCCACACACCAACTGACAAGGTAGCCATTGCCCTCCATATAACCGTCCCCGCGCTGATCTGCCCCGATCACTTTCGAGAGACTCATGGCAACCGAGGGCTTTTCCGCTAATACAAGCTTCATTCGATACTGCTCCTTTCGCAAAAAAATTAGCAGCCAGGCACCGAAGCGCATGACTGCTATGTAAGGAACGGTATTCTGTTTTAGGTCTACAAACTGGGGCTTTTATGATCTTGCCACAGCTTATCAGTCTATGCACGTCAACTGTTGAAACCGCCGTGTACCGAACGGTACGCACGGTGGTGTGAGAGGACGGCGGCTAGTCACCGCCTCCTACTCGCTTGTGCCCATGTTTCGGCCCTCCACATCATCACTCCGCGCATGCGTTGTGCCTCGCCGCAACGCATTCTGCCCCTCGCTGACTCATCGCCAGGCATCGCTGATGGTGTTCGTCTGCCCATCCTCACTTCTGCAGTATCTGCTTTTCGTTCTCCTGCACACGCCGCTCGAGCGCTGTATACTGCCGGAGCTCGTCCTCGGTAAATCCCCGGAACTTCGCCTGCTCGTAGTCACGCTCCGCGGCCGCGATATCCTGCAGCACCGCATCCGACGCCGGCAGCAGCTCGAGACGAATCTTCCGCGGCTCGCGTTTTTTCTTCGTCATTCCGTTCGCGTCTGCATCCTGTGCCTCGCCACGCTTTCCGAAAAGACCGGTCGCCTCGGCTATTTCCGCCGCTTCACGTCGTTTCCTCGGCACGTCGACCACTTCGAGCATCCCGCGTGAGACCAGCTTCTGCAGCGCGGCGCGCAGATCCCCGCGGCTCATATGCATCAGCTCCGCGAGATCCTTCCGGCTCAGCGCCTTTCCGGCATCCTTTCGATCAGTCGCCTCCACGGCATCTTCCCGCGCAGGCATCTGCGCTTCAGCCCCTCGAGTGAGCGCCTTTCCCGCGTCCTTCCGATACAGCAGCAGCGACAGCTCCGCCAGCGTCATATCATACTTCAGCGCCACCGACTCGAGATAGCGCTCGAGCAGCTTCCGGTCGCGGTACTTCTCCACGATGATCCCATCCTCCGAAATCACCTCCTGCAGCGCCTGGCTCCGCTCCTCACCGAGCTTCTGCGTCCCCGGAATCGTCGCCGGGAACACGAAACCATCCTTCGCCGCATCCACTAGAAAATGATAGACCTGCAGCCGCTTCCGCTCATACGCATCCTCATCCAGCACATGCTTGAAGAAGTCGTTGTAGCACTCGAACATCGCGAGTTTCATCTCCACCGTCCGCGCGAAGCTGATCTTCTGATTCACCAGCGAACCCTTCGTCTTCACATAATAGTAGACCGGCGTCCGCAGCGCATAGAACGTCGTCGCATAGCGCACATACTCGAGATTAAACAGAAAATCCTCGCACCAGCTGAGCTTCGCATCCATCCGGATCCCGTGCGCCTCCACAAGCGAGCGCCGGTACAGCTTATTCCACAGCACCCCATAGTAGTAGTCCGCCGGGTTCTCCATCATGAAGCCAACGAACGCTTCACGCCCGATCACCTGGTCCGCGTCGATATCCCCCTTCCGCGACACCATCTCTCCGACGACACGATAGAAATCCGCGATCACCATGTCGCAGCCCGTCTCCTCGGCCGCCCGCACCATCAGCTTCGTCGCATCCGCCGTCAGCCAGTCATCACTGTCCACGAACTGCAGAAACGTACCCCGCGCCCGCGCGATCGCCTGGTTTCGCGTATCCGACACCCCCGTATTCTCCTTATGCACGACCACCACGCGCGCATCCGCCCGCGCATATCCGTCGCAGATCTCCCCGGACCGATCCTTACTTCCATCATCCATGAGGATCAGCTCGAAATCCCGAAACTCCTGATTCAGAATACTGTCCACACAGCGCGCGAGACTCTTCTCCGCGTTATACACCGGCACGATGATACTGACCTTCGGCTCCATAGGCACCTCCATCAAAAAACTACTTCTAGTTGTACCATAAAACCCTCCCGTTGACACTCGTATATTTCTGCTCACTTTTCCCGGGCCAATGTCTCGGCCCTCCGCCTGCTCACTCCGCGCCCACGCGTCCGCACCCTCCACCTTCTCACGTCGCGTCCACCCATTCGCACTCGTTGCCTTTATCGCGCCCATGCCTCCGCCCACTACCTCCTCACGTCGCATCGAAGCACCAATTCCCTCATGAAAATGTCATATTACAGCATAAATTCGCTCATGAAAGTGTAATGAAGCACGGATTATTCCCTCATGAAAGTGGCAAAATACTGAAAAGAACGCTCATAAAAGTGGCAGAGCACGGAAATCTGAGAGGAAAAAGAAGGTGCCATGGTGTTAAATTATTCTTATGATATTTCCGCTTCCTGATGATTTTTTTGAATTATCTTAACTTTAATATCGAAACTTAACTTAAAACAAGTTATAATACAAAAATAGAGTTAAATAGAAGGAGAACATATGGAATATCTCTATAAAGTTCTGGGAATTAAAGCGACAGTTCAGCGCGCAGAGTTTGACCATCTGCCCAATTATATAGCTGTAAGGTATCGTTTACAGAAGGTATCCATGGATGGACAGAAAGTGATTTTTCTTTATCCAAAGACAGAGTTGGAGCAGATCGAAGTGCTGAAAAAGCATATTGCCCGTATACAGAAAAAAGAGAACCTGCCTGTCGTGCTGGTGCTAAACGAACTCAGTTATCGTCAAAAGGAATATCTGCTTCGTGAAAAGATCCCGTTTATCGTAGATGGAAAACAAATCTATCTGCCGTTTATGAGCGTGTATTTGCAGGAGCGGTGCGATGCGGAGAAGCAGCCAAGAGAAGATCTGCTTCCGTCGGCGCAGCTGCTTTTATTGCATTTTATTTACGGCGGCACGAAAGAACTGCCGTCGAGCCAGGCAGCGAAGGATTTAAAGCTGACAGCTACGTCTATATCGAGAGCATCGAGACAGCTGGAGGAGATGGGGCTGTTGCAGATAAAGAAAGCTGGTGTGCAGAAAATTCTGCTGTCCGAAGATCCGCCGGAAGTGCTGTTTCAGAAAGCGGAAGAGACTCTGTTGAATCCGGTAAAGCGAACGGTCTATGTTCCGAAGGAGTATATTGGGGCGGATATGCTGGTAAGCGGATATTCGGCACTGGCAGAATATTCGATGCTGAGCGCACCAGCCGTCGAGTGCTATGCGACAGATAAAATATCTCAATGGAAAAACGTTATGACAAACAGACTTCAGGATTCGAAGACTCAGGTGGCGGTAGAAATGTGGAGATACGATCCTCGGATTTTAGCTACTGGACATAGCGTTGACGCGCTCTCGCTGGCTCTGACATTAAAAGACGATACAGATGAACGTGTTGAACAGGCAGTGGAAGAACTGCTGAGCGAAGTATGGAGAAAGATAGATGGTAGGAAAATATAAAGTAGTCACGCTCTGTGGCAGCACCCGCTTCAAAGAGCAGTTCATGGATGCCCAGAAGCGGCTGACGCTTGCGGGTTATATCGTCATCAGCGTCGGGCTCTTCGGCCACGCCGGCGATCAGGAAGTCTGGGACGGCATGGACCGAAATGAATGCCCACCGCTTGAGGCAAATTTTGCGGCTCTGCCATGAGGATGCAATCAAAATTTGTCTGGACGACATGCACAAACGGAAAATCGACATGGCTGACGAAATCTACGTCATCAACGTCGGCGGCTACATCGGTGACAGCACCCGCTCGGAAATCCAGTACGCCGAAGAGCACGGGAAACCGGTCCGGTACTACCAGAACATCCGTAAATAGGAGATGCTGAGTCAGCTTTCGGAGGCGAGACAGGATATCGCAGATGGAAAGTGCAAAACCGGCGCCCAGGTAGCCGAGAACCTGGGAAAAAAGTACGGATTTATATAAAGACAGCCGAAATCAGGCGTATGATGTGAAAAATTTTGTCGTAGAACAGTGCTATGATCATAGTGCAGAAAACCATCTGCAGCATATAGACAGGAGGAACGGATTATGAATACAAAGCAGATCATCGGCTTTCACAACCCGGATGAGGAATACGGATATTTGAGTAACTGGTATCGGTCGGATTTCGAAAAGGACGGCATCCGGTTTTCATCCATGGAGCAGTACATGATGTACCAGAAGGCGCGCTGCTTTCGGGACGAGAAGGTCGCCGCAGAAATCCTGAAAACCGATGACGTCGGCCGCATCAAGGAACTGGGCCGCCAGGTTTCAAACTATGATGAAAGCAGATGGAACGGCATGCGCCAGATCCTCGTCTACGAAGGCCTCCTCGCAAAGTTTGAGCAGAACGAAGACCTGAAGGCTCAGCTCAAATCCACCGGCGACGCCATCCTCGCAGAGTGCGCCGTCAAGGACCACATCTGGGGCATCGGCTTATCGATGAAGGACCCAGATCGACTCGACGTGAAAAAGTGGCACGGAACGAACCTGCTGGGGTATGCACTCATGATCGTACGAGAACGGGTGTGAAGGGCGAAAATCCAGATACCAATATAAATACGTATTTGATGATTTATAGATATGAATAAATGCAGATCAAAATGCGCAGAATATGAGCACTTATAGACATTTAATCAACACTATATGAAAATATGCCTATTATTTTTGAGAGATGCTGGATGGTAAAATTCCGAGTTGTTGAGCTGTTCTTACTTTCTATTTTATCAGATATCGCCTACAGAGTCCATAGCTTCATAGCTCAAAACAGTTCACCCACCAACCATTTGGCTATGTAAAGGGGACGGCTTTTCAGCCGCCCCCACCGGTCAACGCTGCGTTAATCAGACAGGTTCATCGTCCGATTCCGCTTCATAATCCTCGTTGACATCCACTTCTTCGTCCTCGTCACCATCATCCTCCGGCAGCTGGAGCGTATCTTCATCCTCATCGTGATAATCCGCATCCGGGTCCGGCTGATTTTTCTTGGACGCAGGCTTTACGCCCTTCATCTTGATATAGAGATAACCGCCGACACCGGCTGCACCGATCACAAACAGAAGCAGCATAATCATCGGAAGCGGAGACGATTTCTTCTGCTCGCTCTCTGTTTTCTGCTCTTCCGGTGCCGGTTCCGTCTCCTGCGGCTTTTCGGTTTCCGCAGGTTCCGTGACTTCCGGCTCCTTCTCCCGATACTTGGCAGCTTCCTCTTCATCCATCAGCGCAAGCAGATCGGCCTCGTCCACCATGTTCAGGAAATGCACATTCTGGTTGCCGTCTTTATCGCGGTCGATGATCAGATAAAAGGTGTTGCCCGCCTTTGTCACCAGCGTAATGAACTGCTGGCTGGATTTATCTTCTTCCTCACCGATATCGTCCACCAGCGTCATATTTCCTTCCGGAGTCAAAGCTGCACTGGATTTCGTCTCATCCTCGTATGACATTCCACTCTGCATCAGATCCAGAAACAGCTTCAGCGCATCTTCACTGAACATGCTGCTGTCTTTTGCAGAATCCGTGACATTCAGGTACTTTCCATGTGCATACCCGGTTTTGCCGTTGAAGTTTACCTTATACCAGTCACCGCATTTTTCGACAATCTCCACCGTATCGCCGGAATGCAGATATCCGATAATCTCCTGATCCATGCCGGGACCGGAACGAAAATGCAGACTGGTGATCCCCGGCACCACCGTACCAGTCTGCTTTTGGGACTTTTCGCTGCCGATATTGTATTCTTTGCCGCCCACCGTAACGATCAGGTTCCCATCCGCATCCGTAGAGACCTCATAGCCATCCGGCAGAACCTGCATGTCCGGGTCGATTTCGATGCTGTCGGTATTGTCCGTTTTCCCCGCATTTGTGCTTTCTGCTGCATCCGTCTCCTGTGCAGCGGTACTGACAGGCGTGTTCTTCTGCACATCATCGCCCGTATAGGCAAATGCAGTGGTCGTAAAGGTTCCTGCCGCCATCACGCTGGCAAGCAGCATTGCCATCATCTTTTTCATTCCATATCCTCCGTTTCTTTCTCATCCAGTTTCAGGTTCTCCGGGTTGGGAACCGCAGCCTGCGCCAGCTGAATGATGACTGCCAGCTGTTCCGGGGTCAGGCTCTGGGCATGTACCATTTCACAGATTTCGCTGTTTTCCTGCTCGTGGTACTTTCTGTCCCATTCCTTTCTGCGCTCCTCCCATTCATCGCGTTTCCTGCGGGCTTTCTCGCGCTCCGCAGCAATCTTTTCCAGTTTCAAGCTCATATCGTATCCTTTCCGGGCGAATAAACGCCCTATTTTTATCGAATTCTTCCCATGCAGTAGTAGTGCTGCCGCCAGTAGCTCGTCTCAATGGAAGCATAGGAAATTGGTGAGCCACAGTGGATCATCATCCCGTTGCCGACATAAATGCCCACATGGGATGCGCCACTGGTGTTGTAGGTTTTCTGGAAGAAGATCAGGTCTCCGGGCTTTGCCTCACTCTTCGGGATAATGTCGCATTTTCCCATCAGACCGTTGGCCGTCTGCCTGCCTACATTCCAGCCATTGCCGCAGTGGTTGATGACCCAGCTTACAAAACCGGAGCAGTCAAAACTGGTACTCGGCGAGCTGCCGCCCCAAACATAGGGATAACCGAGATATTTCTCTGCTTCGGTAATCATCTTCCGGAATTTTTCATCCGTCAGAGCTTCGCCCGGAATGTCGTAATCCTGGTATTCTCCGCTGGAACCCGCGCCATCCGGCGTTGCAAAGGCTATGCCTGCAAACAGGTCATCTCGATTGCCCCGGCACTCCAGTGTGACTTCGTATCGTTGCAGCTGGTCATCTGTAAGGCCGGAATTTCTTGCAACATAGTCAACGCCCCGATTGAGCAGTGTTACATTGAGGATTTTATACTCATACTGTACCGTCACCTGATAGGTGTAGGTGTGTCCGGTTCCGGTGATTGGATTGTAGCGATAGCCCACACGGGTTTCCTTCCTTGTCCGGATTTCCACCTTTTCCTCCAACTTCAGCTCATACTGCGCTTCAAAAATACTCTGGAGCCGCGCCTGCACCTGGCTTCTCGTATAGTTTTCAAATTCTACGGTCAGCAGAGATGCAAGCTCATAGGGATTGTGACCAATCTCTGCCAGATTGTAGCGATACTCGTCATAGCCCGGATGGTCGGTTTCAATGCGGTCGATTTGTTTGCGAAGTTTATCTTCCAGCTTGGTATAATCCGTCTCCACGCCTTTCAAATCTTCATCTTCTGCCGTGTAGGAAGTCCCCAGCACCACATTGCCGCCGCCATTGATCAAGACGGAGCATGACGAAACCGACCCGGCAATCACCAAAACAAGCAGTCCCACGGCTGCGATACCGATGATGATATGCGAGTGGCTCTGCACAAACTGAAATGCCTTTTCCGTTATACTGACAGTACCCTGTGCAGCTTTGGCTGTGCCAGATGCTGTGTTCTCCGCAGCGGCCGCACCTGCCTTCGCAGCGGCATACTCTTTTTTGATGGCCTGCTTCTGCCGCCATCGGGAAAAGAGATTGGAACCAGCCTGCGGATCAGACTTCATGCGTTCCGCAAAGATGGAATCTACGGCATCTTTATTTCCCTTTTTCTCCAACCGCTCCAGCTTTTTGTACTGCCGCAGCTTTCGACCATATTGGAACCGGGAACCAGCACGGGCTGCACCTTCCGCTGAGCCTTCGGTAAAATGCGCTGCCTCCACACCAGAATTATTATCCTGGTCGGCATTGCGCACACTCTGATGTGCCTTGGCTGAAAGTGCATCTGCCGCAAGATTTCCCGGCTTCTTTGGCTTTCCGCCTTTTTTCCCGGAAGCTGCTGCATTCTTTTTCGCTTTTACTTCCTGATCTGATTTCAGCTTCTTACTGCGCATCTTAGCAAGATCGGCCTCGTGACGAATCTGCCTTCGGTGTTCCGCTTTTTTCTTGCCGCCGTCTCCCGTACTGCTATCTGCGGTTTTGCTTCTGGAATCGCGAAGGGTGTTCTCCGCACCCTCGCGCTCCTGCCGCAGCTTGTCTCCGAGATTCGGATTTTTCTTGCCAGCCATCGCTTACGCCTCCTTCGCTTCCTGCACTTCGGTTAATTTTGTCGTCATAATCCGGTACAGTTCCAGATCGGTCGGGAAACGATCAACGAACGGCAAAATCACATTTCCGTAGAACAGCAGTCCTTCGCCTTCACCGGAGTGGGTCACATAGGACAGCTGATGTGGGCTGATATTCAGCTGATCCGCCAGAATCTGACGATCACCGGCTGCTTGATTCAGCATATAAATGAAGTCGCTGTTTTCAAAAATGTTCGTCACTTCGCGGGAAGAAAGCAGGTCTTTCACATTCTGGGTGATGCCGGTGGGAATACCGCCCCATTTACGGAATCGCTTCCAGATTTCCACGCTGTAAGCCGCTGTCTGCTCCTCTTTCAAAAGCAGATGGAACTCGTCCATATAGTAGCGGGTGGCTTTACCGGCGTTACGGTTGGCGGTCACACGCCCCCAAACCTGATCCTGCACCACCAGCATACCGATCTTTTTCAGCTGCTTGCCCAGCTCCTTGATGTCATAGCAGACCAGCCGGTTATTGATATCTACGTTGGTGCGGTGGTTGAACAGGTTCAGAGAACCGGTTACATAGATTTCCAGTGCCGTTGCCACATGGTGTGCTTCCTTTTCATCCTGCCGGAGCAGTGCCTCGTACAAGTCCTGTAACACCGGCATATTCTCCGGCACCGGGTTCTCAAAATAGGTCTGGTAAATCTGATGAACACAGCGGTCGATGACCGTCTTTTCTACCGGCTGCAAGCCTTCTTTTCCGCCCACGATCAGCTCACACAGGGACAGGATGAAATCTGCTTTCAGGGCAATCGGACTATCCTCTTCTGAATAATTCGCGTTGATGTCCATCGGATTGATATACTGCGTGCTGGAAGGGCTGATTTTAATAACCTGCCCCTCAAATTTCTGCACCAGAGCCGTGTACTCGGCTTCCGGATCGCACACGATTACATCGTCATCCGTCACCAGAAACGCATTGGCGATTTCTCTCTTGGCAGAGAAGGATTTACCGGAACCGGGGGTACCCAGAATCAGCCCGTTGGGGTTTTTGAGCTTTTTCCGGTCAACCATAATCAGGTTGTTGGACAAAGCATTCAGCCCATAGTACAGAGCCTCTTTCCCGGTCTGAAACAGTTCCTGGGTGGTAAACGGCACGAAAATTGCCGTGCTGCTGGTAGTCATGCTGCGCTGAATCTCAATCAGGTTCTGTGCCAGCGGCAGGCAGCTCATCAGCCCCTGCTCCTGCTGAAAGTCCAGACGGCGCAGGTTGCAGTTGTACTTCTGCGCGATACTGGAAGCTTGAAACACATTGGTTTCCAGCTCCTGCTCCGTCTCGCCGGTGTTCATCACCAGAAAGGTCAGCAGGAACATACGCTCATTCTGGCTCTGCAATTCCTTCAGCAGTGCCTTTGCGTCCTTACCGTAAGTTGCCAAATCGGACGGAATGATGTCCATATCGTATCCGGAACGGACAGCTTTCTTCTGTTCCTCAATCTTGGAACGATCCAGCTCCGTAATGGTGTGCTTAATGGACTTGATTGCTTTATTCTGGTCTACTGACTGAATGTGCATGGTCACGATCTGGCTGGATTCCATATCCAGAAAGTCCTTCAGCAGCTGATCCGACAGGTCGGAAGCTGTGATCTGGAGATAGGACATAGAACCATACATCCCGCCCATCTGAAAAATCCGGTTCTTCGGAAAGGCAAATCCGGTCGGAGCAATAAAGTCCTTTACCGACAGCCCGCTCTCCGGCAGCCACTTCCAATCGAAATTGAATCGGTCATGGTCACCCATGTGGAACATATCGTGCATCAGATGAAGCCGTTCCTTGCCGTTCAGCAATTTTGCCCGGACACCCAAGCGTTTGAAGTTGTTCATCAGGTCGATCTCAATGTGAATGAGCCTCGGCTTTGCCTGTTTCATGGATTCCGCCTCAATGCCAAACGTCAGATACTTCGTCTTGGTCAGGCCGTTGTTGCCCTGGGCAAGCTGGCGGCGCAGCATGGTGCTGTACTCCGTGCGCACCGGATTGAAATGATCCTTCTGGTACGGAATACGCACCATCTTCTCAAAATTCGAGGCATCCGTAGCCATATTCATAAAAGAAAGCTCAAAGCGGATGCTGGAATCAAAGAAGTTTAGGAAGCTGCACCATTCCTCAAAGATAGCCGTCTGATCCTCCTGTTGTGCCAGCTGATAATTGATGTCCTGAAACTGAATGGTTTTGGTGTAGTAGTTGTCCGTCACACGGCAGATACCATCCGGGAACATCCGCTGAAAAGGAATGCTCTCCTGTGCCGAATGCGGAACCGTGCGGTCACCCCTTGCACGGTCGATCACCATCTGCACCTGTTTCTGCTCTGCGGCTGACAGATGGGACGGCATTCGGATGTCCTCCTGCTTTTTATTCTTCGCTGTCAGCTTTTCGAGAATTTTGAACAATGCGATTTACCTCCATTTCCACGTCTGCCTGCTGAACCAGCAGTGCATAGTAATTTTTTGTTTTGTAAGGCCGCGTTTTCGGCCTCTTGAACTTTGCCTCATAGAAGTGCTTTGCCACCACTTCCAGCGGCTGACCGTCTTTCTCGTACATGGCAAGAAAGAAAAGCGGCAGCATCACTGCCATCATGCCAAGTGCAGCAAGACTAAGATTCCCGCTGGATTTAAGCAAAAAGAAAACCGGAACGCCAATCAGCGCACCGGCTCCGAAGCAGAGAATCTGCCGTTTGGTCAGGTTCATAAATACCTTGGTTTTGACCTTTGAAAGGTCTCGCGGCACAGAAATATAAGATGCCATGAATCATTCCTCCTCTCCTTAGTGCGCTGCAAACACGGATTTCGCGAGGCTTCCCGTCTTAAATAGGGTAAATGCCAGCAAAACCGTATAACCCATAACGCCCCAAATGCTGCTGATAATGTTATCCGAAAAGGACAGGTTCTGAATCAGAACTGCATAGATGCCTACACAGATTATGATAAGAAATCCCTGGAATCCCAGTGCAAACAGGGAGCGCAGATAGTTTTGACCGGTATGGCTCTGCTCATGGTTGCCAAAGGTTGCGAACGGGATCGGTGCAAGGCTCACCATGAGATATATTTCCACCATTCGGCCATACACGATGACAAAGATGATAGCCGACAACGCCAGCATCGTGACCTGAACCACAAAGGTCTGCAAATACAGTCCCAGCAACGGTCCCAAGTCCATTCCTTCCAGTGTAGCCTGCATTGCTGTCAGGGTCGCATCACTGACGGACGTACTGCCGGAAATCAGACCGCCGCTTCGGGAGATCACTTGCTGCGCCACATCAAAGACAGCCATCGTGATATTGAATGTGTTCGAGATCAGAGTCACTGCCAGAAAGGTCTTAAAGACCCATTTGAAAAATGTCCAGGTCTCGAAATTTGCCAGATTGTTATGCTCGATGAGCATCTGGATCAGCTCATAACAGGCGATGAATGTCAGCACCATTCCGGCAATGGGCAGGATCACGGATTCCGAGATGTTGCGGATCATAGAAAAGACCGCAGGTGAAAAGTTCGCCGGTGTGGTTCCCACATCGCCTGCGATCTGTCCAACCTGCTGGTTGACCGAATCGAACATCCCTGAAAGATTTCCCATGATACCGCTGATGATCATGCTCTTGAGCCAATCTGTGATCTGTTCAAGGATACTCTGCATGAGCCGCCTCCTTTCTTACGCAAACACGCCGAACAGCTTCGCCATCCGGGACAGAAGCATGAACAGCTGTGAGAAAAGAGACAGTGCCGATGCAGTTGTAGTAAGAAACGCCATAGATTTGTCCTCCTGTAACTTGTCCGGCCTATCAGCCGTGCGATTCTAAACTGCGGTCCTGCGCCATACTTCCAACATGTGCACCTGCCGGAGAGCGCAGAAAATAGCCAGCTGCGGAGATTGCCTGCACCTGACTATGTAACAGGCAGCTTTCGCCGCCCGGTCGGAATCTTCGCTCCGACAGTTTTCGCTTAACCGAACAGACCAGAAAGCAGCGGCACCAGAGTCGTGCCGATCAGTGCCACGCCGCCGCCAGCCATCAGCTGTTTTATCCCCAATTAGGTGTAAAACTCTGCTCGATGGCGGGCGGCGGCGTACAAAAAATCTATATGGTGTTTTTAAGAGAACCGTCCCGGCGGGACAGGTCAGGCAGTGACCTGTTCCACCTCC
>ERZ772875.1159-NODE-1159-length-25743-cov-12.945227_pt1 | contig 25743 bp, 19 predicted proteins | sample MGYA00580585_ERZ772875 | MGnify/ENA primary metagenome ERZ772875 (study PRJEB29015, sample SAMEA2737736) | human gut metagenome | biome: human gut; feature: human-associated habitat; material: faeces | place: China | collected 2012 ... | reverse complement strand
GCGACGGAGGACTGCGGAGTGCTGCGGTGGAAATACGTGGGCCAAGCACTCAAAAGCCAGTACGTCTGGAAGTACGGCGTGCTATAAGAGTCTTGATTTTTCAAGGCTTTCAGGTTACAATCGAATACGTGGTTTTTGTGAGTTCTCTCCTAGTTCTCTCCGACCGAGAATTTTGGAGTTATCTCAATAAATGTGCCGGTGTGATGGAATGGTAGACGTAGCGGATTCAAAATCCGCCGGGGGCGACTCCGTGTGGGTTCGAGTCCCACCACCGGCACCAAAAAAGGGAAGGCATGGCGCGCGCCATGCCCTCCTTTTTCACATATTGAAGCGTCGGCGGGCCTCCTCGCGCAGCGAGGGCACGCGGCGCACGACGCGCAGCGGGATGATGAGCCCGACGCAGATGACCACCACGACGAGCGACCACGTCGGCTGCCACGCCGCGCGGAAAAAACGGTCCATGCAGTATTCCACGCCCAGCGCCATCAGGCCCACGGTGCCGATGCACATGGCGATCGCGGAGAGCCGCGACCGCCGCCCGCCGCGCAGCAGAAAGCTCAAAAGGAACACCAGCACGCACGCCCAGCCGAGGATGGGCAGGGCGAGGCCGCGGAACCATGCGCCGCCGCTCAGGTCGATGGAGATGAGGAAGACGTACACACCGACCGCGGCGACGTCCGCCGTCAGGCGGAAGAAGATGGGGATGCGCCGTGCGAGCATCGGCAGCACGAACCAGATCCAGAGCATCACCGCCGCGCCGATGACGTAGAGCGACCAGGGCCGCTCGGTGGGCAGCAGCAGGTTCAGCACGCCGCAGCACAGGGATACCGACGCGAGCATCGCCGTGAGCAGCGCGGCCGCCGCGCGGCGCGAGGCGGGCGGCACCTCGGCGGGCTTGGTGGGAAAATAGCTCGGCGCGTCGGGGTCCGGTTTCCAGGCAGGCGTGCCGCAAAGCGGGCAGCGCGCCGCGCCGGGATCCAGCTCCACGCCGCAGTTGACACAGTATGACATATCGTTACCGTCCTTTCGCTCCGCTCTTCAGCGGTTGCTCTCCACGCGCACAGGGATGCCCTCGCGCACGAGGAAGCGGAAAAAGTCGCGCTCGGTGTCCGTCTCCGCCTGCGTGCCGGCAAAGGTGATCTCCATGGTATCGCCGTAGCTGATGGAGGCGCAGTGGCAGCGCGGCACGGTCGCCTGACCTAATATGACCTCCGCCCCGCGGATGTGCGCCGCCATCTCCGGCGGCACGGTGAACGCGCCGGGATTGGTGTAGGTGCAGGAATAGGGGCGCACACCGAACAAGCGGTAGTTGAGCGCCATGACCGGATTCTTGAGCACGACCGGAATGAGGCGCAGGGCAAAATTCTCCGTAAAGCGGACGTTGCCGGTAAACGCCGCCTGCAGTTCCTGCCGGTTGATGTGCAGCTTCATAAAATGGCGCACCTGCGAGACGATCTCGGGGAAGGTGTAGTCGCCGAGCGCCGGGTCGATATACGGGCGGACGGTGGTGATGAAGTTGCGCAGCGTCTCGCTCGGGAACCATGCGCGCAGGTTGATCGGCACCGCCAGCGCCACGGGGCGCTCACGGTAGGGCTTTTCCCGCTTTTGCTTTTCAAGGATCACATGGATCAGCACAGCAGAAAGATATTCCGTGATGGAGGCGTTATGCTTCTTTGCCTGCTCGCGCAGGCGGGAGAGCGGCACGAAGCCCATCGTGACATGGAAGGTGTAGAACGGCTCCGGCGTGCCGGTATTCTGATAGGCCCTCGGCAGCCGCCGCAGGCCGAAGGCGTGGCGGCCCGCATAGCGGGCGTAGGCGTCCTCCAGCTCCTCCTCGCGCGCCGGCTCATTCAGGTCGAGCACGCCGTTTCCCGCGGGAACGTCCACGCCGGTCTGGCGCAGGTATTCGGCAAGGAGCGTGCGGAAAAAGACGATGGCCCCGCCGCCGTCGGAAAGCGCATGAAATACCTCGACGGAGATGCGTTCGCGGTAATAGTAAAAGCGCACGAGCCAGCCGTTGTCCTCGCGGAAGCGGACGGGCTGGCAGGGGTCGGAGACATCCTCCTTCAAAAACGGTCCGGGCGCATGGTTCGGCTCGAGATAGTACCAGAACAGGCCCTTGCGGATGCGCACGGCAAAGCTCGGGAAGCGCGGCATACAGCGGTCGATGGCGCGCTGGAGCGCGGCGGGATCGACCTCCCTTTCCATCCGGGCGGAGAAGCGGTAGATGGCGGAATACTCCTCCTTTTGCAGCGCGGAGTAGAGAATGCCCGCGCTGTCGAGCTTGTACCATTTGCTGTCGGGTCTCGCCATCGTCGTTTCCTCCTTCCGCGCGGCATCGCCTCGGATGGCTTATTGTAGCACAGCGGCGCGCACACCACAAGAAAAATGACGGTTTTCCTTTTCTTTTTTACGCAAACATGATATTATACAGGCAGGAAGACCAATCACAGGCAGGAGATAACGATGGAAAACAAGCTGAACCTTCCGCTGAAAAAGAAGAAAAACGAGGCCGAGAGCCCGCGCCTCGATCCGCTGATGCGCGCGCTCAAGGCGCTGCACAGCGCGGGCGCGCCCGAGACCATGACCGAGGAGGAGCTGGAGCATCAGCGCCGCAGTCAGGAGGTCCTCGGCCGGTTGACCGCGCCGATGGCCGGCATGGACTATGAGGAATTTTCACTCGGCGGCATGAACGCCGCGTGGATGCGGCTCAAGGCTCCTCACGGCAGCCGTCACGCTATTCTCTACTGCCACGGCGGCGGCTACACGAGCGGCAACCTCGGCTACGCGCGCGTGCTCGCATCCAAGCTCGCGCACGTCACGGGCTACGACGTGCTGAGCTTTGAATACCGTCTCGCGCCCGAGCATCCCTACCCCGCCGCCGTCGAGGACGCGCTGCGCGCGTGGGATCATCTCATGCTGCTGGGCTACGGCGCGCGGGATGTCGTGCTCGCAGGCGACAGCGCGGGCGGCAACCTCGCGCTCGTGCTGTGCCATCGTCTCAAGGCGGCGGGCCGCCGCCTGCCCGGGGCGCTGGTGCTGATGTCTCCGTGGACGGACATGACGATGTCGGGCGCGTCCTACGCCGAGCGGGCGGAGAGCGACCCGATGCTCACGCCGGAGTACATCGAGGCCGTGCGCACCGCTTACGCCGGGGGGCGGGACTACGCCTCGCCCGATCTTTCGCCGCTCTTTGCCGACCTTACCGGCTTCCCGCCGACGCTCATTCAGGCCGGCGATCACGAGATCCTGTATTCGGATGCCGAGATGCTCTGTCACGCGCTGGAGCGTGCGGGCGTTCCCTGCCGCTTCGAGGTGAGCGAGGGGATGTGGCACGTCTTTCAGATGTTCCCCCTGCGCAAGGCCGCCGCGGCGATGGAAAGCGTCGCGCGCTTCCTGCTGGAGCGGTGACGGCGCACCTCCTTCTGAATCCCATATCCTGAGAGGAGAAACGAATATGAAGCAGCCTCATATCCAGCTCGACGAGAGCTCGAACGTCCGCTATGCCATCCTGCCCGGCGACCCCAGGCGCGCCGAGCGCATCGCGTCGCACATGAGCGAGGTCGAGGACCTCGGCATGAACCGCGAGTACCGCAGCCTTGTCGGCGCCTACCGCGGCGCGCGCATTCTGGCCATGTCCACGGGCATGGGCGGCGTCTCGACCGGCATCGCGGTCGAGGAGCTGCATAACATCGGCGTGACGCACGCCATCCGCATCGGCTCCTGCGGAGCCTTACAGACAGACATCGCTCCCGGTGAGCTGCTCATCGCCGCCGGCGCGGTGCGCGACGACGGCACCTCTCGCGCCTATGTGCGCGAGGGCTATCCCGCCGTGCCGGACACGGAGCTGCTGCTCGCGCTGACGGAGAGCATCCGCGCGCAGGGCTTCGCCCACCGCCTCGGCATCATCCGCAGCCACGAGAGCTTTTACATCGATGACATCGAGGAGATCAACGAATACTGGTCGAAAAAGGGCGTGCTCGGCAGCGACATGGAGACCGCGGCGCTGCTGACCGTCGGGCGGCTGCGCGGCATGAAATGCGCGAGCGTGCTCAACAACGTCGTGCGCTGGAAGGAGTGCATTTCCCACGGCGTCGGCTCCTACGCCGCCGGCGCCGACGCGGCCGCCGCGGGCGAGGAGCACAGCATTCTCGCCGCGCTGGAGACCTTTGCGCGGCTAGAAGCCGATAAAAAATAAGAAAAACGGGAACTTTTTCCAGTTTTCAGCGTCAAACCCTTCAGAGACCCCAAATAAAAGATCGAGGTGACGGAAGATGAAAAGAACGCTTGCCCTTTTTCTCAGCGCGCTGCTGCTCCTTGCCCTGCTCGCGGGCTGCGGCAGTAAGTCGGCGCCGCGCGACAGCGCCGCCGGCAGCGACTACATGATGACCAACCAAAGCTACGCCAAAACGGACGAGAGCTTCGCCTACGACGAGCCGGAGCTCCCGACGCCCGACGCCGAGAACGGCTATTGGGACGGCGACGACAGCCGGACGCTCACCGGCGGCATGACCGCTCCGGGCGACGCGAAGATGATCTACCGCGCGAGCATCGAGGTGCAGACGCAGGACTACACGACGAGCGAGGCCGCCATCACCGAGCTGGTGAAGTCCTGCGGCGGCTACTTTGAGAGCAAGAGTCTGAGCAATCGCTCAAGCGGCTACCGCTACGGCGAATTCACCGTGCGCGTGCCCGCCGCGGAGTACGAGCACTTCTGCGAGCAGGTCGGCTCGCTCTGCCACGTCACCTATATGTCCTCCTCGGCGGAGAACATCACCGAGGAATACTACGACACCGACTCCCGTCTCAAGACCGCGCAGATCAAGCTCGAGCGGCTGCAGGAGCTGCTCTCGAAGGCGGACAATATGGCGGACATCATCACCATTGAGAGCGCCATCAGCGACACGGAGTACGAGATCGAAAGTCTCTCCGGCACGCTGCGCCACTACGATGCGCTGGTGAATTACGCCACCGTGAGCCTGACGCTCAGCGAGACCTACAAGCTCGATGAGAACGAGGGCGCGCCGCTGACCTTCGGCGCGCGCATCGCGCGGGCCTTCACGAACGGTCTGCGCGACACAGGCGTATTCCTTGAGGACCTTGCCATCGGCATCGCGAACAATCTTGTGTTCCTAGCGGTGCTGGCGGCGCTCGCCGTGATCGTCGTGCGTGCGGTGCGCAAAAAGAAGCCGTTCGGCAGGCTCGGCAAAAAGAAAAGCAAGCTCCCCGCAGGCGAGGAGCCGAAAAGCGAAGAATAACCGATAAGGAGAAAACGCCTATGAAGCTCACCTGGCTGGGCCATTCCTGCTTCGCCGTCGAAAGCGGCGGCTACCGCGTCGTGCTCGACCCGTATTATGTGGAGAGCTATCCGCCGCTGCATATGAGCGCGAACGAAGTGCTCTGCTCGCACCATCACCGCGACCACGACTATGTGGATGCAGTGGAGCTCACGCCGCGCGGGGACAGTCCCTTCACGGTGGAGACCGTCCAGGCCTTCCATGACGATCAGGGCGGTGCGCTGCGCGGGACGAACACCATCCATGTCCTCGCCGCCGAGGGGCTGCGCGTCGTGCATCTCGGCGACCTCGGTCACGAGCTGAGCGGGGAGCAGCTCGCGCCGCTGCGCAGCTGCGACGCGCTGCTGATTCCCGTCGGCGGCTTCTACACCATCGACGCGGAGACCGCCAAGCGCGTGGCGGACGCCATCGCGCCGCGCGTGATCGTGCCGATGCACTACCGCCACGGCAGCCACGGCTACGATGTGATCGCCACGGTGGAGGACTTCCTGCGGCTCTATCCCGCAGACGAGGTACACTGTCTTGACGGCAGTTCCTTTGAGCTGACGCCCGACGCGCCTCGCGGCGTGATCGTGCCGAAATTCATGGGCTGAACGCATATAGAAAAAGGAAGCGAAGGGGTCTCCCCTTCGCTTCCTTTTTTCATCTTAGAACCACTTCTTTTCCTGCGCCTTTTCCAGGACAAAGGGCAGCATCTCCTCGCGGTCGAGGACGGTGGTGTGGCGCACGGGGCGCTCGCGCAGACCGCGGAGGTTCTTCGGTGCGGGAACGCCGGTGAGACGCTCGAGCTGCTCCATGACGGCGAACTCGTCGCCCTCCGCCTTTTCGCCGAGGCCCTCGAGCACGGCGGCGGGGAACTTGTAGGGCGACGCGGTGGAGAGCACCACGACCGGCGCGTGAGCGGGGTTCGCCGCCTTGTACTGCTGCGCGACGTTCCACGCCACGGCGGTGTGCGTGTCGCAGAGATAATGATGCTCCTGCCAGACCCTGCCGATGGTCTGCTTCGTCTCGGCGTCGCCGCAGCAGCCCGCCCAGAAGAGGGACTGGATCTTCTCCTTCAGCTCCTCCGGCACCTCGTAGGCGCCGTCCTCGGTGAGCTGACGCATCAGCTTCGCCACCAGCTGCTCGTCGCCGGAGAGCAGGAACAGCAGACGCTCGAGGTTGCTCGACACCAGAATGTCCATCGAGGGCGAGCTGGTGAGGTAAAACGGGCGCTTTTTATCGTAGCGGCCCGTGCGGATAAAGTCGGTGAGCACGTTGTTGGCGTTGGACGCGCACACGAGCGTGCCGACGGGAAGCCCCAGCTCGCGGGCGAAGTAGCCGGCAAGAATGTCGCCGAAGTTGCCGGTGGGAACGACGTAGTCCACCCGCTCGCCGACAGCGACCGTGCCGCGGCGGACAAGGTCTGCGTAAGCGCGGAAGTAATAGACGACCTGCGGGGCAAGGCGGCCGATGTTGATGGAGTTCGCGCTCGACAGGCGCACGCCCTTGCCCGCGAGCAGGTTCTCGCCGCCGACCTTGGCAAAGACCTGCTTGACGGCAGTCTGCGCGTCGTCGAAGTTGCCGCGCACTGCGGCGACACAGGTATTGTCGCCGCCCTGCGTGACCATCTGCGCCTTCTGCACGGCGGACACGCCGCCGTCCGGGTAAAAGACGATGATCTTCGTGCCCGCGACGTCGCAGAAGCCCTCCATCGCGGCCTTGCCGGTGTCGCCGGAGGTCGCGGTGAGGATCAAAATTTCATCGTCCACGCCGCACTTCTTCTTTGCCGCCGTCATCAGGTGCGGCAGCATCGAGAGCGCCACATCCTTGAAGGCGCTCGTGGGGCCGCGGAACAGCTCGAGCACCGTGTCCTCACCGACCGGAACGGTGGGGGTCAGGTCCTCGGTCTCGAATTTGCCGGTGTAGGCGGCATGGACAAGCTGCTCCATCTCCGCGTGCGTGAAGTCGGGCAGCAGCGCGCATAATATCTCCGTCGCCATGCCCTGCGTGGAGAGCGTCAGACAGCGCTGCCAGTCGAAGTCCAGCCCCGAGAGGGCCGGCATGGCGTACAGCCCGCCGTCGGGGGCAAGGCCGTTCAGGATCGCTTCGGCGCTCGATGCGGTGAGAGCCGCGTTCCGCGTGCTTTGATAGTTCATATTAAAAATACCTCCGCTTTTCGGTTTTTTTCATTTGCCATATCAAAATATTTTTTCGATTGCCTATTGCATTTCGACAATGCTCATGTTATATTGTTCCCATCAAAAAGTCAAGTGTTTTTCTGCCGCGGACATTTCCGTGCAAACTGCACAAATCGTCCATACTTGGCGGATTTTACAGAGAGAAAGGCAGGCACACCCCATGAACATTGCATTGCTCGGCTTCGGCACCGTCGGCAAGGCCTTCTACGAGCTCACGCTCGGGCGGAGCGATCTGCGCGTGACGAGCGTTTTGTCCCGCCGTCCGCGCCCGGAGCTTCCCTGCACCGTGACAAATGATTTCGACGAGATCGTGCGCGACCGCTCGGTCGGCATCGTGGTCGAGGTCATGGGCGGACTGGAGCCGGCTTACCGTTATATCTGCGCGGCCATGCGCGCGGGCAAGCATGTCGTCACCGCGAACAAGCAGCTCGTGTGCGCGCACTACGACGAGCTGCTGGAGCTTGCGAGGGAGTGCGGCGTGTCGCTGCGCTGCACGGCGGCGGCGGGCGGCGGCATCCCGTGGCTCACGTCCCTCTCCCGCGCCGCGCGGCTCGATGAGATCACCGCCGTCGGCGGCATCCTGAACGGCACGACGAACTACATGCTCTCAGCCATGACGGCCTCCGGCGTCGATTATACCACCTGTCTGCGCGAGGCGCAAGCGCTCGGTTACGCCGAGGCCGATCCCACCGCGGACGTGGAGGGCTACGACGCGCGGCGCAAGCTGGTGCTCAGCGCGAACCTCGCCTTCGGCGCATCGGTGCGGGAGGAGGAGATCCCCTGCTTCGGCATCTCGAGCGTGGAGAAAAAGGACTTCGCCGCCTGGCGCGAACTGGGCAGGGTCTGCAAGCTCTTCGTCCGCGCCGAGCGGCACGAGGGCCGCATCTCCGCCTTTGTCTGCCCCACGCTCTTCCCCGCCGCGTCGCCGGTCGCGCAGACGAACGGCACAGGAAACCTCGTCACCCTGCGCGGCGCGCGCTTCGGCGAGCTGAGCTTTTCCGGCGCGGGCGCGGGCGGCTACCCCACCGGCAGCAGCGTGCTGAGCGACTGCGTGGACGTCATCGAGGGCTGCCCGAGCTTTTATGTCTCGCGGCACGAGGCGAAGCACATCGACAATTCCGCGGCGGTCGGCCGCTTTTACCTGCGTACGGGCAGCGAGATCGTCTGCACCGGGCCCATCACCGTCGCCGAGGCCTTTGCGCGCGCCGAGCGCGCGCGCTCGTGCGGCAAGCCGGTATTCTTAGCAAGGATCGAGGAGGAGTAAAGGAAAATGCTTAAAGTTCTGAAATTCGGCGGCTCGTCGCTCGCCGACGCCCAGCAGTTCGCCAAGGTCAAGGCCATCGTAGAGGCCGACGAGTCCCGCCGCGTGGTCATCGTGTCCGCGCCCGGCAAGCGCTTTTCCGGCGACCACAAGATCACCGATCTTTTGTACCTCTGCGCCGCGCACATCAAATACGGTGTGAGCTGCGAGGAAATTTTCGACATGATCCGCACGCGCTATCTCGAGATCGCGCACGACTGCGGTCTGAAGCTCGACCTGAATCCCGACTTCGACGCCCTGTGGGCGAAGATGCAGGAGTGCATCGAAAAGGACGAGCTGGCCTCGCGCGGCGAATACTTCTCCGCGCGGCTGATGGCTGAGTACCTCGGCTACGAGTTCCTCGACGCCGCCGAGTGGGTGAAGTTCCGCTTCGACGGCACGGTGGATACCGACGCGACCTACGAGGCGCTGCGCCGCGCCGCGGGCGACCGCAGCGTGGTCATTCCCGGCTTTTACGGCGTGATGCCCGACGGACGCATCCGCACCTTCTCCCGCGGCGGCAGCGACATCACCGGCGCGCTGGCGGCAGCGGCGCTGGACGCCGACGTCTACGAAAACTGGACGGACGTCTCCGGCATTCTGATGGCCGACCCGCGCATCGTGGACGATCCCGCGCCCATCCGCCACCTCACCTACGGCGAGCTGCGCGAGCTGAGCTACATCGGCGCGCAGGTGCTCCACGAGGGCACCATCTTCCCCGTGCGTGAGAAGAACATCCCGCTCAACATCCGCAACACGAACGAGCCGGAGCACCCCGGCACCACCATTCTCGAGAGCATCGAGGAGGACACGAACGACGGCAGCTTCATCACCGGCATCGCGGGCAAGAAGGGCTTCTCCGTCATCACCATCGCCAAAACCGGTATGTCCGGCGACCCCGGCACGCTCGTGCGGATCCTGGAAATTCTCGCCAAACACGAGGTCAATGTGGAGTATATCCCCTCCGGCATCGACATCATCTCGCTGGTGGTGGAGAGCAAAAAGGTCTCCAAATGTCTCTACGCCATGCTGGGCGAGCTGCAAAAAGAGGTGCAGCCGAATAAGATAACGGTGACGGAGCACATCGCGGTCGTCGCGGCGGTCGGCCGGAAGATGGCGTACCGCCCCGGCGTTTCCGGCAAGATCTTTGCCAAGCTCGGTGAGAACGGCGTGAACATCCGCATGATCACGCAGGGTCCCGAGGAGCTGAACATCATCGTCGGCGTGGAGGAAAAGGACTTCGCGCAGGCCATTCGCGTACTGTATGACAGCTTTGTCAAGGAACATATTTAAGGAAAAGGTGAGGGCAATACCATGAAGCTTTATAATGTAGGCATTCTCGGCGCGACGGGCGCCGTGGGTCAGGAAATGATGAAAATTCTGCTCGAGCGCAAGTTCCCCGTCGGCGAGCTGCGCCCCATCGCCTCCGCGCGCAGCGCGGGCAGCGAGATCGACTTCGGCGGCAGGAAGTGCACGATCGTCGAGGCGTCGGACGACGCCTTTGAGGGTCTCGACATCGTGCTCGGCGCGGCGGAGAACGACATTGCCGAGCGCTTCGCGCCCGCCATCGTTAAGGCCGGCGCGGTGTTCGTCGACAACTCCAGCGCCTTCCGTCTCGACCCCAAGGTGCCGCTGGTCATCCCCGAGATCAACCCCGAGGACGTGAAGTGGCACAGCGGCATCATCTCCAACCCCAACTGCACCACCATCGTCACCCTCGTCGCCATCAACGCGCTGGCGAAGGAGAGCCCCATCGAGACCATCATCGCCAGCTCCTATCAGGCGGTCTCCGGCGCGGGCAAGAACGGCATCGACGAGCTGCACGACGAAGTCGCGGCGCTCGCCGCGGGCAAGCCCGTCGAGCCGAAGGTGTTCCAGTACCAGATCGCCTACAACGTCATCCCCCAGATCGGCGGCGAGGCGTACATGGGCTACACGAGCGAGGAGATGAAGATGCAGAACGAGGGCCGCAAGATCCTCCACCTGCCCGAGATGAAGGTCAGCTGCACCTGTGTGCGCGTGCCCGTGGTGCGCAGCCACTCCGTCTCCGTCGTGCTGCGCACAAAGGAAAAGATCAGCGTCGAGCGCGCGCGTGAGCTGATCGCCGCCGCGCCCGGCTGCAAGCTGACCGACGACCTTGCGAGCAAGGTCTATCCCATGCCGCTCGACACGAGCGATCAGGACCTCGTCTACGTCGGCCGCATCCGCGACGATCTGACCGACGAGCGCGGGCTGAACCTCTGGTGCTGCGGCGACCAGGTCCGCAAGGGCGCGGCGACCAACACCGTACAGATCGCGGAGCTGCTGCTCGAAAAATAAAGGCATTTTTGTGAAAGGGAGCCTCTGTCCGATGCCGGACAGAGGCTCCCTTTGTTCATTGCGACATTTTTCTTGCTGTTTTTTTGGTAAGATGGACAGGGCAAAGTGCTTTGACTTTTTGGGAAGAGACTGCTACAATAAAAGAAAAGTGGAAACGTTACCGGTAAGGTTCCCGGAAACGGGCTTTGATTTTTTCATGCAGAGGGTGTCGCCATGACCATCAAGGACATTGCAAAGCTCAGCGGCGTGGGCGTGAGCACGGTCTCCCGTGTACTCAACGACCGCCCCGACGTGAGCGAGGAAAGCCGCCGCCGCGTGCTGGAGGTCATTGCCGAGCACAACTATCTGCCCAACAATTCCGCGCGCAGCCTTGTGCGCACGAAGTCCGACACCGTCGGCCTTGTGGTGCGCGGCGTGCAGAACCCCTTCTACACCGATATCATCCGTGCCATCGAGCATAAGCTCGACCTCGCGGGCTACACGATGGTCATGCGTCAGATCTCCTCCTGCGATGACGAGGTCAAGTGCGGCGCGGTGATGGAGCGCGAAAAGCGCCTGCAGGGCCTCATTTTTCTCGGCGGACGCTCGGATTACTCTCCCGCGGAGCTGGCGCTGCTCAACGTGCCCTTTGTCTGCTGCACCTACACCAACGCCTACGGCACGCTCGATCCGAGCAAGTATTCCTCCGTCTCCATCGCCGACGAGCAGGAGGCCTACCGCGCGGTCATGGAGCTGGCCAAAAAGGGCCACCGCCGCATCGCGGCGCTGACCGCCGACCCCGACGACAGCTCCATCTCCCAGCTGCGCTACTCCGGCTACGCCCGCGCGCTGCGCGAGCTGGGCATCCCGCCCGAGGAGGAGGACGTCATCTGCGCGGACGATTTCACCGTGGAAAGCGGCTGCCGCGCCATGCGCGAGCGGCTGAAGCGTCCGGCGGACTTCACCGCCGTCTTTGCCATCGCGGACGATATGGCGATCGGCGCGATGCGCGCCCTGCGCGAGAGCGGGCGCAGCATTCCCGAGGACTGCTCCATCATCGCCATCGACGGCATCAATGTCTCCGAGTACATCCATCCCATGCTCACCACCCTCTGCCAGCCGATGACGGCTATGGGCACGAAGAGCGTCGAGCTGCTGCTCGGCGTCATCCGCGGCGGCGCGCACGACCATCTGACGCTGCCGACCACCCTGCGCGCGGGTGAATCCGTGCGCGACCTGACGAAATGATTTTCCCGCGCCGAGCGCGTGAAAATAAATTTGAATAAGGAGATCAATGAAACATGAAGAAGTATCTTGCGCTTGTCCTGGCACTTGTTATGGCTCTCAGCCTCGTTGCCTGCGGCAACAAGACGGCCGAGGAGCCCTCCGGCGACGGTGACGCCACCGAGGCCGCCGGCCGTGTGTTCTGGCTGAACTTCAAGCCCGAGGCGGACGGCACCCTGCAGAAGGTCGCCGCCATGTACACCGAAAAGACCGGTGTGCCCGTCACCATCCAGACCGCCGCGTCCGGCACCTACAACGAGACCCTGACCGCCGCGATGGATAAGGAAGCGCCTCCCACGATGTTCGTCGTCGGCAACCAGGCCGCCGTGGACACCTGGGGCGACTACTGCTACGACCTGACCGGCACCCCCATCGCGGGTGAGCTGACCACCGACGCCTACAACCTCTACGACGCTGACGGCAAGCTCTGCTCCATCGGCTACTGCTATGAGTGCTACGGCATCATCGTCAACGAGGATCTGCTGGCGAAGGCCGGCTATCAGCTCAGCGACATCACCAACTTTGAGACCCTCAAGGCCGTTGCGGAGGACATCCACTCCCGCGCCGCCGAGCTGGGCTTCGACGCCTTCACCTCCTCCTCCATGAGCGGCGACTCCAGCTGGCGCTTCACCGGCCACCTCGCCAACCTCGAGTATTACTATGAGTCCGTGGACGATCCCGACGCCTGGAAGGTCTGCCCCCCGAGCATCAAGGGCACCTACATGCAGAACTTCAAGAACCTCTGGGATCTCTACATCAACAACAGCGCGGTCGCTCCCTCCACCCTCGCTGCCGGCGGCTATGACGCCCAGGCCGAGTTCGGCAAGGAGCAGGCTGTGTTCTATCAGAACGGCTCCTGGGAGTGGGCGGCTCTGACCGGCACCGGCGATGGTCAGTACGGTCTTGACAACCTCTCCATGATCCCCTTCTACTGCGGCGTTGCCGGTGAGGAGAAGGCCGGTCTGAACTGCGGCACCGAGAACTGCTGGGCCGTGAACGCCAAGGCCTCCGCCGAGGACATTCAGGCTACGCTCGACTTCATGTATTGGCTCGTCACCGACGCTGAGGTCTCCCGTATGCTCGTCGATGAATTCGCCGTCATGCCCTACAAGCAGGCTGCCGAGTCCACCTGCGGCTTCCTGGCCGACGCCAACGCCTATGCCGCCGAGGGCAACTACGTCATGCCTTGGGTCACCAACTTCCAGCCCAACGTCGACGCCTACCGTGAAGCCATCGTCGCCGCGATGAACCAGTATGACAACGATCCCACCGACGCCAACTGGGAGCAGGTCAAGACCGCGTTCGTGGACGGTTGGGCCGTGCAGTACGCTGCCGCCAACGGCTAAGCGTCTCCATACCGCAAAACCTACGATTCTTGTGAAGAGGGCGGGCCTTCGCCCGTCCTCTTCTTCTACCACGGCAGAGGCCGCAAGAGGCCCGCGCCGTGCTCAGTCAATCTATCTTGATGGGAGTGATCGAATTGAAGCGTAAACACGACGCAGCAGCCGTCAACAGCTCGCTCGTCCGCCGCCCGATCCGGCGGTGGGCCCCGCTGTTCATGGGTCCCATGCTCTGCGCCTTCGCCATTGGCTTCGTCTATCCGTTCTGCAAGGGCGTGTACCTCTCGTTCTGCAAATTCAAGACGACCTCGGACGCGCAGTTCATCGGCTTCGGCAACTACATCAAGGCGCTGAACGACGCGAGCTTTGTCCATTCGTTCTGGTACACGGCGCTCTTTGCGCTCGTCTCGCTCGTGTTCATCAACGTGCTGGCCTTCGCCGTGGCCTATGCCCTCACGCAGGGCATCAAGGGGAGCAATCTCTTCCGCACGGTGTTCTTCATGCCGAACCTCATCGGCGGCATCGTGCTGGGCTATGTGTGGTCGATGATCTTCGACGGCATCCTCTCGCGCTACGGCACGTCGATCCTGCTGGAGACGAAATACGGCTTCTGGGGCCTCATCATCCTCATGTGCTGGCAGCAGGTCGGCTATATGATGATCATTTACATTGCCGGCTTGCAGGCTGTGCCCGAGGATATGCTTGAGGCCGCGAAGATCGACGGCGCGAACCGCTGGCAGACGCTCTGGAAGGTCACCATCCCGAACGTAATGCCCTCCATCACCATCTGCACCTTCCTCACGCTGACGAACAGCTTCAAGCTCTTCGACCAGAACCTCGCCCTCACGGGCGGTCAGCCCTACATCATCCAGTCCGACGGCTCAGCCATCAAGACGACTGAGATGCTGGCGCTGAACATCTACAACACGTTCTACGGGCAGAACGTCAACTCCCGCGGCACCGCGCAGGCCAAGGCCGTTTTGTTCTTCCTGCTCGTCGCCGCCATCGGCTTGATCCAGCTGCGCGCTACACGCAAAAAGGAGGTGCAGCAGTAATGAACGGTTCCCTTTCCGCCGAACGCCGCCGCAAGACCATTCTTTCGGTCGTGCTGGCCTTCATCTGCATCCTCTACATCCTGCCGGTGCTGGCTGTGGTAGTCAACTCCTTCAAGCTCAACACCTATGTCAAGACCGAGACCTTTGCCCTGCCCACCGCCGAGAGCTTTGCCGGCTGGGCAAACTACATCAAGGGCATCACCTTCGGCAATTATCCTTTCTGGAAGTCCGCGTTCTACAGTCTTTTCATTACGCTTGTCTCCACGGCGCTGATCCTTCTGTGTACCTCGATGGCCGCGTGGTACATCGCCCGCGTGGACAGCAAGCTCTGCCGCGGTGTCTATTACCTCTGCGTCTTTTCCATGGTCGTGCCGTTCCAGATGGTCATGTTCACTCTCTCCAAGACCGCCGACCGCGTGAAGATACCCTACTTTAACTTTGCGAGCGGCAGCCTCGAAAAGGTCGCGCTCAACACGCCCTGGACCATTCCCATCATCTACCTCGGCTTCGGCGCGGGCCTTGCCATCTTCATGTTCGTGGGCTTTGTGAAGTCCATCCCGCTGGAGATCGAGGAGGCCGCCGCCATCGACGGCTGCGGTCCGCTGCGCACCTATTTCTCCGTCGTGTTCCCAATGCTGCGGCCCACGATGATCTCCGTCGGCATCCTCGAGATCATGTGGGTGTGGAACGACTATCTGCTCCCCTATCTCGTGCTCGACAGCACCAAGTACAAGACCATTCCCATCCATATCCAGTACCTCAAGGGCAGCTACGGCACGGTCGATCTCGGCGCGACGATGGCACTCATCTTCCTGAGCATCGTCCCCGTCATCATCTTCTACCTCTGCTGCCAGAAATACATCATCAAGGGCGTCGCGGCCGGCGCCGTGAAAGGCTGATCTCACATGAATCGTTCCTCCGGCATTCTGATGCCGATCTCCTCGCTCCCCTCGCCCTACGGCATCGGCACGTTCGGCAAGGCGGCGTATGACTTTGCCGATTTTCTCCACGCGGCGGGACAGGGCTACTGGCAGCTTCTGCCGCTCGGCCCTACAAGCTACGGCGACTCGCCGTATCAGAGCTTTTCGACCTTTGCGGGCAACCCGTACTTCATCGACCTCGATCTGCTCATCAAGGATAAGCTGCTCACGCGCAAGGAGGTCACCTCCTGCGCGTGGGGCTCGGAGCCGCGCTACGTCGACTACGGCAAAATTTACGAGAGCCGCTTCGCGCTGCTCGAAAGGGCCAAGGCGCGCGGCTGGGAGCGCGACCGCGAGGCGGTCGCTGCCTTCGAATCGGAAAACAGCCGCTGGGTGCCGGACTACGCGCTCTTCATGGCGCTCAAGCGGCATTTCGGCATGAAGTCCTGGACCGAATGGCCCGACGAGGGCGCGCGGCTGCACCGGGCCGACGCGCTCGAGCGCTACCGCGCGGAGCTGCGCGGGGACGTGGAGCTGTTCACCTACATTCAGTTTCTCTTCTTCCGGCAGTGGAGCGCGCTCAAGAGCTACATCAACGGTCTCGGCATCCGCATCATCGGCGACATCCCCATCTATGTGGCGATGGACTCCTCCGACGTGTGGAGCGAGCCGGAGAAATTCCAGCTCGACGAGCGAAACGTGCCCGTCGAGGTCTCCGGCGTGCCGCCGGACTACTTCAGCGCTGACGGTCAGCTCTGGGGCAACCCGCTCTACGACTACGAGGCCATGCAGAAGGACGGCTTTGAGTGGTGGATCCGACGCATCGGCGGGGCGGCGAAGCTCTACGACGTCATCCGCATCGACCACTTCCGCGGCTTCGAGAGCTACTGGGCCGTGCCCTATGGCGAGACGACCGCGAAAAACGGCCGCTGGGTCAAGGGCCCCGGCATGGCGCTCGTCGGCGTGCTGACCGGCTGGTTCCACGACATCGAGTTCATCGCCGAGGATCTCGGCTATCCCACGCCGGAGGTCACGCAGCTGCTTGCCGACTCGCGTCTGCCCGGCATGAAGGTGCTGGAATTCGCCTTCGACTCGCGCGACACGAGCAGCTATCTGCCGCACAGCTACGGGGAGAACTGCATCTGCTACACCGGCACGCACGACAACGCGCCCCTCGCCCTTTGGCGCACGGAGGCGGATAAGGCGGATATTGCCTTCGCCGTGCAGTACCTTGGGCTCAACGACCGAGAGGGCTTCAACCGCGGCATCATCCGCGGCGGCATGAGCTCGGTGGCAAAGCTCTTCGTCGCGCAGATGCAGGACTGGCTCGACCTCGGCGCGGGCCACCGCATGAACATCCCCGGCACGAGCCGCGGCAACTGGGAGTGGCGTATGCTCCCGGGTGAGGCGAGCAAAAAGCTCGCCGGGCAGATCCGCGAAATGACGCGCATCTACGGAAGATCATAAAAGCTGTGAGCGAAAGGGCTGCCGCCGGCAGCCCTTTTCCATTTGACGCGGGCGCAAAAGCATGGTATCGTAGAGAAAAACGGATGCGCCGCGCCGCGGCGCTTTTTCAGAGGACAGGCCATGAAAAAACTCACCATCGGGATACTCGCCCATGTCGACGCGGGCAAAACGACCCTCTCCGAGGGCCTTTTATATGCCGCGGGCGCGCTGCGCACGCTCGGCCGCGTCGATCACGGCGACGCCTTTCTGGATACCGAAGCGCTCGAGCGCGAGCGCGGCATCACCATCTTTGCCAAGCAGGCGGTGCTCGACTGCGGCGGCACGCACATCACGCTGCTCGATACGCCGGGCCACGTCGATTTCTCCGCCGAAGCGGAGCGCACCCTGCAGGTGCTCGACTACGCGATCCTTGTCATCAGCGGCACGGACGGCGTGCAGGGCCACACCCGCACGCTCTGGCGGCTGCTGGAGCGCTACGGCGTGCCGACGTTCCTCTTTATCAACAAGATGGATCTTGCGGGCGCGGACCGCGCGGCGCTGCTGACGGATCTGCAAAAGAGCTTCGGCGCGTGCGTCGATCTCGGTGCGGAGCCGAACGAGCGCGACGAGCACGCCGCGCTGACCGACGAAGCGGCTCTCGAGGAGCTGCTGGAGCGCGGCGCGCTTTCGGACGACACGCTCGCCGCTTTGATCTCCGCGCGGAAAATTTTCCCCTGCTGCTTCGGCTCCGCGCTCAAAAATGAGGGCGTGGCGGAGTTTTTGCAGCTGCTCACGCGCTTCACGCGCGAGCCGGCGCGCGGCGCGGACTTCGGCGCGCGCGTCTTTAAGATCTCCCGCGACGCACAGGGCACGCGGCTCACGCACCTGAAGGTCACCGGCGGGACACTGCGGGCAAAAACGCAGCTTCCCTGCGGTAAGGCCGACCAGCTTCGGCTTTACTCCGGCGCGAAGTTCCGTCCGCTCGACGCGGCGGGCGCGGGCGAGGTCGTGGCGGTCACGGGCCTTGCGGACACCTATCCCGGGCAGGGGCTCGGGGCGGAGGCGGACGGCGAAAAGCCGGTGCTGCAAAGCGTTCTGACCTACCGCATCCTCCTGCCCGACGGCACAGACGCGCACACCGTCCTCCCGAAGCTGCGCGAGCTGGAGGACGAGGACCCGATGCTCCGCATCGTGTGGGAGGAAGCGTCCGGCGAGCTGCACGCCGAGCTGATGGGCGAGGTGCAGCTGGAAATTCTGCAGCGTCTCATATCCGACCGCTTCGGCCTCTCCGTCACGTTCGGCGAGGGCGGCATCGTTTACAAGGAGACCATTGCCAACACCGTCGAGGGCGTCGGGCACTTCGAGCCGCTGCGTCACTACGCCGAGGTGCATCTGCTGCTCGAGCCCGCCCCGCGCGGGAGCGGTGTTCAGCTTGCCTCCGCCTGTCCGACGGACGAGCTGGACCTCAACTGGCAGCGTCTCATTCTCACGCACCTTGCCGAGCGCGCGCATCCCGGCGTGCTGACGGGCAGCGCGCTGACCGACGTAAAAATAACGCTCCTCGCGGGCCGCGCGCACCTCAAGCACACCGAGGGCGGCGATTTCCGGCAGGCGACCTACCGCGCCGTGCGGCAGGGTCTGATGCAGGCCGAGAGCGTGCTGCTCGAGCCGTTCTATGATTTCCGTCTCGAGTTGCCGCCGGAGTGCGTGGGCCGCGCGATGACCGACCTTGCCGCGATGGGCGGCTCGGCGGACGCACCGGAAACGGTCGGCGAGGAAACGGTGCTCACCGGCTTCGCGCCGGTCAAGGGACTGCGCAGCTACGCGCGTGAGGTCGCGGCCTACACCCGCGGACGCGGACGTCTGAGCTGCACCCTGCGCGGCTACGAGCCCTGCGCGGACGCGGAGAGCGTCATCGCCGCCATCGGCTACGATCCCGAGCGCGACGCGGAAAACCCCACCGGCTCGGTGTTCTGCGAGCACGGCGCAGGCGTCTACGTTCCGTGGAACGAGGTCAAGGCCCGCGCGCACGTCCCCTGCGTCCTACAGGAGCACCCCGCCGAAGCCGCCGAACCCATGCCGACACGCAGCCGCGGGTCCTCCGGCTCCGCCGCCGAGGACAAGGAGCTGCTCGCCATCTTCGAGAGCACCTACGGCAAGGTCGAGCGCCGCGCGTTCGAGCCAAAGCGCGCGCCCGCGCGCACCGCGCTCGACGAGACGCGCTATAACATCAAAAATCAGAAGACCGGTCCCGAGTATCTGCTCGTGGACGGCTACAACATCATCTTCGCGTGGGACGCGCTCAAAAAGCTCGCCGCGCAGGATGTCGCCGCCGCACGCGAGGCGCTCGCGGGCATCCTTGCCAACTACCGCAGCTGGCGCAGGTGCGAGATCATTCTGGTCTTCGACGCTTACAAGGTCAAGGGCAATCCCGGCTCGATGGAAAAGAAAAACGGCATCTATATCGTCTACACCAAGGAGGCGCAGACCGCCGACAGCTACATCGAGCGCGCGACCTACGACCTCGGCAAAAACCACCGCGTCCGCGTCGCCACGTCGGACAACATGGAGCAGGTCATCATCCTCGGTCACGGCGCGCTGCGCATCTCCGCCCGCGCGTTCGAGGAGGAGGTCGCCGAGGCCGAGGGGCAGATCAGCGACCTCATCGAGCGCTGGAACGTGCGGGACTTCGATCTGCGCCGCGTGCGCGCCACCGCGACCATCATTGGCAAAAAGGAAGAGAAAGGGTCCTGAGACCTTTTCTCTTTTTTCTCTTGACAAATACCCCGTAGGGGTATATAGTGCAGATACCCCCAAGGGGTATATCGCTATCAGGGAGGCACGGTATATGGACCGATCGGAATGCTGCCGCTGCTCGCAGCGCAAAAAGGAGCGCTCGCCGGAGGAGTACAAAAAGCTCATTCACCGGCTCAACCGCATCGAGGGGCAGATCCGCGGCATCCGCAGCATGGTGGAGTCCGGCGCGTACTGTCCCGACATTTTAGTGCAGGCTGCGGCAGTCAACGCGGCGGTCAACGCCTTCAACAAGGAGCTGCTTGCCGCGCACATCCGCACCTGCGTGGCGGAGGATATCCGCGCCGGCAGGGACGAGACCATCGACGAGCTGGTGACGACGCTTCAAAAGCTCATGAAATGAGTGAAAAGCGCACAACCTAACCGCAATTTCACAGAACCGAGGAACACGCAATGACACAATACAATGTGACCGGCATGAGCTGCGCCGCCTGCTCGGCCCGGGTCGAAAAGGCGGTGAGCAGGGTCCCGGGCGTCACGTCCTGCTCGGTGAGCCTGCTGACGAACTCGATGGGTGTGGAGGGTTCCGCCGCGCCGCAGGACATCATCGCCGCCGTGCAGGCGGCGGGCTACGGCGCGTCCTTAAAGGGCGCGGGCAAAGCCGCGCCGAGCGCTGCCGAGGCGGAGGCCGCGCTGGAGGATCACGAAACGCCGAAGCTGAAGCGCCGGCTGCTCTGGTCGCTCGGCTTCCTGCTCGTGCTGATGTATTTCTCAATGGGACACATGATGTGGGGCTGGCCGCTGCCCGCGTTCTACACGGACAACCATGTGGCGATGGGCCTGACCCAGCTGCTTTTAACGGTCGCCGTCATGGTCATCAACCAGAAATTCTTCATCAGCGGCTTCCAGAGCCTGTGGCGCCGCGCGCCGAACATGGATACGCTCGTTGCCCTCGGCGCGACGGCAGCCTTCGGCTACAGCACCTACGCCCTCTTCGCTATGACCAGCGCACAGGTGCGCGGCGACACGGAGGCCGTGATGGCCTACATGATGGACTTCTACTTCGAGTCCGCCGCCATGATCCTCACGCTCATCACCGTCGGCAAGATGCTCGAGGCCCGCTCCAAGGGCCGCACGACCGACGCGCTCAAGGGCCTGATGAAGCTCGCGCCGCAGACCGCGATGGTCGAACGCGGCGGTAGGGAGCTTGAGGTCCCCATCAAGCAGGTGCAGAAGGACGACATCTTCGTGGTCCGCCCGGGCGAGAGCATCCCCGTGGACGGCGTGGTGCTTGACGGCGCAAGCGCCGTCAACGAGGCGGCGCTGACGGGCGAGAGCCTGCCGGTGGACAAGACCGCGGGCGACACGGTCTCCGCCGCAACGGTCAACCAGTCCGGCTTCCTGCGCTGCCGCGCCACGCGCGTCGGCGAGGACACCACGCTTTCGCAGATCATTCAGATGGTCAGCGACGCCGCCGCGACCAAGGCCCCCATCGCAAAGATCGCAGACAGGGTCTCCGGCGTATTCGTGCCGGCCGTCATTGCCATCGCGGCGGTGACGACCGCCGTGTGGCTGCTGCTCGGTCAGAGCGTCGGCTTCGCCCTCGCGCGCGGCATTTCCGTGCTCGTCATCAGCTGTCCCTGCGCGCTGGGGCTCGCCACGCCCGTCGCCATCATGGTCGGCAGCGGACTGGGCGCGAAGAACGGCATCCTCTTCAAAACCGCCGCGTCGCTGGAGGAGACGGGCCGCGTGGACATCGTCGCGCTGGACAAGACCGGCACCATCACCGCAGGCGAGCCGCAGGTCACCGAGCTTCTTCCCGCAGACGGTGTAAGCGAAGCGGAGCTGCTTCGCGCGGCGCTTGCGCTCGAGCAGAAGAGCGAGCATCCGCTCGCCCGCGCGATCCTCGCCAGGGCGCAAGCCGACGGCCTGACCGCGGATGAGGTCACGGACTTCCGTGCGCTCTCCGGCAGCGGGCTGACCGCCGTGCGGAACGGGCAGACGCTCTGCGGCGGCAGTCTCGCCTACGTTTCCGCCGCGGCGGAGGTCTCACCCGCCATGCGCGAGCGCTGCGAGGCGCTTGCGGAGGACGGCAAAACGCCGCTGCTCTTCAGCGAAAATGGCAGGCTTCTCGGCGTCATCGCCGTGGCGGACGTCATCAAGCCCGACAGCCCGCAGGCCGTGCGCGAGCTGCGGAATATGGGCATCGAGGTCGTCATGCTTACAGGTGACAACGAACGCACGGCGCGCGCCATCGGCGCCGCCGCGGGCGTGGACCGCGTGATCGCCGGCGTGCTGCCCGATGGCAAGGAAGCTGAGATCCGCCGCCTGCGCGAGCGCGGCAAGGTCGCTATGGTCGGCGACGGCATCAACGACGCTCCCGCGCTCACCCGCGCGGACGTCGGCATCGCCATCGGCGCGGGCGCGGACGTCGCGCTCGACGCGGCGGACGTGGTGCTGATGAAGAGCCGTCTGAGCGACGTGCCCGCCGCCATCCGTCTGAGCCGCGCGACGCTGCGCAACATCCACCAGAACCTCTTCTGGGCGTTTTTCTACAACACGCTCGGCATCCCGCTGGCTGCGGGCGTGTTCGTCCCGCTGGGGCTGACGCTCAACCCCATGTTCGGCGCAGCGGCGATGAGCCTGTCGAGCTTCTGCGTGGTGTCCAACGCCCTGCGGCTGAATCTCTTCAAGCTCCGCGACCCGAAGCACGACCACAAGCACAGAAAAAAGCCTGCCTCTGCAAACACAGCACCGGCAGAAGAAAAAACTACAACGAAAAAGGAGAAAGAAACCATGAAAAAGACGATGAAGATCGAAGGCATGATGTGCACCCATTGCGAGGCGGCCGTCAAAAAGGCGCTCGAGGCCATTCCCGAGGTCGTGGACGCCGAGGTCAGTCACACCGCCGGCACCGCCGTCGTGACGCTGCAGTCCCCCGTGGACGACGCCGCGCTCAAGAAGGCGGTGGAGGACAAGGACTACAAGGTCCTCGGCATCGAATAAGGCAAAAGAGAAGGAAAGCGCGCTCGGATCCGAGTGCGCCTTCCTTCTCTCTTTTCTTTATGCCGCGATCGGCATTACCGGGGGGAGCGTGATGATCGTCGCGCCTGCGGGCGGAGCCGTGAGCGGCTTTTCGCTCGTCGTGCGGACGCTGACCGCCGCGTCAAAGGTCACGTCGCAGACGTTGCGCACCTGCACCGCTCCCTTGACGGTCATGCGGCTGCTGTTCCCCGTGAGTGTATAGTCGATGCGGAACGCCGCCTCCTCCTTCGCGTTCATCGCCGCCGTGTACTTGAGCTCCACGCCGCCGTCGCTGCGCAACGTGAGATCTATGCTCAGCTCCTCAAGCCCCTCGTCCTTGGCGGTCTGTGCGGTAAGCGTCCCGCCGCCGGTTCTCCGACCCATCAGCTTTGTCAGCTCGTCGATACCGAGGTGCCACTTATAGCTGCCGGCGGACTTCGTAAAGGTCTCGTCGCCGAGGAGCTCGACTGCATCGGAGGCAAGCTGCGCCGCGCTGCTCCAGCTCTCGTAGAACCCATTCGCATCCCCCTGCTTCATCATGGCATAGAGAATGTGGCCGACGGTGTAGTCCTCATTGCCGCCGTACATCGACCTGTAGAGGTCGGGGAAGCTCATCACAGCGTCCGTCGCATACCATGCTCCAGAGACAGCCTGCGGCGCATTTGCCTTTGCCATCGCCGCGTCAAGGAGCGGGGACCTAAAGTAGAGCTTATCAGAGAATATAGCCTCCAGCTCGGGCTTGACGGTCAAGGCGCGGTACGCCTCCGGCAGCGGCTTGCCGGCAAGTCTCTCAAAATACTCCGCCAGATCGCCGAGGTCGGCGCTCAGGCTCATGCTCATGCCGTCCTTGCCCAGCAGCACGGACGCCTTGCCGGAATACGGATAGCTGCGGTCGCCCTTGATGGAGTCGATGACCTTGACCGTGCCGGAGAGGGTCACATCCTCCTTATAATTCTTGGAGGCGTCAAAGCGCTTCGCGTTTCCGTTCAGATAGCCGTTGAGAATGGTGAGACGGCTGTCCACCTTCTCCGCGAAGGTCTCCTCGTCGAGCAGGAACGCCATGCGGTAGCCGTTGTCCCAGAACACGTCGTAGCCGAGCACTTGCGAGAAGAAGCGTACCGGCACCATCGTGCGGTTGGAGGGCGTCACATAGGAGCGGACGTCCATCTTCACCGTCGAGCCGTCGGCGCGCGTGATGACGTCGCTGCCGACAACATGGGTAAAGCTCGCCTTCTCACCCGTTACGATAGCGGTCTTGGTGGCCTGGTCAAATTCGATCCTTGCGCCCATGGCCTCCAGCGCGGCGCGCAGCGGCACCATCGTGCGCCCGTTCTTCACCTCGGGCACCGCGTCGGTGAAAGCAATGCATCGGTCGCCCAGCAGCACATTGACCTGCCCGGCCACGCCGCCGAGCGCCTTGATGTTCTGCTCGCGCTGTTCCTTTGAAACCGTCGCGGCAGCCTTCGGATCGGCGCTGACGAGAATATAGGTCGGACCGTCGGCTCCGCCGATGATGCCAATATCCTCGCCCGCCGCGCTTGCGGGGACGGCCAGCGCCAGCGCCAACATCAGCGCCAGCAGAAGAGCGATCAGTTTTTTCATTTTTCCATTCTCCTTCCCTGTGTGGGTCCATTGGGTATCCTGTTCCTTCAGCGTACCATAAACGCCGCTCTTTTGCAAGGGCTTTGCCCCGTTTTCCGCCCTCCTACGAAATGTCCGCCAGTTCCAGATACTTGTAGCCGTTCTCTGCGATATGGTCCTTGCGGCCCTGCAGATTGTCGCCGAGGAGCAGATCGAATACCTGCGCGGTCGCCTCCGCGTCCTCGGGCATGACCTTGATGAGGCGGCGCGTTTCGGGGTTCATGGTCGTCAGCCACATCATCTCCGGGTCGTTCTCGCCGAGGCCCTTGGAGCGGTCGACCTTATAGCGCTTGCCCTCAAGCGTTTTTACGATGTCGTTCTTCTCCTTGTCGGAGTAGGCGAACCACGTCTTGTCGCCGCTGTTGATCTCAAACAGGGGCGTCTCCGCGATATACACGTACCCCTCCCGGATCAGGGTGGGGGTCAGCCGGTACAGCATGGTGAGGATCAGCGTCCGGATCTGGAAGCCGTCCACGTCGCCATCGGTGCAGATGACCACCTTGTTCCACCGGAGGTTGTTCAGATCGAAGGCTGCCAGATCCTTCACGTGCTTGTTCTGGATCTCCACGCCGCAGCCCAGCACCCGGATCAGGTCCATGATGATCTCGCTCTTGAAGATCCGGGCGTAGTCCGCTTTCAGGCAGTTCAGGATCTTGCCCCGGACGGGCATGATGCCCTGATACTCTGCGTCCCGGCTCAGCTTGACGCTGCCCAATGCGGAGTCGCCCTCCACGATGTAGATCTCCCGCTTCTCCACATCCTTGGACCGGCAGTCCACAAATTTCTGGACCCGGTTGGAGATGTCAATATTGCCGGAGAGCTTTTTCTTGATATTCAGCCGCTGCTTCTCCGCGCTTTCCCGGCTGCGCTTGTTCACCAGCACCTGCTCGGCGATCTTCTCCGCGTCGAAGTGGTTCTCGATGAAGTAAATCTCCAGATTCGTCCGCAGGAACTCCGTCATGGCCTCCTGCACGAACTTGTTGGTGATGGATTTTTTCGTCTGGTTCTCGTAGCTGGTCTGGGTGGAGAAGTTGTTGGAGACAAAGATCAGGCAGTCCTCAATATCCTGCCATGTGATCTTGCTTTCGTTTTTCTGATATTTGTTTTGATCCCGCAGGTACTTATCTACTGCGGAGACAAAAGCGCTTTTCGCCGCCTTTTCCGGCGCGCCGCCGTGCTCCAGCCAGGAGGAGTTGTGGTAGTG
>ERZ772875.1152-NODE-1152-length-25898-cov-23.764733_pt1 | contig 25898 bp, 22 predicted proteins | sample MGYA00580585_ERZ772875 | MGnify/ENA primary metagenome ERZ772875 (study PRJEB29015, sample SAMEA2737736) | human gut metagenome | biome: human gut; feature: human-associated habitat; material: faeces | place: China | collected 2012 ... | reverse complement strand
TCAAGGAGCTGCAGCGGAACGCGGCGTTCATGGATCCCACCCGTGCGGCGGCGCATCTGGTGGGCAGTCAGGGCGACGCCATGAAGATGGCGGCCAACAACCAGGGCGGCGCGGCCATGGCGTTCATGGGCATGAACATGGCGGGGCAGGCAGGCGGCATGAACGCCGGAAACCTGTTTGCCATGGGACAGCAGCAGGCGGCACAGCAGCCCGCCGCGCCTGCCGCACCCGCCGGGTGGACGTGCGCCTGCGGCCATGCCGGAAATACCGGCAAGTTCTGCGCGGAGTGCGGCCAGCCCAAGCCCGCGCCCGCCGGCGAGTGGAAATGTGCCTGCGGCGCGGTGAACACCGGCAAGTTCTGTGCCGAGTGCGGCCAGCCTAAGCCCGCCTCCGACGAGTGGACGTGTGCGTGCGGAACGGTGAACAAGGGCAAGTTCTGCGCCAACTGCGGCACGCCTCGCCCCTGACGGTGAAAAAGATCATGATCGGTCTCCTTGCGCTGGCACTGGCAGGCGTACTGACGGTGGGCGGTGTGCAGCTCTACCGCTATCTTGTGACCGATCGGATATTGGACGGTGACGGCATGGTGAACGAGTTCGCCAACGCCTTTCGGGAAGGCGACACGCTGAAAAGCATACGCTGGTCGCAAAGCGCCTCAAGCTACGACGGATGCTTCCGCTTTGACCTGGAGGAGACGGACGGTGTGTATACCATCTCCGGATGGTGCGTCGATACCGAGGGCGACCGCGGACGGGTGGAGCGCACAGACGCGCCCCTGACGGTGGAGCAGTGGGCGGAGGTGGAGCAGTGCCTGCGGGACAACTGGCACCAGCCGCCCAAGGTGCTGCCGGACGATCTGATCGTCCTTGACGGGACGGAAAGCTCTCTCCGCATCACCAGTCAACGAGAGGGCGAGACCCTCACGGCGGAATACAACGGCGAGTATGAGTCCGCCCTTGAGGGGCTCCTGCGGGAGCTTCTCATGGGCGCCTCCGAGGAGTACGCGCCGCCGGAGGATACGGAGTAAAGGAAAAAAACAGGATCGACCACACCTGTGGAACGTGAAAGGAGACGTCTATGAACGACTATTACGACTATTACAGCTACAGCAGCCCAACCAGCCGAATGCCCCCTATCCGAACAACCCGTACCAGCAGCCCGGCACCGGCTATCAGCAGCCCAGCAGCCCCTACTCTCAGGTTCCCCAGCAGCCCCAGCAGGCTCCGTATGCCGCGGCTCCTCAGCAGCCGATCCAGCCGCAGCAGACTGCTGCCGCTCCCGCCTTTTGCCCGTCCTGCGGCGTCAAAAGCTCCGGCGAGAAGTTCTGCCAGAACTGCGGCGCACCCCTGCGCTGACCATTTCCCTGACCGCCCCTGCGGGTGGAAAACAAATCATTATGTAAACAAAGAAAGGAACTCTACCATGAAAAAATCGATCACGCTTGTGTTGGCCGCATTGATGATGCTCTCCCTCGCTGCCTGCGGCGGCGGAGGCGGCAGCAAGGACAGCGCTCTTCCCGGCATTGACATGAAATCCTCCCAGGTACAGGCCGTCTCCTCCGACAAAGCGACCCTTGAGGTGCTGAACGAAACGTTCTTCACCTATCTGGGCGGCCTGAACTATTTCACTGACAGCGATGCGCAGTCGAAGCTGACCTATGCGGATCTGAAGGCGCATATCGGCGTGGATTGCTCTGAGTACCAGTATGATGAGGCGTACCAGCGCGGCGTATACACCTGGTACGCCGAGGAGGATGATGCGTGCTGCCTGACCCTGTTCTTCGGCGACAACGGTAAGCTGATGGCTGCCGGCGCGTACAACCTCAGCCTTTGATCGACCCTGACTGACCGTATTCATATCTGAACGCCATTTTCCACGGGAGCGGCTCAAGGCCGCTCCCGCAGCGGAAAGGAGAGAGAACAATGGCATCCCAAATCACCAACTATAAATGTCCGGCGTGTACCGGCCCCCTGCACTTTGTGGGTACCTCCGGTATGCTGGAATGTGATTTCTGCGGCGCGAAATATGACGTGGCGCAGATCGAAGCTCTGTATGCAGAGAAAGAGGCCAAATCCGTGGAGGCCACGGAAAAGGCCAACGCCAAGGCGGAGGAGAACCGCCAGAAAATAGCGGAGATGGAGGCTCAGGGCTGGGACACCTCCGGCATGAGCAGCGACTGGGGCGCGGAGGCCGACGGTATGAAGGCCTACAACTGCCCCAGCTGCGGCGCGGAGCTAATCTGCGACGCCAGCACTGCCGCCACCTCCTGCCCCTATTGCGGCAACCCCACGGTGGTGCCGGGGCAGTTCAGCGGCGCGCTGAAGCCGGACTTCGTGATCCCCTTCAAGCTCAGCAAGGAGGATGCGGTGGCAGCCCTGAAGAACCACTATAAGGGCAAGCCCCTGCTGCCCAAGGCCTTTACCAACGGCAATCACATTGAGGAAATCCAGGGCGTGTACGTCCCCTTCTGGATGTTCGACGGTCAGGCGGAGGGCTCTGTGGACTATGAGGGTCAGATCATCCACGTCTACGAGAGCGGCGACTACGAGATCACCGAGACGGAGCACTATGACGTGCACCGCGGCGGCTCCATCTCCTTTGAAAAGGTGCCGGTGGACGCCTCCAGCAAGATGCCCGACGACCACATGGACTCCATCGAGCCGTATGACTACGCCGATCTGAAGCCCTTTTCCACCGCCTATCTGCCGGGCTTTCTGGCGGATAAGTACGACGTGACGGTGGAGGAAAGCCACGACCGGGCAGACGGACGGTGCTCCGCGTCTCTGGAGGGCGCGCTGCGCCGCACCACCACGGCGTATGACAGCTGCGTTCCCCTGCGGCGGGACATTCACCTGCGGCGCGGCAAGGTACATTATGCGCTGCTGCCGGTGTGGATGCTGCATACCAAGTGGAACGGCAAGGACTTCCTCTTTGCCATGAACGGACAGACCGGCAAGCTGGTGGGCGACCTGCCCACGGATATGGGCAAGTTCTGGGCGATCTTCGCCGCCGTTGCCGCGCCGGTGACCGCTATCGCATCGCTGATCATGATGCTGTTGTAAGGAGGGCGGCCAACATGAAAAAAAGAATTTTTACATGCCTGCTGGCACTGCTGGCGGTGCTGACGATGATCGTTCCCGCATGGGCGGAGCAGACGGAGGACGATCTGTTTGTGTACGATACGGAGAATCTGCTGAGCGAGGACGAATGGCTGGAGCTGGAGCTGCTGGCCGACGAGATCTCCTGGCGGTACAATTGCGCCGTTTACATCGTCACCATCTACGACTACGAGGACTATGACAGCGACATCCACTACGCGGCGGTGAACATCTACGACAGCAACAGCTTCGGCATCGGCGAGAACCGCGAGGGCATTATGCTGATGCTGAGCACATACGCCCGCGACTACGACCTGTACGTTCGCGACGGCGGCACCGCCGAGTACGCGGTCAACAAGTATGGCCGCCACCAGATGACGGAGGAATTCCTCGACAACTTTGCCGACGACGACTGGGCGGGCGGCTTCAGGGATTATCTGAACACCTGCGCCGAATATCTGAGCCTTGCCGAGCAGGGGCATCCCGTCAGAAAGCCGCTGATCAAGGTGCTGCCTATGGCGCTGGGTATCGGCATCGTCCTGGCTCTGGCCGTATGCCTGTTCCTGAAGGCCAAGATGAAGTCCGTCCGTCAGGGCGCGGAGGCGGACACCTACGTGACGGCCGAGGGTCTGAACCTTACGGAGCAGTACGACAACTATACCCACACCACTGAGACCCGCCGCAAGATCTCCCGGGACGACGACGGCGGCAGCAGTGACCATTCCGGCGGAGGAGGCTCCAGCACAAGCGGTAAGTACTGAGCGGTGAAAGGAGGATCCGATGAAAAAGAATCCCATCCTCTGCCTGCTGCTGGCGCTGGCGATGATGCTGACACTGACAGCCTGCCAGATAAATATCCCCGGCGTTGGGACCGTCCGCATCAACGACGGCAGCAAAAACGACCATGCTACGGATGGCTCCCCTGCGGGGAACAGCTATGACACCTCCCTTACCCAGCTGCGGAAGCATATGGCAGAGGTGCCGGACTATATCTTCGCGGTGGCCTACATCAGCAGCGCGGCAGGCGGCCCGGACGATTTTGAGCTTCCCATACAGGAGTGGGTGAGTAAAGCAGCGCCGGAGCTGTGTGCACAGTATCCGTTCGTCCAGAATATCCCCCGTGAACGGGTGGTGGGCAGCGGCGGCAGCCTGTTCTGCGTGGTGCCCCGTGATCCCAATGCGTCTGTGGCGGTGAACCGCATCCAATGGAACGAGAAGACTGGCGGCTATGATAACGTCGAGGTGCTCTACCGCAGCGAGAGCGGTGAGCCGTTTCTGGTGTTTGCCTGCGCCGACATGGGGGAGGCTATCGATCCCGACACCGAGGTGATCGTGACCAACAGCGGGGAGGAGCCGCTGAAGTGGTATCCCTATTACGGTATAGTGGCGCTGCCCTACTCCTCTGAGGACGGCCGTGAGCTGGGTTACGACTTTACCGTTTACACCGAAAACGACAGCATGGATGGCGGCGACGTGGGCGACGATGGCATGTGGACGGCCCCTACGGCGGAGCAGCTGGCCGAGTACGTCTGGACGTGGCAGGGCGATCTTGCGGAGCAGCCCGCCATGGCCACCATGTCCCTGACACAGGGCAGCGGCGCGGAGCCGGGGCAGATCACCTTTACATGGTGGTATACCAAGGACTACGGCGATCCGCAGGAGATCTATGAGGGCAGCTGGTCCCTGACGGACAGCGGAGCGCATATAGATCTGACCATGACCCGCAGCGGCGGCCAGCAGTATACGGAGGGCGAGGCGCCCACCACGGTGTCGGGCATGTTCCCTGTGCAGGTGCCCGCGGCCTTCGATGTCTTCCCGGTGCTGAACGTGTCCGGCGGAGGCGGCGCCTACGGGTTCCCCATCCAGCAGATCCCCTACGAGATTCTCATGTTTGAGCCCGCTCGGGGGTAAATGACGGTAAAATACGGAAAGGAGGTGCCCATGCACAACAACAGAAGAAAGCTGGTCAGGTCGCTTGCGGCGATGCTGCTGGCCTTGGCCATGGCGCTGTCGCTGACGGCCTGTCAGGTGGAGATCCCCGGCATGGGAACCATCAACATCAACGGCGAAAATACGCCGACTGGCGGGAATACTCCTGACGGAAGCGGTACGGACGGTGACGGTATGGACGACGGCGAGCCGGGGGCCTACGACGACTCTCTGGATCTGCTGCGGCAGCTGCTGGACGAGCGTCAGCAGGACGAGCGCCTTGCGGTGGCCTACATCGGCGATATCGACGGCAGCCTGAGTGATCTGGCGATCCCTCTGAGGGACTGGATCAACGATACGGCGCCGGGGCTGTGCGCCCAGTATACCTTTGTTCGGAATATCCCGCAGGAGCGGGTGGTGGGCGACAGCGGAAGCCTGTTCTGCGTGGTGCCCCGTGACCCCAACGCCACCGTGGCGGTGAACCGTGTCCGGTGGGACGAGGCGAAGGGCGGCTACGAGACCCTTGAGGTGCTCTACCGCAGCGAGAGCGGCGATCCGATCCTGCTGTTCGTCTCCAACGATCTGGGAACTGTCCCCACCGATACCACGGAGCTGCTTTTGACCGACAGCCACCCCGATACCCTGAGCTGGTATCCCATTCCCGGAATCGTGGCGCTGCCCTACGACTCCGAGAACGAACGGAGGCTGGCCTACGACTTCACCTTTTACTCGCAGGAGGGGAACGACGGCTTCGGCAGCGACATTGGCTGGACGTGTCCCTCCGGCTCCCAGCTGACGCAGGAGATATGGGCGTGGCAGGGTCATACGGATAAGCCCGCTCTGGCCACTCTGGAGCTGCACGCCAACAGCAGTCAGGAGGACTACTGGGGCACGGCGACCTTCACCTGGTGGTACGAAAGCGACTTCGTCACACCGGAGGAGGTCTATACAGGCGACTGGGGGCTGACCGCCAACGGGGAATATTCCGGCGTGATCATGCTGGATCTGACCCGCACCGGCGGCAAGAGATACACGCCCGGCGAGACGGAACGGATCATCCACGATAGCTTCATCGTGCAGGTTCCCATGGCCTTTGAGGACTACACCTATCTGTCCATCGACAAGGGACAGCACGGCTCCTATCTGCCCATTCAGATAGAACCGGACACGGTGATCTACTTCTATCCCTGGTAGGGTCTATAAGCGGTGACGCGAGCTGGCGGCGGACAGTATCTGTCCGCCGCCTTTTTCCGCTCCCCGTGCCGGTCACTGCACGGATGCCAGAATCGCATCCGCCAGCGTCTCCCGCTCAACGGCCTTGTCCTCCCCCAGCGAGGAGGCGAGGCTGAGCCGCTCGTTGAGCACCGTCATGTCCATAAGGAAGTCGTGCATGGCGGGGTAGATGCCCAGAAGGAATCGCCGACACCAATAGACGGCTGCAGCTGATCTCCTCCTATTTGTGTCGGATATATGGAGAACCTCCATTTCCCTTCTGGCGGAGCTTGCATTTTTGTCTCAAATCTTGTAAAATACAGGATGAAAACGGACTGCCCCCACACTTAGGACAGCTGCGCATGGCCTTATATACAAAAAACTCATTATGGCCGCGTTCCGGACAATGCCGGGGGAATTTCCGTTTGATAAGATCACGGCAGCAACGCCGGTCAAACGGGCAGGCATCAGCCCAACACATTCTACTATCATTATCAGGGCATTTACGCTTTGCCGGATGCGTGGCAATGCTGCGAGGCCGATCAAGCATGAAAGGAGCAAGCTGCTATGTCGCAGGTAACAAAGCGGGCCTTGGAACAGTCGCTGAAGAATCTGCTGCTGAAAAAGCCGCTGACCAAAATTACCATCAACGACATTGCCGACGACTGCGGCATCAACCGCATGACCTTTTATTATCATTTCAAGGATATTTATGATCTTGTGGAATGGTCTTGCCTTGAAGACGCCAAAAAAGCGCTGAATGAAAAAAAGACCTACGAGACGTGGCAGCAGGGATTTTTACAGATCTTCGAGGCAGTACAGGATAACAAGCCCTTTATTTTGAATGTTTACCGCTGCGTCCACGGAGAACAGGTTGAAAAATATCTGCAGCCGCTGGTAGACCAGCTTTTGCTGGATGTGATCAATGAAGAAGTTGGTGAGATGAAGGTCCGGGATGAGGACAAGCAATTTATCGCCCAGGTCTATTCGTATATTTTTATCGGCCTGATGCTGGACTGGATCAAGGATGACATGCGGGAGGATCCGCAGCAGATCGTGGACAGACTGGCCAGACTCATCAAGGGCTCTGTGTCGGCGGCGCTCTCCCGTTTCCAATTCTGATTTTATCATTTTTGCGAATCTGATTATAATTTTTACACTTTGCGGCTCCGTGATAAGACTTTTATCACGGAGTTTTTTCTGTTTATTGTAAGCCGGACAGGAAACGCTATAATAAAGCCATCGAAAACAAAAAACAACAGGAGGTTTTGTTATGTATTACTCTGCTGGCACTTACGAATCCTTTGCCCATCCCGAAAAGCCCAAGGATGTGGACAAAAAATCGGCTTATATCATCGGCACCGGCCTCGCCGGCCTGACGGCGGCTTTTTATCTGGTCCGTGACGGACAGATGAAGGGCGAGCACATCCATGTATTTGAAAAGCTGGAGCTGGCAGGCGGCAGCTGCGACGGCCGCAAGGACATCACCAAGGGCTTCTTTATGCGGGGCGGCCGTGAGATGGACAACCATTTCGAGGTCATGTGGGATACCTTCCGCGATGTGCCCTCCATCGAGACGCCGGGCGTCTCTGTGCTGGACGAATATTATTGGCTCAACAAGCACGATCCCAACTACTCCCTGTGCCGCGCCAGTGTGAATCGCGGCGAGGATGCTCACACCGACAAGCAGTTCAAGCTGGACAAGGACTCCGCCATGGCGCTGTCCAAGCTGTTTATGACCCCGGAAAAGGATCTGGAGGACAAGAAGATCTCCGATGTGCTGCCGGAATCCTTCTGGAGCACCAACTTCTGGCTCTACTGGCAGACGATGTTTGCGTTCCAGCGCTGGTCCAGCGCGCTGGAAATGAAGCGGTATCTGTGCCGTTACGTCCACCACATCGACGGCCTGCCCGATTTCAGCGCCCTGCGCTTCACCAAGTACAACCAGTACGAGAGCATGATCCTGCCGCTGGTGAAATATCTGGAGTCCCACGGTGTGCGCATCGAGTACGGCATGGATGTCAAAAACGTCATCATCGAAACCGAGGGTGACAAGAGGGTTGCCCGGCAGATCGTGTACGTCAAGGACGGCAAGGAGCAGACCATTGACCTGATCGAGGACGATCTGGTGTTCATCACCAACGGCTGCTGCACAGACACCTCCTGCTACGGCGACCAGACCCATGCACCCGATCTGTCCGGCGTGAAGAACGGCTGCGGCGAGTCATGGGATATGTGGAAGGCCATTGCCGCGCAGGCGAAGCACGGCGAATACGGTGACCCGGATAAATTCTGCTCCGATGTGGATGCCACCAACTGGATGAGCGCCACGGTGGCTACCTCCAACGAGGAGATCATTCAGCACATCATGAATATCTGCAAGCGTGATCCCCGCTCCGGCAAGGTGACCACCGGCGGTATCGTCACCGTCAAGGACAGCACCGACAACTGGTATCTGTCCTGGACCATCAACCGTCAGCCCCAGTTCAAATCGCAGGATAAGAACATGGTGCTTGTATGGCTGTATTCGCTGAACACCGACAGGGACGGCAACTATGTGAAGAAGGCCATGCGGGACTGCACCGGCGAGGAGGTCTGCCGCGAGTGGCTGTACCACATCGGCGTACCGGTCGAGAGGATCGACGCGCTGGCTCACGATGCCTGCAATACCACCACCTGCTTCATGCCCTATATCAACGCCTTCTTCCAGCCCCGCAAGGAGTCCGACCGGCCCAAGGTCGTGCCCGACGGCGCCGTGAACTTCGCCTTCATCGGCCAGTTCGCCGAGACGCCCCGCGACACCATCTTCACCACCGAATATTCCATGCGTACCGGTATGGAGTCGGTCTACACCCTGCTGGATATCGACCGCGGTGTGCCGGAGGTGTGGGGCAGCAAGTACGATGTGCGGGAGCTGCTGCGTGCCTGCTACTATGCCATTGATAAGAAGCCCATCAGCGAGGCGCCTCTGCCCTTCAAGGAGAAGGAAATGCTTAAGATGGTTCTGAAGAAGGTCAAGGGTACGGATATTGAGATCCTGCTGAAGGAAAGCGGGCTCATCCAGTAAATATTCCCATTCAGCGGGCGGCTGCCGATGCACAGGAGGCATCGGCAGCCGCTTTTAGCCGCAGGCCCGTTGGACGGGTCTGCGGCGTTTTATCCGTTTTCCGGTGACACCGGCATCACAGGGCGGTGCCCCTTTTCGGGACGAAAAGGCCTGTCATATCGGCGTGCTCCAGCTCCAGCAGCTTCACCTTGCGCCGGATGCCGCCGGCGTACCCGGTCAGGCTGCCGTTTGTGCCGACCACGCGGTGGCAGGGGATCATGAGGGAAATGGGGTTGCGGCCCACCGCGCCGCCCACGGCCTGCGCGGACATCTTTTCCAGCCCCCGCTGCCGTGCCATCCGGGCGGCGATCTCCCCATAGGTCATGGTCTGGCCGTAGGGGATGGTACGCATGATATCGCAGACGGCCTTCCGGAACGGGGTGGCGTCATAGCGAAGCGGCGGCAGAAAGTCCGGCTGGCGGCCGGAGAAGTAGATATCCAGCCACTCTTTCGCCTCCCGCAGGAGGGGCCGCTCCTGCTCCTGTGTCCCGGCGGGCAGGGTGCTGCCGCAGTACTTCTGCCCGTTGAACCACAGGCCGATGAGGGCGTCCTCATCGCAGGCGAGGATGATGTCTCCCAGCGGGGACGCATACCGGGATGTATAGGTCATGGCGGCACCTCAGTCCACGAAGATGTCGGAGACGGCGTACAGCGCGGCCCTTCCGCTCATGCGGATGCGCCCGCCCTCCCAAAGCGTGCCGCCGCAGGGGCTGGCCTGATAGGCCACCGACGTGCCGCGGCCCGTCGTATCCGTCCGGTAGGGCACGATGCGGCAGCGGCCGGAGCCGCAGACGGCGGCGGAATTACCGGCAAAGACCTTGTCTGTAAAGGCGTCTGGGACGTACTGTCTCATGTGCATCATTCCTTTCTTCAGCGCTTTTGGTGCGCGGTCTGCGGCTATTGTAGCACGGCGCACAGCGGAACGCAAACCATTTTGACACAGAAAACGGAGGGCTGTATGGCCCTCCGTTTTTCCGCATATCTCAGCCGTTGCTGCCCCAGTTTTCGGCCAGCCAGTTCTCGCCCCACACGGCGGCGGGGTCGTAGCGCTCCTGGCTCCAGACCGGCGCAAACAGCTTGCCGTCCTCGTCGCAGGCCTGCCCGTCCCCGTTGAGCGTATAGCCCGCGGGCACGGCGAAATAATTCACGCCGTCATAGTACCAGATGCGTCCGTCCGACTCTTCGCAGGCGGCATTGTCCAGATCGGCATACGCCGCCGCGTCGCCGTTCCGGTAGAACACGCCGGTGCTGCGGCTGTCCAGATCGCGGGGTTCGCCGTTGTCCGGGAACAGCACAAGCGCGTTTCCGTCCAGACTGACGCAGGGATGAAGCACCTCGGCGCCGCCCATGAACACCCCGCGCCCATCGGCCCAGTCGTACAGTGCGCTGCTGCTCATGGTGTCGTTGATGTCACACTCGATGACCCGCATCCGCTGGGTGTCAAAGGCCAGCGTATAGCCCAGTGCGTTCTGCCACACGCCGTCCAGCACACTGATGTCCGGCGCCGTCATCTCGCCCTGTGCGGGCTGGAAGTACAGGCCGTTGAGCTGGCCCCACTGGCCGCCCTCCTCGCCGTTGAGGTGGAAGGGCCGGAAGCCGCTGCCCTCCTGAATGAGATAGTAGTCGTTTTCACCGGACAGATCGCCGAATTCCAGCACCAGATCGCCGTCCTTGTCATGGTACAGGCTGCCCGTCCCCACCCGGCCGTACCAGGTGCGGTAGGTGTAGCTGCCGTTGGGCAGATCCAGCAGCAGCTGGCCGCCGTCATCGCCCTGCCATGTGGAGACATCCGCCTCAAAATCCTCGTCGGACAGGATACTCCCCCCGGAAAAGGAGCTGTTCGAGCCGCCTCCGTCGTCGGGTACGTCGCCGCCGTCATCCGCCGGGGCGCCGCTGCCGCAGGCGCTCAGGCACAGCGCCAGCACCAGTGCCAGCAGCAGCGCCGTGTACTTTCTCCAGCTTTTCATCGTTCTCTCCCTCTCACCGCTCACTGGCCGCGCTGGTAGCAGTCGTACTCGCCGCCCCAGTACAGCACGTCCTCGTCCACCGCCTGCATGTCGTAGGTGACGCCGTCAAAGTCCGTGGAATCGGCGTAGTACACACCGGCCTCCCCGCCCTCCCGGAGGGTCCCGCCGTCCACTCTGGCGGGGTCGCCGTCGCCGCCGGGACGCTCGTACAGCTCCCAGCTGCCGTCCGCCGCAATGCTCAGGATACTCTCGGCGGCGGGGTCGCCGTCCAGATACCAGTCGCCCGCCAGTGCGGTATAGTCGCCGCCGGAAGGCACGTCGCCGTCCGCGCCGCCGTCATCCGGTGCGCCGCCGTTATCGCCGCAGGCCATCAGGCTCAGCGCCAGTGTCAGCGCCAGCAGCAGCGCCGCCGGTTTGCTTATGGTCTTCATATCCGTTCTCCTTTCTCGTGCCGGTACGTTCCGTATAACGGTGCCTGCCGGATGCAGGAAGATCCACCGTACCGCTATTGTACGGTGGATCCGTCCGGATAACTATTAACCTTTGGTTAGTGACGCACCATATCCGCCAGACGCTTCCGCTTGGTGCGGGTGTCGCCCTCGATAAACAGCTTGGCATAGATGCGGTTGACGTACTGCTTGACGCTGCCCTCCGAGAGGTACAGCTTCTCCGCGATCTCCCGGTTGCTCATACGCGCCGCCGCCAGCAGCGCCACCTCCCGCTCCCGGCCGGTCAGCACGGCAAAGGCCTCCGGCTCCGCGCTCTGCTGCCGCAGGGTAAGGCAGCGCTCCTCGCAGGCCGCGCCCAGCCGCGCCGCCTGCCGGGCCGTGTCCGAGCCGTCCTCCGCCAGCAGCTCCCGCAAGTAGCGGTAGTTCTCCGCAAAGGGCACCACGAAGCCGTCTGTCCCGCCATCGGCCAGCGCCCGCGCCAGCAGCTCCCGGGCCTCCCGGACCTTGCCCAGCCGGGCGTAGGCCGCCGCCGTCTGGATGCGGACGTGCAGCGCCACCAGCGCATAGTGCAGGCCGGCGCATGTCTCCAGCAGCGCGGCGCTGCGGCCAATGACCTTCGCGTAGGCCCCCTGCGCCAGCCAGACCTGATTTTCGATCATCTCCAGCATGGGCCGTCCCGGCGCCAGCAGGCTCAGGGACGACAGACGGTGCTCCCGGAATACCGGGGGTATCTCCTCCGTCCCGCCGGTCAACGCGCCGTAGTAGGCGGCGGTGGCGTCCAGAATGTTCAGCCACGAGACATTGTGCTGCCGCAGCAGCTCCTGACGCCGCCGGGCCATGGTGCAGCGGGGCGCGTCGCCGGTACACAGCGACAGCCGCCACGCCAGAAAATCGCAGCACAGGGCCATGTTCTCCTGCCCGTTGCCGCTGATTTGGGCGTAGGCGCGCTCCAGTTCGATCTGGGCATCCACGAACCGCCCCTGCAGGAATGCCGCCTCGGCCCGCATGATGCGCTCCGCGCCCTGCCCGTGACCGTCGGTGATCTTATAGTAATGGGGCATGCACTCGTCCATCTCCGTCAGCTCCTTGTCCAGCTGCCCCGGCTGGCGGTGGAACATCATCAGCACCGACGGAGAGCCGAACGTCCAGCCTCCGTGGCGGCGGATGCTCACCGCCGGGCGGGACATCCGGGCACTGGCGCTGCGGTGCAGGCGGCTCATCTCCGTGATGTCGTTGTAGCACAGGAAGCTCATAATGAGGTCGCACTCGCCCAGCAGGTCGCCCTTCTCCGCCTCCGGCATGTCCGAATGCTCCTGAATGGATGCCAGCAGCAGCGCCTTCAGCGCCATCATCCGGGGGATGCGCCGCCAGTTGAACATGCTGCGCATCAGCACCAGCAGCGCCAGCGGGTGGGCCTTCAGCGCCTGCTCCGGGCAGCGGTCAAGGCTGGCCAGCACACGCTCCGGCTCCAGCGAGGCCAGCAGGATACCGGCGTCGCGCTCCACCGCCCGCAGCATACCGTCGTAGTCCGCCGCGTCCTGATACGCCGAAAGTGCGTGGAGATACCGCTCATGGGACTCGTACCACCGTCCGTAGCGGCGCAGGCAGGCCGTCTGCGTCTCCGGCGGCAGGGTGCGGAACGTGCGGCGGGCGCACTCCTTCATCATGTGGTGGAAGCGGTACGTCTCGCCGTCCGGCAGGCGCGTCACGAAGGCGTTTTGCTCCGTCAGCGCCGCCAGCTGGCGCGCCGCGTCCCCGTCTCCCGTGACGGCGCAGGCCATCTCCACGGTGAATTCGTCCGCAAGGCCCATCACCGCCAGAAACTCCCGGCGGCCGGGCGGCAGCGGCTCGATCATGGCGGCGGAGAACATGGTGTAGATGTCCGGGCTGCCGTCCGGCAGGGCGCCGCCCTCCGTCAGGGACTGCAGCCCCAGATACACGGCGGCGAACCAGCCCTCGCTGGTGTGCAGCAGGTGCTCCACCTGCTGATCCGTCAGCTCCGCGCCGCAGCGGTGGGCGTAGACCGACAGCTCCGTGTAGTTCAGGCACAGCTCCTCCCTGCCGATGCGGCAAACCCGTCCGCCCAGCCGGAGAATCTCCTCCGACGGCAGAAAGCGGTCGCGGCCCGCCACGATAAGGTGTACGTTCTCCGGCAGCCGTCCGGCCAGCGTACACAGGAAGCCCGCCACCCGCCGGTCACTGAGCAGGTGAAAGTCATCGATGAAGATGTAGCAGGGCCGCGCCCCGGCCAGCGCACGGCACAGGCCGTCCGCCAGCAGGCTGGCTCCGGCGTCGTCCGCCGGGCGGTCGTAGTCCCGCAGGGCCGGGAACCCCGCGTGGTCGAAGGCCTCCTGCACGCTGCGCCAGAAAATGGCCAGATTGTCGGAGTAGACGCTGATGCGGATCACCGCCGCGTCCTCCGTCTCGGTGCGCTGGGCCAGATACCAGTTCACCGCCGTGGTCTTGCCGTAGCCCATGGGGGCCACCACAGTGGTCAGCCGGCTGTGGGCGATGGGTCGCAGCTTCTCCTGCAGCCGCTCGGATATGTAGATGGTATTCAGCCGTTTCTGTCTGGGCACGCTGCGTCCTCCCCTCGTATGGTCCGCCGTCAGCCGATGTCGTCCAGCGTCAGCACATGCGGATAGGCCCCCGCACCGGCAATGGAGCCGATGTACAGCACCGCATGGAGCCGTCCCGCCCTGTCAATGTAGGCAGGCACGTCCATGTTGATGTTCTCGTCGGACAGCGTCCACGCCCGGCGCTCCGCCAGTACATCGGCAAAATCGTCGCCCAGCTGCTCATAGCCGGTGTCGAACCGCTCCGCCGCCGTCCGGCGCACCGCGTCCAGAAACGCCGTCTCGTCCACGTGCAGGGCCGTCAGCAGGTCCGCCGTGGTGAGCCGCTGGCCGCTGGCTGTATCGTACAGGTACACGTCATAGTCGTTCATGTCGTAGCCCCAGCCGCAGGAGATCACCAGCGACAAAATGTCGCCGTACTGGTACGTCTCCCACGCGATGTACAGGCAGGTCATACTGAAGCCGCCGGACATGCACTCCTGTATATCCCGGATGATGGGGGTGTATTTCTCGTCGATGGCGCGGTTGATGTCCGCCGCGCCCTCCGTGTCCGCCAGCAGCTGGGGCACCCGGTAGGTGTAGCGGCCGGTATTGCCCACGCCGTCGGTATAGCTGAAGTCCTCGCTGTACAGCTCTCTGATCTGCGGGGCATCGTGGGACGCGCCGGGGGTGAAGTCGTACACGCTGCCCTTGCCGGCGATGATGCTCACCGCGCCGTCCATCAGGCTCAGAGCAGGCTGGTACACCGTCTCGCCGCCTTCGCCGGACACCGTGACCTCCATGTTGGGCATGATGTCGCTGACATTGCCCCGCAGGCACACCGGCGTGCCGTCCGCGCTCTCGTACAGCACCTCGCCCACGGGAGACGTCTCATTCAGCGGGTCATAGGCCCGCACCGTCAGGCTGGCGCTTTCGTCCGCCGGTACGATGCAGTACACCTCATTGCCGGGCTGGGACACCGTCTGCTCCGCCGTCAGCGCCGTCAGGAACGGGAACGTCTGCGTCCAGCCGCTGTCCGCCAGCCACGCCGCCATATCGCCGTCCGTATCCTTCATTACGCCCAGAAAGGCCACGCCCAGCTGGCTGCCGCTGTCCGCGATCTCCTGCCGCAGCAGCGTCAGCGGGTCCTCCTCCGCCGGGCGGGGCGTCTGCCCGCAGGCGGCAAGGGCGCCCAGCAGCACCAGCGCCAGCAGCATCGTCAAAGCTCGTTTCATAAAGTTCCTCCCCTGCGGGACGCGCCCGCATCCACGGCCCTGACGGGCCGGCCATTGGTTTCTTTCTATTTGATTATATACCAGCAGACCCGGAAAAAGCAATCCCCGTCCGGCGGCGGACAGGCTCTTAATAAAACCTTAATCCGCCGGTTTCTTGTTTCTTAAGGGCTTTTTCTCTACCATGGAGAACACAGAGAAAGAAAGGAAGTGTTCTGTATGGAAACAGCCCTGCGCACAGTGAACGCGCTGATCTCCGCACTGTTTTTTATCTGCTACGCCTATCAGTTCCTATATATCCCGCTGGTACTGGCTAAAAAGCGGCGCCCCCTCCCCTGCCCGCCGTCCTCCCACCGCTACGCCGTGCTCATCGCGGCGCGGAACGAGTCCGCCGTCATCGGAGGGCTGCTGGACAGCCTCCGGCAGCAGACGTATGACCCCGCTCTGCTCACCGTCTTTGTGGCGGCGGACAACTGCACCGACGATACCGCCGCCATCGCACGGCGGCACGGCGCGGTGGTGTACGAGCGGTTCAACCACATCAATGTGGGCAAGGGCTATGCGCTGGATTTTCTGACCCAGCACATCAAGGCCGACTACCCCGGCGGCTTCGACGGCTACTTCGTATTCGACGCTGACAATATCCTGGCCCCGGACTACATTGAGAAGATGAACGCCGTGTTCTCCAACGGATACGAGATCGTCACCAGCTACCGCAACAGCAAGAACTACGCCGACAACTGGATCAGCGCCGGTTACGGCCTGTGGTTCCTGCGGGAGAGCCGCTATCTCAACGGCGCGCGGATGCGGCTGGGCACCAGCGCCGCCGTGGGCGGAACGGGGTTCCTGTTCTCCCAGCGTATTCTGGACAAGACCGGCGGCTGGCGGTTCTACCTGCTGACGGAGGATATCGAGTTCTCCGTCCACCACATCACCGATGGCGAGGTCATCGCCATCTGCGAGGACGCGGTGCTCTACGACGAGCAGCCCACCGGCTTCCGCCAGTCCTGCCGCCAGCGGCTGCGCTGGGCCAAGGGCTATGTGCAGGTGTTCCAGCGGTACGGCGGCAAGCTCCTCAAGGGCGCGGCCAAGGGCAGCTGGAGCTGCTTCGACATGGCCATGGCCATCATGCCCGCCTTCGTGCTGACGTGCATCAGCATCCTTGCCAACGTGACGCTGGCGGGTATCGGCCTTGCCGAGGGCGCGGGACTGTGGTTCGCCATGCGCTCCCTGCTGGAGTGTCTGGGCAGCATCTACCTGACGCTGCTGGTCATCGGGGCCGTCACCACCGTTACGGAGTGGAGACAGATCCACGCACCGGCCTGGCAGAAGGTGATGTACACGTTCAGCTTCCCCCTGTTCATGTTCACCTACATCCCCATCTCCTTCGCCGCCCTGTTCATGAAGGTGGAGTGGAAGCCCATCCGCCACGGCGCGGCGGCCCGGATACCGGCCCAGTCCGTAAACTTAATGAAAAACTAATACTTCCCCTATTGTGCCGCGCCCCGTTTTCCCGTATGATAAGCGGAGAAGGAAAAGGAGGCGCGGCACATGTATACCATTCTGGTCTGCGATGATGAGCGGGATATCGTTTCGGCGCTGGAGATCTATCTGACGGCGGAGGGCTACCGCGTCCTGAAGGCGTATAACGGCAAGGAGGCGCTGGCCATTGCCGGGCGGGAGGACGTGCATCTCATCCTCATGGATATCATGATGCCGGTGATGGACGGCCTCACCGCCATGGCCCAGCTGCGGCAGACCAGCAACGTGCCGGTGATCCTGCTGACGGCCAAGAGTGAGGACACCGACAAGGTGCTGGGGCTGAACGTAGGCGCGGACGACTACATCACCAAGCCCTTTAACCCGGTGGAGCTGCTGGCGCGGGTGCGCTCCCAGCTGCGGCGCTATCTCCAGCTGGGCGGCGGCGCGGTGCAGCCGTCCACGCTGGTCATCGGCGGTATCCGTCTGGACGACAACGCCAAGGCGGTCACGGTGGACGGCGAGACGGCGGCGCTGACCCCCAAGGAATACGACATCCTGCGCTTCCTCATGCAGAACGCGGGTACCGTGTTCTCCCCCAGTGAGATCTACCGCCGGGTGTGGGACGACGTGCCCCTCAACGCCGCCGGAGCCATCGCCGTCCATATCCGGCACCTGCGGGAAAAAATCGAGATCAATCCATCCGAGCCCCGGTATATCAAGGTGGTCTGGGGCAAGGGCTACAAGATGGAGGGCGGTATCACGTGAAAAAATGGGTGAACAGAACGTGGGCCAAGGCCGCCGCCTTCGCCCTGACGCTGGTGTTCGCCGCGCTGACCGCGCTGGGCGCCCTCGGCATCGCCGTGCTGGTCAGCCAGGGCGTGTTTCTGGACTGCGGCGACGCGCTGTCGGCGGCGCTCTACGACGAGCAGTGCCACAGCGCCATCTCGCAGGCGGACACCTTCCTGCGCGGCGTGCTGACAGACGCGGGGCTGCTGAACGAAAGCTCCGACGCGGCAGGACAGCCGGACGGGGGCACCTACTTCGAGGGCTATTACTTAGACGATGCAGTCATCCCCCACCTGTTCGCCCAGCACTTCCCCCGGGAGAGCTTTCCCTGCCGTCTGGCGGTGATCGACACAAACAGCGGCGAGGTCATCTTCGACAACTTCTCGGTGAACAGCGGTGAGACGATCCTCCGCTCGCTGGAGGAGACGTTTGTCTACGGACTGACCACCGATGCCACGCTGTACCTCACCATCTCCGCCCATCTGCTGGAGCCTATGGCTCCCTCCAGCTACGCCGCGCTGATGGCTGCATGGCTGCTGGAGCACACCGGGCTGGCAGTGTTCCTGACGGCGCTGTTCGGTCTGCTGACGCTGTTCTGCTTCTGCTTCTCCATGGCCTCCGCCGGGCACTGGCCGGGCCGGGAGGGCATCCACCTGACGTGGCTGGACAAGATCCCCGCCGACCTGTGGACGGCGGTGCTGGTCTGTGCATTTTCCGCGGGCTGGGACACCTTCTACATGGAGTGGGGGCGTATCTGGTTCTGCGTGGCAATGATCCCGTTCGTCCTGCTGTTTCTGTGCGTCTTTGCCGCCCAGTGCAAGGCGGGCACCATTATCCGGGGCACCGTCATCGCCCGGGTGCTGCGGCTTTTATGGCGCGTCCTGCGAGGGCTGGGGGTCTGGCTGTGGCACATCGGCAGGGGCCTCCCGCTGGTGTGGAAAACGGCGCTGGTGGGGCTGGTCATCGCCGGGGGAGAGTTCCTGCTCTATGTCAACGACTTCTACCGCGTGCGGTACAATATCTTTTTGGCACTGAAGATCGTGGAGCTGCTGACCCTTCTGGCGGTGGCGCTGAACCTGCGGACGCTGGAGAAGAACGGGCAGCGGCTGGCGGAGGGCGATCTGACCACACCGGTGGACACCCGCCGCCTGTTCGGCGCGTTCCGGCGGTACGGACAGGCCATGAACCGCCTGCAGAGCGGTATGGAAAACGCCGTGCAGGAGCAGATGCGCGCCGAGCGGATGAAGACCGAGCTCATCACCAACGTGTCCCACGACATCAAGACGCCGCTGACATCCATCGTCAACTACGTCGATCTGCTGAAGAAGGAGGACATCCCCTCCCCCATCGCCCGGGAGTATATCGCGGTGCTGGACAGGCAGAGCAAGCGACTGAAGAAGCTGACGGAGGATCTGGTGGAGGCGTCCAAGGCGTCCTCCGGCGCGCTGCCGGTGGATCTGCAGCCCACAGACGTGAACGTGCTGTTCAGCCAGATCGTGGGCGAGTATCAGGATCGGCTGGCGGACTGCCATCTGACGCTGGTGGCCCAGCCGCCGGAGGGGCAGCCCGTGGTGGCCGCCGACAGCAAGCTGCTCAGCCGCGTCATGGACAATCTTGTGTCCAATATCTGCAAGTACGCCATGCCGGAAACGCGGGTCTATGTGTCCGGCACCGTGGCGGACGGCCAGATGACACTGAGCTTCAAGAACGTGTCCCGGGCGGAGCTGAACATCTCCCCCGACGAGCTGATGGAGCGCTTTGTGCGCGGGGACGCCTCCCGCCACACGGAGGGCAGCGGGCTGGGGCTGTCCATCGCCCAGAGTCTGGTGCAGCTGATGGGCGGCACGTTCCGCCTGTCCATCGACGCAGACCTGTTCCGGGCGGACGTGACGCTGCCGCTGGTGCAGCAGAGCTGACGCCCCGCGCCGGGCAGATCTCTTAAAAATGTGGGAGGCGGGCAGAAAATCTGCCCGCCTCCTGTTGCTTTTTTAGCTGCGGCATGGTAGGATAGCAGGGTGTTACTCTGATAGTCTCATGAGATTTGAGAATACGACCAGCCGGATAGAAAACTCAATAACCGGGTGTAGCGCAGTTGGTAGCGCGCCTGCTTTGGGAGTGCCGTGGTTGTATCCGGGATAGGGTGAGTCGAAACGCCGCAAAGCCTTGCAACACGGGCGTTTGCTGGTTTTGCCCCAGCTGCTGAAAGCGGCACAAAAACAGCTTTGACCACATAAATGACCACAGACAGAAAAATCTTTCAATCGCACAAATTTTGTGCTATAATGGTTCAAAATCAAATATCCGGGTATAGCGCAGTTGGTAGCGCGCTTGATTTGGGTTCAAGAGGCCGAGCGTTCGAATCGCTCTACTCGGACCAGATGAATGAACCCCTCTTTTCGAACATTTTTATCGAAAAGAGGGGCTTTTCTACTTGGAAAGCCTTGCGGTATAAGGGTTTCCTGAGTTTACATTTAATAAACGCTCCTGCAAAAATCCCCAAATGTCAAACTATTATTGAACGAAACTCGTTTTTTGAATGATTTTTTCGAAAAACGGGTTTCTTCTTTTGGTAAAGCCTTGCAGGGTCAGGTTTTCCCTATTATACATTTTGGGGAGGATATTTCAAAACTCCAGAAGCGCAATAGTAAAATGTGTGAGGTACCTAAGCATGTAAGCGCATTCGGTTGCAAACAGAGTGACTCTGAGCTATAATATTCTTAAAGAAAAATGTCAATCCCGTATAAAGAATGCTATTTGCAATCAGGCTAATTTGGGGGAAGGAAAATGCTTATTGACAGAGTAATGAACTTTTGCGATTCAGAATATAGAAACGCACACAGAAATACCCGATGTGAGGATTGCTTACACACAGGTGATTGCTCCAGAAATTGTAAAGACTGCCTTGAAGAAATTCATTATCCATCACGGCATCCGAACGGAAAGAAATTTTACGATTGTCCTCATTTAATAAACTTTTATGTGTGTGACTATGCGTACAAATATGCTACAGAAATCTATTATCTATTGCAAAAAAGCGACGCTCTTGCAGAAATAGAGCATTACAGTATATTTTCGATTGGCTGTGGTGCCTGTCCCGATTTGATGGCTTTTGAACTCTATTTGCAAAGGAATGCTCCGGGTAAAACATTGGAGTACCGGGGCATTGATAAAAACCCGTTATGGGAATCTATCCACAACCAAGTGCTACAATATACCACAGCGGACATTACAGATATCAATTTGTCTACCGAAGATGCATTTACATTTCTTGAGCAATTTGCGGTCGGAGACATTAATGTGCTGGTTTTGCAGTATATCATTTCAGCGCTGTACGTTTCAAAAGGTCCATGCGCGGTGGATAAGTTGTTCGATTTGATTATCGACAGCATTGTAAAGCATAAGAATGCTTCGGAGCCGTTTGTCATTCTGGTCAATGATGTTAATAGCAATAATATGGGCAGAGACTTGTTTCTGAGCCTTGTAACAAAATTGCAATTGGCAGAATTCCGTGTGAGTTACGATCAATATTATTTTGATAAAAACATTCAGGTTGAAGCGCAACGCTATGGTACAAGGCATGAAAAAAGTGTTGCAATGAATGAGGCAACGGCGAGAAGATATTGCCAGTATGAGCCTTGGCAGTTTTGTACAAGCGCTCAATTATTGATTGAGATAGGAGGGGATGATGAATGATAGTGAGCGCAAGCCGCCGTACAGACATCCCTTCATATTATTCAGAATGGTTTGTAAACCGAATAAAAGAAGGATTTGTATATGCAAGAAATCCGATGAACATCCATCAAATAAGCAAAATCGCTCTCTCAACCGAAGTAGTCGATGGTATTGTTTTTTGGACAAAAAATCCTTTGCCAATAATGGATAAACTCCACATTTTGGATAGATACATGTATTATTTCCAGTTTACTGTTAACTCGTATGCCCAAGATATTGAGCCAAATGTACCAAATAAAAATGATATAATCATTCCGGCATTTAGAGACTTGTCAAAAAATCTTGGTGCGGACCGCGTTATTTGGCGGTATGATCCCATTTTGCTGACAGAAAAGTATACTGTTGACTACCATGTAACATACTTCGAAGAAATAGCAAAACGCTTATCTGGGTACACAAACAAGTGCATTATAAGCTTTGTGGATATGTACCGCAATACGCAAGGAAATATGAAAGCGTTCGGCTTACTCCCTCTGGGGACTAAGGAAATGCTTGAATTAGCACAGCGTCTGGTAGCAATCGCGGAAAAGTATCATATAATAGTTGAATCCTGTGCAGAAAAGATTAACTTAGAGCAGTTTGGCATTGCACATGGACACTGCATTGATTGTGGATTGTTTGAAAAATTATTGGGATGTAAACTGAATCTGGATAAAGACAAGAATCAAAGGGAAGAGTGTGGATGCATGGCGAGCATTGATATTGGTATGTATAACACCTGTAGAAATGGTTGTCGATATTGTTATGCAAATTACAGTGCAAAAACAGTTGAGCGATTGTGTTCTTTGCACGATCCGTTATCTCCGTTGATTTCTGGTATAGTTGGACCAGATGATGTCGTGAAAGAACGATTGGTAAGGTCTTGCAAACAATGCCAAATGGATTTGTTTTGAAACATAAAACTATTGCTGAGGAAGGGTAATAGAGTTTCACATGTTTGAATGCTCGTTTCAACGAAATCTCGTGGCATCTATAGTGTTGGGATTACACAAAAAACCTCTGAAATCAGTCAATTTCAGAGGTTTTTTCTTGTTCCTTGTTTATTGCGGCGCAGAATATGAACAAATTGGATTTGAAGGGGGATGCTACGTTTAAGGCACCCCCTTTTCTATCTCTTTTTCTTACCATCAAGAGTTTTCCTAATTTTCTGCATATGCCTCTTTGTGTCACGCGTGATTGCTTCGTTGGAACCATATTCCCTTTCGGCACGTGATACATATGTCAGGAAATTTCCGGGTTTTCCATCAGCCCCGCGTTCTGAGTAGCGTCGATACAGGTTTTCACAACTGATATGCTTCCCCGCAGGTGTATAACCACCAGCCTTGGCAATGTTATTTGCTTTCCGGTACATACGGTAATAATATTTCGAAATTGTTTTCGCCCGGATTGAGACTTGTCTGCCGTCAAATGTAAAACCAAGGAAATTGATGAATCTACTGCTGCCATCTGCTTCCGCATGAAACTGTTTTCCGCAATTTTCTAACTCGCCATCAGCATAATGAAAATATTGAGTTTTGCTCTGCTCCAAGGTTAGCCTTGGTGCAGTTTTAAGCAGTGTATGGATCTTTCCAAAGGCTTCAGCAGCATTGAGTTCAGCAACATCTGGAAGGATGATAATAAAGTCGTCGCTATACCGCATATACTTGCCGCCAAGGCCCAAAATCATATCATTAATAAGTTTATCGACTTCAAGCATATATACATTGGCGAGAGTAGCACTTATGGGGGAACCTTGAGGAATCCCATAATGATTTGCATTTTTCACAATATGGGATCGGTTCTCTTTAAACTGCCTCGGCATAAGGACACGCACTTGACTATTTAAGTTTTTTCGTCCAGCCCAGTCATCGCTAAGCCCATTGAGAGCGAGCAAATCTGTCAGTTCCCACTTACTGTAGGCAGTAACATTTTTAAACACGCTGTAATGATCATCGGGTAAGCGGTCGCATTTCAACAACGAACACCATTGCCGTTTCAGATAATCATGGTCAAGGTTATCGAAGAAATGCGTAAAATCGCCAATCATCACATAACATCTTCCGAGCTCCTTGATATAATCAAAGGCCCGTTTCGAAAAATAGATGTTACTTTTATGAAGGTCAGTACGATAGGCTACCGCAACATCGGATGTTCCATCGATTCGAACCCTTTCGTTATAGAGCTCATTCAACATAAAACTGTAATACTGGTAGATACAGCGGTCAATGTGAGCTGCATAACAAATATCCCGAGTTTTTACTCGCGGTCCCTTTGTTTTATTGAATTTAATTGTCTTGATCTGATAATGAATAAAAGGATAGAAGCCATGCGCGGCCACTTTATGTGGATTTGAGATATAGAATTTCTGTTTCCCTATATCGGTACGCAAATCAAAATGCGCATAGGGCTTCTTGCTTCTTTTAACCGTATTCTCAGAATTCAGCCAATCGTGTGGTGTCATAAAATCTCCTAAAATTTGCAATATCCACCGACACGGAGGATAGCGTTCCTAAGTCGGTGGATATACAGGTTTACGTGGTCTCTCGTAGCACCAAATCGGCGTGTGTCTGAGCTACCAGCTATCCAGTTCTCGCAATTCTCGACTATGATATAATCGAGTGGGAGGTGTTTGTCTTCACCGTAATGTGTCTTGCAGCTCTGACAGCCGAATCGGCGTCAATCTGGTCAACAGCAGTCCAGGAATTCCTCATTGGAATCTTACTGGAAGGCTTGACAACAATCCCGTTCCTCTACACCTATATGTAGAGCAAAATTATTATAGCACAAGTTCCTCAATAAAACAACTGGCACTCTCCGTGCTCAAGTGCTAAACGCAGAAGTTTTACAGATTATTCATACTTGGGAAACGTTTCACCGCCCTGGGTACCGATTACTTGGTACTCAGGGCGGTTCACTTCCCCTTCTTCGCCCACTTTCCTTTCTTTTCCTCCGGAGGCTGGCCATTGCCTTCCCCCAGATCCCTCAGCCGCTGCGCCTCCGCGATCTCTGCCTTCATCTCCACGATCAGCACTTTCAGCTTCTCCTCGCACTCCTCGCGAGTATGGGCATAGACATTGCGGGCGTGCTTTTTACCATCGGGCCACTTGGGAGAGTAGCGCCCCTCGAAGAGGTGGTCGTTGATCTCGGAGACGCAGCCGGTGCCGGACCTGCGCTTGCGGCCCACGTAGGGCTTGAAATCGGTCATACTCGGCTTTTCCGCCTGGGCCGGGGCAGTTTCCTGCCCCGGCTCTGAAGCGTCCTCCTGCGGCGCTGCTTTGCCGATGCCGCGGTCGATGTTGGCGGCGGCCGTGAGCCGCATGTCGTCGGTGATGTGGGTATAGATGTCCAGCGTGGTGGCCGCCGACACATGCCCCAGCATGGCGGAGAGTGTTTTCACATCCATGCCGCTCTCCAGCGCCAGCGTTGCGAAGGTGTGGCGCAGATCGTGAAAGCGTACATGCTTGCATCCTGCGTGCTCCAGAATGAGCTGCAATCTGCGCCGCACCACGCCGGGTGTGATGGGGCAGTCCTCCTTCACCGGGGACGGGAACATCCAGCGAGAGTCCACCGTCTTTTTGTACTCCCGCAGCACCGCCACCACAGCGGGCGGCAGGACGATCTTGCGGACGGAGTTCTTCGTCTTGGGCGTGCTGATCTGAAGTTGGCCACGCACATCGTAGACCTGCTTGTTCACATTCAGTACGCCGGTTTTGAAGTTCAGGTCGTCCCATTGCAGCGCCATCAGCTCACCCCGGCGCAGGCCAGTCGCCAAGTCCAGAAGGAACACTTCGTAGTAGCCCTCGAACTTCGCCTGAATGAGAAACCGCTGCAGCTCCTCCCGCGTCAGCACCTGCATCTCCCGCGCTTTCTTGGGCGGCAGCTTGCAGCCGATGGCCGGGTTCACGCGAATCAGTCCATCCTGCACCGCTTTCTCCAGCGCGGAGCGACAGGTGGCGTGGCACATGCGCACCATTCGGTCGGACAGTCCTTCGCCGTACTTGTCGGTGAAGCGCTTCCGGCCACTATTCTTGATCCGACCATAGAACTGCTGCAGGTCATTCTGCGTCAGCTTATTCAGCGGGATGTCACCGATTTCCGGGATGATGTGCAGACGGATGCGGCTCTCGTAAGTCTCCTGCGTGGTGGGACGGATCTTCGGCTTGGAATGATACTCGTACCAATATGTTAGCCAGTCCCCGAAGGCCATCTCGGGCCGCACCTTCTCCGGTTTCAGTCCGCCGCACTCCGCCTTGAGCTTCTGGAGCTTCTCGACGCACTCCTTCTTGGTTTTGGCGAGAACATTTTTCGTTTTGGGGTAGCCGTTATCGTCATAGCCGATGACGATGCGCCCCTCCCACCGACCGTCCTTGC
>ERZ772875.1151-NODE-1151-length-25933-cov-3.155808_pt1 | contig 25933 bp, 37 predicted proteins | sample MGYA00580585_ERZ772875 | MGnify/ENA primary metagenome ERZ772875 (study PRJEB29015, sample SAMEA2737736) | human gut metagenome | biome: human gut; feature: human-associated habitat; material: faeces | place: China | collected 2012 ... | reverse complement strand
GGCTGCTTTCTGACATTCAATGCGCCTGTGTTCACATATCCAGTGAATGTCGCTGTCTTTGCTGCTCCGTATGGTACAGTTGGATTATTCCCTGATCCGCTTCCCGATCCACTTCCTGATCCGTTGCCGCCTGACACGTCGCAGCCGTTTTCAAGTGCCATTATTGTGTGTTTGCCTGCCGCCACTGAAATGTCGCCAGTCATAAGATTGTCGCCTGTGCCTGTGTACTTGCTTCCTGTGAGTTTTTCAAACTCTCCTGTCGCCATAATAGCATTGACCATGTTGCCTGTATAAATATCCTTTGACACGCTGATTCCTGCGCATTTAAGTACTGGCGACATCATCGCACTGCAATCAGTTTCGCAAGGTGTGTTCAATGCTGTCGGATTCCAGCCGACCTTTTCAAGTTCTGTGTACAGTGAAGTTCTGTGTCCCTGGCAATATCCGACTGAATCATTGCCACACAGCTGCTTCATTGCTGTTGCTGCCTTTGCAGCCTTGTTTCTGTCTTTGAAGCGAAGAACGACAGTCTGACCGAAGTTGTACCAGCTGCCTGTTTTTACTTCTCGACCTGTCTGATCGCCCTTCTGTCCTCCTGTTGCTTTTCCGTTTTCGTCAATACTAGCCCATCCGCATAATGTTCCCATGTTCTTTTCCTCCTGTTATTCTTCTGTTAATGCTGAAATGATAATGCAGCCGATCACGAAGATATAAAATATCAATACCAGTGGGGCTGCTAATGATACCACGAAGGCGATCAGGAATGCTTTTAGCATATACCCGATCCAGTCCTTCGCTGTCGGCGGTGGCTCAACCTCTGCGCCGTGATGTTTTGCTTCTCCCTTGTCAATCTCAACGCCTGCGATCAGCAATAGCATAATGATGACTACTGTCGCCATGAAGCAGATCACGTATGATGTAATGTAAGCATGTAGCATTCCTTTGACCTCCTGTCTTTTTATTCTGTCTGTATCTTCTGTACCTGAAGCGCAGCTGCTACCGCTGCCGCTTCTCTTTCTTCAGGCGGTGTGACCGCTTCAGCTGCTTTCTGGTTCTTCTTTTTAAGTTCATTCAGTTCATCGACCGCTGTTTCAATTAGATCGTCAATCATGTCTTTGCTGATCAGCCCTGCTGATATGTATTCAGTCAACTTCTGCTGCTGCGCCTGAATCTGTTCCCACACCCATGACTTCTTGATTGTCCCAGTGCCGCTTCCCCATTCCTTTTCTGACCTTGATACAATCGACAGAAGGCTTTCTTTTACCAGTTCCACGACTTTGTCTGCCTGTTCCTGAAGCTGTTTCTTTTGGTCTTCCTTTGACTGCTTTAGGAAGTTTCTGACCTTGATCCCGATGCCTGCCACAATCGCAATGATTGTCAGGATCATCGGCAAATTATCATAAATTGTTTTTAATATTAAAGCTGCATTTTTCATCCGTTCGCACCGCCTTCCTCGTTTTCACTTTCCTGCTTTCCTTTTTTGATTTTCTGCCAGTTCTCAATTCCTGCCTTTATCATGTACCCGAACACACCCATGCGAAGCACTTCAGATGTTTCGCTGATCAGTGTGGTCAGCACTGATGTGTCTGCGAAGTGCCAGATCGCTATTACTGAAAACAGTTCAATGATAATGTAAAGCAGCACGCAGACAACCACAACTTTTTTTGAAAACTCCATGATCCAGCTTGTCAGTGACTTCTTGCGTCTTTTCTTTCTTCTGCTCGCTGGTATTGTATAGTTGTACTTCTCCACGCGCTTTTCCTCCTTTTACTCTTCGATGTACTGATGTGGATGTGATTCATCAATGATCTTGTCAATTCTGTCCACACGCTTGTGAAGCTGTTTCAGGCTTTCCGATGCTCTGATATAATACTCCCTGATCTCTTTCATTTCGTTTCTGTATGATCCCATTTCAGACTTCACTTCAATCATAGTGTTTTGAATGTTTTCCAGTTTGGTCAGGATCGTTGCATCCTCTCTGGCTTCGTCCTGTGTGTCCTTCTTCACATTTCTGTTGCGTGTGCTGATTCCGAAGAAGATTGCGAACGCAATCGACACGCCTGAAAGTAACAATGATACTTCAATAGTCATTTTCTTTTTCCTCCGTCAAATATATTGCGAAGTGCTGCTTCGATTGCATCGTTTTCGTCTTCTGCCCTTTTGCGCTTCCCGAATAGATCGTCAAGCCTGTCTGTGGCTTCGTCCTGCGTCTGTATCGCTTCGATTCCATGTTGTGCCATTATTTCTGCCTGTTCCCTGACAATGTCTGTCAGAAGCGTATTCACGGCGCACAGCCTGTCGATCAATTCAATCTGCGTCATTATTCTTCACTGGCTTCATACTCTTCGCCAGTAATTTCCTTGTATTCCTCTGCTGTGATGCCCTTTCCTGCTCTCTTCTCATTCAGCGCAACCCAGCCTTTCAGTGTGTCTTTTGTGATATAGTCCATTTCCCACTTTTTCTTCAGTGAATCGAACTTTTTACTGTGTACCTTTTCGGTTGTTTCTGTGTTTGTTCCTGTGCTTGTTTCTGCCATGCTTATACCTCCATCATTTCTTGCATCATTGCCACGTTCATTTCAATCGCTGACATTGACTGCATGATCATCTTTGTTGCTGGACTTTCAAGCTCTGCCTGAAGTCTTGCATATTCTTCCTGTGTCATAGTTCTTTCGCTGTACACATAGACAGTGCGGTCTTCCTCTCCGTCAATACCCTTCCTGATCTGCTCTGCGATGCTCTTTCGCTGATAGACCACTGTCGGGCTTGATGTCGTGTCCCACTCTGTCGGCTTGTCCATGCTTTCTGACTGATACCATTCTGACATCATTGTTCTTCACTGCTTGCTGACTATTCTTTTCAGTTTCTTTATATTGACATATGGTTTTATGTGATCTTCATAAAATCCATAAGTGTCCGTGTGTGTATACCAGCCCATTGACGACAGCATTGCTGAAGCATCGTACCAGTTTATTTTCTCTTTCTTTGAAAGCTTATGCGCCTTCTTCGTACTTCGCTTCAGGATTGACTTGCGAAGTGTTGTGCGGTTGTAATGAAATACAAATCCTATGAAGTCAAGTGCGCGTCCTCTGGTCTTTGGTTTCTCTTCCCCTGTCCCCCCTGTGTGGCTATGCCGCCAAAGGTTCTTCACAAGAAGGCGAGCCGCCGACGGACCAATACGCTTCTGAAGCAGTGCTGCTCAAGTAGACGCAAGCACCGCAGCTCGCGCCGTTGCTGGTGTTACCGCCGACAAGCGCGACCGCAACGATCGTCACGTTGATCCAGTAATAACAACAACGATATGTCGAAGCACTGCCGCCGACAGATTTGACAAATCGTCCATAGTGCGTCATCAATGTGTCTTTCTGCCATCCTTCTGTCTTGCACACTGTTCCAACTTTTATGTAGTCTTTCCCTGTTAGGTTATAAGGCGGCGACATCTTCACTTTGATTGTTCCGTTGTCGCAGATATAGCCCACAAGTCTGTCCCAGCGGTTTCCCCATGGCTTTTCGCAATAGAACACTTTCACTTCATGTGTTCCGTCATTATAGCCGAAGAACTGCCCTTTTGTGTCCAGTGTTCCTGTCACAACTTTTCCGTAGTCTTTTGATGGATCATTGACATATGTGCTACATACGCCCTGACCGAACTTCGCCTGAAAGTTTTCAGACTTACTGATCAATGTCAGAAGGCTTTCGATCAGGTTTCTTCTGCTCCATGAAATGATCGTCCAGCCTGTTCCGTTTGCTGCTGCCCTGCTGATCTCTGTCTGTGCGTTTGTGTTGCAGTCTAGTTTCTTTCCTGACAAGCTGCGAAGTTTCGCGCCGTCATAGCTGCCGCCGTACATAGGCATGTACATATGATCTGCAACGCTTCCATCTTCTCTTGTGTATGCATCTGCGTTGTAGTTGCTGTCAACTCTTGCGTCAGATACGATGATATATTCATAGTTTCCGACTTCGTACTGACACAGCCACATCAAAGGAAATTCAGACATCGCATTCAGTGTCGTTGATGCGTCCCCGACATCGGATGCAGTGCCGTCCAGCTTCTTTGAATGGTCTGTGTGGTTTAACTCATACGCAACTGTTCTGTCTGCCTTCAGCATGACTGGTCTGTTCTGCTTAATGAAGAACACTTCGCCCCATGAGCCGAAGTCGAATGATCCGTCTGTGAAGTTCATCTTTGCTGGCGTGAATCCTGCTGCGTCATACAGATATGTGATGCGCGTGTCAGGATTGCTGTCAGCCTTGTTGATCTTGATTCCATATCTCTTGATACTGCTGAACTTTCCGTCTGCATCCTGAAGCTGTTTCAAGATTCCAGTCGTGTCAGCTTTTACCGCGTCAAGCGTTTCTTTGTCTGCTACATAAAGCCTTGCCATTTCTTTTTCCTCCTGTTATGTTGTTTCTTCCAAGTACACAAGCCCTGCTTCAACGCCGATCGTGTACTTCTTCCCTGTTGCAGAATCCGACATTGAATTGATTCCCTTCTGGATGTCCTTGCAAGCTGCCGCGCCTGCCTGTGCTGCCGCTGCCTGTTGCTGTGCCGACTGTGCTGCTGCGTTCGCGGCTGATGTCGCCTGCTGCATGTTTGCGTTGAAGTTGCTGATCTCCGAATAAATCTTTGCAAGGTTTTCTGTGTCAACAACTGGTTGAAGATCAAGAAACTTGTCTTTTCCGTTTCCAATCCTCAATATGTACTTGCCTGATGTGGTTTCTTCAACGCCCCATTCGTTCGCTTCAAGGATGCGACCTGAAGCCTTCCAGTTCGCTGTCGTGTCCTTTTTCGGTCTGACTGTCCATGTTGCCATCGTGTTTCCTCCTTCCTACACTGTGCCTGCATCTGCTTCGCATTCCTCTGTTGTGAATGCTGTGCCGCCGTCACAAGTCATTGGATCAACGCTGAACGCTGTGCCGCCGTCAATTGTGCTTCCGACTGTTCCTTTGATGTCCAGCATCTTTTCATACATTTTCTGCAATTCTTCCTGTGACTTGTATGTTGCTTCAGCGCGTGCCGCTGCGGTATTCGCTGCGCCTGCTGCTGTGTTTGCTGAAGAAGCTGCGCTGTTCGCTGCTCCTGTCGCTTCCTGCATGATCTGAAGCTGCTGTTGTCTTGCTGTTTCAGCAGTTTCCCTTTCCTGTTCGCTTTTCTTTCTTCGTGCTTCAGCGTTGATCCTGTCAACCTCTGCCGATGCTCTGGCAGCTTCAGCAACCTTCATCGCGGCTTCTACTGACAAAATATCCTGTTTTGTTTGAACTATATTGTCGATATACTGCTGTACCTTGTTTTCAAGTGCTGTGATCTCATTGCAGCTTTCAATCGCAGCATCGCTCCTGTTCGTTTCTTCGATCTCGATTGTGAACGCCTGTGAAGATAATACATACACGTTCTGTGCGTCCCTGATCTCAATGTCACAGTGTGCTGTTCCTGCTGCTGCAAGTGCCTGATTTGTCAGTTCAACCATAACTTTGTTGTCCACAACTTTGCATTCGTTATAGCAGAAATGCTTATCAGGTTTCTTGATATTCGCGATCACGATGCACTCTGTCGGGATTGTGAACACTTTGCCGTTATTTGTCAGCGCAACCCTGATGAAGCGCGTTCGCTTGTCGCCCTGCTTCGCAGATGCCATATACAAGCGTTCATCGCCTGTCAGTTCCAGTGTAATGTCAGTTATTAGCTGCATTTGTTCTGTCGCCATTGTCGTCCCCTCCTCTCGGTGTTGTCTCTTTTATTCTCCCTGCTCCTCAATCCAGTCGTTAATGAATTTTTTTATCCAGTCAATGTGACTCTGTGCCTCCTCGCTTAAAACTGTCATGCTGCCCTTGTTGTTGTCACTGGTAGTTTTTCCACTATCAGTCATTTCCGTGTATGTGAATCCTAAACGTTGTCCCTGTGCCGCATTTGTTGCGTTGAATCCTGTGATAACTCGTCTCATTCTGATTCCTCCATTCTTTTGATTATCCTTTTTTGTTCTTCCTGTACTTCGATTTCATCTTTTTCCATCTCGTGCAATAATAGCATCTCATTTCTCATTTGCTCATTAAACATTTCCTGTTCTTCTGCTGTTATATCTTCTTTTTTTGGTATGTCTGATTGTTCAATTCTTGTGTCTCTGCATCCTTTTTGTCTTATCTTTATTTCCCAATAAAATTCAAGTTTTGGTGTTCCTTTCACTACGAAATAGCCGTCTTTTTCACTTGTTGATTCAACATATAATTCGCCTGCTCCTTTTGCGGTGAGCATCACATGATATTTCATATCTTTCTCTATTGTCAGCAAGAAATCATCATCAAGATACACACAACACCGACCGTCATCGTCAAGTTTTCCTGCTCCCATATCTCCGAATGTCGGGGATGCTGTTTCATGTGCGTACATTTCTATATTTCGCCCATCGTCTGTGTGTATAATTCTCGATTTCTTCCCTAAACATCCAATAGTTCCGTATGCATATATATCATTGTTTGCTGTGAATCCATACCCCCACAGGACGCCCCCGCTCTCTCCAGCGAATATATGTGTTCCAATATATCCTAAAAGCATCGAATAATTGAGGTTTGATAATTTCCCTGAATTAAAATCTGCATTTAAGTATAAACCAGAGTAAAATTTCGGTGATAATGCAAACACCTCTCCTTTGTTTGTTATTTCGCAATTACTTCCGATTTCCAGTGAACCGCCCGTGATTTTTAACGCCTTTGTTTCTGCTGAACCGTCTGCGTTGATTTTAAAATTTGAGTTTGCCGTCACTGCTCCGTTCAAACTTATTTTTTCTGCATTTACCGACACTTTTTCTGCCGACTGATTGATTTTTGAGATAATCTCGTTACTTCCGACTTTTTCTGAAACGGTTGATTCAATCGCATCCGCTTTTACTTTAATCGCCGATTGCATCTGCTCCGTTGTGGAATACTCTGTCAGTTTCTCGTCGGTCGCTTTGTTTGCATTGCTTTCCGCAGTATTGCACTTTTCTGTTACGGTCGTTTTCGTCTCATAGGTCTTTGATACTCCTAGATTGATTTCTTCTTTTGAAGCAGTTATGTGTGTTTCAACCTCTGTCTTCGTGTAATATCCATCTTCAAGAACTTTCTTCGCGCTGCTGTTAGCGATCTTGATTGCTTCTGACTTCGCCCGATCTGTTGCTTCCTGCTGTACTTCGGCAAATGTTTTTGTTGCATTCGACAGTTCGACAGTGTTGCTTTGTGGGCTTTCTGGATATTCCGTCAGCTTTACAATTCGCTGTTTTTCCTTCGTGTGCGTCTTCTTACTGATCATCCAGACTGTATCGCCAATGTCAAAATCAAACACGCTGCTGTACTTCTTTGACTGTCTTGCAAGGTCAAGCACATCTGCTGTGTAGGCGACATACGGCTTTGACATTTCATCCAGTTTCGCGATGCCATCTTCGATCAGACTTGTCGTGTTTGTGTATCGTTCATCACTCCACACATATGTCTTGATCTTGCTGCTGTATTGATAATTTTCAAGATACGGCTTTCCCAGCCATTCGATTCCGATTCCGTCTTTCCCTAAAGGGATCAGTCGCGTATAAAAATCATATGTGTCGGAAGTCACTGTCAGCTTCTTCAGGTTCAGTCCTTCGATGAAGTATCGTCCGCGGTCTGTTCCAATCTGTTCATATATGTCGATCGTCTTTGTCAGGCTGTTGATCTTGCATTCCACACGATACGTTGACAAACAGTCCTGAAGGACTTCCCATGCGTTTGTCTCTTCGTCTTTGTTGATAGTCCTTTTCTTCGTGATCTGGCACGCGCCGACCTTCCAGCCTGTTCCTTCAAAGGCAAATTCAAGACATGCCCTGATCGTCTGTTCCTTGCTTTTAAAGCCGTATGGGAAGACTGTGCCTTCCAGTTCTTCGACATTCAGCTGTGCTGTGTACTCGTTGAACTGTGTGCCTGTCTTTCTTTTCCTGATGACATATTCGTCTTCTTTCGTCCTGATGTAGTATTCTTCTTTCAGAAGGTCAACTTGCTTGCCGTCCGAAGGATATTTGAAAGTCAATTCCTTGTCGCCTGAATCAAGCGTCTTCACAATCTTTCTGTCTTTGAAATCCTTCAAGATTCCGACACGTTCTTTTTTGTCATTAAAAATCTGCATCTATCATCCTCCTAAATCCACATAGGCTTGTACCTGATCCGAACGACTGCGTCTGTGTTGGAAAACTTCAAGACTGTCTGTGCCTGTGTGATTGCTGGAAATTTCCACAAATCAACACTTGTGAATGCGTCTGTGCCATTGTTTGTGACGCGCCCTTCTTCGCCGTCAATGATGATTGTCTGTCCTGCTGCCAGCTGTTCCACGATGATGTCATCTTCAAAGCCACTTATCTTGTAATTCTTCAGTGCCTTCTTTGCGTACACTTCAATGATTGCTGGTGCTTTTCGTGTCCCTTGTCGGTCAAGCGTTGTTTGTGTGATTCCGTCATATTCCAGCTTTAGTTCATCGTCAAAAAAATAGCCTTCCAGTGTGATGTTTAGCTGGTATCTGGTTTTCACTTTCATTTTTGAATAGCCGCTGCTTGCTGTATATGCCTTAAACTTTCCTTTGTAGCCATCGACTTCAACAACGCTTGACTTCGTGAAATTTTCCAAAAATGCCGACATCGACCTGATCAGGCTGTTTCTATCCTTGCCCCTGAAGTACATGCACAGCTTCAGTTTTCCCAGTTCCATGTCTGTTTCAAATTCTGTCGGAAGGATCGCGCCTGTCACGATCTCATAATCGACAGCAAGCGAAGGCGGCAGCACTTCGGCTGTCAGCTGCTTCGCATTGTATTTTCTTGCGTCTATACCATTAACTTTCATACTGCCTTACCTTCCTTTCCTTTTATCTTCCACAAGCTGTTCATCCACTTTCGTGTATGTCTTGCTTGCCACTTCTTCGCCGTCAATGTATGTGTGATTTTCAACCTTCACATTCGTTCCCGACTCTATATTCTTCAGCTTTTCATCAAGCATTGTGTTCAATTCCTGATAGAATGGTTTTAGCGGAAGAATAGCTTCGCCGCCTGTTTCTGGTTCGCCGCCAGCAAGCAGCTTGTTTCCGTTCATTCCGAAGATCATTGAATCGTTCATAATGCCGCCGTTTTTGTACCAGTCTATTGAAAAGTGTGGTACTGACGGAGGATTCAGGCTGAAGCTTCCTGTGATCTTCGGGTGTGGTAATTTCAGTTTCGGAAGTGACCATGTGAAGTTGAACTTCGACTTGATCGCTTCGATTGCATTGTGTACAGCGTTTTTCGCGGCATTGATCGGTGTTGTTATTGCGTTCTTGATTGCATTCCAGACCGATGTTGCTGTTGATTTTATGCTGTTGAACACGTTGCTGACTGTTGATTTTAATGTGTTGAACACGTTGCTGACTGTGTTCTTGATACTGTTCACAACATTGCTGATCGTGCTGCTGATGCTGTTCCAGATTGATGTTACTGTTGATTTCACACTGTTGAATATGCTGCTGACTGTCGTCTTGACCGCGTTGAACACATTCGTGATCGTGTTCTTGATGCTGTTCACAACATTTGACACTGTCGTGCTGATTGCTGTCCACACTGTCGTGAATACACCGCTGACCGCGTTCCATACTGTCGTGATAATATTCTGTACAAACGTGATTGCTGTCTGTATCTTTGTGCTGATTGCATCCCAGATTGAAATGATTGTATCTTTGCAGTTTTCCCAAATGAATCGGAACGGAACTGTCAGAATTTCAAATGCTGCGCTGAAAAATTCCTCAATCGCCATGATCACAACTGTGATCACGTTCTTGATTGTTTCAAAGACTGTTGATACAAAGTCCCTGATTGTCGTGAATATGTTGCTGAATGTGTTCCAGATTCCTGTCAGCACATCTGAAATTGTTGTGCTGATCGCTGTCCACACTGTCGTGACTGTGTTCACTATTCCGTCAAGTATGCCAGAAAAGAACGATACAATGCCATTCCAGATGTTTTCAAAGGTTGTCTTGATGCTATTCCACACTTCATCCCATGAAGTACCAAACAAGCCCAGAAAAGCGTCAGCAACGCCCTTGATTGTGTTCAGGATATTGCTGATATATTCCTTCAGCCCATTCCATACGCTTTCAAATATTCCTTTCGCTGCATCCCAAGCCCCTGACCAGTCGCCTGTGAATAACGACACGAACAAATCAAACACGCCTGTGATCACATTCAGTGTTGTTTCAATAAATATCGCGATGTTATTGAACACGCCTTCGATGATCGGTGCTAATACATTGCAGAAGCCTTCCCATATCGCCTTGACCACTTCCCCGAAGTTTTCAAAATCGAAGCCCAGTGAATTGAGTTTGTCAGTGATGTGCTGTCCGAACTCTGTGAACACTGTTTTGATTCTATTCCAGATTTCCGTGATTCTGTTTCTGAAGTCTTCGTTCGTGTTCCACAGCGTCACTATGACTGCCGTGATTGCTGCGATCGCAGCGACCGCAATTTCGACTGGCGATGTGATTGCTGCAAGTGCGCCCTTCAGGACAGCCATGCCGCCTGTTGCTCCTGATGCTGTCGTTCCCATTGTCGCCAACTTGCCGACAACTTTTCCAATTCCTGATGATAACTGTCCAGATACGCTGATAGCTTTTCCGACTATCGTCAGCAAAGGTCCGATCGCAGCCACAACTCCTGCGATCTTCAGGATCGTTTCTTGCTGCTGTGGACTTAATGCTGCGAACTTGTCTGCAAGTTCTCCAATCTTTGCCACTGCCTTTTCCATGAATGGCATAAGTGAGTTGCCGACAGTTATTCCGACATCTTCCAGCTTCGACTTCAGCTGTGTCAGTCTTCCCAGCAAGTTGTCCTGCATTGTCGCCGCCATGTCGGATGCAGTGCCGTCACAGTTTTGTAATGCTTCAGCATAATCACTGAAGGACATTCCGCTTGCGATCGCTTCATCTGACAAGCCAGACATAATCGTCTGCAATGCAGAAAACTGGTTCGTTCCTGCGATTGTCTTTGCAAGGTTCGCTTGCTGTTCGTCTGTCAGGTTGTTCCATACGCCGCGCACTCCTGTCAGTGTGCTTGACAGGCTGTTCATGTTACCCTGCGCATCGTACACCTCAACACCATACTTCGCCAGTTCGGTTGCGCAGCCTTTTGTATCTGTCGCAAGCCTTGTCATAATAGCGTTCAGGGCTGTTCCTGCTTCGCCGCCTTTGACACCAGCGTTCGCCATTGTCATCAAGACTGCTGTTGTTTCTTCCACCGAATATCCCATTGAAGCAGCTGTCGCAGCGCAGTTTTTATATGCTTCTCCGAGTGCTTCGGTTGTTGTGTTTGAATGGCTCATTGCATAAGCCATTTCGTCTGCGAATTTCCCTGCGTCCTTTGCCGATAGTCCGAACGCTGTCAGATAGTCTGTGACAATGTCTGACGCTGTTCCTAAGTCCATCGCGGATGCTGCTGCCAGATTCAGGATGCCGCCAATACCTTCCAGCATGTCATCCGTTTTCCAGCCTGCAAGTGCCATGTATTCAAACGCTTCGCCAGCTTCGGTTGCTGAATACTTTGTATCACGCCCCCACTGACGCGCTGATTCTGTCAGCCTGTCTGTGTCCTCTGCTGTTGCTCCGCTGATCGCCTGCACTTTTGACATTTGCTGTTCAAAGTTTGCTGCAACTGTTACTGATGCCGCTGCCACGCCGCCGATCGCGGTTGTGACCTTCATCATGTGCTGTCCTGCTGTCTGCACTGCCTGTCCGACTTTTCCAGCCTTTTCCGCGTATTCATCGAACTTCTGGCGTGCAAGTTCCGCATTGACATCACGAAGCTGCACTTCCATGTTCGCAAGGTCAGCTTCAGCCTGTGTGACTGCTGCGCCCTGTTTCTTCACTGCTGCTTCATACTTCGTTGTTTGCGCTTCTGTTGTTGCCAGCTGCTTTTCCGCTTTGTCCAGCTCTGTTTTTAATTTCTTTGTTTCCTCTGAATTTTCGCCAGTCGCTTCCTTGCTTTCTTCATATGCTTTTGACAGTTCTGCGACTTTTGCCTTCAGTTCTTCGCTTTTTTTCTTGTTGTTGTCCAGTCTGGTTGTAAGTGTTTCATAATGTGACTTGCAGTCCTCGACTTTTGTCTTCTGGACATCCATTTTCTGTGTAAGTTCGCTGATCTTTGCCTTTAACGCGTCAGATTTCGTGCCGTACAGCTTTGCATTTGCCGCAGCAAGGCTGTATTCTGACGACAGCTGCTTCATACTTGCGACCGCCGCCTTCATTGCTGCCTGATATTCTGACATTGAAGCACCGATCTTGATTGATGCCTGCGCCATATATGCACGTTCCTTTCATCACTTCTCGTTGATGGTCTTGATCTCGAACGCCACATGATCCAAAAGGCTCATAATATCCGACTTCATAACATTTGAAAGTGAATCGTTCAGCCCTTTTATACACAATTTCACAACCCTGTCCACATTGTCGCGGCATACTTTCCAGATGCTTTCATCGTCAAGCTGATTTTCAGCTTCGTTGTATCCGTTTTCTTCATCGTATTCATCGAATGCCGACTTTTCCTTCTCGACTTCCTCTGGTCTGTTCGGGTTTAATTCAAGGAATTTTTGCGTGATGATGTCCTGCATCACAAAATGAATCATCTTTGCTGCCGCCAGCTGTTCTGCGACATCTGCCTTCAGCACTTCCCTTTCGGATATTCCGAAGACCATTTTCATAATTGCCGCATTGAACTGAAAAGCCGATGCAACATCATCGCCGCCATTCTTTTCCATTAGTTCTGTGTATGCTCTGTACTTTTCAACCGACACTGATGCGCATATGTATTCTTTTTCATTGCAGATCAGTGTCAGTTCGGGTATTATTTGCCATTTGAAAAATTTTCTTGTAACTTCTCGACCTTTGCGTTGACCTCATCGCCTAATGATGTTTCTATTGACGCAAATTCCATGATAATTGCAGCCACGCCCAGTCCTGTGTCCTTGTCCTTCAACTCGTCAACAGTGAACTGGTTGCCGTATACCATGCAGATGCAGTCCATCATCTTTCGGAACTGTGCGGCTGTATACAGTCCGTTCTTCTTTTCAGTTCCCATGATGTCGTCCCTGATCTCAAGATATTCCATGTATGTGTCAACATCCATCTTCGGCATTTCATACTTTTTGTTGTTGATAATTACTTCATGTTTCATGTGTTTGCCCTCCTATTGTTCTTTTACGCTGCTTCTGTTGGCTCTTGTACCTTTCCGAACCAGTTTTTGATCGCTGCTGCTGCGTCCGTGTGTTCTGCCAGAAGGTTGCTTTCGTCAACCTGTGTTTCAAAGTTTCCATCACATGCGCGTTCGTAGAAACTGCCCTTCAGCGTTGCTGTCTGTGTTGTGACCTTGTCTTCCTGTGTCTGATAGTTGTCGTCATATCCCTGACCGAATGTTCCGACATAAAGCCATACAAATTCATACTTGCCATTCAGCTTCTTTGCTCTATATCCGACAGCGACTTCAGGTGCTTTGTCGTCCTTGTTTTTCACAAGCCAGCCATTCTTGTATAAATGACCGAACAGCATTGCTTTGTCCTGCGGTGCAAGCGAATTGACTTCAAACTCCACGTCTGTTCCTTCGTAGGTTTCGACTGTGTCCTCCACTCCATCATCGCTGTAAATCTTTTCAACGCTGAATTTATCAGACACTTTTCCTGAAATAGCACGCGCAAGTTTGACTGGTGTGCCTGCTGCGTATGCTGTCGCATCGTTCTGTGTTACTGGTGCGACATAAATGTCACGAAACGACTTTGTTCTTGATCTGATAATCTGCTTTCCTGCTTCACTCATTCTTCTTCATCCTCCTGTTCTGCTTCTTCTGCCGCCATGAACCTTGCGGCATTCATAAATATTTTTGTATCTGTTTCAAGATTGTCATTTGCGCCCATGAATGCGAATCCTGCCTTTTTCATAAGTCGCCTGATTCTCTTTTTTAACCTGATTTGATCTGTACTTGACCAGATGCACACTTGCACTGCTGCAATCTCGACTTCTTCGTCATCGTCCGAATGTTCGCCGCCGTAGTCCCCCAGATTCCACACAGTCACATGCAGTCCCTTGATGTCTGCGTCATACCAGCCCTGCTGCACTGTGATTCCTTCTGCCTCCAGCACTTCAAGCGCATCCAGTGTCTTCTTCACAATGTCCATGTGTCATCCTCCCAGCTTTTCATTCAATAACTTCTGATATTCCTGATCTGCTATCGTGTCCCACTGTCCGCGGCATTCTTCCATTGTGTTGTAAAGGAAGTCTTGTGGGGGTTGTTTCGTTGTCCCCCATTCCACAAACTTCATGTAAAACCAGTTTTCTGCATCGCCCAGAAGTGTCCAGCCGACTTCGCCGCCCTTTGTTGTCACTTTCGTGGGGATATTATCCGCAGCGTGTCCAGAAGGTCTGTATCCCTTCTTTCCTGACTTTGAATTGTCTGCCGACCTTGCCATAACTGCCTTCATTCGTGGTTCGGTATAATCAACAGAACGCTGGAATATCTGCTTGTTTGTTTTTCTGATTTCCGAATCGCTTGCAAGTGTTTCCAGTTTGTTTTGAAGTTCTTTCAGCCCTTCAAATTCAAAAGTCACTTTCATGCTGTTTCCTTCCCTGTGTCAGAATCTGACACATTTATGTGACGCGGTTCGCCTTCAGTTGTACATATTGCTTGTCGTTCTGTCTGAAGTCCCTTGCAAAAATGTTGTACTTTTCGCCTTCGTACTCCACGAAGTAGTCCTTCAAGTGTGCTGCAATCTCTTTGACCTTCTTGCAATACCTGACATTATCGAACACGATCGTGTCTTCCAACCTGATTTCTATTGCCTTGTACAGTTCTTTTCCGTAAAGGCTGCCGATCTCGCACCAGCATTCGTGATACAAGATCGGTTCTGTTTCCACTCGCCTTCCATCAACTTTTCCGTACTGGTATTTGTATATTTTGATTCTTGCGCTTGACATATCACTTCAACCTTTCTTTCAACATCATCGACTGCACCGCGAATCTGACTTTGTCGTCTGTTGGTGCTGTTCTGTCCCTGTTGTCGTAGGCTTCTTTGACATACATGCAGATCAATAACTTCTGGCGGTTCGTGAGTGCTTCAGGATTGAAGTCTTTGATCAGGTCTGTCATTTCTTCCAGCACTGCTGCATAAATCAGTTTGATCACTTCATCGTCATCGTCATAGTCGATACGACAATATGCTTTCAGCTCTTCCAGTTCCATGTCTTTTCCTCCTCTCCTGAAGCCTGCTGCCATTAACCAGCAACAGGAACTGTGATTTCTCCCTTGATGACTGCTTCTTCATCAAATGCCTGCACATCGAATCTGTCACGCACCTTGATTCCTGTCTGGTCTTTCGCCCATAAATCGCCAGCTTCGGTTGAAAGTTCGATGCTGATCTTCTCGCGGTCAAATAAAGTGATTGCTTCCTTCAAGTCGCCCATATAAAGTGGGTACTTGTACGCTGACACATTGCTTCCATCAGTCTTCACTTCGACATTCTTCAACACTTTGTTGCTGACCTTCTTGATCGGATATACACCAAAAAGAAGCATCTTTGTTTTGTCTGTGACATCTGGCTGCAAAATGTAGTCGCCGCGTTCATCCTTTAATGTGTCAAGATAGTTGAATCCTGACTGGTTTGTCAGAACGATTGAAGACGCTGCAATCGCTGGATCAAGTGTCACATTGAAGACTGTCTTCAGATCGTCCACAGTGCTGATTGCAACTTCTTTCGTGTTTGTAATCTCTGCAAGTTTCTTCAGAATCGCAGTGTTTCTTGTGGCTCTTGACTTCTTCGCGATCCACTTATTCAGGAAGCCCAGAATGTTTTCTGCTGTGTCCTGAAGAAGTTCGCGTGTTACTTTCAGGATGCCGCCCTTCTTGCCGATCTTGTACTTGATCTGTCGCAATTTCGGTGTTTCTTCCTCTCCGAACTCTGCTGCTTCATCTACATCGTCCCATGGTGTTGAATCTGCATCTTTTTCAAGCACTCTGCTTCCTGATAATGTGCTGACAGGCTCAACATTGACATACTGTTCAAGGTCGTCATCTGTCCTTCTTAATTCGTGGATGTCTGTCTGAATGTCCTGTGGGACTGTGAAGCCGCCGTCCTCGTCTGTCTTCTCCGACATTGCATCCATGATCTTCCTGTCTTTCTCGTCCATTTTTGTCTTGCGCATTCCGCAAACAATACGATTGACAAATGCACGCGCGATGTCTTTCTTTGAAGGTGCTTTGTCCTTACCTTCAGCCTTTGTTGCTTCGTCCTTGTCAATCTGGTCTTTGATGTCCTCGTCCTCGTCATCCTCTAAGTCCATAAGGATGTTGAAACGATCCTGCATGTCCACAAGTTCTGCTTTCGCTTCCTTTGCTTCCTTTGTCTTTCCCTCATTCACAAGGGCTTTGATCGCGTTCTTCTTGTCATTGATTTTCTTCAGTAACGCTCTTGCTTCTTTGCTCATTGTTTTTCCTCCGTTTTCTTAAATTCCATACATGTACAGATCGCCCAGAATTTCTTCTGTTTCGTCTGCCTGCTGCTGTCTTGCTTCGATGTCTTCAGCTGTTTCAGTCTTCATTCCTGCTGGCGCATGTTTGAATCTGTCTATCATGTAGCCGACACATGCTGCGACTGCTTCCGCTGATTCATCCACTTTGATGTTGAAATAGTCTGAAGCGCGACACTCTGATGCTTCGCTTTCTGACATCCATGTTTCTGCATTGATCAGTTCTTCAAGCTGGTCTGCTGTCACGCCTTCCTTTGCTTTTGTCATGTAGATGTCTGTGATCATCTGCTGACAGCTGTCAAGCTGGCTTATAACCGCCGCGAAGTCGTCTGCATTGCCCCACGCCATTGTCAGCGGCTTGTGAATCATAATCTGTGCGCCTGTTGACACAACAATGTCATCGCATGCCATAAGGATCACGGATGCGATTGACGCTGCAATTCCGTCCACAATGCCTGTGATATGTCCTTTGTGGCGTTTCAAAATGTTGTATATGCCAATTCCTGCGAATACATCGCCGCCACAGCTGTTGAAGTACACTGTCAGTTCTGCATTGTTGTCAATGCCGTTCAGAAAGTCTGTGATGTCCTGTGGACAGGTGTCTTCTGATGTCCACTTGTCCCACGCCGAAGATACAATGTCGCCGTATATGTACAGTTCAACGCCGCCCGCTGCCGCGTCTTTTATCTGCATGAAGCCGACATTTTCAATCGTTCTTTTCGTTCGATTTCTTCTTGTGAAGTTCATTTTCTTCGCCATCGTCTTCCCCTCCTTCCTGATCGGTGTCAGTTTCATTCGTTTCGGCTGTTTCCTGCTCCTGTTCATCCTGATCCGTATTTTCGCCGCCTTCTGTGTTTGGCTCATTTATAGGATTGTCAGGATCGCTGTTTTCTTCAGTGTCCTGTTCTTCAGCTTTGTCATATGCTGCCCCGACTTTCGTCAACGGCACATAAGTTCCATTTACAATCAATGTGTCGCCGCCTTCCATGTCCATCAAATCAAGTTTTCTTCTGGCTTCGTTTACTGTTTCAATGCCGTTGTTGATTCCTTCCTTCAGAATCTCCATTTGTGTTTTGCTATCGGTACGAAGCAGCACTTTTTCATTCATTTTGAAGTACAGCCCTTCTTCCACTTCGTCATCCGATAATAGCTTGTAGTTCACTTCTTCTTCATACTGCTTCAGCACAAAAAGCATCGTGTCCACATAGAATGACAGCTGCTGCATTTCTGAATTGCTGTATGATGATTTTTCATAATCGTTGATCTGGTTCGGTTTAATTCCGAACGCTGCTGCAATCTGAAGCGCAGAATATTTCTTCAATTCGATGAACTGTGAATCTGTCAGCTTAATATCTAGCGGTGTCAGCTTCATTCCCAGTGGCACAGGAAGAATCTTGCCTGTGTTCTGGCTTCCTGCTCCGAAGCGTTCAAAAGTCTGTCGCAGCTTTGTTGCTGCATCTTCATTCAGTTCGCCTGTGTATTCCAGCACCGCTTTCGCTGTCAATCCGTTTTTGTACAAATTATTCAGGAAGCGTTGCGATTCAATCACGCCTTCAACTGTCTGCTTCAGGATGTATTGAACTGGTAGTCCGACTATTCCGTTCAGGCAGTGTGAAGTCTTGAAGTGCAAGACATCTTCCGTCCTGAATATGTACTGTTCGCCTGAATATTCATCACTGTACAAGTACCAGATTTTCCCTTTGCCTGCGAAAATGCCTTTGTCGTCAACTATGATCTGCACCCTGTCCGATGGCATGATCCACATGTCTAGTGCTTTATATTCTCCACCATATTTCTTGCGCTTGAATTTCCTGCGTACATAGACATATGCGTTCCCATAATGGTTTCTGTTCATTTCTACAGCGTTCCAGAAGGTTGTCGGTGTCATAAAAGGGTTCGGACGCTGCTTCATAAGCCTTGCAATGTCGTTGTCTATCGGCTCACTGATGCCCTTGTTTGTTTTCTGGTACAACTTCCATGGCATTTTCGCGACTGTTTCTGACATCATTTTCAAACAAGTGAAGTATGTCACGTCAGATGTCGGCTTCTTGCTTTCGCTGTCGCGCTTAATCCCAACCCATTCCAGAAACGATTCATCATTCAGTGTTGCTGTATCTGTTTCAATATTCATTCCGAATGCTTTCATAATTCCTTTGTTCAGTGTTTTCCACATGTTCAACCTTGCGCACCTCCCTTCTGTCGCAATTTCTCTGTTCCTGCAAACCAAATATCAAGGTATCTGTTGACATCTGGCTTGATTTCGCCCTTCATTGCCATCATCCATGCATCAATGATTGCATCCACGATGTCGATTCGCTCTGTTGCGTATTCTTTATCAATTTTTATTTCCCCGAAGCTGTTTGAAGTCGTCTTTGCGTTCGCAATAGACCACTTTGTTGCTTCGCTTCCGTCATGTTCGACATGTCCTGCTTCCAGTTCCAGCCTGAAGTCAACTGTCGGATCATTCAATTCTCTTGCCGACTGTTTCACTGCGATACTGTCAAATCCCAGTGCTTCCAAGTCTGTCAGGAACGCTGAAGCATTGTGCGGATCGTAACAAATCCACTGCACATCCAATTCATACAGCTTCACGATCTTCTGCAAGTACGCAATTATGTACTTATAGTCTGTTTTTACGCCGCCCATCGTTTCCGTGACTTCGACAAGCCCCTGTCTGATCCATAGGTCATACGGCACGCGATCCGTCTTGATGTGTTCTTCAACTCTCCTTTTCGGAATGAAGCTGTGTGCGTGTACGAAGTAACATTTGTCTTCGCCGCGCATGAATGGGATCACGATTGCGATTGATGTCAAGTCGCCGCCTGATGACAGGTCAAGTCCGACATAAGCCTTCTGACCTCTGAAGTCAGCCAACGTCTTCTTGACTGCTGCCCTTGTCCAGACATCCATGTCCTTGATATAGACATCGTTCGTCCACTGAATCCACATGTTGAGCTGCTTGACAATGAAGTCGCGCAGTGTTGATCCTCCCATTTCCTTTGCTGTTGCAGCAATCGGAATCATGTTCTGCAATGCATCCCTGTCATATTCCAGAATCGGGTTTGCCTTGATCCAGTTTTCAGGTGTCCACATATCGTCAGATTCATTCATTTGCGCGATGTATATGAACTGTGAATCATTACTTGCAACGCCCTTCAGGACTTTCACGCAGTATTCATACAGTGCAAAACACGGCGATTTCAGGTCAAATCCTGCTGTCGTGATCACGCTGATCAGTGCCGACTTCATTTTCTTGATACCGCCTTCAAGCAGCTTGTACATCTGATCATCTTTGTGTGCGTGATATTCGTCCACGATTCCCAGATATGGTCTGAAGCCGTCAATTGACTTCGTGTCGCCTGACAGTGCCTTGATCTTGCTGTGTGTGATCTTGCAATCAATAGTCGAATTGTGTTCGTGTATCTTGAAGCACTCCGACAGATCGCTGTCAGAATTGATGAATTTCACAATTTCATTGAAGACGATCAATGCCTGATCTTTCTTTGTGGCTGTACAGTAAATCTGACCATATTTGTACTTGTCAAAATTGCCGTAGTACGCCGCAAGAATACCATTCAGGAATGACTTGCCGTTCTGTCTTCCCAGCTGTATATAACTGGTTCTGAATCGTCTGTGATGTCCATCTTTTGTTCTCCATCCGTTCAGGCTTCCGAGTATGAAGCACTGGAATGGATAGGCTGTCACTGGCTGTTCTTCTTCGCCTTCCGCAATCGTCAGCGTTTCTGCAAAGTCAATGATCCTTTCAGCTTCTTCAACATCAAAATAATAGCGATATGGCGCAGCTTCAGCCTTTTTCATGTCGTCTATGTGTCTTTGACACGCAGCTTTGACCAGATCGCCAGCAACGATCTTGTCTGCAAGGACATCCAGTGCGTATTGTGTGGTTCTGTCCGTCATTTATCGCCTATGCAAATTTAGCGAATTTGTTTTCCTTCGGCGTTTCCTTGTCGGCTTTTGGCACTACAAGGCGACAGCGTGACGACACTGTCAGCCCGAAGTCCGCAGCACCCTGTCGGCACTGCTTAAAATAGCGATCCTGAAGAAGTGCCAGTCGTTCAACTGTACTGTTCACGACCTGTCTTTCAACAATGATCGGGTTTCCGTCCGCGTCATTCTCTTTGAACTCCATTCTGATCGTGAGTGGTTGCGACTTCATTTCTTCCGTTACCGCCACATAGTTTTCCTGTGCGATGACCAGTCTTGCCAGTGCATCAACATCAAGATTTGACACAAGGTCAATCGCGCGAAGTTCTTTCACAATCTTTTTGAACGTCTTTTTCTGTGAAGGTGTCAAATAAGACGGCGCAGTCACTTTGTCTGCTGCTGCCTTCACTTCCGTTCGCTGGCGTTCTTCGATTTCCGCTTTTGTTAGGTGTTTTTTGCCCTTTGCAATAACCAGTTCTATCGGTTGTCGTTGTCCTGCCATATCTTTCGCGACCTCCCTTCTTTGCTGGATTTCCTTGCGTTCGTGTCAGAATATGACACACCCTTCTTGTAGGGCTTTGATCTGGATTTTTCGTGGGGAGTTTTCTCCACGGAGAAGGGGGAGCGCGACTAAATAAACTTAACCCGATACTTTTTCATACTCCCCCTGTCGTCTTCCAGTGACGTTCTATCAGGTCATGCAACATCTTTTGTGTCGCTTTTTTTGTCTGTTCATCCTTGCTGTACAAGGCTTCAATGATTCCATGGCTGTGATTGCTCAATGGGATCAGATTGGTTGCATCAAGTCGTCTGTTCCAGTCGTCTTCAATAGGTGTGATATGATGCACCATGTCAGCTGTCTGTATTACATGCAGCACATAGAAGGCATATATATCAACGCCATCAAACCGCCTGATTGTTTCGGCTCTTGTCTTCCTCCACTCACTTGATACATAGAAGGCTGCTGTCTTCTTGTTTCTTCGGTGTTTGTTGTATTCCATGTGTCTTGACTGTTGCCCTGCTGCCTTCGCTGCACAGGCTTCACATTCAGCTATATTCTGTGGTATTAAAGCCCCACATCTGCACTTGTGAAATAACAAACCCTGCACCACCTTTCTACTGCTGCATATGCTTCATATATCCGTCTGTATAGGCTCTATACGCAGCCGCTTATATATGCCCCTTATATCTGCCCTATATATGCGCCCCTGTCAGGTATGCCCCTATATAAAGCCTTGTTTTTATGCTTCCTGTGGATGCCCTTATATAAGCACCCACATTCCGCAAATAAGAGGGCAGAAATGCAATAAAAAAGACCGATTCAACACTTCTGTGCTGTTTCGGTCTTTCTGTACAACATTTCACGATACTATTTTACTTTAGGATGTCCCCTATAAAAACCCTCACTTTTCCCACGCTTTTCCCATGCTTTTGCTGTCGTTTCCCTTGAAAAAAGCCTTTTTCAGATCGCGTTTTTTCAAATTCCGTTAATTCCGAATAATTTGACGGACATTTTCTTCAAAATCGCCTTGCACCAGTTTGAAGGGCTGTTTTTTCCGCAATCCAGCCGATCCGCAATCTCCTCAAATGTAAATCCGTCAATATAGTGCATTTTAAACGCTTCATACTTGTACAATGTGCCTTCTTTCCTGCTTTCGGCTTCCAGTTCGGTCAATGCCCTGTCAATGTTAATTATCATCATCGCCGTGACCATTTTTGCTTCCTTGACAGATTTCAGCTTCGCATTTTCGCCCTTCAGGACGCTGTATGCTGCTTCTGTGACCTCTTCTTCTTCCGTGATCGCATTGTTTATATATTTTTTCAGGTCAATATATGATTCCATCAATCTTCGTGTGTTATACAGTGTTTTCTTCTTCTCTGCCCTCTTTTCTTCGATTCTGACTTCAGCAAATGCCCTTCGCACCGCGATCCTGATTGCTTCCGTCATGTCCTGCTGTGTTTCATCGCTATTTTGCACATTGCACACCTTCTTCCCTACTTCTTAGGCTTTCGCCTTTTATTCTTTCTGGCTTTTTCAAGTGCCTTCGCCCTGATCATCGGCATTCCTTTCATTTTGCGCCTGTTGTTGCTGATCAGTTCCTTGCGCAGCTGCAATCCTGTCCATTTTGTCTTCCTGAATGCTTCTGTGATTGCTTTCCCTACCTGTTCAAACGCTGGCTTCAACTTTTCAAACGCTTCCGTGATACTCTTTACTATTTTTCTTCCTGTTTCCTGCGCCCACTTTGCTGTCGATTCAAGCAGCACTTCGACTTCTTCTTCAGGAAGTCCGCTGTATTCCGATACAGCTTTGATCGTTTCTTCTTTTGTCCATTCAGGATCAATCTTCAGTCCTCTTGTGACTGCTGCCAGTTTCATCACATCTGCACTGATGTTTCTTTCTGCTTTCGGCTGTTCTGTCGTTTCTTCTGGTTCAGGTTCTTCCACGACTGCTGCCCTGACAGCTTCCTGTCTGTCTTCCGCAATCAATTCCTGTGTGCGTTCTGCAATTTTCTCTGACAGATCGTCTTTTTCTTCCTCCTGTGGCTTCGCACGCTGTCCCACAAGCCTGTTTTTTATCTTTGTTGCATATTCCTTCAGCTTCATGTCTTTCACTCCTTCCTGCGCCTTTATGTAAAAGGCAAATCGTCAACGCCGTCCGGTATGTTCATAAAACCATCGCCGCTGTCTGGTGCTGGCTGTGGTCTTGACTGGTTGTCGCCTGCTGCCGCTTTACTTTCCGCAAACTCGACCGATTCCACAACAACTTCCGTTGTGTAAATCTTGCGTCCTTCTTTGTTTGTATAGCTGCCAGTCTGAATGCGTCCTTCAATCACAAACTTTGTTCCCTGCTGTCCGTACTTCTCCACGAACTGTCCTGTCTTTCCGAATGCCACACAGGAAATGAAGTCAGCTGACTGTCCTTCCTGATCTCTCTGGACTCTCCTGTCAACCGCAAGTGTGAAGCGTGATATTGCCATAGGCTCTGCGCCTTCTGTATATCGTGTCTGTGCATCCCTTGTCAGCCTTCCCATCAATATGACCTTATTCATCTTTTGTCTTCCTCTCTTTCTTTGCGCCTTTGGCTGCTGCCTTGATGATCTCTGATACAATCAGAATGACCAGTGCTGCCAGAATCGCGATGAATCCTATTTGCAATATAATCACAATAATTCCACCCAGATTGCTGATTGCTTCTTCAATCCATATACTTCGCATGTTTCTTTCCTCCTGTTATCTTCGGCATATCATGTCTTCATAAAGTTTCTTGTATGTGTCGCGCTCTGCTTCAAGCCTGATCATCTGCTCACGCGATGCCCCCCCGATTGATTTTCGACATATTCCTTCGTGTCTGCTCCTGCATCCAGTTTCAATGCGATTTGAAGCGCAATGTCGATCTGCTGCATTTCTCTGTCTGTCACACTTCCGATCCTGTTATTCAATCTTTCAACACTGACTGTTGTCGGCTGTTCGCACAGTGCTTCAGATACCCTTCCAGTCGTTCTGATCGTCACATGCGTTGACATGTCCTTCTTCGGCTGTGATGTCAGGAACACAATGACCACATCACCGCTGTGTTTGTTCAGGAAGTCAGCTGATACAACGACCGCTGGTCTGTCCTTCCTGATCTCGTTTCCTCTCTGCCCTCTGTTGTTATTGATATAATACACATCGCCGCGTCTGACATTGAACTGCTGCTGTTGTCTTGTGAAATGTTCGTACATGCTTTTTATTCCTCCGTATATTCTCCATATTTTTCCTTCAGCATCTTTGCGCGTGCCTGAATGTCGTCTGCAAGTTCTCTTTCCTTGTCTTTGTAGGTCTGCGCTCTTGCTGGCTTTCTTGCCCTGATTGCGTTCTGGATTGCTGTCTGGTACTGTCTGCGCTTCTGGACTGCTATGCGCTGTACTCTGTCCATAATCGTGATCGTGTAGTGTGCGCCGCAGATCGGGCATTCATAATACTGTTCGATCACATCATCCCCATGTTCATCCTGCGTGATCACTTTTTTCTGAATCTCTATCATGTCAGGTGTGAATGTTGCGTTGCATTTGTTACAGATTATTTCATTCATACTGCTTCCCCTTCCTGTAATTAGCTGAATCGCTGAATCTTAATCATTTTCGCTGCAAATCTTCCCAGAAGTTCTTCTTCCTTGCTTTCCTTTTCCTCTTTTGTCATTTCCTTGCGGTTTTCTGCGAAGTCTGCCATTTCATCCAGAACGTCTGCTGCTTCTCTGAATGTTTTCGCCATTTCTCTCACTTCTTTGCTGTCCTGCATCTGCTTTTCCTCCTATGCTCCAAACTCCATTACTGGATTGTCAATATAATCTGCTGCGACTGCTGCCGCCTGTTTGCTGTCTGCGATCAGGTCAGGATATGTTCTGCAATCCTGACCATTTTCTTTGCACTGCTCCTGTTCGTGTTCTGATACATTTTCAAACTGTTTGTCATACCATCTGCAAAATGCCATTGTCCTTCCTCCTGTCCCTCGCTGCCGATCTAAACATCATTAGCAGCATTTCTTGAACTGATCTGTCCCTGTCTTTTCTTCTTGCCTTCCTGATACACTTCAAGTCGTAGCATGTCCCTTTGTGGTTCAATCCGTCAGGAACATACACGCCGACATTGTATGGAACTTCATTGCTCACTGCTGCATATACTTCTTCAGGCATTACATAATAATTAAAATCGCCCAGAAAGTTGTGTCCGTTTTTTGAATGGAAGTCTTCAACCGATGACTTCACTTCGTAGCAATAAAAGTCGCCTTTTTCAATTCCTGAAGGTGTGTTGTTCTTTGGCTTAAAAAGCATATAGTCAACGCGTTTCCCTTTTGATGTTGAATAATCAAAGGTCACTTCACGCGCCCAGTATATTCTTGTATCGTTATACGGATTTATGTGTTTTTCTACTGACAATGACAGTATCTTTGTCGTTTCTGGTCTGTTGCTCATTATTCTTCGCCTGCCTTTACTTCTCCCAGTCCTAAAATGCAATAGCCGTCTTCAAGCCCTGTGAAGTCTTCCAGCATGTACACAATTTTCTTTTCGATTGTTCTGCCTGTCGTTGTTCCGTTCTTGCATTCGTGCATCACGATTGTGTCGCCTTCTTTATATCCGCGGTCATTCTTTCGCAATTCAAATGTCTTGCGCCCTGTTTTGACATCATCAAAGAATGTTGTCCCCAGTTTCACGTCATGCACTTTCTTTTCCTGTTGCGAAGGAAGCTGCTGCATCTTTTCTTCGTCTTCCTTCTCGCGAAGTTTCCTTGCTGTTTCTCTGTCAATCGCGTCCTGTTCTTCGTTGTATCTTTCTTCTTCGGTCTTTTCGGCTTCTGCCTTATTCACATACTGATCGCAGCTTTGGCATGTTCCTGTCTTCACATTGCATTCTGAATATCTCTGGCAGCTATAACACAGCGATGTGATGCTTTCTGGGTGTGCATCTTCCCATTCTTCTTTGTCCTAGATCGGAAGA
>ERZ772875.1134-NODE-1134-length-26226-cov-10.409537_pt1 | contig 26226 bp, 11 predicted proteins | sample MGYA00580585_ERZ772875 | MGnify/ENA primary metagenome ERZ772875 (study PRJEB29015, sample SAMEA2737736) | human gut metagenome | biome: human gut; feature: human-associated habitat; material: faeces | place: China | collected 2012 ... | reverse complement strand
GCCCCCGAATTGTCATTGCGAGGGCGCTTTGCGCCCGTGGCAATCTCGCAGTACCAGGTTGGATAACAAGTGGGCCTCGGCAAAAAACGTAACCGGTTGCAAGAGATTCCCATGTCGCTTCGCTCCTCGGAATGACAAGCTTGAAGGTCTTGTGCCACGGAATTCACACTTCAAAACCTGCAACTGCTAAAGGCGCTCAGTGTGCGCCGCTACAGACGCAATCGGTGCACAGCGTTTTCACGGCAGCCGGTACGAACTGTGAGTGCCTCCCCGAGATTGCCACGTCGGCCGTTGGCCTCCTCGCAATGACAAATCGGGGGCCCCTACCGTTTTTACGATAGCCGGTTCGAATCGGCGGTTTACCGCCGGGCCTGGCTGTCCCCTCCCCTACAAAACAAATCATATCTGAAATTCTGACGGAAAGTGGGAAAATCCCTGCTTTCCGCATTTTGACATGCTCGAAATTCCTTTTTCCGGAGGTGTATCATGGAGCTGATCCTCGATCTTCTGCGGCGGCTGCCCGATTATCCCCGCCTGCGGACCGCGCTGGAGAGCGCGCAGGCCGTCGGCGTATCCGGCGCGGCGCAGATCAACCGTTCCCATCTCATCGCGGCCCTCTGCCGCGACACGGCCCGGCCCGCCGTGGTCGTCTGCCAGGATGAAATGGCCGCACGGCGCACGCAGAGTGAGCTTGCCGCCTTCCTCGGCGCGGAGGCCCCTATCCTGCCGACGCGCGACCTGATGTTTTATGACGCCTCCGCCATCTCGCGCGGCTGGGAGCAGCAGCGCCTGCGCTGCCTTTACGATCTGGCGCGCGGCAAAACGCCCCTGCTCCTGACGACGCTCGAGGCGTTTTCCCTGCGGACGATGCCGAAGGCGCAGCTGTTCTCCGCTGCGATGCGCCTGCTGCCCGGCGCACAGCTCGAGCTGGAGGAGCTGATCTCCCGCCTGCTGCACGCGGGCTACTCCCGCTGCTCCCTCGTGGAGGGCGCGGGCCAGTTCAGCGTGCGCGGCGGCATCGTGGACATCTTCTCCCCGGCGGAGGAGCGCCCGGTGCGTCTGGAATTCTTCGGCGACGAGATCGACACCATGGGCTATTTCGACCCCGTCACGCAGCGGCGCGTCGAAAATGCCGATGAGCTCGTCATCCTGCCCGTGGCCGAAACACTGCCTGCCCTGCACCCCGGCGGCATCGAGGGGCTGGCGCGGGAGCTGGACGGCCTGCTGGCCCGCCAGCGCCGCCGCAAAACGCCGAACGAGGCTCTGATGCGCACGCTGCAGGCTGACGCCGACGCGCTGCGGGGCGGCCTTGCCTTCTCGGCGGCCGACCGCTATCAGGCCCTCATCTATCCGGAGTTCGCCTGCGCCGCGGACTACCTGCCCGCCGAGGCGCTGGTGTTCTTCTGCGACCACGGCAACCTCCGCCGCAGCGCGCAGCGCGCGCAGGAGGAGCTGGGCATGATGCTCGACAGCCTGCTGCAGTCCGGCCTGCTGTGCGGCGAGCTGTGCGATTTTTCCGCAGACTGGGAGCAGCTGTGCGGCCGCGTGGCCGGGCACGGCGCGGCGTTCTTCGACTCGTTCCTCGCCGCGAGCTACCCGCAGAGCCTGCAGCCGTCGCTGCTCGTGAATGTCACGGCCAAGCAGCTGCCGTCCTACGGCGGCAATCTGGACGCGGCGGCCTCGGACCTCGCGTTCTACCAGAAAAACGACTATGCCTCCCTTGTGCTGTGCGGCAACCGCCGCCGCGGCGAGATCCTCGCCCAGCAGCTGCGGGAGAAGCATCTTTCCGCCTTCCTCGCCTTCCCGCTGGCAAAGCTTCCCGCGCCGGGACAGATCCTGCTGACGGACGGCGCGCTTCCGTTCGGCATGGAATACCCCGACGTGCGCTTCGCCATCCTGACGGAAGGCCAGCTGTTGGCGCAGGCCGCTCAGAAACCGCGCAAAAAGCATCAAAAAGCGACCAACCGGCAGAAACTCAGCTCGTTTACGGACCTTTCGCCGGGCGACCTCATCGTGCATGAGTACCACGGCATCGGCCGCTATGTCGGCATGGAGCAGATCCGCGTCGACGGCATTGTCAAGGACTATGTCAAGATCGCCTATCAGGGCACGGACACGCTGTATGTCCCGGCGACGCAGCTTGATCTCATCTCCAAATACATTGGCGGCGGCGAGGACACGGTCGTCAAGCTCAACAAGCTCAGCGGCGACCAGTGGCAGAAGACAAAGGCCCGCGCGAAATCCGCGGCCAAGGACCTTGCCGCCGGGCTCATCCAGCTCTATGCCGAGCGCAAGCGCCGCATGGGCTATGCCTTCGCGGCCGACACGCCGTGGCAGGCGGAGTTCGAGGACAACTTCCCCTACGCCGAGACGGACGATCAGCTGCGCTGCATCGAGGAGATCAAGGCGGACATGGAGTCGCCGCAGCCCATGGACCGCCTGCTGTGCGGCGACGTCGGCTTCGGCAAGACCGAGGTCGCGCTGCGCGCGGCCATGAAGGCCGTGCTCGACGGAAAGCAGGTCGCCATCCTCGTGCCGACGACCGTGCTGGCGCAGCAGCATTACACGACGGCCCTCAACCGCTTCCGCGGCTTCCCCGTGAACATCGGCGCGCTTTCGCGCTTTTCCACCCCGCAGCAGCAGCGCAAGGTCCTGTCTGACCTGCGCACGGGCACGCTCGACCTTGTGGTCGGCACGCACAAGCTGCTGCAGAAGGACGTGGAGTTCCACGACCTCGGCCTTCTCATCGTAGACGAGGAGCAGCGCTTCGGCGTGACGCATAAGGAAAAGCTCAAGGAGCTGGCCCGCGGCGTCGACGTGCTCACGCTTTCTGCCACACCCATCCCGCGCACGCTCAACATGGCCCTGTCCGGCCTGCGCGACATGTCCACCATCGAGGAGCCGCCGCACGACCGCTACCCCGTGCAGACGTTCGTGCTGGAATATGCCGAGCCGGTGCTGATCGACGCCATGCGGCGCGAGATCGAGCGCGGCGGGCAGGTGTATTATCTGCACAACCGCGTCGAGAGCATCGAGCAGTGCGCCGCGCGCATCAAGCGCGCCCTGCCGGACGCCGAGATCGCCGTCGCCCACGGCAAAATGAGCGAGGAGGAGCTCAGCGACGTCATGCAGCGCATGGACGAGGGCGAGGTGCAGATCCTCGTCTGCACGACCATCATCGAAACGGGCATCGACATTCCGAATGTCAATACCTTAATTATTGAGGACGCCGATAAGCTCGGCCTTGCCCAGCTGCATCAGATCCGCGGGCGCGTCGGCCGCAGCAGCCGCCATGCCTATGCCTACCTGACGTTCCGCCGCGGCAAGGTCCTCACGGAGATCGCCGAAAAGCGCCTGAACGCCATCCGCGACTATGCGGAGTTCGGCTCCGGCTTCAAGATCGCCATGCGCGACCTCGAAATTCGCGGCGCGGGCAACCTGCTCGGCGCGGCACAGTCCGGCCACATGATCTCCGTCGGCTATGACCTCTACCTCAAGCTGCTCGAGGAGGCCGTGCTTGAGGAGCGCGGCGAGCCTTCGCCGGAGGAGAGCGCCTGCACGGCCGACCTCGACGTCACGGCGAACATCGACAAGGCCTATGTGACCTCGGGCGAGCAGCGCATGGACCTCTACCGCCGCATGGCGGGCATCCGCTCGCAGAGCGATGCCGACGAGCTGCTCGACGAGATCGTCGACCGCTACGGCGACCCGCCCAGGGGCGTCATGAACCTCATCGACATCGCCCTGCTGCGCGCCCGCGCCAGCGCCGCCGGCATCCGCGACATCGCCCAGAAGGGCCGCACGCTCCGCTTCCGGCTGGCGCAGTTCGACTTTGCCGTCGTCTCCCGCGTGGCCGGGCAGTACCAGAAGCGCATGTTCGTCGAGCCGAAGAGCGACGAGCCTGCCATCACGCTCCAGCTGACCGCGAAGGAGGATCCCCTGCAGGCCGCGGAAAGGTTCGTAAAGACCTATCAGGGAGAGTAGACGCTGCACGCTTTGCAGCGGCAAGAGCAACATGGTATACAGCGGTGTACGGACATGGGACACAATTCACAGCCTTGCGATCGTTCGGTGAATCATAACATGCTTCGATCGTCCGCAATGGGGAGCGGACAGCCGTAATTGCCGTCCTCCCTCCGGAACCCGCCCTTGAGATCCGCCTGCCACATGTCGTTGCAGGCATCCTTCCCGGACCGCGTGAGCGCCCTGCACCTCCGGGACTCCTCAATGCAGATGCAGCCGTACCGATGCGGGATGCTGTATACATTGTTTTTGCAGATATGCTAACCATATCGCTGCACTGTACATGACATTTTCTCGCTTACCGCCCCGAAGATTTTCTCAAAAAATTCTTCGCCTTCCCCTCTTGACAAAGGCAAAAAATATGATTATAATGCACTTAATTTCAAACGACAAACCTGTGAGGAAGAAGAGTAGCACAGCACAGGGCATCCCAAGAGAGCTTCGGGCGGTGAGATCGGAGCGGTGCGCAGCGGTGTGAATGGCCTTCCGAGGGCGGCTTGAACGGGAAATTTTCCCAAGTAGGGTCCGACGGGAACCCTCCCGTTATCCGTGGGGTACGCATGATGGTGCGTAAAAGCGAGTGGACATCGCAAGATGTCAATTTGGGTGGTATCGCAGAAGCAAAGGCTTTTGTCCCATGTGGGGCAGAAGCCTTTTTTGTTTTTAAAATCCAGGCCGCCGGCACCGGTCCCTCCATCCGCCGCCCAAAATACCGATACAAAATTTTGGAGGAAAACAAAAATGAAAAAGAACATTCTGAGCCGTGTGCTGACTCTGGCCCTGGCCGCCCTGCTGGCCCTGTCTCTCTTCGCCTGCGGCAAAAAAAGCGATGACAATTCCACCGGCTCCTCCGGTGCCGCATCCTATCAGGTCGGCATCTGCAGCTATGCGGACGATGCATCCCTGAACCAGATCGTGGACAACATCGAGTCCCGGCTCAAGGCCATCGGCCAGGAGAAGGGCGTCACCTTCGAGATCAGCTATGATAACTGCAACACCGATTCCGCCGTGCTGAATCAGATCATCGCCAACTTCATGGCCGACAAGGTGGACCTGATGATCGGCGTAGCCACTCCCGTGGCCGTGGCCATGCAGGCCGCCACCGAGGGCACTGACATTCCCGTGGTCTTTGCCGCCGTGTCCGACCCTGTGGGTGCGGGTCTGGTGGAGAGCCTGGAGGCCCCCGGCGCCAACATCACCGGTACTTCCGACTATCTGGACACCGATGCCATCCTGGACCTGATTTTCGCCGCCGATCCTGATGCCAGGAACATCGCCCTGCTGTATGACCTGGGGCAGGACTCCTCTGCCGCTCCCATCAGGAATGCCAAGGCGTACCTGGACAAGAGGGGCGTGTCCTACAAGGAGTATAACGGCACCACCACCGACGAGATCAGCCTGGCCGTCAGCAGCATCGTGGCCGACAAGGCCGACGCCGTGTTCACCCCCACCGACAACACCGTGATGACCGCAGAGCTGGCCATTTACGAGGCTCTGGCCAAGGCCGGCATCCCCCACTACACCGGCGCTGACTCCTTCGCCCTGAACGGTGCGTTCCTGGGCTACGGCGTGGACTATGCCAACCTGGGCGTGGAAACCGCCAACACGGTCTCCGGCATTCTCCTGGACGGCAGCAAGCCCTCCGCCACCCCCGTGCTGACCTTCGACAATGGCACCGCCACCATCAACACCGACATCTGCAGGGAGCTGGGCCTGAACTATGACGAGCTGGCCGAGACCTTCGCCCCTCTGTGCACCAAGGTCCAGTCCATCGTCACCGCCGAGAGCTTCGACGATTTGAATCAATAAGAAATCAAGCATCCATCAGCGGGCCCCCGCTGATGGCCCTCGCACCGCCCAATGAGTAAACAAACCCATTGCACAGGAAAGGAGAAGTCTCTCATGAACATTTTTTCTCTGGTCCAAACCGCCCTGGAGCTGGGCCTCATCTGCTCGCTGACCGTGCTGGCACTGTTTTTGAGCTACTCCATGCTCAATGTATGCGACCTTTCCACCGACGGCTGCTTCACTCTGGGTGCCGCTGTGGGTGCTATGGTAGCCATTGCCGGGCATCCCTATCTGGCCCTCCTGGCCGCCATGGCCGCCGGAGTCCTCTCCGGCTTCATCACCGCCCTGCTGCAAACGAAAATGGGCATTGACAGCCTCCTGGCGGGCATCATCGTCAACACCGGGCTCTACTCCATCAATATCGCCGTCATGGGCGGCTCCTCCCTGCTGAACATGAACAAAACCGAGACCGTGTTCACCAAGGCCCGGGCTCTGCTGCAGGACACCTTCCTGGCTGAGCAGTATAAGCTGCTTGTGGCGGCCATCGCCGTGATTGCCGTGATCGTTTTTTTGGTCCTGTTTCTGCGCACCCGCTTGGGTCTGGCTATCCGCGCCACCGGCGACAATCCCGACATGGTCCGCTCCTCCTCTATCAATCCCACCTTTACCACCATCGTAGGCCTGTGCGTGGCCAATGCCTTCACGGGGCTGTCCGGCTGCCTGCTGGCCCAAAGTCAAAAATCCGTCAGCATCGACATCGGCACCGGCATGGTGACCATTGTCCTGGCCTCCCTGCTCATGGGACAGGTGCTGCTGGGCAAGGGCAGCATTCTCAAGCGGGCCGTCGGCATGGTGGTGGGCGCCTTTGCCTTCCGCATGGTGTATACCATCGCCCTGCGGCTGGATATGCCCGCCTTCATGCTGAAGCTGGTGTCCTCGGTGATCGTGGTGCTGGCCATCGCCGCCCCCTATTTCAAAAAGCAGCTGCCCATGCTGCGCCGCCGCATGGCTGCGCGAAAGGAGGCCCGCCTTCATGCTGAAGATTGAAAAAATATCCAAGACCTTCAACCCCGGCACCATCCATGAAAAGGCAGCCCTGCAGGGCCTGAGCCTGCACCTGCTCCCAGGAGATTTCGTCACCATCATCGGCTCCAACGGCGCAGGCAAATCCACCCTCCTTAACGCCATCAGCGGCAGCTTTTTCCCCGACAGCGGCAGCATTTATCTGGACGGAAGAAATATCACCTTCCTGCCGGAATATCAGCGCTCCCACCAAATCGGCCGTCTGTTCCAGGATCCTATGCGCGGCAGCGCCCCCCACATGACCATTGAGGAAAACCTCTCTCTGGCGGCGGCCTCCGGCGGCTGGCTCAGCCATGTGACCCGGGCGGAAAAAGCCGCCTTCCGGGAAAAGCTGGCTCAGCTGGACATGGGCCTGGAGGACCGGATGAAGCAGCCCGTGGGGCTGCTTTCCGGCGGCCAGCGTCAGGCGCTGACGCTGGTGATGGCCACCTTCAAGCCGCCGAAGCTCCTGCTGCTGGATGAGCATACCGCTGCTCTGGACCCCGCCACGGCAGAAAAGGTGCTGGAAATCACCCGTCAGACCGTCTCGGAGAACCGTATCACCACCCTCATGGTCACCCACAATATGCACCAGGCCCTGGAGCTTGGCAACCGCACATTGATGATGGACAGAGGCCATATCATTCTGGATGTTGCCGGAGCGGAACGGGCGGGCATGACCGTGGAGGACCTGCTGGCTAAGTTCAAAAGCGGTGCTGGCAAGGCCCTGGACAATGACCGTATTCTCTTGTCGGAACAAACAAAATCGGATAAAAAAGGCGCATCGAATGCCGCGGACTGATCACGAAGCATGGAACAAAACAGTCTGTCCGGCGTGGCAAGGGCAAATAAAATCACCGGGAGAAGCAAAAAGCTCTTATGATATGAGGAGCTGGAACGGCAGCTTTTCGGATTTTTATCATGACGGCAAGCCTTTGCCGGCCGGTGCCGGCGTTTCTGCAGTAACGATTGAATATTTCCAGAATTTGTAAATAATGGAAAAAATCAGACATGTTTCCGGCCGATATTTAGAACTGCACGGCATCTCTGTATGTGTATTTTTAATTGCATATACCGGATGTTTGTGATAATGTAATATAGAACACCATTGGTGTGGAAGCGGCCGCATGCCCGGCTTGTGGACATACCAAAATAAAGAAAGAAGGCAGGTTTATGAAAAGCACACACTTAAGAAAACGCATTGTGGCTGCATTGCTGGCCGTGGTGTTAGCTGTTAGTTTAGCTGCGCCATCTCTGGCAATTGAGGAAACAGGCGTCTCGAAATCAGGCAGCAACGGGCTGACTTGGGAGGAAATAGACAGCAGCTCTGTTCAGGTAGAGTCCCCCATTCAGGCGAATACCGGCGTAGTGGAAAAGACGGTAGAACACAAAGACACCGATATGGTTCGTGTCTCCATTATTCTAAAGGACGCCTCTACCCTGGAAAAGGGCTTTACCTCTGATGAGATTGCAGCTGCTGATCGCAGCGCCATGCAATATCGGCGGAAGCTGGAGAAGCAGCAGGACAGCATGGCTGCCGCCATCTCCAAGCAGGCACTGAATGGTGCAACGCTGGATGTTGTTTGGAATTTGACATTGGCAGCCAATATGATTTCTGCAAACGTCCAATATGGGCAGATCGAGAAAATCAAGGAAGTTGCCGGTGTGCAGGAGGTCATTCTTGAGAACCGGTATGAGCCCTGCGTGGTGAAGCAGGAGGAGACGGCGGATCCCAATATGGCTACCTCCGATAAGATGATCGGCTCCAGCGCTGCGTGGGCGGCAGGCTATACCGGCGCAGGAAGCCGGATCGCAATTATCGACACCGGCGCCGATGTGGATCATCCCTCTCTGGATCCGGATGCGCTGAAATATGCCTTGCAGGGGAGTAATGCGACGATCATGACGGAGGCTGACTTGACCGATGAGGTGCTGAATCAGCTAAATGCATATACTCGCAAGGCCGGACTGACCGCAGCAGATTTTTATGTCAACGAGAAGATCCCGTTTGGCTTTAACTATGTGGATGCGGACACGGATATCACGCATGATAATGATACGCAGGGCGATCATGGCTCGCACGTGACCGGTATCGCGGCGGGAAACCGTTTTGTTAAGGACGAAGCCGGAAACTATGTCGCAGCGTTGGACTCTGTCATGACGCAGGGCGTGGCGCCCGATGCGCAGATCCTGACGATGAAGGTCTTCGGCAAGCGCGGCGGCGCCTATGATTCAGACTACATGGTCGCGATTGAAGACGCCATGGTGCTGGGCGCGGACGCAGCAAACCTCTCTCTGGGCGGAAGCTTCCCGGGCTACTCCGAGTATACGGAAGAGAAATACCGTCATATTCTTGATGAAATCGTTGGCAGCGGCATGGTTGTCACAATTTCTGCAGGTAATTCCGGCAGCTGGTTTGACCAAACTGCGTTTGGCCTTCCCTATGCGGGCAGTGTGAACTGGGCTACAAACGGCAGCCCCGGCTCCTATGTTAACTCGCTGTGTGTAGCCTCCGTCGATAACGCGGGCGTTACAGACAATTATCTGAAGGTGAAAGGTCATAACATGACCTACACGGAAAAAAGCTATCAGAACAAACCGATCTATACCATCGGCGGAAGCCATGAGTATATTTATCTGGACAAGATCGGTACCGCGGAAGAGTTTGCAGCAGTCAAGGATGTCCTGGCAGGAAAAATTGCAATTTGCAATCGAGGCGATACCTCATTTTACGAGAAGGCAGAAGCCGCGGTTGCCAATGGCGCAATTGCGACCATTATCGTCAATAATCAGCCGGGCTCCAATTATATGGATCTGACCGATTATAAAAAAACGGAGCCCTGCGTCTCTATTTCTCAGACGGATGGCGCATTCCTGCGTGAAAGCTCCACGAAGGTGACGAGCCAGGATGGCAGTGTTCTGTATTATAGCGGCGAGATGTTTGTGAGCTCCGAGCGGGAGTCCTGGGATCTGGGAGAAGACTACTATACGATGAGCAGCTTCTCCAGCTGGGGCATTCCCGGCGCCCTGACGATGAAGCCGGAGATCACGGCGCCCGGCGGCCGGATCTACTCCCTGAAGGACGGCGGAGAGTATCAGAATATGTCCGGTACCTCTATGGCTTCTCCGCAGGTAGCCGGAATGGCGGCGCTGGTCGCTGAGTACATTAAGCAGAATGATCTGGCCGAAAAGACGGGACTGGCTGTGCGTACGCTGGCCCAAAGCCTGCTGATGTCAACTGCTCAGCCGATCGTTGAGAAGCAGGGTGTTGATGAGCAGGGGAAGACACTGGAGGGTTACTACTCTGTTCTGCAGCAGGGTGCAGGCCTTGCAAATATCGGCGCGGCTGTAAATAGCGGAAGCTATTTGATGATGGATCAGGATGCAACAGATTCGTATGCAGACGGAAAGATCAAAGCCGAGCTGGGAGACGATCCCCAGCGTACCGGTGAGTATTCCTTTGGCTTTACGCTGTACAATCTGGAGAATACGGACAGCACGTTTACCTTAAGCGCTGATTTCTTTACGCAGGCGGCACTTCAGGGCGAGCTCAATAACGGGAACGGGCAAGTCATGAATTTCTCGGACAAAAAGACTGCCGCATTAGCCGCAGACGTTGTCTGGGACGTGGATGGGAAAACGCTGAAGCCGGAAATGCCTGCGGATCTGGACGGCTGCGATTTTGACGGAAGCGGCAAGGTAACCGCGGATGACGGTCAGGCGCTGCTGGACTATGTGACCGGCGTGCGGACCGAGATCAGCAGCAAGAGCTGTGCGGATCTGGATAAGGACGGAGACATCGATACCTATGATGCTTACCTGTTCTTCTCCCGCTTGAGCAGTGCTGCCGTGACGGTGCCTGCAAACGGAAAGATTCACGTCACGATTCGTGCAAAGGTTCTTGGTCTGGACAGCTACGACGAAAAGAACGGCGGTGCAGGCGCTTATGTCGAGGGTTATGTATTTGCCAACGAGGTAAGCAGTAAAGAGGGTGTCGAAGGGACCAGCCATTCTATCCCGGTGCTGGGCTACTACGGAAATTGGACCGATGCCTCCATGTTTGATGTCGGCAGCTTTATTCAGTATCACTACGGCATGGAGACCCGTCCTCCCTACATGCTCGCTGCAATTCAGCAGGCAGCGCAGCTCCAGTCGCTGACCATAAAATACAAAGGCGTGGATGACTCCTATTCCCTTGGCGGAAATCTGTATGTGGACGACGGATTCTACGATGCAGATCGTTACTCCATCAACCCGGATACCGCAAAGATCTCCGATATTTATTTCAGCCTGATCCGAAATGCGGCCAATGGCCGGATCACTGTGACCGGCGAGGACGGTACGGTATATCTCAACAAGGAGACTCAGGCTCCGATCATTGGCGCCTACTATTTCTCGAACCAGAAGACGTGGATGCAGGTGCAGAGCGGCTTGTCCGTGGATTGTGCGCCGGATGCCGCGGAAGGCGAAAAGCTGACTGTGAAGCTTACCATGGCGCCGGAGTATTATGTGGATTACAGCGGCTCGACGCTTTCGACGGATTGGGATGCGCTTGGTGAGGGAGCAAGTCAGACCTATACGATGTTTGTTGACAAGACTGCTCCTACGCTGACCGACATTACGCTTTCCGAGGACCTGATCAACGACGGACGGGTCATGACCGTTACGGCCTCCGACAACAGATATGTTGCAGCAGCGGTGCTGTACGATTACTCGACCGGGAAAATCCTTGCGAGGACGGGCGGTTCTCCGAAGGGAGCAAGCCGCGGCGAGGCTGTTACCATGTCGTTGGATGCAAACGGAACAGCAAATGCAGCACATCTGCTGCTGCAGGTATATGACTACGCAAACAACTGCAGTACCTACAAGATCAATCTGAACAAGTCTGAGCTGAATGATCCTGTTGCGGTTTCCTTGAATCGCAGCACGCTGAAGCTTTTCAAGGGCGGCACGGCGACGCTGGAGGCGGAAGTTACGCCTTTCGGCATCCATCCCGATACGGTGACCTGGACCAGCGACAATACGAATGTGGCTACCGTGGACGAAGACGGTACGGTTACCGGCATTGGCGATGGCACTGCCACGATCACGGCAACCTCTGTAAAGGATCCCACCAAGAGCGCAGCCTGCACGGTTACCGTTGAGGTTTTGAAGGTTACGCTGACCGGCGCGCTGATGGATGGCTCCTCCACCTCCCAGTTCTATACGTGGGATATGGAAAATGATACTACATGGACGCCGGGGGCTGTGATGGAGGTCGATGGCATTACCTCTACCGCATATGACACGGATCGCAACAATGTCATTGTGGTTGACGGAAATGAACGGAAGCTCCATCAGGTCGACATGGAGAGCGGCAAGGTTCTGGCGGACTATGATGCCGTTGCGGGCGGTAACTTTAATGTGCCGCTGTTTGATCTGGAATACAGCGAGCTGTTTACCAAGGGCGACGTACCGGCCTGCTACAGTATCTATAACTTTATGCTCAACAAGCCTGCGGAACTGGGCAGCATCCGCACGGACGGCTTCATGCTGTTCATGGATTTCCTGCTTTACGGAAACGGAGCCGATAAGTTTACGGCGATGACCTCGCTCGGCAAGACAAAGCTTGATCTGGATCAGGACGGCACTGCGGAAACGGATGCGGAGGTGCTGCTGCTGCTGGATAACCGCGGCAACGTGTGGACCTTCCAGATTTATGACGGGATCGACTACAGCAGTACGACAGGCAAATATGAGATCGCAAAGTCTAACCTGACCAGTGCATTTAAAATGTACTTCATGGGCGACAATAACGGCACGCCGCTGTGCTCTATGGTTCCCACGACGGTCAATGGACAGCTGGCATTGTATTTGTCCTACTTTACCGGCAAGGCCAATGAGCTCTACCGTCTGACATACGATTCCGCCAAGAACTTCTGGACCGGCGAAAAGCTGGCCAGCTTCGGCGAGAATGTATATCCGGCAACGATCCTGAAGATCGACAATCATGAGGCCAACCAGACGGAGCTGGAGCAGATCGTAAGCAATCTGCCGCTTGGCTCCCACACGGTACAGTCTCAGGATTTGACAGACATGCTCAATTCTGCTGCGGTTGAAGAAGCGGCCGCGTCTTATGGTGCGCTTAATACAGCAGCAGAAAAAACCGCATCGACGAAACCGGCGGCTGACATCGCGAGCGAACAGACTGCATCCTCGGAGATCATTACCTCGGAGGATCAGAACACGGTCACCCTGAAGCTGGTGTCGGGAGGAACGACCCCCACCACGAACGGGCTTATGAGCGTCAGCTACGATGCTGCCGGCTGGGAGCTGAAGAATGTCATTGGAAACACGCAGTATTTCTCCTACAAGGCTGAAGCCGGAAAGGTAACGCTTGGTTATGTTTCCGTGGACAGCATGCCTGCCGGAGAACAAGTCGCAGAGCTGACGTTCACCAGGACGAATGCCGGCAAGGACGCCGATCCCCGGTTCACGGTCCAAAAGACAGAGCGCAATGAACAGCGGATCGATGAGGTGGAGCATCTGACGGCAAACAGCAACCGGGATGATCCGTGCCCGTCGAAGGAATTCCGGGATCTCAGCACAACGGCTTGGTATCATGAATCCGTGGACTATGTGTTGTCTAAGGGCATTATGCAGGGCTACGGCGACGGCACCTTCCGCCCCGATGAGACCGCGACCCGTGCCCAGGTGGTGACGCTGCTCTATCGCATTGCGGGAGAACCTGCTGTGGATGATTCCAAGGCCCTGCCCTTCACCGACGTGAATCTGGAGAGCTGGTACGGCAGCGCCCTGCGTTGGGCTTACCAGAACGGCATCACCACCGGTGTCAGCGCGGATACCTTTGCGCCTGACGACTGCGTGACGCGCGAGCAGATGGTTTCCTTCCTCGCTCGGTATGCCAAGGTGACCGGTGCCTATGAAAAGGTGTCCGAAGACCTGAGCAGCTTCTCTGACAGAGATCGTGTCTCCTCCTATGCTGTGGAATCCATGCAGTGGGCTGTTGCCAACGGCTTTATTCTCGGCACAGAAACGGGCAAGCTGGAGCCCATGGCTACGGCCACCCGTGCCCAGCTTGCGGCAGTGGTCGCCAGATACTGCCAGAGCATTCACTGATTTCTATCCGAAACGGCGTGCTTACCGGGGGCGTATTGCCCCGCGGTGAGCACGGAGCAAGCCCCAGGGCTTGACAAAAAACCAAAGTGCAAAAGCAGCCCCACAGAAGTGTTTCTGTGGGGCTGTTTAGACTCTCAAAAACCCTGCCTAGCAGAAAGTCAGTGTCCGTTTATGATACCACTTTCCGCGGCCTCGCAGCGGCACTTCGGGGGGCAGCCGCCATGATCCTGTTCGGGAGGTTTACATAAAGTTCACAATTGTAACGCTTTTGTTGGCAAAACGTTGTTGCATTTTGGCGGCTTCCCGGTATAATAGGATAGGAACAAACGGCGGCGGATGCCGTCTGGAGAATAGGCGGCATTCTGCCGTAGAACCACCGGAGAAGGAGATTTAAATGGGTAAATTTGAAAAAGGCAAACGCCCGACGCAGGCTCAGTCCTATGCCGAGCCGCAGCGTGCGCCGAAAAAGAAAAAGCAGAAAAAGCAGTCCCGCCTCGGCCTGATCGTCGCGCTGCTGGCTGCAGCCGTCGTGCTCGTCGGCTGCGGCGTGGGCTATATGTTCCTGCGCGACGACGGCAGGATCGTCAACAACCTCTATGTCGCGGGTGTCGATCTCAGCGGCATGACGAAGGAGGAGGCGCGCGCCGCGCTCGAAAAGGGCGTGAGCGTCTATGGGAAGGAAAATATGAACGTCGCGCTCTACACGCGCCCCTATGACACGTTCACCTCGACATATGACCCGGCGCAGATCCCGCTCGTCGACATTTTCGGCAAGCCTCTCGATGCCTCCGCGCAGACCGAGGCGACGGAGCCGACCGAGACCGCGCCTTCGGAGACGGAGCCGGTGACGGAAGCGCCGACCGAGGCCCCGACGGAGGAGCCGACCGAGGACCCGAACACCCCGCGCGACGAGGACGGCAAGCCGATGACGCTGCTGACAAAGCTGTGCCTGACGCCGTCGGACACGGCGGTCCGCCTCGACCTCGACAAGGCCGTGGAGGCTGCCTATGCCTACGGCCGCGGCGGCGGCCTGTTCTCCCGCGTGAAGAAGAACGCGCTGACGGAGCGCACCGATCTGAACGTCGCCGATTTCCTCACGCTCGATGAAAACTACGTCCGCACGATGCTGGACGAATATGCCAAGGACGCCGTGAGCGAAAAGACGGAGCCCTCCGTCACCGAGGGCACGACGACCGTGACGGACGACGAGGGCGAGGAGCGCGAGCTCAAGACCCTGACGGTCAAGCTCGGCAGCGCGGGCCGCGAGATCAACACGGACGAGCTGTACAAGGCCGTGCTCACCGCCTATGCCGACGCGAATTTCGAGATGCAGTATGTGGTGGAGGAGGACCTGCCGGAGGCCTTTGACCTCGACGCCCTGTACCACAAGTATTATGTTGCGCCGGTGAACGCCGTGTGCGACGAGAACACCTATGAAGTGACCGACGGCTCGGACGGCTACGGCTTCGACATCAAAAAGGCCATGGACGAGCTGGAGAAGGCAGGCCCCGGCGGCGAGGTCACGCTGACGCTCGACGTCATCAAGCCGCAGTACACGAAGGAATCCCTGCAGGAGAAGCTGTTCCACGATGAGCTTGCCAGCTACGACAGCCCGTACAACGCCGGTCTCATCGGCCGAAGTGAGAACCTGCGTCTGGCCTGCCTGGCCATCAACGGCTATGTGCTCAAGCCCGGCGAGACGTTCTCGTTCAACGGTGTCGTCGGCGAGCGCACGGCGGCCAAGGGCTACAAGGAGGGCGGCGTGTATGTCGGCGGCGAGACCGTCCAGCAGCTCGGCGGCGGTGTGTGCCAGGTCGCGTCCGTGCTGTACTACTGCACGCTGAAATCCGACCTCGAGGTCATCGCGCGGCAGGAGCACCAGTATGTGCCGGACTATATCCCCTGGGGCATGGACGCCACGATCTACTGGGGCAGCCTCGACTATAAGTTCCGCAACAACACGACCTATCCCATCCGCATTCTGGCGGAGGCCTCCGGCGGCTATGTCCGCGTGCGCTTCATGGGCACGGAGACGAAGGATTACACCGTGGAGCTGGACTACAAGGCCGCGATGACCCACAAGAGCAAGACCGAGGAGGTCGAGATCTCCAAGGGCATGAAGAACTACGACAAGTACAAGGACTATAAGGACGGCGAGCGCATCCAGGTCGGCTACGACGGCTATGAGGTCGATACCTACCGCATGAAGTACGACAAGAACGGCAAGCTGCTGTCCACGGAGAAGGTCAACCACTCGAGCTACGACTGGCGCAACCGTCTGGTCGCCAAGCTCGTCGAGGAGACGGAGCCCCCCACGGAGGCGCCGACGGAGCCGACGGAAAGCCCGACGGAAAGCCCGACGGAAAAGCCCACGGAGCCGGAGCCGACGGAACCGCCCACGGACGCCCCGACCGAGTCCACCGGCGGCGATGAAGAAGCGCCGTGATATAAGGCAACACCGCATAATTCCTCTTCGGCCTTCGCCGGATATTTTTCGCCGATTCTGCGGTTCGAAAAGTTTGAAATACACAAAGTATTCCTGCACTTTTCAAACCTTGTATCGGCAAAAAATCTCTCGCCGAATGCTCTTGTTGAATTATGCGGTATTGCCATAAAAACCGGACCGGCTCACCCAAATGAGCCGGTCCGATTTTTGTATCTGACAGGATAGAAAGGCACGGGGCAAGCGGAAAATGGAGAATTTGCCAAGGCTGCCGGCCGTGCGTTGCAGGGGACGGCGTCCTCGACGTCTCGTGGCGCAACGGCAAATTTCCGTGCACTCTCGTCGACCGCACACGCCATTGTAGGGGAGCGGCATGCCGCTCCCGGCGCCGCACTTGCGTCTAGTACAGGCTGCCGTTAAAATGGCAAACGACCCCGAATTGTCATTGCGAGGAGGCCAAAGGCCGACGTGGCGCCCTGAGCGCGAAGCGCGAGGAAGTGCCCTTGGGGTGCAATCTCGGGAAGGCAGTTCCGTTTTCGCCGGGGTTTCCCTGTTATCGGACCGGGTCCTGCGAGATTCCCACGTCGCTTCGCTCCTCGGAATGACAAACTTGAGAGCTTCACGCCACAGAATGCGTATTGCAGATATTGCCAGCCTGCATGGCGGTCACTACCCCACGCGCCCCATCGACACGACGTCCGGCTGGTTCTTCTGCGGCCAGAGCGACGTGGAGAGCGTGCACATCTACGCCATGCCCGTCCGCGTGCAGCCGGGAGACAAGCCCGTTGTGCTGTCGGAATTCGGCGGCTATGCCTATAAGGCTCCGGACCACAGCTTCAATCCCTATGCGACCTACAGCTACAGCCTCTACCCCACGCAGGAGGCGTTCCGGCGTGCGCTGGAGGACCTGTACCGCAAGGAGGTCCTGCCCGCGCGGGACAACGGCCTGTGCGCCGCCATTTATACCCAGCTCTCGGACGTGGAGGACGAGGTCAACGGCCTTGTGACCTATGACCGCGCGCTGTGCAAGGCCGACGAGGCCCGCATGCGCGAGATCGCGGAGCTGCTGCAATTTTAGACGCAGCGCTGCCAAACGCACACGCTATTGTAGGGGAGGGGACAGCCGGGCCCGGCGCCGCACTTGCGTCTAGTACAGGCTGCCGTTAAAATGGCAAACGCCCCCGAATTGTCATTGCGAGGAGGCCAAAGGCCGACGTGGCGCCCTGAGCGCGAAGCGCGAGGAAGTGCCCTTGGGGTGCAATCTCGGGAAGGCAGTTCCGTTTTCGCCGGGGTTTCCCTGTTATCGGACCGGGTCCTGCGAGATTCCCACGTCGCTTCGCTCCTCGGAATGACAAACTTGAGAGCTTCACGCCACAGAATGCGTATCGCAGATATTGCCAGCCTGCATGGCGGTCACGGACCGCCATGCAGGCTGACTTTTTGCCTCTGCCATTATGGAATCGGCAGCTCTGTGCCGCTCCCCTGCAATGCGCCATCGGCAGTCTGCTGATCAGGACACCGTTGCGGGGTCGTACAGCGACGCGGAGAGGCTGTCGGACAGCTCGACGAGGGCATGGCGGTAACCGCTGAGGTAATCGAAGCGCTGCTGCGCGGTGCGGACGGCTGCGGGCCGGCGCACGAGCGAGAGCGTGAACATCACGTCTGCGCCGCCGGTCGGGACATTGGCCGCCATGAGCGTGCCGCCGTGCAGGCGGGCGATCTCGCGGACCATGGGCAGGCCATAGCCGGTGCCCCAGCGCGGGTCGCCGACGGGGATGAGGCTGTAGCGGTCGAACAGCGTGCCGAGCACGCTCTCCGGGAAGCCCTCGCCCGTATCCGTCACGCGGATGAGCAGCGACTGCTCGCGCCGCTCGAGGCTCAGGCAGATCTCGCCGCCCGCCGGGGTAAAGGCCAGCGCGTTGGACAGCAGGTTATACACCGCGCGCTCCACAAGCTGGGCATCCGCATCGGCGGTGACGGCGGCCGGCAGGCCGCGGTAGACAAAGCGCCGCCCGGCGCGCTCGAGCAGCGGGGCGACATCGTCCGCGATGCCGTCCAGCAGGGCCGTCAGGTCCACGCGGTGCCGCTCCGGCTTGCAGGTGCCGGCCAGCAGCTCGCCGCCCGTGGTGAGCTGGCCGCACAGGCGCAGGAGCTGATACAGCCCGCGGTTCAGCTCGGAGGAGACGGCCGTGGCCGCCGGTTCCTCGAGGTCCTCCACGCGGTCGAACAGCTCGCGCGCCGCCGTCATGACATTCTGCAGCGGACGGCGGAGAATGGCCGAGGCCTTGAGCGCCGCCCCGGCCGCCGCAGACGGCTCGTGCGGAGCGTCGGCCAGAAACAGCAGGCCCCGCTGCATCACGCGGACGGAAAAATCACACAGCGCCCCGCCGAACGGCAGGCTCAGGCGCAGCGTGCCCCTGCGCGACCACAGGCCGAACGCCGTTCCCTGCAGCATGGGCTGCAGAGACGCGCCCGGATCGAGCACGGCGGACGCCGCGGCGTTGCGCCATTGGACGGTCTCTCCGTCCGTCAGAAAAACGGGTTGGGGGAAGGCCCCCAGGACCCATAACAGATCATCTTCTTCCAAGAAAAGCCCTCCTCTCCGGCATGCAGACAGAGGCCGGTAGGGGCCGGGCGAAAGCCCGTCAGCTTGTCAAAAAGTCCCTTCGGGCTTTTCGCCAAGCTGCTTTCAGAATTGCAAAATAGAATTGTGTTGTATCTTATTTTGCAATTCTGCCGCTGCGGCGGGTGATTGGACGCGAAAGGACACCCTGACGGTTTCCTTTCACGCTTTTCTTCCCTCCGAAGCTTTTGGCTTGGCAGTTTTTTTGACAGTCTGCCGGGCGAAAGCCCGTGTCCCTTGTTTTTTCGCGTTTGTTTTAACCGTGTTTTTCGTTTGTTTTAACCGGACGCGGCTGCGTTATGCACCGGAAAAAGCGCCGGGCAGCGGCAGAAACGGCCGTGAAAAATGCAATTGCAGATTCTACCTTCCATCATAACGGATTTTTTCTGCGAAAGCAACCGAAAAGGAGAAATTGGACCGGAAAAATCCGGATTGATGGCGATTTTTGATTTTTTCGACAGGATGTTGTAGGGGAGAGCGCTGATGCAACTCGCGCTTCCCTGACGTGGCGCCCTGAGCGCGAAGCGCGAGGAAGTGCCCTTGGGGTGCAATCTCGGGGAGGCAGTTGCGTTTTCGCCGATCGCTTTCTCGCGATTCGGCCAGGTTCTGCGAGATTGCCACGTCGGCTGCGCCTCCTCGCAATGACAAATCGGGGGCCATCCCCATTTTAACGGTGGCTTGTGCGGGCTGCTGGTGCAGCGCCGGGCCCGGCTGTCCCCTCCCCTACAATGGCACGGGCGGTTGGCGAAAAATCGTACATTTGTTTATAAATTTTCGTTGCTGCGATCCGGACAGCGTGGTATAATAAGACTTCAGAGAAATCATCGGCAGGAGGCAGCTATGCGAAATTCCATCCTCGTGCGCGGTGCGCGCGAAAACAACCTGAAAAATGTGGATGTGGAGATCCCGCGCGACGCGCTGTGCGTATTCACGGGGCTTTCCGGCTCCGGCAAATCGTCGCTTGCGTTCGACACGATCTATGCCGAGGGCCGGCGGCGCTATGTCGACTCGCTTTCGGCCTATGCGCGGCAGTTCCTGGGCCAGATGGACAAGCCCGACGTGGACGTGATCGAAGGCCTGTCCCCCGCCATTTCCATCGACCAGAAGACGACGTCCCGCAACCCACGCTCGACCGTGGGCACGGTGACGGAAATTTACGACTACCTGCGCCTGCTGTGGGCGCGCGCCGGAACGCCGCACTGCCCGCGCTGCGGCCGCGAGATCCGCCGCCAGACCGTTGACCAGATCGTCGACAAGGTGCTGGCCCTGCCGGAGGGCACGCGCTTTCAGGTGCTGGCCCCGGTCGTGCGCGGCAAGAAGGGCGAGCACGTCAAGCTGCTGGCAGACGCGCGGAAGAGCGGCTTCTCCCGCGTGCGCGTGGACGGCATCCTCTATGACCTGAGCGAGGAGATCACACTCGAGAAGAACAAAAAGCACACCATCGAGCTGGTGGTCGACCGCCTTGTGCTGCGCGGCGACCTGACGCGCCGCCTGACGGATTCCGTCGAGACCGCGCTGGAGCACGGCGGCGGGCTCGTCGTCATCCAGCAGCCGGACACCGGGGAGGAGACGCTGTTCTCCCGCAACTATGCCTGCGACGAGTGCGGCATCTCCATGCCGGAGCTTTCGCCGCGCATGTTCTCGTTCAACAATCCCATGGGTGCGTGCCCGGAGTGCAGCGGCCTCGGCTTCCTTCTGAAGGTCGACCCCGCCATCGTCATCCCGGACCCGTCCCTCTCCATCTACGACGGCGGCATCCAGGCCAGCGGCTGGGGCAATATCCGCAGCGACTCCATCGCGCGGATGTACTTCGACGCCCTGTCGCAGAAATATCACTTCGACCTGCACGCGCCGATCTCCAGCCTCTCGAAGGAGGCCATGGACGTCATCCTCTACGGCACGCACGGCGAAAAGCTCACGCTGCACTACGACCGCGGCAGCAGGCGCGGAACGCTGGAGCAGGCGTTTGAGGGCATCATTCCGAACATCGAGCGCCGCGTGCGCGAGACGCAGTCCGAGGCCATGCGCAAGGAGCTGGAGGAGACGATGTCCGCCTCCCCCTGCCCGCACTGCCATGGCAGCCGCCTGTCCGATATCTCCCGCGCCGTGACCGTCGGCGGCCTGTCCATCACGGAATTCTGCGACATGCCAGTCGACCGCGAGCTGGCATTCGTGAACGATCTGCGGCTCGAGGGCGCGCAGGCCGTCATCGCCGAGCAGATCCTGCGCGAGATCCGCGCCCGCCTCGGCTTCCTGCAGAGCGTGGGCCTGCGGTACCTGACGCTGTCCCGCGCGGCCGCGACGCTCTCCGGCGGCGAGGCTCAGCGCATCCGCCTTGCCACGCAGATCGGCTCCTCCCTGATGGGCGTTCTGTATATTCTCGACGAGCCGAGCATCGGCCTGCACCAGCGCGACAACGACAAGCTGCTCGACACGCTGCGCCGCCTGCGCGACCTCGGCAACACGCTCATCGTCGTCGAGCACGATGAGGACACGATCCGCGCGGCAGACTATATCGTGGACGTCGGCCCCGGCGCGGGCGTGCACGGCGGGCAGATCATGGCGCAGGGCACGCTGCAGGACATCATGAACGCGCCCGACAGCATCACGGGCCAGTATCTCTCCGGTAAGCGGCGCATCGCCGTCCCGGCGCAGCGGCGCGCGGGGAACGGGAATTTCCTGCGCGTGTTCGGCTGCCGCGAGAACAACCTGCGCAATGTGGACGTCAGCATCCCGCTTGGCACGCTGACGTGCGTGACGGGCGTGTCCGGCTCGGGCAAGTCGTCACTCGTCAACGAGATCATCAGCAAAAAGCTCTCGGCCGTGCTCAACCGTGCGCGCGTCCGCCCCGGCAGGCACGACCGCTTCGAGGGCATCGAGAACCTCGACAAGGCAATCGTCATCGACCAGAGCCCCATCGGCCGCACGCCGCGCTCGAACCCAGCGACCTATACGGGCCTGTTTGCCGACATCCGCGACCTGTTCGCCGCCACGGCTGACGCAAAGGCCCGCGGCTACGGCCCCGGCCGCTTCTCCTTCAACGTCAAGGGCGGCCGCTGCGAGGCCTGCAGCGGCGACGGCCTTGTGAAGATCGAAATGCACTTCCTGCCGGACGTCTACGTCCCGTGCGACGTGTGCCACGGCGCGCGCTACAACCGCGAGACGCTCGAGGTGCGCTACCGCGGCAAGTCCATTGCGGACGTGCTGGAAATGACGGCCGACGAGGCGCTGAGCTTTTTTGAGAACCTGCCGCGCATCCGCGACAAGGTCGCAACGCTCGTGGAGGTCGGCCTCGGCTATGTGAAGCTCGGCCAGAGCTCCACGACGCTCTCGGGCGGCGAGGCCCAGCGCGTGAAGCTCGCAACGGAGCTGGCGCGCCGCGCCACGGGCCGCACGATGTATATCCTCGACGAGCCGACGACGGGCCTGCACATGTACGACGTGCAGAAGCTGCTCGACGTGCTGCAGAAGCTCGTGGACGCCGGAAACACCGTGCTTGTCATCGAGCACAACCTCGACGTCATCAAATGCGCCGACCACATCATCGACCTCGGCCCCGAGGGCGGAGACGGAGGCGGCACGATCGTCGCCACCGGCACCCCGGAGGACATTGCCGCCTGCCCGGCGTCGTTCACGGGCCAGTATCTGAAGAAGATGCTGTAAAAAGGCGCAATGCCCCCAGGTTTGTCATTGCGAGGCCCCAAAGGGGCCGTGGCAATCTCGGGAAGGCACTACCGATCCGTACCGGCTGCCGATAAAATAGTATGCACCGATTGCGTCTGTAGCGGCGCTCACTGCGCAGCCGTTGGCGGCTTTGCCGCCTTACGGATGCGGCGTGCCCCTTGCGGGTTGTGAGCGCCTTGCAGGTTGGCAATCTTTGCGGCACGCATTCTGCGGCGCGAGGCTATCAGATTTGTCATTGCGAGGGCGCTACGCGCCCGTGGCAATCTCGCAGCATAATGGCAGATAACTGGAAGGCCCCGGCGAATACGTAACCGGCTGCGTGAGATAGCCACGTCGCTTCGCTCCTCGCAATGACAATCGGGGCGTTTACCATTGTAACGTTAGCTTGTACGAACCGGTAGCGCAAAGCCGGGAGGGGCATGCCCCTCCCCTACAGAGCGCCGTCGGTACTCGCCCGGCCCATTCCGCGAACCGAAACAGGGGAATCATATGCTGAAAAAGAACGAAATTTACCGTACCGCCGTCTCCGGCTTCACGAGCGAGGGCCTCGGCGTCTGCCGGGTGGACGGCTGCGCCGTCTTCGTGCCGAACGCCGCGCCGGACGAGGAATACGACCTGCGCATCACGCACGTCGGCAGGCACGCGGCCTATGGCCGCATCGAGCGTATCCTCACGGTCTCGCCGGACCGCTGCACCCGGCTCTGTCCGGATGCCAAGCGCTGCGGCGGCTGCGATTTCTGGCACCTGCGCTATCCGGCGGAGTGCCGCATCAAGGCGCAGCGCGTGACGGACGCCCTGAACCGCATCGGCGGGCAGAACCTGCCGCTCGTCGCCCTGACGCCCGCGCCGGCGTGCGAGGGCTACCGCAACAAGGCCCAGTTCCCCGTCGCCATGGGGAAGACCGGCATCGAGGCGGGCTTTTTTGAAAAGGGAACGCACAACGTCGTCCCCGTGGAGCACTGCCGCATCCAGCCTGCCTGCGCCGAGCAGGCGCGCAGCGCCGTCCTGCGCTATGCCCGCCGCTGGAGCGTTCCGGCCTATGATGAGACCGCCCGCACCGGCCTTCTGCGGCATATCTATGTCCGCCATGCCGAGGCTACGGAGCAGGTGCTCGTCTGCCTTGTCGTCAACGGCGAGCGTCTCCCGCACGAGGACGATCTGGTCGATACGCTGCGCAAAGCCGTGCCCGGCCTGCGCTCCGTCGTTCTCAATACGAACACGCGCAGCGGCAACGCCGTCCTCGGCGAGACCATGCGCACGCTCTGGGGCGACGATGCCATCGAGGATATCCTGTGCGGCCTGCGCTTCCGCATCTCGCCGCGCTCGTTCTATCAGGTCAACCGCACGCAGGCAGAGCGGCTCTACGGCAAAGCGCTGGCAGCAGCCGGCCTGACCGGGACAGAGACGGTCCTTGACCTCTATTGCGGCACGGGCACCATCACGCTCTGCCTTGCGCGGCAGGCGAAGCGCGCCATCGGCGTCGAGCTTGTCGAGGCCGCCATCCGCGATGCGCAGGAAAACGCCCGCCGCAACGGCATCGGAAACGCGGAATTCTTCTGCGCGGATGCCGGACAGGCCGCCCAGCGCCTCTGCGCCGCCGGGGAGACGCCGGATGTCATCGTCGTCGATCCGCCGCGCAAGGGCCTTTCCGCCGATGTCATCGAGGCCATGGTCCGCATGGCCCCGCAGCGCATTGTCTATGTCTCCTGCGACCCGGCCACCCTCGCGCGCGATGTCCGCAGCCTCACGCAGCAGGGCTATGCCCTTGCCCACGCCGAGGCCGTCGACCTCTTCCCCCGCTGCGCCCATGTGGAGACGGTGTGCAGACTGGAGCGGGTCGAGTAAAATCTAATATGTAGGGGAGGGACATGTCCCTCCCGGCTGCGCACCGGCGCAATCAACAGGCCGTCGTTAAAATGGTGGAAGCCAAAGGTTTGTCATTGCGAGGAGGCCGTAGGCCGACGTGGCAATCTCGGGAAGGCACTGCCGGAATGGGAAAGGCATCGCCGACCGTATACGCTGCCAGGTTTGACTGTAGCGGCGCTCAGTGAGCGCCATTGGCAGTTGCAAATTTCTGTGTACCCCGCCGACCGCACCGGCCACCAGATTTGTCATTGCGAGGAGGCCGTAGGCCGACGTGGCAATCTCGGGAAGGCACTTGCAGTCCGTACAAGCCGCCGTTAAAATGGTGCGCACCGATTGCGTCTGTAGCGGCGCTCAGTGAGCGCCATGCAAGCTGGCAATCTTTGCGGCACGCATTCTGCGGCGCGAGGCCTTCAAGTTTGTCATTGCGAGGCCCCAAAGGGGCCGTGGCAATCTCGGGAAGGCAGTTACGTTTTCGCCGATGAATTTTCTGTTATCCGGCCATGTGCCGCGAGATTGCCACGTCGCTTCGCTCCTCGCAATGACAAATCTGATAGCCTTGCGCCATAGAGGCAATGCGGCGCATATTGCAAGCCTCCATGGCGCTCACTGAGCGCCGCTACAGTCAAATTTGATAGCGATTGCGTTCGGCGGCACTCTGTGTATATCGGCAGTGCCTTCCCGAGATTGCCACGTCGCTTCGCTCCTCGCAATGACACGTCAGGGTGGCGCGCGGTGCACCAGTGCCCTTGTGCGGTTGAATATCCCTGTACAAGGCGCTCAGTGAGCGCCGCTACAGACGCAATCGGTCTGTACGTTTTCACGGCAGCCTGTACGATCTGCGAGTGCCTTCCCGAGATTGCCACGTCGCTTCGCTCCTCGCAATGACAATTCGGGGACATTTGCCATTTCAACGATGGTCCGTTCGTTTCGCCGGTGCAGTGCCGGGCACGGCTGTCCGCTCCCCCGCAACTACAACACATGGTCGGCGGCCTCGCATAGCTTTCCACTCTCCATTTTCAGCTTGCCCCATGTCCCGTTCCTGAAAAACCAATTCCAAACCCGCTGCGTTTTGGGAGGAGCGCAGCGGGTTTTTTCGGGCAAAATGACGGTTTTGCGCCGTTTTTCTGACTGAAAATATTTACATTGGCCTTTTTCGGTTTTTTCTTTTGAAATTCATTGAAAAACCCTGCGAATTGTGTTATATTGTTTCAGTATCCGAATGAATAGAACTAGAAAAACGATTCGAAACGGCTGCGAGTGACCGTTTCCAAGACACGAAAGGGGTTTATCAACAGTATGCACAAATATGTTTACCTGTTCTCCGAGGGCAACGGCTCCATGCGTGAGCTGCTCGGCGGCAAGGGCGCAAACCTGGCAGAGATGACGAATCTCGGCATGCCTGTCCCGCAGGGCTTCACCATCTCCACGGAAGCCTGCACGAAGTACTATGAGGACGACCGCAACATCAACGACGAGATCAAGGCGCAGGTCTACGAGGCTCTCGCCCGCATCGAGAAGATCAACGGCAAGAAGTTCGGCGACGCCAAGAACCCGCTGCTCGTCTCCGTCCGTTCCGGCGCCCGCGCCTCCATGCCCGGCATGATGGACACCATCCTGA